>VFQO010001410.1_pt1 | contig 18500 bp, 19 predicted proteins | sample 3512331 | NCBI WGS metagenome assembly VFQO01 (sample SAMN10412371, study PRJNA504923) | tailings metagenome | isolation source: Replicate 3 from Balatoc abandoned mine | place: Philippines: Itogon, Benguet | collected 2017-08-28
CGGGATAGGCGCGGCCCAGTTCCTTGGCGACGCGGTTGAAGGCGGCATCGACGGTCAGACCGGCCTCGGCGCAGATCACCAGTAGATCGAGCGCGTCGGGAAGGCCCTTCTGGATTTCCTTGGTGCGCTTGGTCGCCTTGTTGCTGAGGTAGAGTTCCGGGCCCTTGTAGGACAGGAACACCGACATCGCGAAGGCACCCAGCCGGGTCATCGGGCCCCAGTCGGGCCAGAATTCGACGACGTAGAGCAGCACGCCCATCAACCCGCCAATCACGAGCGGCGCAATCGCACGCGCGCCGATGATCAGGACCGCCAGTTCCTTGTTGCGGTAGCCCGCGTATGCCAGCTTCTGCTGGATGATCTTGATCTGGCTGTCCTGAAGGACGTTCAGCTTGTCGAGGCTGCTCTTGACCTTGTCGGTCGTGTCGGTGCGGCGCACCAGGCTGGTGCGCTTCTTGCTGGCCGAGGTGACGATCCCGGCCTTGAGCTGTTCACGCCGCGCCTCCAGCGCCTTGACGCGCCGTGCCATCGGGTCGCGGATCGTGACCGCCGCATAGACGGCCAGCATCGCGGCGAAGGCGGCGAGGCCGACAAGCACGGTGCCGACGAGGATAACGTCGAAGCCGAGCAGGGTCGGGCCGGTGGGTTGTTCGATCATGTGCCTGTTCCCCGCCCGTCAGATCTCGAAGTTGACCATCTTGGCCATGATGAACACGCCGATGCCCATCCAGCAGCCCGCACCCAACCCGGCGACGATCAGACGATCATCGGTGAAGAAGGTCATCATGTAATCCGGGTTGATGTAGAGGATCGCGAAGAACACGAGGAAGGGCAGCGCGCCGACGATGTAGGCCGATGCCTTGGATTCGGAGCTCATCGCCCGGATCTTCAGCTTCATCTGCGCGCGCTTGCGCAGCACGTCGGCAAGGTTCGACAGCGTTTCGGCGAGGTTGCCGCCGGTCTCGCGCTGGATCGCCAGCGTGATGGTGAAGAAGTTGAATTCGGCAATGCCGAGCTTGTCGGCGGTGTCCTGGAGGGCGTCCTCCATGGTCTTGCCGACCTTGATGCGGTCGATCACCGACTTGAATTCGTAGCCCACGGGGCCGGGCACTTCGGTCGAGACGATCTGGAGCGTCTCGGTCACCGGCAGACCCGAGCGCAGACCGCGCACGAGCAGCTCGATCCCGTCCGGGAACTTGGTGACGAAGGCATTGGTGCGCTTGTTGATGAGGCGGCCGACCACCATGTGCGGCAGGCCGGCGCCGATGAACAGGCCCACGCCAAGCGACAGCAGGGGCGCGCGGCTGAAGATGAAGATCAGCACCGCGATGCCCAGACCAAGCCCGATCGAGGCGTAGAGATACTGCGTCACCGTCCAGTTTTTGCCGGTGCGGTTGAGACGCATCGCCAGCGCGTCGATCCGCGATCCCGAGCCTGCGACCTTGTAGGCCTTGGGCTTGCGGGCTGCCAGAGCGCGCTTGAACTGGGATTCAACCTTCGCATCGAGGCTTTCGGAATGGCGCAGGCGCAGCGCCTCCATGCGGCGCTTCTGGGCCTTTGCGACGCCCGAGCCGGCAATCAGGGCATAGCCCATGACCAGCACGCCGAAGATCACCAGCGTGATCAGCAGGGTTTGGAAGAAGTCCATGCCGTCGTTTCCTGCCTCGTTCCTCGGCCGCGCCGCATGTGCAGCGGGCCCCCTTTCAACCGGGTTGCCGCCGGGGAGGGCGCATCGCCGCCCCCGGCAGAAACGCCCTTACTCCGCGGCCTGGGGCTCGCCCTTGGCCTTCTTCGGCAGCAGCGACTTTATGTCGAAGTTGCCGAGCAGCGACTTCTTCTCGCCTCCCGTCACGGCCATGTCGTCGGTGCTGACGCCCATCACGCGCTCGGCGATCTGGCGGATCGCCGCGGTCGCCTTGCTCGAACGGTTGGCATCGACGAACACCTGACCCAGCTTCGCCGCGTTGGACGCCGCCTTGATGTCGTAAGGCACCACGAAATCGACCTTGCGTTCGATCGAGGCCTCGAAATCGGCCTTGCTGATCTCGGCCATGCTCGGCTGAACCTTGTTGGCGACGATCATCGGGTGCGCGTGGGCCGCGTTGGTCTTCAGCCACGACAGGATCCGGATCGTGTCACGCGCCGAGGCGAGGGTCAGCTCGCAGGTCAGCAGCACCAGGTTCACGTCAGCCAGCAGCTGCGGGAAATTGATGAGCATGTTGCGCGGCAGATCGATGACCGTCATCTCGAAGGCCTGCCGGAATTCATCCTCCAGCTGCACGAAGGCCGAACCATCGGTCATCAGCGGCTGGTTGATCGGCGCTTCCGCCGACAGGATCGACAGGTTGTCGCCCGCCCGCACCATCGCACGTTCGATGAACAGCGGGTCGATACGGCTCGGGTTCTCGATCGCGTCCGTCAGGCCGCGGCCCGGTTCGAGGTCGAGCGCCAGCGCGCCGGTGCCGAAATGGACATCCAGATCGAGCAGCGCGGTCGGCGCGCGGTGCGCCTCGCTGAACAGCCATGCGAGCGAGGTGGCGAGGGTCGAAGCGCCCACGCCTCCGCGGGTCCCCACGACGGCGGTCGAGATGTGGCGCTTGGCCGCATCGGCATCGCCCGCCTTGGGGCTCATGAACACCGCCAGCGCCTGGTTGAGCGCATCATGCACCTGCTGCGGCGAAAGCGGCTTGAGCAGATAGTCATGGATGCCGCTGGCCAGCAGGTCGCGGTACAGGCGCACATCGTTCACCTGACCGATGGCGATCACCACTGTGCCGGGCTCGCACACTTCGGCAAGCGCGTTGATGTCGTTCAGCGGGTCGCCGCTTTCCGACAGGTCGACCACGAGGATCGCCGGCGAGGCGCTGACCGAGAGCGATTGCACCGCATTGCGCAGGCCGCCCTTGTTGCACTTTTCCGGGGCCCAGCCGAGTTCGATGACCACCGGACGGATCACGTCCAGCGCATTGTCGTCGCAGATATAGGCCGAGAAGGGGTCGCGGTTGCCGGGGATACCGGATTTCCAGGGAGCATTCATGGCTTAGTTACCTCCTCCGCCGTTACCACCGCCGCCACCGGCCTGGCCGGCTTCCATCAGCCCGCCCTTGCCGGTCGGTTCCATCTCGCGATAGGTCGAGATTGCCTTGCTCGAGGTCGCGATGACCGTCTCGCCCGAGCCCTTCTTGCCTTCCAGCAGATCCTGCGGATCGGCGACCATCGCAGCGAGGTTGCTGTTGATCGCGCAGCCGAAACCGGGGCTCGTGCCGTTGTTGTAGTTCATGTCCGATTTGGCCGACCAGTCGGGGCAGCCCGGCACGCTGGCAGTCGATCGCGTGATGACCACGCGTGCCTGGCCCGGCTGGAGATAGCCCGCGGTAACCGGGGCGGTGTCGCTGATCATCAGCCCGTACCGCGCCGCCAGATCGCGGATCGCGCCTGCCACCGCCGGGTTCTGCCCGGGGTTCTCGATCGCGATACGGTCACCGTAACGCAGGTCCATCGTCTGGAACCAGCCGTTGAGGCGCTGCTGTTCCGAGATCGGGAGACCCGAAGGGCTCGTGTTGACATCCAGCACCATGTTGGTGCGTTCCACCACCGGCTGCTTGACGCTGTAGAGCGAAGTGTTGGTCGGCATCCCGCCACAACCCGCAAGGCCAAGGCCGAGCGTCAGCGCGAGAGTGAGGGCAGGCACGCGGGCCAGCCGGTTCGATCGTGCATTCGGCATCTGAGGCACCTTTCTCGTGTTAGAGGCTGAAGCCCGGAGCGGCAGCGGCGGCATCAGCCTTCGCGGCGCGTTCGGGACGGCGGGACTTCTTCTCGGCGCTGCGCGGCTGCTGCGGCGCGGCAGGGATGATCGCGGCCGGATCGGCGGCGCTCACCTTGGGCGCGGGAGCATCGGGCTGGGCGGCGGTCGGCATCGGGCGCTGTTCGCCCGAAACGCCGGCATTGTCGCGGTAGCCGAGCAGCTGCTGGAACTCGTTGGCCGAACGGTAGCCGTCGGTCGGCAGCTTGATGTCCTTGGCGTCCACCGGCTTGACCAGATAGGGGGTGACGATGATCACCAGCTCGGTTTCGCCCTTGCGGAACTCGCGGCTGCGGAACAGGTTGCCGAGGATCGGCACGTCACCCAGGCCCGGCGCCTTGTCGAGCAGGTTCTGCGCGTTGGCGCTCATCAGCCCGGCGATCATGAAGCTCTGACCCGAACCCAGCTCCACCGTGGTTTCGGTGCGGCGGGTGGTGATCGAGGGCACCTGGAAGCCGTTCAGCGTGATCGCGCCATTGGTCGAAAGCTCCGACACTTCCGGACGCACGCGCATCGAGATGCGGCCGTTCGAAAGCACGGTAGGGGTGTAAGCAAGGCTGACACCGAACTGGCGGAACTGCACCGTCACCTGACCAAGGCCCTGAGCCAGCGGGATCGGGAATTCGCCGCCCGCCAGGAAGGTCGCGGTTTCACCCGAAAGCGCGGTGAGGTTGGGTTCGGTAATGGTGGTCACCAGACCCAGACGTTCCGACAGGTCGAGCGCGCCCAGCATGTCCATGCCGAACAGGCGGCCAAGGCCCGAAAGGGTGGTGCCGTTGTTGCTGTTGACCCCGGTGCCGATGATTTCGCGGGTCACCGGCGTGCCGTCTTCGGCGAACACCGGCAGGCCGTTGGCGCCGATCACGGGGACGGTGATGGACGGGTTGGTGATCCCGTTGCCGGTGGCGAAGGGCCCGCCAAGGCCGTATTCGCCGGTGACGATCTGCCGCGATCCGGTGCCGACACCGAAGCGGAATCCGCCGGTGGTGTCGAAGCTCTGGAGGTTGCCACCGATGCTGCGCAGCAGGCTGCGGTTCACTTCGGCGATCTTGACCTGAAGGTTGACCTGAAGCGGTGTCGCGGTGCGCAGGCGGCTGATGACATTGGCTTCCTTGCCGAGGAAGGCCTGCACCAGACGCTCGGCCTCGGCGGCATCTTCAGGGGCGCCCACGGTGCCGGTCAGCAGCACGGTGTTGGCCCCCATCGTCGACACGCTCACCTTGGCATCGGGCATCGCCATGGCGAGCATCTGGTCGATGCTGCCGATGTTCGATCCGACGCGGATGTTGGCCGAAAAGATCACGTCGCCGCGTTCGTTGCTGGCGTAGATCGTGGTCTCGCCTCCCGCCTTGCCGAAGACATACAGCTGGCGCTGCGACTTCACCTGCACATCGGCGACTTCCTCGTTGGCGACGAAGACATCGGCCATGCTGCCGGGCACAGTCACCAGTTCGCCCTTGCCGATCGACAGGACAATCTCCTGCGAGGGACGGACGACCTGCTGGGCGGTCGCGGTCGTGGCCGGCATTGCCGCCATCGGGACCGCAGCCATTGCGGCCACCAGCAGCTTCAGCTTGAACTTGCGTGTCATGGGTTTCCCCCCCTCGGGCTTGATCGACATGGTCACGGTCTCTTTCAGAATACCAGCGTGGCACCGGCGGCGGGCAGGGTCTGCCCGGCGCGGCGCACGCCATTGGCCTGGCTCGAGACCATTGAACCGACAGCGGCCTTGGTGCTGACGGGCGTTTCGGTGGTTTCCTTGCCGCGGGTGACGCGGACGCTCGGACCCTTGTAGGCGGGTGCCGCGTTGCCGCTGCCGCCGGCGGGAGCCGCAGCCGGAGCTGCTGCCGGAGCGGAATAGGCCTGCGGGGCAGCCTTGGGCGGCACGGTGGTGCGCTGGAAGCGCGACACATCGCCGCCGGTCACGAAGGTCGTGCCCTTGTCGATCGGGCGTGCCATCGCAGCCTTGAGCAGACGCTCTTCCTGTTCCGGCGTAGCGCCTTCGGGGATCTGGATGTCGCCAGCAGCCACAGCGCGTTCCAGTTCCGACTGGCTGTCGGCGATCGAGCGCAGCGCAAGGCTGATGGTGCCGATCGTCTGGGCCACCGCGATCTTTTCCGCGATCTTGGGCGTCACTTCGAGCGTGACCGTGCGGAATTCGGTGACTTCGGTCTTGCCGTTCTCGTCCACCTTCTTCTCGACTGCCTGGTCGGTTGCCAGCACGCGCAGGTTGCGCAGCACGGTTTCCGCGGTCTTGAGCGGGGCGGATTGGTCGGCGCCCTCGATCTGCTGGGTCAGCACCAGATCGACGCGGTCACCGGCGAAGACGAAACCTGCCACACCGGTGGTTGCCGAAACCGGCACCGTCACGGCGCGCATGCCCGGCCCGAGAGCCGCTGCAAGGAAGCCGCGGTCGCCCGGCGCGACAAGCGAGCCCTGCGTGACCGGCTCGCCGGCGGTCACCGGATAGCGCACGACCGTGCCGAGCAGCTTGTTCATGTCGGCCTCGCCGTCGATGAAGTAGGCGTCCTGCACCAGCTCCTTGGGCCAGGGCTGGAAGGCCAGCGCATCGGCGGTGATGATGGTGCCCGCGGTCAGTGCCCGTTTGGCAACCAGCACGCGCGGCCCGGTGGGCACAGATGCAGCATCGGCATCGGGGGCGGCGCCTCCGGCGAAGATGCTGCGAGCGGCGAAAGCCGTCCCGATCGCGATGATCAGCGCGCCGAGCAGCAGAACCAGTTTCTTCCTATCCATGGCTCAAATAGCCCCCTCGTAATCGCCCTTAGATTGGTTAGCGGGCAGGTATGGTTTCACTGCGTAAGTCCTGACTGGTTAAAATCGGGTTATGCGGTGACAGACGCGATCGCCCCCTCAGGCAGATAATTGATCGCCAGCGTCCAAAGACCGCCCACCGCAATCGCCACGCCATAGGGCACGGCGATGCGATCGCGCTGGCGGCGGGCGACGTGCCAGAACACCAGCATCACGGTCAGGATGCCCCCGGCGATCGACATGATCAGCAGCAGTTGCATGTATTCGTAGAACGGAATCCACAGCGCGAGCGCAGTCAGCAGCTTCACATCGCCCCCGCCCATCACCTTCATCGCGAACAGCGCGGCAAGGATCGCGAAGGCCCCCACGGCCACGCCCAGTTGCATTGCCACATCCGGCCACAACGACAGGCCCTGCGACCACCAGAACGCCGGCGCGCCCAGCGCGATGGCAAGGTTCAGCCAATTGTCGATCTGGCGGCGGCGGATATCCGTGAAGGCGGCCACCAGCAGCGCAATTGCCAAGGCGATCAGCAGACCGTAGGAAATGGTGTTCATCGACTTCGTGCCCCCGGCAAGGCCGCGCACCACGCGTCGGCCGTCCTTCATTGGGACACCTGCTACAGATTATGACTTACCAAATAGTAACCACGATTGGCGGCGCGCGGTCTGCGTTTTCCGGGAGAGGCCAATGAACATTGCGGTGAGTGACGCCGTGATCGACCGCCGGGCGATCCCCGCCGAAGCGCGGGAGAGCACCTGGGCGGCTGCCGATGGCCACGTGATCCGCCGTATCGACTGGCCGGGCGCGGCATCGCCTGCCCGCGGATCGATCCTCTTCTTCCCCGGCCGCGGCGATTTCTACGAGAAGTATCTAGAAACGCTGGAGGAATGGCACCGCGCCGGGTGGCGGGTGACGGCCTCGGACTGGCGCGGGCAGGCCGGATCGGGGCGGCTCGGCAAGGATGCGGTGACCGGACATGTCGAGGATTTCGGCATCTGGATCGATGACCTCGCCCTGCTGTGGGAGCGGTGGGTTGCCGAAACACCGGGGCCGCACGTGCTCGCCGCGCATTCGATGGGCGGGCATATCGTACTCCGCGCGCTCGTGGCGCAGCGGGTAAGGCCCGATGCGGTGGTGCTGAGCGCGCCGATGACCGGCATGAGCGGCCCGCCGCTGCCGCTCGGCATGCTCCACCGCGTCGCGCAGCTGATGTGCAAGGTCGGCGATCCGATGCGGCAGGCGTGGAAATGGAGCGAGAAGCCGGGCGAGCTGCCCGTGGGCCGCGCGAACCTGCTCACCCATGATCCCGAACGCTACGCCGACGAGGGCTGGTGGCGCGAACACCGCCCGCAGCTGGTGATGGGCCCGGCTAGCTGGCGCTGGGTTGAACGTGCCTATGCCTCGTGGATCCGGCTTGAGGCCAGCGGCGCGCTGGAGGGCGTGGACGTGCCGGTGCTGATCATCTCGACCGCGTCCGACAAGCTGGTCAGCCATCCCGCCAACCTCGCCGCCGCGCGCCGTCTGCCCAAGGGCGAAATCATGGCGCTGGGCGAGGAGGCCCATCACGAGGTGCTGCGCGAGGTGGATGCGGTGCGCGGACCCATCATGGCGCGGATTGCCGGGTTCCTCGACAGGGCCGCGCCCCCCGGTTCATCGGCGCCATGATCCACGATATCGCCGTGATCGGCGCCGGCATGGCGGGCGCGAGCCTTGCTGCCGAGCTTGCCCCCCACGCCCGCGTCCTGCTGCTCGAGGCCGAGGACGCGCCGGGCTATCACGCCACGGGGCGCTCTGCGGCGTTCTGGGAGGAATGTTATGGCGGCCCCGGCGTGGTGCCACTGACCCGCGCTTCGGGCAGCTATCTGGGCGAACACGGTTTTCTCACCCCGCGCGGTGCGCTTTACATCGGCCGCGGCGAGGACAGAGCGGCGATGGCGCAATTCCGCGCCAGCTATGACGGGACAGGGGTGCAGATCGCCCCGCTCTCGCGCGCGGCGCTGGCCGATCATGTGCCGCATATCCGCCCGGAATGGAGCGAGGCGCTTTACCAGCCCGCCTGCGCGGATATCGATGTGGCAGGGCTGCATCAGCATTATCTGGCCGAGGCGCGGCGGCAGGGCGTGACGATGGCCACCCGCGCGCGGGTGAGCGGGCTTGCGCGTGCGGAAGGCGTGTGGAGGATCACGTCTGAGCGCGGCGAGACCTGGCAGGCAGCGACCCTTGTGAACGCGGCAGGCGCGTGGGCGGATGACATCGCGCGGCTTGCGGGCGCGCGCCCCATCGGCATCGCGCCCTTCCGCCGCACCGTCGCCGTGCTGCGAGTCGCACCCGCGGCGCCCGCCGATCTGCCACTGGTCATCGACGTGGGCGGCAGCTTCTATTTCAAGCCGGACGCGGGCCGCCTCTGGCTCTCGCCGCATGACGAGGTGCCGTCCGATCCCTGCGACGCTGCGCCCGAAGAGCTCGATGTCGCCATCGCCATCGACCGCTTCCAGAACGTTACCGACTGGCAGATCGAGGCGGTCGAGCGGCGCTGGGCGGGCCTCAGAAGCTTCGCCCCCGACCGGATGCCGGTCTATGGTTTCGCGCCCGAAGCCGATGGCTTTTTCTGGTTTGCCGGGCAGGGCGGTTTCGGCATCCAGACCGCCCCTGCCGCCGCACGGTTGGGCGCGCAGGCGCTGCTAGGGCAGGGGGCGGACGCGATGACGGCGGGCATCGACGCGGCCGCCTATGCCCCCGCGCGTTTCGCCCAGACATTACAATCGGCCTAGGCAAGCCCGCTGGCATCTGGCATTTCCCTTACGTGGATTAACCACTCAGGAGAGAATACCGATGGCTCACAAGTTCGAGATCTACAAGGACAACGCCGGCGAGTTCCGCGTGCGTTTCAAGTACAATTCGGAAGTGATGTTCTCGACCCAGGGCTATTCGAGCAAGGCGAGCGCGCAGAACGCGATCGATTCGATCAAGAAGAACGGCCCCGGTGCGGAAGTCGAAGATAACAGCTGAGTTCTTCCCTCGTCATTGCGAGGAGCTGAAGGCGACGAAGCAATCCATCACGCGCCCTGTCCGCCTGTGGCGCGGTCCGGCTATGGATTGCTTCGCTTCGCTCGCAACGACGAAAACAGCGCCTAGTGCTTAAAGGCCGACTTGGGATCCGCCTGCCGCGCCGCTTCCTCGCTCGCCAACACGTCGCAGCGTTCGTTTTCGGGGTGGCCGGAGTGCCCCTTGACCCATTCCCATGACACCTTGTGCGGCCTCACCGCCGCGATCAGCTCGCGCCACAGGTCCTCGTTGGCGACGGGCTTTTTCGCCGCATTCACCCAGCCGCGCTTCTGCCAGCCGAAAATCCACTGGGTCATCCCGTCGATGACATAGCGGCTGTCGGTGTGGACGGTGACGGTGCAGGGCTCCTTCAGCGCGGTGAGGCCGCGCAGCACCGCGGTCATTTCCATGCGGTTGTTGGTCGTCTCGGGCTCGCCGCCGACCAGTTCCTTCTCGTGACCGCCGCTGCGCAGGATCGCGGCCCAGCCGCCCGGGCCCGGATTGCCCTTGCAGGCACCGTCGGTGAAGATGTCGACCTGTTTCATGCGCGTGGCTTTGGCGGGCGGAGCCTCAGCCTGCAAGCAGGGCCGCGCCGTGGTCGTGGTAAAACTGCCAGCGCCGCGCGAATTGCATCGGGTCCTTGCGGGTGACGAGGGCATCGTCGGGCGTATCCAGCCAGTCCTCGGCGCGGGAGGCGACGAAGCGCAAGGCGGCGCCCTTGGCAACCTCGGGGAACAGCGCGCGCTCTTCGGGCGTCAGCCGGCGGACGGACTGATACCCCTCGATCAGAGCCGCCCCGCAATCGCTGCGGTAGGCGTTCTGCGCATCGAAGCACCACGCCGCATGGGTCACCGCCAGATCGAGCACCATCGGACCGGTGCAGGCGAAGTAGAAATCGATCAGCCCCGTCACCCGGTCGCCGAGCATCAACACGTTGTCGGGGAACAGATCGGTGTGGGTCTGGGACCGGGGCAGGGCCGAAAGGTCAAGCGCGGCGGCGGCCTGTGCATGGGCGAGCATCGCGGGAAGCTGAGGATCGATCGTCGCCAGCGCCGCCGGGCCGCACTGGGCGAGAATCGCGGCGCTCGCGGCAAAATCCATCGCATTGGCGCGGGTCTGCGGGAAATCCGCCGCGGCAAGGTGCAGGTTCGCCAGCACCGCGCCGATGGCGCGCGCCTGTGCGGGGGTGGGGCGGGTGGGGGAAACGCCGGGCAGGAACTCGATCAGCGCCGCCGCCTTGCCTTCGACCATGCGCCACGATGCCCCGCTGCGGTCGTGCATGGTGCGCGGCACCGGGCAGCCCTTGGCCGCGAGATGATCGAGCAGCCCGAGGAAATAGGGCAGATCCGCATAGTCGATCCGCCGCTCGTAGAGCGTCAGGATGAAGCGCGTCCCCGACCCTGCCGAACCGGTCGTCTCGACCAGCCAGTTGGAATTGGACACGCCCTCGGCGATGCCCTTGGCCATCACCAGCCCGCCCACGTCATATTCGCCGATCAGCCGGGCGAGATCCTCCGCGCCGAGGTGCGTGTAGACCGCCATTGCCCTGCCGCGCGCTATTCGGTCAGCTGGCGGGGCAGCTTGAACACCATCTTCTCGACAGTGGCGGTGATTTCCTTTTCGTGGATCGTGCGGTGCTGTTGCAGCGCCGCGACGACCTCGCGCACAAGGATTTCAGGCGCCGATGCCCCCGCCGTCAGGCCGAGCGTCTCCACGCCCTCAAGCCAGGCGAAGTCGATCTCGGAGGCGCGCTGGATCAGCTTGGCAGGCGTGCCGAGCCGTTCCGACACCTCGACCAGCCGCAGCGAGTTCGAGGAATTGGGCGCGCCGATCACCAGCACCAGATCGCAATCATGCGCCAGCTCCTTGACCGCCGCCTGACGGTTGGAGGTCGCATAGCAGATGTCTTCCGCCTTCGGCCCGAGGATGTTGGGATAGCGCCACTCCAGCGCCTGGATCACCTCGCGCGTGTCGTCCACCGACAGGGTGGTCTGGGTAAGGTAGGCCAGTTCCTCGTCGGAATCGAAGGGCAGCTTGTCCACGTCCTCGATGGTTTCGACCAGCGTCATCTGCCCGGGCTCCACCTGCCCCATGGTGCCGATAACCTCGGGGTGGCCTTCGTGGCCGATGAAGATGATGTGGCGGCCCTTTTCGATCTGGCGTTCGGCCTGGCGGTGGATCTTGCTGACCAGCGGGCAGGTGGCATCGACATAGAGCAGCTGGCGGCGCTTGGCTTCCGCGGGCACCGCCTTGGGCACGCCGTGGGCGCTGAACACCACCGGCGCATCATCGGGCACCTCGTTCAGTTCCTTGACGAAGATCGCGCCCTTGGCCTTCAGCCCTTCGACCACGTATTTGTTGTGGACGATCTCGTGCCGGACATAGACCGGCGCGCCATAGCGTTCGAGCGCCTTCTCGACGATCTCGATCGCGCGGTCGACCCCGGCGCAAAAGCCGCGCGGGGCGGCGATCAGCAGGTTGAGGGGCGGCAGCCCCGAAGCTTGGTCGGTGGCGGGAGCATCGGCAGCGGGAAAGGGCGCGTTCATGTCCTCCCCTCTAGCGCAAGCCGCACGTCCTCGCTAGGGCGCACGGGATCGTTTAATTCGAGGACGGCTTTGATGAAGCTTCGCGCACGCGCCCTGTTTGCTGTTTCCGCCGTGGCGGCGCTGTCCGCTTGCTCGAACGAGGGCGAGCTGGTGATCGATCAGGGCGTCGGCATTGCCAGCGTGCTGACCCTGTGCCCGGCGGTCGGCATCCCCGATTACACCGGCGATGTCACCGTCTTCCGCAACCCCGCGGACACCACCGTCGCCAGCCTCGATGTGAGCGCGGCGATGACCAATCTGCGCGCCGAATGCAACGATAGTGCCGCCGACCGGATCTATTCCGAAGCGAGCTTCACCGTGAACGCGCGCCGCACAGACACGCGCGGGGCGCGGACGGTGGAACTGCCGTACTTCGTCACCGTGGTGCGCGGCGGCAACGCGGTGGTCTCCAAGCGGATCGGCACGGTCAGCGTGACCTTCGCCGACGGGCAGGAGCGGGCCCAGGGCACCGCCCGGGCGGGCGCCTATGTCAACCGCGCCGATGCCGCGCTTCCCGAGGAAATCCGCGAGAAGATCACGAAGCGACGACGCGCAGGCGATACCGAAGCGGCGCTCGATCCGCTTGCCGATCCCGAAGTGAAGGCCGCGATCGCGCGCACCCGCTTCGAAATGCTGGTCGGCTTCCAGCTGACCGAGGCGCAGCTGAAGTACAACGCGACGCGTTGACGTTGCGCGGGCGCCTCCGCGCCCGCGTCCTCGGTGCTGTTCCCTTCGCTCCGCTTCGGGGCACCTGCGGCTCGCGCGCGTGCGCTCGCGGTGCCTTTGGCACCGATCATCGCTACACGCTGCGTTTCGCTTGTGTCCCTTCCTCCCCCGTCCCGGGCTTGACCCGGGACCCAGCTTCCTATCTTGCACGCGCGACATTCCGCGCAGACCGCACGAGAAACCGATGACCGCCACGAACACCCTCTATGCCGCCCACACTGCGCTGATCGAAAGCGTGCTGACCGAACTGGTCACCGAGGGCACGCTGCCTGCGGGCACCAGCTTCGCCAACGTCACGCTCGAACCGCCGCGTGATGCATCGCACGGCGATCTGGCGACCAACGCGGCGATGGTGCTCGCCAAGCCTGCCGGCCTCAACCCGCGCGCGCTGGCCGAGGCGATCACGGGCAAGCTTGCCGCGCACCCCGGCATCACCAGCGCCGATATCGCCGGACCGGGTTTCATCAACCTGCGCCTCGCCCCGGATGCTTGGCTCGCCGAATTGCGCGCTATCGCCGAGCTGGGCAATGACTATGGCCGCTCTGCGATGGGCGGGGGCAAGACGGTCAACGTCGAATATGTCTCGGCCAATCCCACCGGCCCCATGCATATGGGCCACTGCCGCGGCGCGGTGGTGGGCGATGCGCTGGCGGGCCTGCTCGAATTCGCGGGCCACAAGGTCATCAAGGAATATTACGTCAACGATGCGGGCGCGCAGGTCGATGTGCTCGCCCGTTCGGTGCACATGCGTTACCGCGAGGCGCTGGGTGAGGAAATCGCCATCCCCGAAGGCCTTTACCCGGGCGACTATCTGGTGCCGGTGGGGCAGGCGCTCGCCGCCGAGTTCGGCGACACCTATGCCGCCGCGCCGGAAGCCGAATGGCTGATCCTGTTCCGCACCCGCGCGGTCGCGGCGATGATGGACATGATCCGTGAGGATCTCGCGACCCTCGGCATCCAGCATGACCTGTTCTCCTCCGAGGCTGAACTGCAAGCCTCGGGCAAGGTCGATGCGGCGGAGCAATGGCTGCGCGAACATGACCTTGTCTATGACGGCGTCTTGGAAGCCCCCAAGGGCAAGGCCCCGCCCGAAGACTGGGAGCCGGTCTCGCTCCCGCTGTTCCGCTCGACGAAGTTCGGTGACGATCAGGATCGCCCGATCAAGAAGTCGAACGGCGCGTGGACCTATTTCGGCGCGGACCTCGCCTACCACTTCCAGAAGGCGCAGACCGCCGATGCGCTGGTCGATATCTGGGGCGCCGACCATGCCGGCACCGTCAAGCGGATCAAGGCCGCGGTCGCCGCGCTGACCAGTGCTGACGGCGCATCGCCCAAGCCCTTCGAGGTCAAGCTCGTCCAGATGGTGCAGCTGATGAAGGGCGGTCAGCCGTTCAAGATGTCGAAGCGCGCGGGCAACTTCGTGACGCTCGCCGATGTCGTCGAGATGGTCGGCAAGGACGTGGTGCGCTTCACCATGCTGGCCCGCAAGCCCGATGCGCAGATGGACTTCGATTTCGACAAGGTGGTCGAAGCGTCCAAGGACAATCCGGTCTTCTATGTCCAGTATGCCCACGCGCGCATCCGCTCGACGCTGCGCAAGGCGGCGGACATGGGCCTGACGCCCTCCGATGCCGCGCTGGACCGGCTCGGGGCGGAGGAGCTGGCGCTGGTCGCCCGCGCCGCGCAGTTCCCGCGCGAGATCGAACTGGCCGCGCGCGCGCGCGAACCCCACCGGATCGCCTTCTATCTCTACGATCTGGCAGCCGACCTCCATTCCTACTGGAACCTTGGTAATGACCGCCCCGAAAAGCGGTTCATCGTGGAACAGGATGCGCAGCTGACGGCGGCAAGGCTTTTCCTCGCCGCCGCGATCGGGCAAGTGATCCGCGGCGGCCTTGGCGTCCTCGGCGTCGAGGCGGTCGAGAGCATGTAAGGCGCGCCTTTCGGGGGACACGGAATTCGTGATGGTCGATGCGGAATATGAAGAGCTGAACGACGCGGACGGCGAGCTGGGGCTTGCCAATACCGACAGCCTGCCGTGGCTTGAATCCGAAGAGGAAGATGAAGACGCGGGCGGCATCGACACCAGCCAGATCATGCTGTTTGCCGCAGGGCTGGTGGCGCTGCTCGGCGTGGTGGTCGGCGGCGTGTGGTGGGTCTCGAACCGCGCGGCGACGAGCGAGGCGGTGGCCGATGGCAGTGTGATCGCCGCGCCCGAAGGCCCGATCAAGCAGCGCCCCGATGATCCGGGCGGCAAGACCTTCGACGGCACCGGCAGCGTCGCTCCGGTGGTGGGCGAGGGCGGATCGCGCCCCGCCGTGGTCGCCGATGCGCCGCTCCCTTCCGGAACGCAGGGCGCAAAGCCTGTCGCCCAGCCTTCTGCGGCGCCCTCTGCTGCGGCAACCAAGCCCGTGCCCGCCGCAACGCCCAGCGCCGCGCCGGTCCCCGGCACCGGTGTCCAGCTCGCCGCCTATGGCACCCGTGCCCGCGCCGAGCAGGGCTGGGTCGATGCGCAGCGCCGCACCGACAAGCTGTCCGGCGTGAAGTACCGGATCGTCGAGGGCAAGGTCGATATCGGCACGGTCTATCGCTTGCAGGCCGTGACCGGCAGTCGCGCCGAGGCGGAGAGCCTGTGCCGGGCGCTGAAGGCCGACGGGGTTGATTGTCAGGTGAAATAGGTGGGGATTGGCAGGGTCCAGACCCTGCCTTGACCCCCTCCAGCCCTTGCTAGACCCCCCTTTGAGTGCGACTTTGGGGCCATGATTCCGGCGATTTTCGGCCTTTCCGGCCCCGTCCTGACCGCAGACGAGCGCGCTTTCTTCCGCGATTGCGATCCGGCGGGCTACATCCTGTTCGGTCGCAACTGCATCGATCCGGAGCAATTGCGCGCTCTGACCGATGACCTGCGGGCGATCCACGGACGCGATCGGCTGCTGGTCTCGATCGATCAGGAAGGCGGCCGCGTCGCGCGCCTGCGCCCGCCGCACTGGGCGGGCTATCCCGCGGGTCAAGCCTTTGAGAGGCTGTATGAAATCGCTCCCGCCAGCGCGATCGAGGCGGCCCGCGCCAATGCCACCGCGATGGCGCTGGAACTGTCGGCGATGGGCATCACGGTCGATTACCACCCCCCGCTCGACCTGCGTGTGCCCGGCGCGCATGACGTGATCGGCGACCGCGCCTTCGGCAGCGACCCGATGCAGGTCGCCGCGATCGGCCGCGCGGTGCTCGAAGGGCTGGCCGCTGGCGGCGTCACCGGCTGTGTCAAGCACATGCCCGGCCACGGCCGCACCGATGTCGACACCCACAAGGCGCTCCCGACAGTCACCGCGACCGCCGACGAACTGGAGGATGATCTCGCTCCGTTTCGTACATTGAATCATGCGCTTATCGGCATGACGGGGCACCTTGTCTTCACCGCCTGGGATGCGGAGAACCCCGCCACCCTCTCCGAAACCGTGATCCGCGACGTCATCCGGGGGAGCATCGGCTTCGACGGCCTGCTGCTGACCGACGATATCGATATGGAGGCTCTCGGCGGGTCCATCCCCGATCGTGCCGCCCGCGCCCATGCGGCCGGCTGCGACATCATCCTCAATTGCTGGGCGAAGATGGACGACATGCAGGGCATCTGCGACGTGCTGCCTGCCATGTCGGAAGCCACCGCCGCGCGGCTCGACCGGGCGCTGGCGGGGACACGCGTTGCTGACGCGATCCCTGCGCAAGCCGCCGATCTTCTGGCCAAACGCGATGCGCTGCTGGCGCTGGGTGGAACGCCTGCATGAACGCGCCAGACCAGCCTTTCATGTTCGCACCCGACGCCGGGCGACCGGACGCGGATGCGCTCTACCTTGAACTTGATGGCTGGGAAGGTCCGCTCGATCTGCTGCTCGATCTGGCGCGGCGGCAGAAGGTCGATCTGAGGCAGATCTCGATCCTTGCGCTGGTCGACCAGTACCTCAACTACATCGAGCGTGCCGGGGCGATGAAGCTGGAACTGGCCGCCGATTACCTCGTGATGGCGGCGTGGCTGGCTTACCTCAAGTCGGCGATGCTGCTGCCCAAGGCGGAGCAGGAGGACCCCTCGCCGGAGGAACTGGCGCTCAGGCTGCAACTGCGCCTCCAGCGTCTCGGCGCGATGCGCGAGGCGGCGGCGCGGCTGATGGGGCGCGACCGGATCGGGCGCGATGTCTTTCTGCGCGGCGCGCCGGAGGGGCTGCGTACCGACCGCAAGACCGTGTGGCGCAGCGACCTGTTCACGCTCATTCAGGCCTATGGTCAGGTCAAGGCGCGCACCGCGCCGCGCATCTACCACGTGGCGAACCGGCCGGTGATGACGCTCGATTCCGCGCTGGAGCGGGTCTCCTCGATGCTCGGCGTGACGCTGGAATGGATGGAAATCCGCGACTTCCTGCCGCCTCACGCGTCGCCCGCGCTGAAGCGTTCGGCGCTCGCCTCCAGCTTCGTTGCCGCGCTGGAGCTGACCAAGCGCGGCAAGGCGGAGCTGGAGCAGGACGGGGCTTTTGCCCCCTTGCGCATCCGCCGCCTGAAGGATGCAGCCCAGGGCCTCGGCGCGTGAGCGAAGAGCCCGGCACTCTCGAACGGGCGGTCGAAGCGACCCTGTTCGCGGCCGAGGCACCGATGAGCGTCGAGGCGCTCGCCGGGCATCTCGGCGGTCTGGCACATGGTGACGTGCGCGAAGCGCTGGGCCTGCTTGAGGCCCGCTACCGTGCGCGCGGGGTGCATCTGGTCGAACGCGGCGGGCGCTGGCATTTCGAGACCGCGCCCGATCTCGCCCACCTTCTGCGACGCGAGAAGGAACAGGTACGCCGCCTCAGTCGCGCCGCCACCGAGGTGCTCGCGATCATCGCCTATCACGAACCCGTCAGTCGGGCCGAGATCGAGTCGATCCGCGGGGTGCAGACCAGCGCGGGTACGCTGGATGTGCTGATGGAGGCGGGCTGGATCAGGCCGGCAGGGCGCCGCGAGGTGCCGGGCCGGCCGGTGATCTATGCCACAACCCCCGATTTCCTCGACCACTTCGGCCTCGCCAGCCGCCGCGACCTGCCCGGCATCGACGAACTGCGCGCCGCAGGGCTGCTCGATCCCGTTGACGAGGCGATGGAGGCGGCCATGCGTTTCGACCCTGACGAGGCGGACGAAAGCGCCACCGGCGACGACGAGAATCTGGCGGACTGACTCGCAATTCGCGCGCGGCTGGCCTAAATGGGCCCCTATCGAACGCCGGGTTTGCAGCCCGGCCATGCGGCACCCCCACGCGCCCGCCGCGGTTCAGGAGTTGAGACAATGGGTTTTTCGTCGATTTGGCACTGGGTGATCGTTCTCCTGATTGTGCTGATCCTGTTCGGTCGCGGCCGGATCGCCGAGATGATGGGCGATTTCGGCAAGGGCATTTCCAGCTTCAAGAAGGGCCTCAACGAGACCGAGGATACCGCCGCGAAGGCCGCCCGGATCGAGCCGCCTGCTCCGCCAGTGGAAACGCCGGCTCCGGCGTCGGCTGACAAGTCCGACAGCACCGGCGCCTGATCGCCCGCCCCTGACCCCGGCGG
>VFQO010001411.1_pt1 | contig 18488 bp, 10 predicted proteins | sample 3512331 | NCBI WGS metagenome assembly VFQO01 (sample SAMN10412371, study PRJNA504923) | tailings metagenome | isolation source: Replicate 3 from Balatoc abandoned mine | place: Philippines: Itogon, Benguet | collected 2017-08-28
AGACCGGCCGCCCGGCCTGCTTGGGCACGAAGTAGTACATCATCGCCAGGAAGCCGGCGGTGAGGAAGAACCCGACCGCGTTATGGCCGTACCACCACTGGGTCAGCGCATCCTGCACCCCGGCAAAGGCCGAATAGCTGCGGCTGCCCAGGAAGCTCACCGGCACGGCAAGGTTGTTGACCACGTGCAGCATCGCGATGGTCACGATGAAGGCCAGGTAGAACCAGTTGGCGACGTAGATATGCGGTTCGTGGCGCTTGAGCAGCGTGGCGACGAACACCACCAGATAGGCGACCCACACGATCGTCAGCCACAGGTCGACATACCATTCCGGCTCGGCATATTCCTTCGACTGGGTGATGCCGAGCAGATAGCCGGTCGCCGCCAGCACGATGAACAGCTGGTAGCCCCAGAACACGAAGCGGGCCATGCCGGGCAGGGCCAGCGTGGTGCGGCAGGTGCGCTGCACCACGTAGAAGCTGGTCGCCAGCAGCGCGTTGCCGCCGAAGGCGAAGATCACCGCGCTGGTGTGCAGCGGGCGCAGCCGTCCGAAATTGAGATAAGGTTCAAGGTTGAGCCAGGGGAAGGCCAGCTGCGCGGCGATGAACACGCCTGCCAGCAGTCCGGCAATCCCCCAGAACATGGTCGCAATCACGCCCCAGCGCACCACGTCATCGTCGTAGCGGCTCGGCCCGGGGGGCATCCTGAAGATGCTCTGGGCCTTGGCCAGCGGATCATAGGTGCCCAGCGTCGCGATGATCAGGATCACGGCGACCAGAGCAACGATCCCTGCGTGGATGGCGAAACCGCTGTCCGGGGTCAGCGCGATGGCACTAATGGCTGCGAGCAGGACAAGTGCCCAGACCCCCAGCCGTCTTACGACTGCTTCCATGATGATGTGTCCCTTCCGTCGGCCTGCCTTAGCAAGCCCCCGTGATCCCTGTTGTTGATCTAGATCAAAATTGTGTCAGATTTTGGGTGTCATGCCTGATTGACTGGTCTTCAGTCCGGCCAGTCTGGCCAGCGCATCGACGTCCGAAAGGCAGACTTTCGACCGCCCTTCGGTCTCCACCAGTCCCGCCTCGCGCAGCTCGGTGAGCTGGCGGCTGACCGTCTCGATGGTCAGGCCGAGACTGTCGCCGATATCCCTGCGGCTCATCGGCAGGGCAAAGGCGCAGGCACCCGAAGTGCACCCTGCCAGCCGCTCGGCCATCGAGACGAGGAAGTCGGCGATCCGCGCTCCCGCGGATTTGTGGCCCATCTGCATCATCCGGGTGCGGCTGCGGTGCAGCGCCTGCAGGCTCCGGGCGAGCACCGAGCGGAGCACCGCCGGATCGCTCTGGGCAATGTCGAGAAAGCGTTCCGCCGGGAACACGACCAGATCGCAGTCGGTGAGCGCGACCAGCCGGAAATCCCCGTCGCTCTGGCGCAGCACCGAGATCATGTCCCCGGCGAAATGGAAAGCGAGCACCTGCCCGCTGGGCGCATCGGCCACCGGCCGGGCGGCGAGCTTGGCCGAGCCATGGGCGATGTAGACGAGCCTGTCCTCGCGCAGGTCGGGCGCAAGTTCCTCGCCCTTGCCGAGATGCAGGCAGAAGCCGATCGCGCACAGCCTGTCAGCCGTCAGCGCGTCGCCGGTTCCGGGCGGCAGGGCGTCACGGAAGGCCTCCATGCATTCCTGCCCGTAAGAGGTGCTGATCGTTGCCATGATGGTGCTGCAATGCCGTGCGCACAGGCAAAGGTCTTTGATCCCGATCAATGAGCGGTGCCGCTTTCCGAGGCTATCGGGCCACCACAGGCAGCAAGCATCCTGGGTCGCGGAGGGCGGCCACTGCTGCCGATGAGGACACGGACTAATGAAGACTTTTCTGATGCTTGCCAACATTGCCCTGGGCGGTGCGGCTCTGGCGCTCGCCGCGACTCCGGCGATGGCGCAGGACGGCGATACCGACCGCGCCGGAGACATCCAGCTCAAGGTGCTCGGCACTGCGGTGCTGCCCGACGGCAAGATCACCGACATCAACGTCAACCTGCCGGGCCTGCCGGCCACCACCCAGACCAAGGCCAGCGACAATTTCGTGCCGACCATCGCGGTGGAGTATTTCCTCACCGACAATGTCTCGATCGAGACCATCGCCGGGGTGACCCAGCACGATGTCGATGCCACCGCCGGCCTGCCGGCGGGTGCCGAACTGGTCTCGGACGCGCTGCTGCTGCCCGCCACCGTGACGGCCAAGTATCACTTCGATCTGGGCGGGGTGAAGCCCTATGTCGGCGGGGGCGTGGCCTATTTCATCTGGCTCAAGGACAAGCCCGGCGCGGCCACCCTGCCGCTGGGCGTGACCGATACCGACTTGTCGGACGAATTCGGCTTTGCCTTGCAGGCCGGCTTCGACGTGCCGCTGGGCGACGACGGCTTCGGCCTGACCTTCGATGCCAAGCGCTACTTCATCGATACCACCGCCCGCTGGTTCGTCGGCAACACGCTGGCGATCGAGACCGAGCACAAGCTCGATCCCTGGGTGCTGAGCGCCGGGGTGTCGTACCGCTTCTGAGCCTTCGATCCCCGCCCCCCGGGGGTCGGCAAGGAAACCCCGCCAGCCGGAACAGGGCTGGCGGGGTTTTCATTGGCCGGTCATTGATGATTCATTGGCGGATCATTGTCTGGTCATGCTAACCAAAATGGCGATGTTTCACGTGAAACATCGCCATTCTGGCGTATGATGGGCGGTCAGAAGTTGTATTGCGTCGAAAACTGCACCCGCTGCAGATTGCCGCTGCGCCCGTCTTCCAGCGTGCGGGTCGCATACATCAGTTCGACCCCGACATTGAGCGGGCCTACCGGTGTCCAGATCAGGTTGACGAAGGCATTCCAGCTTTCGTCGGTGACCTGATTGGTGGTGAGGCGGACCGGGTTGTCGGCCTTGAAGTAAGACCCCGCGATGTTCGAGCGCAGCCTGTCGCCCCAGACATGGCGGTAGGCGGCAAAGCCTGACCAGGTGAAGATCGGATCGAGCGTGCCGTCGGGCCGGATCGCGGCGTCGTTGACGATGTTGAGGCCGATGTAGCGCCCCAGCCCGTCGCCCGCGGTGGCCATGAACCTGAGATCGTCGCGCTCGCCGACCTTGAGCTTGCCTGACAGGCTGAGGCCATAGCCCCAGGCAGCATCGTCCACGCCCATCAGATCGTCGGTCGAGACATGCAGCTGGCGCACAATCGCCGCCGCGGTGAACTGGCCCCAGTCCCCGCTCCAGTTGTAGCGGCCCACCACATCGGGGATCTGGTCGTCGCCGGGGGTGACCATCGCCCCGTTCTGCGCGGTGACCACGGTTTCGGGCTGTTCGAGCGCGATTTGCAGCCCGCCATTGGTGTAGCGGATCAGCGGCTGGCGATCGAACACCGTGCCCGGGGTCACTCCGATGAAATCGAGGCTGTCCGGCAGCGCGCCGACATTCTGGAAGGTCGACCAGCCCTGGCCGAACGTCCAGTTGTCGTAATTGATCAGCGCATGGCGGATGCGCGGTGAAAAGCTGTTTGTGACCCGCTCGTTGCCGCCTTCGGTGACGTTGAAGTCGAGCTCGATCAGGCTGGAAAGCTTGTGATCGGTGCCGATGTCGGTCTCGGTCTTGAACAGGAAGCGGGTCTGGCGCGCGGAAAAATCGGTGTCGAACCCGCTCGCCTGCCCTCCGACCGGGATCGACGAGGGAAACAGGAAATCGCGCAGGATCGAATTGCCCGCCAACTGCCCGCCGCTGGTGCGCTGGCTGGTCGCGTCGAGCTTGACATAGCCGCCATAGGTGACGCGGGTCTTTCCCATCCTGAAGCCTTCGCCCGGCGCGATCGCGAAATCGATCAGCTTGTCCGACATTTCGGCCTGACGGGTGGCGAGGGTGCGGGTGGTCTCCTCGGTCGCCTCGACCTCGGTGCGCATCGCCTGCTGCTCGGCCCGCAGGGCGCCGGTCTCGGCGCGGATCGCCGCCAGCGCCGCGGCCTGCTGCTGCGCTTCGCCCGCCTCGGCATCGAGCCGCGCGACGAGCCGTTCGACCAGCTTCTCCAGCCGCTCGAGCCGCGCCTCGACACTGGCCTCCTGCGCCAGCGCCGGCGTTGCCGTCAGCACGCTCGCCGCGAGCAGCGCTGCCCGCAGGCTACGGGCTGCACCCGCTTGAACCATAAGACCCTCCCATCCTCTTTTTCCCATTGGCGAGAATGGCCGGATCGCGGGACAGCGGACAGTTAGCGGATGGTCGTAAGACCTTTGTCTGAGGGCGCGGGGCTGGTAGCCTGTTGTAACAAGGGGTCAGAACAGGGAGAGTCGAGATGATCCACGCCGTCGAGCGGCCCACCGCCCATACCCCCACCCATTGCACGCCTGAGCAGTATGCCGCGATGTACCGCGCCTCGGTGGAATCGCCCGATGCCTTCTGGCTGGAGCAGGCGCAGCGGCTGGACTGGGTCAAGGCGCCCACCATCGGCGGCGACTGGGCCTATGATCCGGTGGCGATCAAGTGGTTCGAAGACGGCCAGCTCAACCTCTGCCACAACGCGGTCGACCGGCATCTGGCCGCCCACGCGGACAAGGTGGCGCTGATCTTCGAGCCCGATGATCCGGCGGCAGAAGGGCGCAGCCTCACCTATCGCGAGCTCCACCGCGAGGTGGTGCGGATGGCCAATGCTCTGAAAAAGCTGGGTGTTACACGCGGTGACCGGGTGACGATCTACATGCCGATGATCCTCGAAGGGGTGGTCGCGATGCTCGCCTGCGCGCGGCTCGGCGCGGTGCATTCGGTGGTGTTCGGCGGCTTCTCTCCCGAGGCGCTCGCCGGAAGGATCGAGGATTGCGGCAGCCGTTTCGTCGTCACCGCCGATGAAGGCCTGCGCGGCGGCAAGCGGGTGCCGCTGAAGGCGAACGTCGATGCTGCGCTGGAGACAGTGCCGGTTGATGGCGTGCTGGTCGTCCGGCACACCGGCGGCGACATCGCCATGATCGAGGGTCGCGACCACTGGCTCGATACTCTCGCCAGCGACGATGATTGCCCCTGCGCGGTGATGAATGCGGAAGACCCGCTGTTCATCCTCTACACCTCCGGATCGACCGGCAAGCCCAAGGGCGTGCTCCATACCACCGGCGGCTACGGCGTGTGGACGGCCACAACCTTCCACTATATCTTTGATTATCAACCGGGTGAGGTGTTCTGGTGCACCGCCGATATCGGCTGGGTCACCGGGCACAGCTATGTCGTCTACGGACCGCTGATGAACGCGGCGACCGCGGTGGTGTTCGAAGGCGTGCCAAACTATCCCGATCACGGTCGGTTCTGGGACGTGGTTGACAAGCATCAGGTCAACATCATCTACACCGCCCCCACCGCAATCCGCGCGCTGATGCGCGAGGGCGATCACCACGTCACCAGCCGCTCGCGTGCCTCGCTGCGACTGCTCGGGTCAGTCGGCGAGCCGATCAATCCCGAGGCATGGCGCTGGTATTTCGACGTGGTGGGCGAGGGGCGTTGCCCCGTGATCGACACCTGGTGGCAGACCGAAACCGGCGGCTGCATGATCACCACGCTCCCCGGCGCGCACGATATGAAGCCCGGCAGCGCGGGCCTGCCGTTCTTCGGCATTCGCCCGCAGCTGGTCGACAACGAGGGCGGCGTGCTTGAAGGCGCGGCCGAGGGCAACCTTTGCATCACGCACTCGTGGCCCGGACAGGCGCGCACGGTCTATGGTGACCACGATCGTTTCGTGCAGACCTATTTCAGCACCTATGCCGGCAAGTACTTCACCGGCGACGGATGCAAGCGCGACGAGGATGGCTACTACTGGATCACGGGCCGGGTCGACGACGTCATCAACGTCTCGGGCCACCGCATGGGCACCGCCGAGGTCGAGAGCGCGCTGGTGCTCCACGCCAAGGTCGCCGAGGCAGCTGTGGTCGGATATCCGCACGATATCAAGGGGCAGGGCATCTACTGCTATGTCACCCTCAACGTCGGCGAAGAGGGCACCGATGCGCTGTTAGCCGACTTGAAGGCGCAGGTGCGCAAGGAGATCGGGCCGGTCGCCACGCCTGATGTAATCCACTTCACCGACGGGCTGCCCAAGACCCGTTCCGGCAAGATCATGCGCCGCATCCTGCGCAAGATTGCCGAGAACGATTTCGGATCGCTCGGCGACACCTCAACCCTCGCCGATCCCTCGCTGGTCGACCGCTTGATCGAAGGCCGCCAGAACCGCTGATCACCGACACAAAAAGGCCGCCGGAGCGCGAACTCCGGCGGCCTTATGCTGTGCCCTGCTGAGGGCGGCGAAATCAGCTTTCGCGGGTGCCCGACAGGGGCATCGCACCGAAGGCACCAGCGTTGACCGAACCGGTCAGCGTGTCGCCATCGATGGTCGCTTCGCAATCGAGCGTCATCGGCATGGGGACGACCATGTTCATCTTCCACGAAATGGTGTTGCCGCTGATGGTGCCGCCGGCGATGTCCATCGAGCCGAGGCTGCCGACCAGCGAACCGCTGAAAGTATCGCCATCGGGAACAACGGTGAGCGTGCCGGTCTGGTCGCCCATCGGGCTCTTGACGGTGGTCTTGTAGGTACCTGCAACAGACATGATCCAACTCCTTGGCTTGGGTGCGGACCTTGGCGACCCGGCACTTCTGATTGCGTTATTTACAGTTATGTCAGCGCGCTTCAACCGGATTTGGGCCGAAGCTCGCTGGTTGCCGTTTACTCGCCTTCCATCTCGCGCTGTTCGATCGGCAGGCCGAGCGGTTCGAGCTGCGCGCGCACCTTGGCGGCATCGCCGACCACCACCCAGACGAACTTGGCCGGATCGATGGTCGCCCGCGCGACCGCGTCGAGACGATCGGTGGTCTGCGCGCGGTAGATGTCGGCGAGGGTTTCCTGATAATTGTCCGGTCGGCCGAACAGGGCGTTGCCCTGGATCGCGCCGAGCACCGCGGGCGAGGTTTCGAAGCGACCCGGCAACGCGCCCACTTCTGAGGCGATGCTGCGTTCAAGCTCGGCCTGCGTAACGCCGTTCACCGTCAGGAATTCCTTTGTCTCGCGGATCATTTCCGCCAGCGAATCCCCTGTGCGATCGGCCTGCACCCCGCCAGAAATGCTGTAAGCTACGGCATTCTCACGTGCCTGCGTGCCGCCGCGCACACCATAGCTCCAGCCCTTGGTTTCGCGCAGGTTCATGTTGAGCCGCGCGAGGAAGTTGCCGCCCAGCGAATTGTTGGCGCTGCCGAAGTCAATGAAGGCCGGATCGCCCGCGTCGAGCGGCGTGACCTGTGCGCCATAAATGAAGCTCTGCGGCGAATTGGGGCGGTTCACGAGGATGATGCGATCGCCCGCGCCCGCTTGCTTGACGGCAAAGGCCTTGGTGCCCTTGGGGGTCTTGGGGGCCTTCCAGTTGCCGAACGCAGCATTGAGCGATTTCACGATCTCGCCCAGCGGCTTGTCGGAAATGACAAAGATCTCGCCGTTATCGGGGCGGATCCAGTTGTCCTTGAATGCGATCAGATCGTCGCGGGTGATGCTGGAGACGCTGGCGATGGTGCTGACGCCGCCATAGGGGCTGTCTGCACCGAACAGTTCGGGCGTGAGCGTGCGCTGGGCGATGCCCTGCGGTGATTTCATCGCCTGACGGATGCCGGTCAGCGTCTGGGTCCGCACCCGCTCGAGATCGGTGGGGTTGAAGGCGGGTTCGCGCATGATCTGCCGCATGAGATCGAGCGAGGGCCCAAGATTGGCGGTAAGGGCCGAGAGGGTAAAGGTCGAACGGTCGTCGCCGCCGCCGACCGAAACGGTCGCCCCCAGGCGTTCGCTCGCTTCGGCGATCTGCTGCGCGGTCAGCTTGGTGGTGCCTTCGTCGAACAACGCCATCGCGAGATTTTCGATTCCGCGCTTGTCGGCCGGGTCGGAAGCGCCGCCGGCGTTGAACGACATCGCCACATAGGTCGCCGGCACCGCAGTGCGGCGAGCATAGGTAACCTTCATGCCGTTCTTCAGCGTCGCCCGCTCAAGATCCGGGAAATCGAGCTTGGCGGTCGTGTCGATCGGCGGCTTGGGCCGTTCGAGCGAGACCGTGATGGTCTCGGAGCCGCGATCGCGCTCCGAGGCATTGGCGCCGTCGGCCTTGACCGATGCGGCTTCCTCGTAAGCAGCATCGCGCGGGCCGGGTTCGAGCACCACGGTCATCGCCGGGCGGTTCATCCAGGTGGCCATCGCGGCCTTGACCTCGGCCGGGGTGAGCTTGGCGAGGGTGGCGAATTCGTGGGCGTAGAACTTGGGGTCGCCCGCCAGCACCGCGCCTTCGGCAAGTGTCTGGGCCTTGCCCGAGAAACCGCCCACCTGTTCGAGCCCGCGGATCGTGCGGCCCAGATTGCTGGTCACCGCGCGGCGCACCTCATCCTCGGTCGGACCTTCGGCAATCAGCTGATTGACCACCGCATCCATGCGCGCCTCGAGCGTCGCAATGTCGACGCCGTCCTTGGCGGTTGCCGAAACGCTGAGGATGCCGATGCGCTGGAATGACGAGTTGCCTGCGGACACGTTCACCGCCAGTTGCTCGTCGCGCACCAGGACCTTGTCGAGCCGGCTCGAAGCCAGCCCGCCGAGGATCGATGCGCCGACATCAAGTGCGATGCGGTCCTTACCGGTCAGGCCTTCGACCGCCCAGTAGCGGGTGACGCTGGTTGCCGCGACCTGATCCTTGAAGGTCTTGCGAACGGGTTCGGCAAGGGTCGGCACGCCAGCCTGCGCCGGATCGTTCACCGGGCCGCGCGCGATCGCACCGAAATACTTCTCGACTAGCGGGCGGGCCTCAGCGGCTGAGATATCACCCGCGATCACCAGCGTCGCGTTGTTCGGGCCATAGTTGTCGCGGAACCAGGTCTTCACGTCCTCCATCGAAGCGGAATCGAGATCTGCCATCGAGCCGATCGCTTCGTGCTGGTAGGGGTGCCCGTCGGGGAAGAGCGTGCGCAGCACGTCATAGAACACCAGACCGCCCGGCTCGTTGTCGCCCTGACGCTTTTCGTTCTGCACCACGCCGCGCTGGTTATCGAGCTTGCCCTGCGTCACCGCACCGAGCAGGTAGCCCATGCGGTCGCTCTCCAGCCACAGCGCGCGTTCGAGCGCGGGGCGGGGCACGGTCTGGAAGTAGTTGGTGCGATCGAACCAGGTCGTCCCGTTGTAATCGGTCGCGCCCATTTCGGCGAGATACTGGAAGTAATCCTGCGGCGCGTTTTCCGAGCCGTTGAACATCAGGTGTTCAAACAAGTGGGCAAAGCCGGTCTTGCCCTTGGGTTCGTCCTTCGAGCCGACATTGTACCACACTGCAACGCCGACCACCGGCGCTTTGCGATCCTCGTGCACCATCACCGTAAGGCCATTGTCGAGTTTGAACTCGGTGAAGGGGATCGTCACCTGCTCCACCAAAGCCGGAAGATCGGCGGTCGCCTGCGGGACGGCGCTGCTCGGCGCATGGTCCTTGGCTACGGCGGGAGTCAGGGGCGCGGCCAGCGCGAGGGCAAGCGCCGAAAGGCTGGCGGCGGCAAAGCGATAGGTCATGGAAGAAGGCTCCGATGGCGTGTCTAAAGGAATGTGGGTTGGGTCAGCGGCGGGCGTTGGTCACAACCTGCCGGTTGCTGGCATTCGCCAGCAGGTCATCGCGCCAGAAATGCACCGGCTTCAGCTTGTGTTCGACGAACAGCTTCATCTGGTCGGTGTAATGCGGATTCCGAGGCCGGGTCGTGGCGGCACCGAAAGGCTGGATCGAGCGCGATGCAACCCGTTGTCCGGGCTGCCATTCGACCCACATGATGAAACTGTCCCCATGCTTGAGGCTGAGGCGCCCGTCCTCGGCCACATCCCAGGTGGTCGCAGCACGCAGCGTATCCGAACCGCCATCCATCGGCAGGTCGAGCGCGCCCTGCCGCAGGCGCAAGAGATCGGCCATGGGCGGGTCGAGCCGTCCGAAGTGGGTCATCAGATGGTCGCGGGCAGCGGCGAGCTTCTCGGCGACATTGGGGAAGGGCTTGTTGCTGTAATCGGCCGACATGAAGTCGCGGATCATCAACAGCGCGATCGCGTCGGCGCGCCCCTTGCTGTCGGCAGTGAAGTCCCAGCTCGCCAACAAGTCGCGCGCTTCGGCGAGATCGCTTTTGCGCGGCATCCGTCCAAGCGCATCGAACAGCCGCGCGACATAGCCTTCGCGTTCGTAGGCGTTGTCATACTTGATCCGTTCCAGCGTCGCCCGGTCGAGCACGCTCGCTTCCGACAGAAGCTTATAGGCGCGGCGCGAGCGGTTGGTCTGTTTGAGCTCGATCCCCAGCAGCGGCGAGAAGGCAGCAGGATCAAGATCGCTCCCGGCACCAGCGGCGGTGAACGGCGTGTTGTTCGAGTTGTAGAGCCAGCCCGAAGCGGGGTTCACCAGCCTAGGTAGCGTTGCATAGTCGACAGCGCCTTGCCAGATCAGATCCGACCGGTCTCCGGGCAGCACATTGCGCCAGTCGGCCTTCACGCCTTCGGGCCGGGCGGGGATGGCAGCGTTGTAGACATAGGCGATCGTGCCGGCTGCATCGGCATAGATGAAATTGGTCGAAGGGATCGCCATGCGTGCCAGCTGGCCTTCCCATTCGGCAAAGGTCTTGGCCTTGTTGAGGCGGTAATAGGCGTCGAGCTGATCGAGCTTGCCGATCCCGCCATAACGGATTGCAAAGGCGCCCTTGTCGTTGCGGATCACCGGCCCATGGGCTGACCGCAGCACCTCGCGCCGGATCGGTAGCACCACTGGCCCCACCTTGACCGGCAGGGTGACCCATTCGCTTTCCAGCGCGCGCCATTTGCCGTCGAGCTTGTAGCGGGTACCAGTCTCGTCCAGTTTGAGCTTATAAACGTCGATCATGTCGGGGGTGTTGACCGTATTGGTCCACCCTAGATGTTCGTTGTGGCCGAGGAAGGGGAAGGGCGATCCGGGGAAGTTTGCGCCCGCGAAATGCCAGCCTTCGCCGCTCTCGACCACCAGTTCGTACCACGCCACTCCGCCGCGCAGGGGCTGGTGCGAATTCGAGATTAGCGTCGTTGTCCCGCCTCCCTTTTGCGGTGCGACGGCAAAGGCGTTCGAGCCAAGGTGGTCGGCATCCTCGCCAAGCGGCAGGACCAGGGTGCGCGCCTGCTTGGGCGAAGAATCCTCGGCCGTATCGGCGTCATCGAGCGACGGGCGCGGGAAACCGGGAATGTCGGGGCCGTGCTCGCGGCGCAGCTCCTCGCCTGCGGCCAGCGGGCCGATCACACTGTCGAGCCCGAAGAAGAACGGCTGGCGCAGCGCGAAGCCTGCGGCCATATCGACCCCGCTCACGGGGAACAGATTGGCGAGCTTGACCTCGGCCGGATGATCGGCAGCGTATTTATTGAGCCCAGCGGCATAGGCTTCGAACAGAGCGCGGGTGTCGGCGGGAAGCTTCGGATATTCGCGCAAGGCCGTCCCGCGCGCATCGATCAGGTGGTAGACGTAATCGATCTTGGCGCCGTCCTCGCCAGCAATCGCGCCGTAACGCCCGCGGCTCATCGCGACGACATCCTGAAGCGTGAAAAAATCGTCCTCGGCATGGGCGATGGCGACGCCGAAGGCGGTGTCGGCGTCAGTCTTGCCTGAAATGTGCGGCACGCCGAACCGGTCGCGGATAATCTCGGCGCTGTAGACGCGGGCCGGCGGAGCCGTACCAACGCTGGCCAGGATCGGCTCCCAACTGGCAAGACCTGCGAAGCCCAGCGCCAGCGTGCCCACCAGCGCAATCCCTGCAATTTTCAGCCTTGTCATCCCGCTCGCTCTCCTGCCTCGCGCGGCGGTTTCATTGCCCGCGACATCAATGAGGTCAAGCTGTGCGCGGTCCCTCTTGTGTGGTGTTAAAGGCGAACTGACTTAATCGGGCCACACAGGCCCAATTCAACGCCCAGCGTCAGCAGATATCGGCAAGATCGCCTAATACACGCTTGAGCGGGTCGAGCCACTGCGCATAGGGGCGCCAAACATCCATGCCATCGCGATTGAGGGGACGACGCACCTGCTCACTGCTCGGTGTGCGAACAACCCGATCGAGCTTATGGAAGGACCGGATGGAATCGTCCCAATCCAGGCCGAGATACTCGAGTGCGGGGCGCAAGGTCGTTTCCGGATCCTCTACCAGGTTACTGTAACTGACATGGTGGATCATTCCGGGGGCGACGGTGTCAAAGTGCCGCATTAGCCGCACATAATCTACATAGCATTGCCCGATGTCTTCGAGAGCGAAGGAGGAGGCATGGGCCGCCGTAAAGGACTGCGAGAAGTTCGAGAAGCAACAGTCCATCGCAGGCCGCCGGACATCGATGAAGCGTGCCTGTGGCAGTATCCGGCGGATGAACAGGATGTTGCTCCAGTTCTGCGGCAGCTTGTCGATGAAGATTGGGCGGTCGGTCTTGCGATGCAGGCGCGCCCGCGCGAGATAGTCCTGCCCCAGAAGCGATGCCTGCTGATCGGTCATGGCCGCAATCGCCTGCGGCACCGAAAGCTTGGCCTTCCGCGAGCTGATCTCAATGAACGAGCGCAGGATTGCAGGGATATAAGGTAGTTCGCCGACAGGTTCGATCGAAGGATGGCTTCCCAGCATCTGTTCAAGCAGGGTCGAGCCCGAGCGGGGTAGGCAGACGATAAACACGGGCTGGTCCGACCCCAGCGGTGCCGATGGCATGGCGCTCAAGAAATCGGCATCGGCAAGCCGCTCCACCTCGGCAACCTCATCGGTCAATGCCCGCGCGTCATAGCCGATGGCCTCGGCGCGGATGCGGTTCCCCTCGTTGTAGTGATGGAAGGCGCTGGCAAAATCGCCCCGGTCATGGAACGCCCGTGCCAGGGCGAAGTTAAGCGGGACGATATTGCGCTCGTCGATCGCAATTGTCAGCGCCCGCTGCATGACGACGATATCCTCGTCGGTCAGGACCTTGCGTTTGATGCCGGCCAGTCCCCACCAGGCTTCGCCATATTCATAATCCAGGGCGATTGCCCTGCGATAGGTGGAAATGGCGCCTTCGACGTCTCCTGCAGCCCGCAGGCTGTAGCCATAGACTAGTAGAGCTGGAATGCTGTTCGGGTTCTCGTCGACCATCTGCTTCTGGATCGCGAGCGCTTCTTCGTGTCGCCCCATTCGGTCAAGCAAGTTGGCCCGTAAAGCGCGAAGCTCGAGGTCGCCTTCCTCGGCGATCAATCTGCTGGTGAAGGATTCGGCGACATGCAGTCTTTCCTGCTGACTGTAGATCGTGGCCAGGGTGCGCAGCAGTTCGGGGCTTTTTTCACCCATTGACAGCGCCCGGCGCAGAAAATGCTCTGCCTGGCCGAGTGCTCCGGTTTGTGCAGCGATGAAGCCGAGCTGGGCCAGGCCGCGCGGTTCGTCCGGCCGGTCTCTCAGATGGGCCATGACCAATTGGGCTGCGCGGTGATGATCGCCCTGTTCGCGCAGCCTGATGGCCTCGGAAAGGCGCGGGTAGATGGCGGTGGAGACAGTGTTCGCAGTCATCTCAGGCCCAGCCTAGGCATAACCAAGGACGGTGCGAAGCCCGGGCGCGTGGTAATCCACGAGGGCCCTATGACGTGGGCCGAGTTCTTGCGGCAGATCGAGCCCCACACCGGTGAGATTTTGTCTGGCGGTGCCGCTTTGCGCCGGGTCAGACCCCGTTCTCACCCTGTCTTTCCAGTCGGCGGGCTTGGCGATGCTGCAGGCATCCAGCAGGTCAGCGAAGAATTGCTCGGCCTCTGGCGTGTCGAGCGCCTTAACAGCTGCAACGAGGTCTTCAAGTTTCAGCAGATGCGCCCGCGCACCCAGCCAAGCGACGGCGTTGAGTTCGTAGATATCGTTGAGCGAGGGCAGCTTGGTGGGCAGCCCGAAAATCATCATTGTCAGCAGTTCGTCGGCCGCGATCTGGCCGTTCTTGAGATGCTCGACATTGCCCGAAAACTGGTCCGAAAGCAGGAACCGCGCGCGGGCGATCACCCAGTCGTAGGGATCGCGATAAAGTACGATCCGGCGCGCGTGCGCGGTTTCGACAACGGAAGCGTCGGCGAAAAACAGATGGCCCCAACTCAGGCGCGGTTGTGCTGGATCGAACGCGTGGCGGTGTTGCGGCAGGTTGCCCCACTGGATGAAGTCGGCGGTGTAGTGCTGACTAACGGGCACGAACATCCGCAAGATGTTACGCAGCAGATGGCTGCCGCTTTTGGGCACAGAATTGAGGAAAACCGGATGCTGCAAAGGCGCCTGCGCGTACCGTGCATTCTCCGCATCAAGCATGTCTGAACGGACGAAAATCTCTGGCATCGCGAAAATTAGGCCTCCCGCCTGCGTCTATGACAGAAGAGGCGGCATGTTGCCATGCCGCCTCTTCGTTAGGCCATTCGTGGAGTTATCAGAACTTCATCGAAACGTTGATGAAGCCGCGACGACCCACAAAGTCGTACTGCGATGCCGCGACCACCGGACCCAGCATGGTGACCGTGTTGCCGTTGCGAACCGAGACGCGCGGCGGACGGGTATCGAACAGGTTCGAAACACCAGCCGTGATCGTGAAACGGCCGTCGGCGATTTCCTGGGTGACCGAGATGTTGTGGTAGAAGGTCGCAGGCACATCGAGGTCGGGGCAGAAACGGCCATAAATCGGCAGGTCGTCCGCCGGGTCGGCAGTGCCTTGGTTGTTGAACGAGTTGAGGCAGCCATTGGCCGTGGGCCGCCCGCGGTCGAAAATCTCCCGGTTGCTGGCCGAACCGATCACGTTCACCCCGTAAAACAGGCTGAAACCCGACGGGTGCTCCCAGTTGGCGCGGAAATCACCCACCCACTTGGGCGAGCCCACCAGGCCGTTTTCGTTGAGCACCGGGGAGGTCGGCAGTAGCTGGGAATCATCCTTGATCTGCCAGGTCATGTCCGCCGTCAGCGCAAGCTTGCCGAGCGAGCCGAGATCGTGACCGGCACGGAACGAGAGGTCGATACCCCGGTTCCGCTGGCTCGACACGTTGATGAACGAGTCCCGCACCGTTGCGATCTGGAACGGAGCCGTGGCGTTCTGACCGCGGGTGAAGAGGTTGCACAGCGGCTCGGTCGCGAAGGCAATCGAGTCGTAGCAACCGGCCAAGATCGTGCCCGCCCCCAGCTGCGAGATCTCGCCTTCGACCTTAATGTCGAAGAAATCGACCGCGATGCTGATATCCGTATCCGGCAGGAACGAAATCTTCGGGGTTAGGATCGTACCGACCACGAGGGCTTCGGAGGTTTCGGATTCGAGAATGCCGAGACCGCCAGACGAAATGATCGTCGCGCTGATGCCGCCGCCGCCGTAGGTGGCCGGAATGCCGTCAGCTGCGCAGTTGTTCGCCCGGGTCTGCGAAATGGCACCCGCAGCCAGGTTCGCACCCCATGCAACGCAAGGATCGATGCGGTTCTGCGGAAGGAAGCTGGTTTCGTCAGCAAGGAACTGCTCGAACAGCGCCGGCGCACGGTAGGAGGTGCCGAAGCTGCCACGGAAACGCAGCCAATCGGTAACAGTCCAGTTCAGGCCGAGTTTGTAGGTCCAGTTGCCATTGTCGCTGCTGTCGACGCCGTCGGAGGCGCGGGTGGCCTTGACGTTGGTGACGCGCCCGGCAGCCGAGACGGTCAGATCCTCGATGAACGTAATGTCGTTAAGAACCGGGATGTTCACTTCCGCAAACGCTTCGGAGGTGATGCTTTTGCCAGCCGTGATGCCGCTGGCAGAAGCACCCCAGGCATTGGCAGCCAGAGTGATTTCGCCCGGCGTGTCATTGATCTTGTCTTCACGGATCGTGGCGCCGATCGCCAAGGCCAGAGGCCCTGCCGGCAGATTGAGCAGTTCGCCCGACAGCGACGCTTCGGCGGACTTCTGCGTATAAAGGGTGCGGCCTTCTTCCCAATCGGTCAGGAAGGCGGCCTGCTGGGGCGTAAGCTCGCCGCGCAGGAAGAACGGATCAGTCCAAGGAATGTCGATGCACTGCCGACCCGAGATCGGGGTGACGGTGCCCACGCAGGACTGGGTTTGGAAATAGCCAGTGTCGTAGGCATCCTGCAGGATCTGCTGGCTGCGATAACGACCGATGCTGCGGCTGTACTGGCCGTGGATGTCATAGGTCCAGTTGCCCTTGCCGCCAAGTTCGCCCCGGACGCCGGCAACACCGCGATAGTAATCGACCTTCTGGCTCGAGTCCGACAGATCGGTGATACCGGTCGGGCTCAGGTAGTTGATGCCGGTAAATCCTTGCGCCCAGAGCGTACCGAAGCCCGTGCCGTAACCATAGACGTCGCCCGTGTAACCGAAGTTCCAGAACTGACGCCAGCCGTTCTGGTAGGTTTCGCGGCGGTTGAACAGGAATTCGCCGAACACTTCGACCGCGCTCGAAATCTCGAAGGCGCCTTCGGCATAGGTCGTGTAGAGATCGGTTTCAGGGATGATGGTCTGCTGTTCGACGAAGGGATGGTAGGCGTTCTGCACAGCCATCGACGCGGCGTTGTATCCGGTCGGGAACCAGCCGGCCGGCGCACCGAAGTCGCCCGGATAGGCAGGCGCACCAAAGGCCGGAATGCCGAGCGTGCCGGCGCCGGGGCCGGAGGCATACTGGTATTGCAGCAGGTTGACGGCGCCGGGGGTGGTCTGGATGCCGGTATCGGGGCCGCCCGGGCCATCAAGCCGCAGGTTATCGATCAGGTTGTAGGTCCAGATATGACCCCAACGCAGATCGTCGCACATCGGCTGGCCGGTGCGCGGATCGATCAGGTCGGACCTTTCGCCAGCTTCGTTGAAGATGTTCGATTCCGGGCATGCAAGATAGGCGCGGTCGCCGCGGGCCAGTTCCTGCGTCTTGGTGTAGTCACCCGCAATCATGATGTGGCCGCGGTCGAAGGTCTTGCCCCACGCGCCGCTGACCCGGAATGTCTCACCCCCGCTGTCGAACGGAACCGACGCGTTGAGATCGAGCGTCAGGCCGTCCAGCTTGTTCTTGGTGAAGATGTTCACCACGCCCGCGACAGCGTCGGAACCATAGACCGACGATGCGCCGGTCTTGAGGATCTGAATGTCGTTGACGATGGACAGCGGCAGCACGTTGAGGTCGAAAGACGACACCCCGCCGCGGGTGCCGGCCGGACCGGCGCGACGGCCATTCAGCAGGACGAGGGTTCGGTTGGCGCCGAGACCGCGAAGGTCGATCGTCTGGGCACCCGGTCCGCCGTTGGTCACGAAGTTGGACGACAGCGCCGCAGTCACCTGCGTCGAGCCTGCAGCGATCGAGGAGCCCTGCAGCGTGCTCGCCAGGTCGGTGCGACCTTCCTTCTTGGCAACTTCCGGATCAAGTACCGCAATCGGATCCGGGCTGTTGAACGGTGTGACCGAACGGAGGCGGGACCCCGTCACGACGATCCCGTCGGCGGGATCAGCCGTGGTAGCCTCTTCTGTAGACACTTCTTCCGCTGCGGCGTCCTGAGCAAATGCCGGTTGCGAGGTTGCGATAGCGCCAAGCGCGACGCCAACCAGCAGACCCACTCGATTGCTACGATTGATCAAAGACGATTTCATTAGAAAGACCTTTCCCCCTTGGGTGATGAAGCCACACTGCAAAAGATGGACGCACATTCCAAGCTAAAGAAACCTGCAGATAAGGTGTTAGGGCAACCTTACGCGAAAATGTGTTTAAAATGCCACACTCGCTTGGCCGCTCTGATGTTGGGCGTGAGCGCTCAGTGCGGATGTGACGAAACGATCTTTGTCCCCAGGATCAACTGTGGCCCGCATGTTTGTGCAACGCTTGAAGCCGTACCCGGGACAGGTTGATCGTCCACCGCGTCGGCGTCTTGCGCAAAGGTCAATCCAGCTTTTCAGGTAAAGCGTTTTTGCATGTCGGGATTCAATGAGTGCGAGCCGGATTCGTTTTCTTAGCCATTATCACTCAAAAACTATCAACGGCACGCATCGGACTTGTTCCATGCAAGGAGGTCATTGCTGCCGCCCATCGGAGGTTACCGCTTTCGGGCGACGTGGCTACCTTGATTCGGCGGGGAACAGGAAGCATTGGCGGGGAACGCAAAGCTTCATGAACAGATGCATAGTGGTACCCCTCTTGTCTTGAGTCAAAGGCGAACCCACCTAGTTGGGTAATACACCTGAAGGCACTATTTTTGGCATCGAGCCCTTGTGTTGCAAATACGCAACACTATCTGGGCGGGGCAACCTTTGGAGGGGTTAGACGACATGAATCTCGAAAAGTTCACTGATCGGGCCAAGGGCTTTCTGCAAAGCGCGCAGACGGTCGCGATCCGGATGAACCACCAGCGAATCACGCCGCTGCACCTGCTCAAGGCGCTGCTCGAAGACAGCGAAGGTATGGCTGCCGGGCTGATCCAGCGCGCTGGCGGAACCCCTGCGCTGGCGGTGTCGGCGGTGGATGC
>VFQO010001412.1_pt1 | contig 18485 bp, 7 predicted proteins | sample 3512331 | NCBI WGS metagenome assembly VFQO01 (sample SAMN10412371, study PRJNA504923) | tailings metagenome | isolation source: Replicate 3 from Balatoc abandoned mine | place: Philippines: Itogon, Benguet | collected 2017-08-28
TCCTCCGATGGGATCCACACCGGCCATCGTAGTTGAAAAGGCGTACCACAAGTGGTGCGTCTCTTTCCAAGTGGCGCACTGGTCCGACGGGGCTGTGATGCACTCTTCCTGAATTTTGCTTCTCACTATCCCAGGTGCCACGACGATGTTGTAGACGTAGTAAAGAATACCACTTATTAATACGTAGCTAACGTGGTAAAACAAGTAGAGCTTCCAGCGTGGTAGGGGTTCGTCTTCGGCGTTGGCCGGTTCTTGGAACGGGTTTAACGGGCCCCACATGCCTCCGGTGGAGTCGGGCATCTCGGGAGGCATGGGTTTTGTCAATGATGCCAGAGTTATCGAGTCTTGGGCCAGTGGAGAATTGGCGTAACATTTTCTCTGGTAAGCGGTGCCCGGAGTGGAAGAGCTGTTGCTGCCGCTACTGACGGGCGCGTCGGACTCTGGAGGGGTCTTCTTTAGGCCATCCTTGTTCTTTTTACTGGATTCATCGTTCCCCGCCTCTTCTTCTTCTTCGCTGGACGAGGCCTCTTCCTCCTCTGTGTCCGATTCTTTACTCTTGCCCTTCTTCTTCGACTTCTTCTTTTGCTGCTTCTTCTTCTTCTTTTTGTCAGACTCCCGGTCTTCTGAAGGCGGAAACAACTTGGAGAACCATTTACCTAACCCTTTCAACTTGTCTGAATTATCCAAAGCTAGCTGAATCCACTTCCTGGCGCTGTCGTAGTACCGGGAGGTCTTGAAGACTTGAGCTGCAAAAATACCGCCTGGCACAAGTTGAAGCAGCCACGACAGGTAAAAACTGCTAAATATCCACAATCCCGCAAAGGTGGCCACAACGGCTCCAGCTGCAAACAGTTTAGTCTTGGCTTCGACCATGGTCGGTCACAGGCGTATCTAACAAAAAGGGGCACTTCCTGCTGGCTTCCTTCTCGCAAATCCGCCGCGAATTTTCAGAGACTTTGTTTGTCGATATCCTTCTTCTCCCTTTTGGGATTTCCTTTCCCCCGTTCTCCCACCGACCGACCGGACCCCAAAATGAACTCGATGACCTTTTTCTTTCCCAGCGTTGCCGGCGAGACCAATCAGAACGGGCTGACTGCGTCGGAAGCTCGAGCTCTGGAGCAAATAGACGGTCTCGGGCTTCGAACCCCTCAAGCCAAGCTCAGGCGTACCAAAGCGGGCGTTGTCCCCGCGAAGCGGCTCGACCAGAAGACCAAGTATCAGCCTGTTCAGATCATCAGAAACGCGATCCCTTCTCACAAGAACATGCCCAAAATGATTTCCGACGGGCGTGTCAACGCAGTCGTCCTGCTGGAGGAAATTCCAGGAGTCTACCTGCGTGTCGAACTTTTCTGGCGCCCCATCCAGAGCAACCCCATGCACGTGCTGGAAGAAGAAATTGCAACAGAAGGGTTTCGTATTCAACCTCAGGGTGTCGTGGATACAACTGGAGGTCTCGAGATAGACTTCTACTTTCGAGTGGAGGCCGGAACGGGTCCGCGAGGAATAGCGGCGGCCAGACAGGCGCTCACACCCGGATTCGGAACTCTGGAAGCCATGCTTACTATCAACCAACAAATGATCAGTTTTTTCGTTATGAGCAAGCAAGATCGCCCTAACGATCATCGCACGGGTCTTTTGCGGGTGTCAGACGTGCGCATCGGAGACGAAGTGGAACCCGAGCTTCTGGCAAACTATAAGAATACAAGAGTGACTGTCATGAAGAGAGCAACAATAGAACAAAGAAAGTTGGATGGCGCTCTCTACGGGACCAAGCGACTCAGGTCGGAAGAGGAATTTCAAGCAGCGTGGGTTTGAGCCCCGTGTCCTTCCGTTTCATTGTAACATAATAACACACCAAGTTCTAGTATTTATACATTTAAACGAAGTCGGAATTCGTTTGGTGTACCGGGCCTCGTACTCGACGCTTTCCGGGGGCAGTGGGTAAAACTCCAACTCTTGCGCGCAATCGGGTCGAGCTCTCACCAAACCCATAGCATCCAAAGGAACGTTGCTCTCCGTTTCCGCGGCGCCGTCTTGCTCTCCCTTGACTCCAATGAGCGAAGAACCCGAGGCTACGGGTTTGGGTGTCCACCCGTACTTGAGGCAAGAGTAAAGTCCGTCTGCCGGTGCTACAACGTACGAAAACGTGCACAGCGACTCGGAAACCAGGTACTTGGTGTTGGAATACCCGCTGGAAGCGTATCGCAACATCCAGAGCGCGCGCGTGTCCTCTGGGGTGTTGTACGTTTCCGGGGACGGGTTGGTCGAACCTGCGGGAAAGTGGTACTTAAAATCCAGTTCGTGGAACAGACACCAATCGGTTCTTTCTATCGCACGGACAACCTCCGGGGCAGCCGCAGGTGGAGGGGCTGGCACACCCGTGTCGACGCCGTCGACCTTCTTCTTCTTTTTAGGTTCTTGTTTACCGAAAGGCATGTTATCGTAAAATCGAACAAACACTGGATTTAAGCCGGGATTAGGTCGGGCTGGACTTATTTCGCCCTGAGCTCTGACACACGGCCCAGCGGCGCCCAGATTCTTGACCAGGTCTAGAGCTAGGCTCGCCCAGTAAAGGGCAACTGAGTGAGGTTCCGTTCTCAATCTCGCGGACGCTCCACCGTCTCCGCATAGCTTGATCAAGAGATGACGGCGCGGCTGATCCTCCTCCGGGCGAGTGTCGACCAACACGAGCTCCAGGCTGTCTAGAAATTGGAGCACCGGGTGAGAGTGGTCACTCACTCCTTTCTGGGGTAAACAATACGCAATTCTCGCCGAAAAGAGTAGCAATTCGACAAACCACATCAAATCCGATGAAATCATACGAATCGCCGGCAGGTAATCCCCAATGGGAGAGCCCGTCTGCGGCACCAACGCGGAGAGGTGGCCTCCCAGTTTTATGAAGGTGGGACCGCCCGTGACGCATTGGTCTTTACCCACGACCTGTTTTGATGAATATTCATACAAATGAAGAGCTGCTCGGCTCGAATCGCTGAACCTCTGAGCGCGAACGGACTCGACCGCCTTGAACACGGACGACACTATCGCGTGCTCTCCGTCGCGGTAATTCGCGATAGAGCCCCACGGCATCCATGTTTGAGGACTGTGACAAGTGAAATTATCTGCTTGAATCGCGGGGAGAGGGCGGTCGTACGTCTGGTACCAGTCGTGTAACCGGCGTGACGGGCTCCCCAATTCTTGAACCAGCTCGCTCAGAGGGGCATCCACGTCCTGGATCCACTGCGCAGGAACTCCGTCGAGGAGAGAGAAAAACGGCGCTTGCACTTTCTCTCCGCTGGGTCCTACCGAGGAAGAGCAAGCCATGGTGAAGTGGAAAACGGCCTCCTCGTGCCTCCGTAAAACCGACACCGGCGGTTGCTGGTCCGCGTTCACAAAGCAACACGGAGCCGTTTGATGGAGAGTGTTTAACAGAAATATTCGAGATGAGCCACTGTCAATGGTCTGACGCCGTAGAGCAGCGTTTGTGTTGGGGCACGAATCCGAACCGCATATCTCGGTTTCGGCCGCGTGACCTCCTCGTTTAAGAGGCCACAGTTGATTTACAGCTTCTTCAAACGCGCGTTTGCCCGGAAGGGAGCCAGAGCAAGCCACTCGCGCAAACGAACCGCCGTCCACAATAACGGTGCCCAGCGTACCTGGGCCTAGCAAGACATTCCAATCTGAAATAACTTGAAACGTAGTCTTGAATCGGGCATTTCCCTCTAGAACGGAGCACGCTAGATCGTTGTAGCAACTAAACATGACCTCGCTCGTTTCATATGCAGGCGCCAAGAGTTCACAATTAAATCTGAATTTGAAGAGTGCTGTTCCCCACTCGCCACACAAGCACTGCTTTCTTGAAGTGACACTGAGAACAAAAAAATGGCGCATTAGGCTCCAACTCGCGGGCGCCCGGGTCTCTTTCCCCCCTCCGAAGAGGTTCCCCGGGGTCGCGGTCGCCCATTGGGCCGGGCAGTCTCTTTTTTCGCGGGCTGGCAAAGCCAACCACTTCTTTTTTAGATAAATATGAATTACTAGAAGAGAAAATTCATATGTCATGTCAACGTACATAGTTCTGGACGACGATTCAGACGATGCGACGCGCCCCAACCCGGGTCGAGACCTCATTCGGTCGGGCCAGGCGCTTGCCCCAGCCAAATTTACCACTCCATGGAGAACAGGTGGGAAGAATTCACCTGCTCTCATGTTGTCGGATGCGTATCTCCAGTTATTCTTGGGCGTGTTGAGCCGGATGCCCGGCGAGCTGCCCGACAAGTGGGACGAGCCTAGGCAGAGTTTCACCGAGAGAGCCGAGTCGATTGGAAAGTTCTTTTACAACATGGTGTTTTCGGATTCTCAATACGGGCGGAAAATAGTGGTTGACCCTGATCCGATGAACATCAAAGAGAACGGGTCACTCAACTTTTCCTGGTTCCGGAAGACGGCCGAGCGCGCTGCCTTGGAATGCCCTACTCAACCTTCTGATCGGTTTCCTTACAAGAACATAGGTCCGAAGATGCGCAAGTTACACTCCGCTCTCGTGTATGAAGAGGTATGCGTGTTTGACCCGACCTGTCCGTCTACAATCATGGATATTTCCGTGGAACATCTCAAAGAGTTTAGTTGGAATCTGTTAGATTCCGTGGTTCAAGAAGTATGCGCCACAGTGGCCGCGGAGCGGCTTACAGGGTCAAGGGCTGGAGCCGGTGAGATCAACTGCCGGCCCCTGTTTATGTTTCTCATGCACGGAAATCACACTTCTATTATAAGCACGGTCGATGGAACGAATTGGTATCACGCGGACTCTATTCAAGGCTATCACGCCAAGCATGCGGAGGCGTTTGTGCGCAAGTTGGAATTGGTCGTCCGCATCCGCAGCACGCCCGAGCAGGCGGCTACGCTCTCCAATTGGCACCCGGTGTGCCACAGCGTGTCAGAACTGGTAGCTGACATGGGTGGGGTTTCTTCGGAACCGTGCGAGAGAAAGACCATCTTCTACCAGATGGACGGGATCTCCTGTACCATATACGCCTTTCTCTACCTGGACTACTTCATGTGGACGCTAGGAAACAAGTATCCGTTCTTCTCAGAGGCTACTGAGTTTCAAATGCGGCGAGCAAACGGGAGAGACTACTTGAGCTGGGAGGAGGGCATTGTGACTATCCCGTTTTTCGACATGACCGTGGCCCGGGTCAGAGAGTTTTGCTGGCAAGCCGATTACGCACTTCAACTCTACGCGCCCAGCAAGGAACAGCAAGCGGATTCCAGACACGGGGCGCGAGTTCCGGCCGCGACCACCAACCGAGAGGTGCGGGTGATCAGAGGCTACATTCCCACGGGGCACGCGATGTATGATTTTGATCCGAACGCAAGTGGATTCTTTTAAAATGTGAAAAAAGAAAGGAAAGAAATTATATATATTTGCGCCAACCGGGCTCGGGGTTAAATATCCAGTAAAGGGGGGTTCTTGCATTGTGTGCGCGCGCCCCCTTCCACGAAAAGTGCAGCCGTATTTGACACTCGACACAAATATTTATTGCTTGAAGAAACTCAAAGTAATCGTCTAGTCTAGGTCGTTCAAACCACGTACGACTTTCCATGGTTTGCTGTGGTAGCTCGTCCAAGATGTCTAAGAGACCCGTCCTCTTGCTCGCTCTCTCGGTTGTCATTCTACTGACAAACCTAACCAAGGCAGGAGATCTAGATTATAGGCTCCTCTACGGGCTTGGGTCGTACTGCAAAGTGAAACACACCTTTCCCATTCTGCGGACGTGCAGTTTTAAATTCAACGCTGGCGGATTTGGTTCTTGTCTGGGATCGGAAGAGGAATATTTTGATTTATCCGGAAAACAATGGAGAGATTGCAACGGAGGCACCGTTTACACCGGCGAGGGGCCCCTTGGCACCCGCGCGCTTCCGGAGCCCAGGTTTACCGACTGGGACTGGGACTGTTTGATCACCGTCAGCGGAAGATGGCCTATATCTCAGACTATTTCTTCTCCAGTAGGTCCTCCGAGATTGCAATCCAACGGCATGTTGAGTATATTCATCTCGAAGACCTACGCAATGCCTCCCATCAAACAAGACGCGTCAATCAACGCCCAATGGGTCATACCAAACGGATTTCTGTTTGGAGCCCTGGAAAATTTTTTCAAAGGCGAATATCACGATCTCTACACAGACCCTCTGGGAATTGCAAATCAAACGCCTGGCGACGTGTGGAATAACCCTGTCTACGTTCCCGAGTTACCCGAAGCCGTCACCATTCCCATCCCATGGTTCGTCACATCGCTAAGATTCCCTACTGTAAACGACACAATTAGATACCGTTATAGTGGAGGCTTCGACCCTTCTGACGGACTTCGAGACAGCCCCTTGTCATTGGCCATACCCTCCGCAAACTGTAAGAAACTTTTGTTTGGCTACAAAAAGATCCCAGCTGGATTTCCTAGCCAGACATTTGAAATAGATCGCGAAAGCGATATGACATACTCCAGTGGCGGTCCCTCTCCTACCCAGAATCGACTCTCGGGTATCGGTGCCTTTTCACCTGCCACGGCAAGACCCTTTGCATTCCCTTCAACTAATCCATACGACTATCGCGTGTGGTTAGACGGAACAGAGCCTAGTTTGTTCACACTAGGTAACGCATTTGGCGCTTTTCTCGATGGCTATTGCTTCAAAGTGGACGATTTTTGCGAATTTCAGTGTCCTCCGATTCAAGCTTTATCTTTTCCCAATTTTGGAGTTGGTCCGTTGCCTACGGTCAGTACGCCACTGATAACCACGCAGGCGTTCTACGCGGCTCAGGCGTGGGCATATCGTTCTTACCGCAGTTATGCGGACTGCGCGGCAACTTTCAGGTCATACGACCAGTCGTTTGTAACGCAAGGACTATTTGAAAACTTATCGTTTGAGGACTTTTGCATCTACGAAGACAACGGAGGAGACAGCGGTTTCGTCGGCACTGTCACTTGGTTGAGAAATTCTGGAGTAAGTGATTGCACGGACCCCTACGTTAACATCATGGTCCCAGGAGCATTAAACACCGACACCCCCGGTCCAGTCTACGCAGAATGGCGAGACGAGTACACGTGGGGAATACCAAGAACGGGGCGTGTTCTAACTGTACTGGGATTGGGACAGTCAGCTTTGAATCCGAGACCCTCTACTAGCCAGTCTTTGTACGATATCAACAGGCTCCAATTTGTAGACGGCTGGTGTCGGGTTACCGCACCCACCATGGTAGACCCAACGGCGGACCCAGTCGGTTTCCAGGCCTACCTGAACGCGTCCAACAACCGGATCCAGCCGGGAAATATGCAGAGAGGTTGGTCTGTCCACAATTATCTTGTAGACGGCATACCCGTCTCTGGAGTGGATATTTACGCCGATGTCAACATTGCGGGACTGGGTACCGTGCTCGCGGGCAACGAGTTGACTCTAGGTAACGGAGAGGTTTTGCAATTGCCCGCTTACTCCATCTCAGGGCTACAACCCGACGAAGCAGGAGTCGTTCAGTTGCGACGATTAAACCCCTTGAATCCTTACGTCGACCAATACACTGTATGGGACAGAATGATGTCCGCTCCGCCTTGTCGATGCGTTAATTCTACTTCACAAGTCGTTGAGCCGGGAGATATGGTCTGCAATCTAGTCGCCGGGCTATACAGAAGACCCGTGACCGAGTTGACGCGGCCATCGGTCACTCTGGGAGCCGCGATGGCCCAGAGAAACTGTTCAGTCTTCTTTGCCTCCACCACCCCGGCTTCGTTTCAGAACGTAGACGGTCGCTTCGTGGTCAACCAATATCAAACATACATTCTTAACTCAACATACGTCGACCTGGCCAACCCCAGGTTCATTAACGAGCGCTCAATTACCTACCGCTGGTTCGTGTCTTCCACTGACCCCTATACCATAGATCCCAATTTTGATGCCACGGCTCAATTGTACAATCTGACAGCTTATGCGCCTGGCACGTTTAACGTCTCTCTAGACGTCCGATCGGCCGTCTCCCTGAGTGTCACGCGGTGCACCATTCAGATCGAGGTGATCCGCGCTTGTCCGCCCATGAGCATCAACGTCGCCAGGACGGAACTAGCTCTCGGAGAAGTCATTCAAATGGAAGCATCTTCTCCTTCCGTTTACAGTTCGCTCCAGAATTCCCAGCTGGTCTCCTGGGGTCTCATGTGGACCACCCCGTTAAACGCTTCTCTTTCAGCCGCCTTCACCAACCCAGACCAGCGTGTTGTGCGGTTTAGCGCAACCGAGCCCGGTCTTTATTCAGTGATAGCCACGATCGCTCAAGTCTCGGATTTGAACAAAGAGTACCCGTGTTTGTCGAGCGCGACAGTTCTTCTCTCCGTGGCTAATGCCTCGACCACGCTTCGAAGAAGGCCCATTTCGTCTGTCTTGAATTTGACCACTTCATGTTTGGGAGACGGAGGATTCTTTGACGCCGATTTGCCCAACACCACTCGCTACCAGACGAACGTAACCAACCCACCGACGGGGTTTGTGCCACTGGGCAAGTCCAACTACGACACCCAGACCGTGTTTTCGTTCCAACGGTTTATAGCCGAAGTGTCTTCCACGTTTGGCGTCGGAGAGTCGGGTTCGAGTCGGTCATTCTACACCACCATGACGGATGTGATCGCATCCGTCTGGCGAGACCAAGACGAGGAAGAGGACAGTCAAAGAGTTCGCCAGAACGGGAAGAAATCAGGCGGAGGCGCCGCCGGAAACATTCAACTGACCATGGACCCACCATCCAATGTGGCCATCTACATCATCGTAGGAATCGGAGGAGGTCTGGTGGCCTTGGTTCTGTTCCTGCAATTCTGGTTGTACCCCATAGTCCAAGTGGTTTCAAGTTGCTGCGACCGATGCAAAAAGTCTGCAGCGACTGCTGCTCAAGACCGAGATTCGGACAACGACGACCAAGAGCCGGTCGACGAAGAAGAAAACACCCGCGGGTCAAGCGAGTCGAGTAACCAAGTGACTAACAGGAAAGAGAGGAGAAAGGCTGGCATCTAAATGCGTATTCTTTTATGTACATGTATCAAAATAACACATACGACCAGTTCAACTGTCGAATGGGGTCTGCCAAACCAATTTACCGCTGGCGCCTGATCTTACCATGGCTTCAGCGACTTCGTTTGCCACAGCATTCAGTCTATAAGAAAGAGAAAACTTGGTTTCATCCACCGTGGCCACACTTCTCCAAATGAGTGGCGCCAAGTTCCAGTAGACGTAGCTCACAATGACCAGCGCTATCAAGCTGAAGATGGGCTTTACATCAAAGCAAGTCACGTTAGTGTCGTTGAGAATGCACTGGATGAGAGATATTGAATAAAACACCGTGTAGACAGTGGTTGCAATCTGGGCAGCCACAGTAAGGATGGCGACGAAATAGCCATATTTAGAAGCCCATTTCTCAACAGAATGATCTGCATAAATCACAATAAACGGCGTTGTCCCGAATGCAGTCAAGATTACAAGCCCGGCGTCAAACGCAATGACCCCGGCCACCAAGAGCACGATCAGGACAAGCATGAACGCCGTAATAACGTTGATCCATGTGTTGATTTTTCCAGTAGAGTTTGGCGCTGCTGCGAATCGTGCTTGTCGGGCTTCTGGAAGGCGGTTGCTCATGCTTTTTTCTCCTCCTCCTCCTTCGACCCCCTCGTTTCCTTCGCCGGTTTGCCGGCCTCTCGCCGCGCCTTTTGTTCAGATTGCACTCTCAGTTATATTTTTCTCTTTCCCGCGTGTGGTTATTTACATTCTACCCACCGGACTGCGTTAAATCTGCTTCCAAACATGAGCTTTCCACGCAATCACAGTTTAGACGAGGACGTCTTCAAAGTCTTGTCCTCGTGGATTTACGAAACAGCAGAGCTTATTAAAGCTCAAGCTGTTACAGATACCGATCTTGCGGACAAGTGCAGCCGATTTTGTTTCGCATTGAGGAACTCTGTTGACGATTCCAACTCCGGGACAAGAAGGTTTAAACCGCCTTTTCTCCTTGAATCTTTGGATTTGGCCGTTTCAATCCACAAGAAGGTTTTCTGTAGCCGACCTAATACAGAGAATTCGGCTGGCGCCAATTTGAGCCAGCTCGAGAATCAATTAAGAACCATGCAACTATAACCTGTAAGTTTTTGCCTGTTTATATGTAGTAATAATACAAACTCTGAGTTTGGTGTACATTGTTTCTTTACTCGGCTCTTTTCAGAAGGGCTTCTTGCGCGCGCGCTAGAATCTCGTCATCGTCGTCCAGTGCCTCTTCGGGCAAGCGATGGTATTTTCCCGGTTTAGATGAAGAAGAGGCAGTTCCATATCTAGATGATCTGGTCGAATTTCCCGATTCCGCGGCGTCATCAGACTTTTTCCCCTTCTTCTTGCCGGGCGCGTTAGTTGTCGCAGGTTCCTCCTGTTTGGCCTTCTTCAACGCGAACGCAGCACTTTTCACTCTCGCGCATTTAACAATGTATACTATAATCAGAGTAAGGCCCGCTATGATCGTGACCGCCAGGATTCCCAGGGGCAGGGTAAACAGCGCGATTCCGGCCAGCGCGAGAGTGCGGATCTCCTCGGGTGAGCTTATACTCTGGATCACAGCCTGAGCTCTGAGCGCAAATTGGTGCCTGTAGTCAGATTCAAGCGAAAACATGTTGGCTGCTTGCTTTGCCAGAGCAAAGATCTGGACTGACGCCCGTGGTATGGGCGGCTGGATCGGGTCCAACTCTTCCGCGTTGGAGAGCGAGCTGACGCAGTTGGTGGAGGTCACGTTTCTCCTAATCACTTCTCCTTGAACGACTCTCACGGGAACAGACACTCCTCTGCACGTTCTGATCGTGCAGACAAACATGGTCACTCTGTACGAGCCCTCGCGAATTCCCACGACCGTGTTGGTGGTCACGTTGGCCGTCTCGACTAGCGTCAGACCCGTAGAGTTGCTTGCAAACGTGATTTCCCACAACCAGTAAATGGACTCTTCCGTTGTGGAGTAAGACGCTGATCCGTCGAGGGTGGCGTTGGTTCCCACGGAAAGGATCAGCCCTGCGGGCGAGACTTGAGCAACGGGCGCGCCTTCTTCGACCGACACGGCCAGAGAGCAAAAGTTGGTCACGCCCGTAGGTGTAGTCACTCTCATGCGGAGCACGGCCTCTTGGACTTTGGTATTGACTCTAAACGCCAAGAAAGGAATGCTTTGTGAATAACTGTCTTGGTCTTGAAGAGTGACCGATCCGGGTGTGTTGAGACTGGCATCCCAGACGTAAGAATTTCCAACCTCTGGGTACGTTTTGGCACCGAGCCGGTGCACTCTGTTTCTTAACACAGTCTTGGGACTTCCTTGGTACCCGTCCAAAAGGAACAGCGTGCACTGAGGCGTGATGGAGATCTCCGACACCAAATTGGGGATTGTCGCGGCAAAGCTGCTCGTGTCGAATACCTGGTTGAGAGCCCCACACGGGATGTTTTTAGAACAATCGCACATGGGTATTCCTGTGATATCTGCTTCGTTGGCAATAAACTGCCAGGCGTTGTCGGGCGAGAAGAATTTGGCGTACACCTTGTGCGCAGCGGGGTTTCCTCGAGCGCGTAAAGTTGGGATAACAAACGCTAGCGTCCTGCCCGTGGAGCCAATCAAGAGTGGATTAAGCACTTCGTTCAAAGAACTGTCTGTAGGGTATTCAAACTTAATTTGGACCCATACCTTGGCCGCGGCCAAAGGTAGGTTCTGAACCCATACCTTGTAGATCACCGATCCGTCTGGGAGCGCGTCCGTCGTAAAGAATGTAGGATTGGGTGACGAGACACGACAAAATGGCTGCACAATAGGTCTCACGTCAAAAGTAGAAGTGGGAAGCGTTCTGGGAAATGATGGCTCGCAGGAGAGGAACGGGACGTAGGCCGTTCGCTCCAGGGAGGAATTGCCGGCCGTGTAGCGGAGCGTAACCGGTATAGCCGTCTTAGAATCGCGCGTGTAATTTGTGCTCAAGAGCTTGGCTTGGAAATAGAAAGCGTTTCTGCTACTGGAAATCATATTAGCAGCGCAGGTCGCCGGAGTGCGGAACTTGTAGGTCAAGGAACCCCAGAAGGGCGACTGTTGCCCGGGGTCAGTAGAATCCATTCCAGTGCCTCTCAATCGACCAAATCGATCACCGTAGAGATCTTTCCATACGTTGGTTCCTCGATTGGAGCACTTGGACCGTATAAACAGGGACGAGCGACCCAGGTTGTCAAAGACAGCCGCGGCTGGAGCAGAAGTCACATTCTCCGGGATGGTGCCCGTGGAGCCACTGGGGAAAACCAACTCTACTTGCTGTTGATTATTCACGCAATCTTGAAAGCTTGTAGGGGTTTTGTTACAGTGCATGTCGTAGACAGAGTACTCGACGCGGTCGCTGCATGGAGAGTCATAATTGAGTAGAAAGTCTCCCTCGCATCCTACGAGTGGCGTCTCTGGAAAATCAACCATTTTCACTCCTGTTCCGGTGAAACTAGCCAAGTTTATGCTAGAATCGCTGTACATGAGCGCCTTGATGTTGTTTACAAACTCAGAGTAGACGCTAATGCTTTCTCTCATGCAATATGGAAGTCTAAACGTTATTTCCGCTGGCAATGTGCGCTGAGCGTTGACAAAAGTGGACCCGGGGGCGTAAGAGGCATTTCCGGGCGCAATGGCGTCTGGGTAGCTCAGACTCTGTTGAATCTCAGGCAGATTGGGCACCATGTAGACTTTGATCATCAACATGTTGTTATACGGAACGTACTCCGGAAAAAAAGCCGGTCGCATGGCCAGGCCAGCTTGCAAAAGATACTGACACGCGGTGAAAGAGCCTGGGTTGATCAAAGGACCGGCACAGAAAGTGTTCAGTCTCGGGTAGGGGTGAATAGGAAAGCTGACTTCCGATCCAGGCCTGCAAAAGCCCCAGGTGGGCGCAAATCGATCAAACAAGAAGGGTGCTCCCGCCCGGAATCCCGTGGGCTCGGATGTGATGCCCGTCACACACCAGTTGGTCAGGTCTTGACTGAAAGCCACGGCGCCAAAGAACATATTGTCCATGTTGGTGGCTTGGGTGACATTCCAAGATGAAAGAGGTTGATTAAAAGCGGTGGCTCCGCGAAACATGGACGAAAAGTCGCGCACGTTGGCCGTGTTCCAAGAGCTGATCTGGACACCGTTGTAAGCGGTAGCGCCTCGAAGGGCGCCCTTCAGTGATGTTATAATAGGAGGCAAACTAGACGGAAGAATTTGCATTTGTACGTTACCAGCAAACGCGTTCTCCAAGGAGACCAGCCCCGGTAGAGAAAGGTCTATAACATTGCCAAAGTAGTTCTTGTCGTAGTAATAAGGCCATCCAGCTCTGTTGTAGGACTCTCTGGGGTCAACCCATCCAAACCAGGTGACCACGGGAGAGGCAGGGTTAACTTCGGTGATGTCGATTCGAAAAGTCGTTGGGATCACAAAGGAGAAAAACACGCAGACTCCATTTGTCTGACTGTCGTAGATTCTTGTTATCGGTCTAGCCACGGGAGTACCAAAGCTTATAGCCACGTTCACTGTGGCTCCTATAGTAGCGTTGCCGAGAGGCACGCAGAATGGCACAAAACACCCAGCTCCACAAGAAGGTGGCGGACACGGAGTGCTACCTGTGCAACCTCCGGGACCCAAGTAGCTGGCAGTCGGTTGGGTAATTATCCCCGAGAACGAAAGCGCGCCCAACGCAGGCCCGACGCACGCTACCGTAGTTAGTGCGAGAAGCCAGGCAAGATACGAGTATTTGATCATTCTAGATGTTTCATGCAATGTTTCTGAGCAAGTGGCAAGGCGGCGACGGCAACAGAGACGCAAACTAAAAAGCACTTGCAAATGAGGGGGTCGTTTACCTTTGCTTTCAAATTACAAACTTTGGAAAGCCGTTCTTTATTTCTTCTTTGCCAGCGACCTTTGCAGAAACAACCGTGGTTAGAGTGTTCTATGTTTCTATGGAGTAACCCGGATCCACCCGCCGCGCCTCGATCGCGGATAGAGTTCTCCGCTGTCAAAATGGCCCGTGGGTCACTCGTCATGCTTGAAATTGGACCCAACCAAGAATCTGTGTGTTTTGATAACGATAACCAAAAGATTACTATCAAAACTCGAGACGGAAAGACGTTTGTGCACCAGGCGCAGCACTACAACATCTACGAGCCAAGTCCAGGGATTTACCGTGACTGGGACACCCGAAAAGTGATCGGCCAACCAGGGTGGTTCTCCCGAATGCACTCTTATTTGAAAGATAAGTATAACTTGACCTACAAAATCACATTTGTAATGGCAGTCTTCTCCTTTCTGATGTTTGTGTTAAATTTCATCGAGAGGGTCTATGTGGAGCCCTATGTTAAATCTCTTGCAAAATAAACTCGATCAAAGGGCGGTTTCTGTTCAAATTTTTTCCGGAAAGATTTTAAAGCAGCTGCCTAAAATTAACGCCAGCGACGGTTTCGGTTGTTCTCGCCGCGGGTTACCACCGAACCTGTTTTTTTTCTAGCCTCTCTATTTTTTCATACCATGCCATCATTTTGAACTCCTTAGTAAAGCAAAGGAGAGCTTAATTACGCCCTAAATGGAGGCATCCACCGTCTTCACGGTCCTGGGATTCACCTCCAGTCTCCTGGCCGTCGCGCGTGTGATGGCCCCGGCGGTGTGGAATGCTCTCTCCGGGTCGCATTTGGGCTACACGTCGAACTCAGCTTATCATCTGCGATCAGGAGACAGCGTGGGAGCCAAGCAACTGATCGCCATCAACTCGTCCTTGCTACTCACGGTGATGATCAAGACAGCCGGCATTGGCCTTGCCGCCTGGTTTGTGTTTACGCTTCTTATCAATCTGTTTGCTCGATTCCGGAGATTCCGGTCGCCTTATGCGTTTCTGCGACAAGTTCCCGAGACGCAAGAAGAAGGCGAGGGCGACGAAGGGGCCTCGCCCGGAGCAAACGCTATACAGAATGAACAACTTCTTTATCTTTGGAGAGCAAACACCTCTCCCGAATATTTGGCCCTCATGGAAGGGTCTCTCTACTACTCTGACGCCTACGAGTTTGACCCGGCCTCGACCTCGGACAACCTGGACACTGTCCAGCTTCAAAATCTCCTCAACATGGGTGTTCTCGTGGGATCCAACGCTTCTAACGCCGTTTCTGCACCCACGGCGGCCGTAAAATCTATCACAAGCACGGTTTACATGACATCGCGGCTCTGGGCCGTTCTCATCCTGGGAGCCACCATCGGAACCACGTTTATTCTTTACACAGACACGGTAGCTCCGTTGTATCGTAACGTATGGACTCTTACAATCAACGCTGCTCTGTTTCAGAAGTTCTTGTTACCCATCGGTAGCTACGTGATCGTTCCAGCCTGGAACCAGTTAACGCCGCTCATCTTCATAGGCTACGCGTCGATCAACTTTGCCTTAGGGTTCCCGAGGAAAGTGTTCTTCTTGTTTCCCATAGCCACTTTGGTCAGCTACGCGGTGGACACTCTGAGAACCATAACTAGTTTCTTCTACGCGCTCTACACCTGGCTTGTAAACGGAAGATGGAGACTTGATGCCATACCTTTAGAGTACACCTTCTCCAACCTTTTAACCGTGGTGGCCAACTTAGGCTCCGACTACGTTACGCTGGGTTGCAGAGCTCTCCTCTACGTGTTCGGGTTTATCTTTGACTGGCTCCGCCACCCCTCGCTTACTCAAGCCCTGGTCTACGTGGCCAACTACCCTGTTGTTATTGGTTTACAGCAGCTTATAGTGGCTATTTTCGTCAACAACGACACCCCTGACACTGACGCGCTCCAGGATATTCATCAGAAAACCCTGGTGACCACGGGCTATGCTCTTCAGAACTTGACCTTATCCTTGGGAAACACTTTTATCGGAGGCAATCTTACTCGATACGTAAACGACATCAACGGAACGTACGTGGTTCAAGATCAATTCTCAGGTGAAGCCTACAAGATCCGAGCGTTCAGAGTGGCCTTTGTGGTCGCGCCCGTGTCTTTCTTTGCAACTGCTCTATCGGCCGTTTGGGAACTTTTGAAGTTGGCGTTCAACACCCAATTGTGGGTCAATGCAGGAGGTTACACCTACTTTACCTTTGACTACTTCTGGGACTCGTCTCGATTCTTCGCCGAGCAGACGGGCACCGTGCTCAATATATTCCCACAGTGTATCGTAGAAGGGTCCGACATTTACAATGCTCAAGCTCAAATTTACTACGGAGATATCACGGCAGGAGGCATCCGTCTCTTTGTCGCCTTTGGCATTCTCCTGATTCAGGTGGCCCTGGGAATGGCCTTCTTCTTGGCTTCTGGCCTTAACCCGAGTGCCTTTGTGTCTGGTTACCTCATAGCAGACGGCATTTTCATCCAGGACTACGAGGTCCAGCTGCAGAGATCCATTACGGCTCTGACATGCACTCTCGCCCAGTTGTCTCCCGAGTTTGCTAACGGCCTCCGAGAGTTTGGCATTCTCTTATTCTCCAACGTGGTGTTTTTGATTGCTCAATTTACGGCCTACACCGCTACGGCTTTTACAGAGGGACCCGACATTATGGACAACTTGGACGTGGCTATTCAAGAGTTTGTGGATCAAGCTCTTGCGGTCACCGGACTCGAAGACACTATTTACCAATTTGAAAATGCCGATTCCGCTCGCTGCGACAAGAGAGTATCCCTTCTGTGCGGCCTGGGAGGTATTGTGGAGCACTCTCGCAAAGCGTTGGTCTACTTTTGGGGATTCGTACTCCAGTCGGTCAAGAATGCTGTCAAAGCTGTCATTTCAGCTTTTTACTCCTTAATTGTGGACCAAGATCTTAACATTGGGCGAGTGTCCTACGCGTCCACCAAAAATATCGCCAACTCGGCTTTCCGAGCGGGTGAAAAGATTGGCGTCTTCTTCGCCAACCTCATCCCGCTTCAGATAGAATGCCCCGGTCACGACACGGCGTTTTGCGCAGCGCGTAACTACTTCCCGGCTCCTTCGCCGCGCACGCCCGTGGTTTGCAACTCGGCCGTCTTGTCGCTCACGTTTGCCAACATTGGCACGCCCGTCAGATTGTTGGGTCTGGTTCTAGAGATTGCAGTCAATTTCCAGTTTACCGACTTGAGTGACGACGGAGTGTTTATTCAACTCTTTCAGTCGTTCCTGAGAATCATGCGAAACCGAGTTGCTGCGCCCGTCTGTCCGGCCGGAGACGCTCTCGACTGCTTGATTGGAGCCTTTGCCTTTTACACCGAAGCTATCGGCACCATCACGTGCTTGATCAACTCTTCTTTTGTTGATTTCGTAGACAAGGTGGGCCCCATCTTTATCAGGTTCATCCAACTCGGAGTCAAACTGGTGAGAATCGTCTTTGGCGGTCGCCTTGACGCTGGCATCATTGACGCCTTCTTTAAGGATCTGTTTGCTCTCTGGGCCGACGGTTTGAAAGCTATCGGTCAATGGCTGTTCAATACTGTGTTCGGAGGCCTTCTCGATCTGATATCCTCCATCTGCTCTTTCTTCGGAAACCAACAATGCACGGAGACACTCAACGCAGCCAAGTCCACTTTCGGTTTTCTGACCACTCCGGGAGAGGCTGATAACTACTACGCACCTACGGAAGACAAGAAGCGTTCCGCCGACGGCATGCACTCTGACTCCACCCAGGAGCAGGAGCCCGACAAAGAAGGCATCTTTTCCGATCCCAAGACTGCCCACACTACGGACAACCCTTACAGCAAGCAGAAGAAAGTTCTGTTTGCTCTGTGGCGTGAGTTTGGCTACTCCTACGAGGCTGAGATCTACAATACCACACTCGGGGCTTACCAGAACGTGACCATCCTACGCCCGTTTTCCGTCCAGGGAATTCCCAATCACATGGCCACCTACGTCAATTGGACCATGCCCTCGGACTGTGGTTTGTTCATGCCCACTCTCAAGGGCCGCGTGATGAGCGACTTGGGTGTACTGGAGCAAATCCAACTGTTCAAGTGTATCCAAAAGAGAGCCTTGGTCGTGGCTGTGGCGGCCAGAGTTCCAGGACTCGAGTTCTTGCCTCGAGATATCGGCTACAACGAGAACACTCTCGCCCTCTTCCTGTTCCAAGCGGCCAGAACGGTTGCCGTGTTCTTTGAGCACTTGGGAGACACTTCTCTGCCTCATGACTACGTCATGTCTGACTTTTACAAGACGACCTGGTCATGGGCGTTGGTTAACACGACTCATCTGGACCACGAGTTCCGAGACAATTACCCGGTGAAGAAAGGTATAGCAACCAACGCCACGCTCACTGAGCTTCTTCCGTTTGAGTGGTACCGTAAAAACCTCACTCTGCTGTGGTATTATGACAGAAATTTCCACGACGAGTCGCCCGTGTACGGTAAGACCAACTACACCGGACCCCAGGACCCGGGAACTGCTTTCTCCAATGCTCTGAGCACACTCTATAAAGACGCC
>VFQO010001414.1_pt1 | contig 18468 bp, 26 predicted proteins | sample 3512331 | NCBI WGS metagenome assembly VFQO01 (sample SAMN10412371, study PRJNA504923) | tailings metagenome | isolation source: Replicate 3 from Balatoc abandoned mine | place: Philippines: Itogon, Benguet | collected 2017-08-28
TCCAGAAGATCCTAGAATTGGCTGAGACTAATCTGGGTACTCGTGGTGGTCGTCTAAACACTTGGATCGATGGTTTCTCTGATCGAGTTACTAACGCAGCGAAGAATCTGTTTGCTGCTGCTGGTCGTGGTGGTATCCGTCAGATGGGCAGCTCAGGTGGCTCACCCGGTAAACCTCCTAGCAGGCCGGTTAGCTATAAGACCAATGAAGAACGCCAGCGTAGGCCTCATCAGTTTAAGCAGGTTACTTCTCAGGATGGTGATGCGGCAGCAATGACTGATCCATTCGAGATTCCTGATCTACCTAAACCCCTAGGTTATACTCCGAACCAGAGAACTCCTAGCCCAGAGGAACAACGACGTCGTCGCTTCGTTCCACCACCGCCAGCCAGACCTATTAGGCCCGGTGATGGTATCAACGATGGTGAGGATGATCCTTTCTCCTAATTAGGCAATTAAAAACCCCCGCACTCTTACGAGTGTAGGGGTTTATTTTTCAACTAGCAAACTGTTTCTTCTGATCGCGCATAGCAGCATCCACAGATGCCTTTGCAGCGTTGGCATGAAAGCTAGCCATCCGCTTTGCTTTGTCCTCGGGGATACCATTCTGGATGTAACTTTCGTAGTTCTCTGCTCGCATCTTTTCGATGGCGGCTGTATTGATGTTAGGTGTATAGGCCACTTGAGGGTCAAGACCTAGAGTTTCCACAACATCCATGTCATCTACCGTGGTGTCACCTTGGAGGAAGAAGATGTTGTAGTTAGTTAGAGGGAGATTTTTGCTCACGATGTTGACGCTCCTTTTCCTTAGCCGGAGTACCCTCGCGAGTATTCCCTTTGTTCTTAAAAATGCGATCCCAATGATCGGCGAATGTTTTGAAGTCGTTGATAGGACGTTGACGAGAACCTTTACTCATTGAAGTAGAACTCCGCAGGTTTAATATCATAGATAGAACAGAAGACCCAAAAGTTCATATAGTTTTGAAGCTCAAGACCGTTCATTGTTTTCCTTGGTAAATATGGTGGGCAAGGTTGGAGTTGCACCAACACCCGCTCTCATAGGCGACTACGGTTTTACAGACCGCGCAGGCTTAACTGATATCCCGCTCTTGCCCATATTCATTTGGTACTAGTGGAGGGATTCGAACCCATCACTCTATGGAACCTAAATCCATCGCCTCTACCAATTGGGCTACACTAGCATCTCTAATCTGTTGGTCTGGGTGGACAGAATCGAACTGCCGACCTCCTGCTCCCAAAGCAGGCGCTCTACCTAACTAAGCTACACCCAGTCTTATATGCTCTTCCCTGTGACAATTAGCACAAAGCAGAACACAGCTATTGACATGATCGAGATATGCCAGCCAGTTTGATTCTATTAGATTACTAGGATTAACCAACTTTTCTAATGACTCATCAGTGTGATGATACTCTAGTACAGCTGCGAATCGTTTGTATCCGCAGTGTTGGCATCCCTTCTTCAATTTTATTTCAGCAGCTTTTCTCCTATGGAGATCACGGCGCTGTTTTGACCTAGCATTCTTATCCTTAGTATATGGTAAACAGTCGAAGCATATCTTTCTATTGTTTCCCCCGTGACCATAACTGGACTCAAAAAGAGAGTCACAAATATAACATCTCATGGCTCCTCCTATTCTTTAGGGTACCCCCGTTGGACTCTCACCAACGTCTCCGATTTATCAATTCGGTGATCTACTTATGCTGATCTAGGGGGCATGAAAATGGTACCTCTGGTGGGCCTCGAACCCACACGCCTTATAAGGCATCGGATTTTAAGTCCGGTACGTCTACCAATTTCGCCACAGAGGCATAGAGCCCCATTGAGGGGCGAACCCGCGATTCTATCCTCGGGTGTATTAATAGATGACAACCGGGTTTGAGCGTTACGTCAGTATACCCTGACTATCACAGTTAAGAGGCTTCGGTTGTTCTTAAGCTGGCGGAGAGCTAGAGAGTTGAACTCTAAAGGCGCTATTAACGCTCGACGGTTTTCAAGACCGCTTCCGTCGCCAATCGGATTGGCCCTCCTAGTAAATGGTGGACACAGGTGGGGATCGAACCCACGACTTCCCGCTTGCAAGGCGGGTGCTCTCCCACCTGAGCTACTGGCCCATAGCCGGTCCTAACCGGCCCGTAAGAATTCTTTGGTGCTGCCGGTAGGATTCGAACCCACGACCCCTTCCTTACAAGGGAATTGCTCTACCAACTGAGCTACAGCAGCATACGGTGTAGGTTTATTAGAGTCGGTTATCCTACACCCGACTTGTCTGTTACCTAGTTGTCATCCCGACAATTTGACCGTTGTAACAATAACGGATCCTAAGGTAGTTGGATTTGTAATCTATAGGTTCCAGCTCAGAAGAAGTACCCCATGAGCGCTCCCAAGGGAACGAACACAACACCGACAATACGGACAATCATCTCGATAGTGACTGGAGTGAAAGGCATTGCAACAAGTTCGACAATGTTGATGACCCAGCCAATAAGGAGAGTAACAATAGCAACAAGCCAAACGATACCAAAAGCGAAAGCAGTTTTCAAGGCATTCTCCGGAGTGATAGGGCGGGAATAAATCTCTTTATCTTTAAACTTAAAGTAGATACGATTTTTACTTTTCATTGAGCAACCATTCGTTAGAAATAACTTTAAAGGTCTTCGAGGGGTCTTGCATGTTCTTAAACACAATGCCCTCTCGGCGTACATCCCTTGCAGTCCAGAGATCAGACAACCCATTTGCTTCTTCCAAGAGTTCCTCAAGGGAAGGCAATCCTTGGGTGTAAGCATTGAACTCAATCAGCGGAACATGTCCAATGACCATTGAGTCGTTGACAAAGTTAATCCTCTCAGCGGGAGTCATGTACTTCTGTTTGGTAATGTTGAAGATATCAAACAGGAAGAACTTAAGCTCATCGAGTTTGTAGGGATTACCCTGGACGCCCGGCCCAAGGAGCTCACCTTGGAAGGCAAACTCATGACCAGTAGTCTTGTTCAACCAGATGAGATCTTCTTCAATGTCTGATTTGATAGCGACCTTCCAGAAGGCGTTGTTTTCGTCTTTCTTCAGGTCTAGGTTCCGGCTACAGACCCCAAAGACACCATCCTTAAGGTAGACGGTCATAGAGCTGCCATCAAGCTTCTCTGTAATCTCCCAACCACCTTCACGATCTTTGTGTTCCTGATAGCAGTTCTGAACACGTTCTTGATCAGTCCTGAAGAGGAAACTAGGGAAGTTACCCTTGACTTGCCCACGGAGTTGAGCAGGGATTTCTTTCTCCCACTTGAGGATCCCCAAGTAGTCAGTCAGATCAGCGCCCATATCGGGTTTGAAACAGTTAGGGAACGGGAAGGCAGACAAGGGAAGCAAGAGACCCTGACTAAGAGTACCCTTAAGTTTGATCGTCTTAAGTCGTTCTCCTTTAATTCCTTTATACTCCTTAGGTTCTCTATTATTAGAAAGGAAGGGAGCAATCTTATGGGGAATCCAAGAGTCAATCTCGAAGTATACTCCGGTATCACCCTCTTTAAATTCTCCCTTCTTGACAACTACCTGCCAACCATCTACAAAGGCTACTTCAATACGATCAGCACCCTCAATAGGTTCAATCCTAGAGACAGTCCTAAAGGTAGCAAGCTTACGGTCAATATCCATGTGTGTATATGTCCTTAAAAATAAAGCCGATTCCTTAGGTGTTTTACCTTAGGAACCGGCTAGTTAGTTAGATGCTACACCCGCCTGCTGCAGTGCAGGAAAGCATTTGAACACCCTCAACATTGTCCTGATACTCCAAGAAGGCACTCCAAGCAATGTTGGGTTGGCTCTTCATGAGTTCGTTGTACTCTTCTTCTGTAATGTCCTCATAGGGTGCCTGCTGGTAGCTACCACCGTCATCAGGCAGGAAGCTAACTCCAGTACACTCATCAAAGTTTTCATAGACCCAGGCACCAACAGCCATCCACTCATCAGGCTTAACCGAGATAGTCACCGAAGGTTTATGATCACACCAGTGACGCTGATAGGTCAACCAGAGGTTAAGATGTTCAATAGCAGTCAGATCCTTACGGCACATCCCTTCACCCCTCATAGGAAAAGAGAATACAGTTGTATCATTAGGTTTCATGACACAAGGCTCATTAGGGACGCCCTGCTCTTTAAGGAACTGAGTCAGAGGATCCTTGTTATCCTGCCTAATACGACGGATGTAATAAGGAGCATGATTAGGATGAATACCGCTGGCAGTCAGGGTGAGTTGACTAACAGTGCCCTCCGGTTTTATACAGCTCACAGCAGAGCTACGTTGGACACCCAAGATAGCTGCCCATTGCTCGTTCGTCTCATTGGCAATCTGCTTGAGTTCCTCCAGGAGAGCTTCAAGATCACCCTTCTTGCCGTTGAGGTAGTCGTTCCCTAGGATGCCAGTAATAGAGACACCCAAGAGACGTTCTGCTTCGGTATTCTCCTGCCAGATCTTCCTGAGATACGGGAAGTCAGTAAGGCAACTCTGCATGGTACCAAAGATAGCAGCCACACGAACCTTATTTTGGAGCTCTTGGAAGTCATCCTCAGGCCGAGCAACTACGGTGGAGAGGTTACAGAACTGGTACGGTTTGAGAATAATTTCGGAACCTCACACTATGGATATCATTAGCAGTTTCCATTGTGCGCTGGACTATCGCATACATCGTGTTGATGTCCTCTTCGCTTAGTCTCTCACGCTGCACTCCATTGGATGCTTGCGCCCTGTCGCCCTGCTACGGGCTTCCAAGTCAATCAGAAGAGGTTTTAAATCCGCATTCAAAGTTTACGGATTGGTACCATACTCAATGTTATAGCTACGACGTCGGTTTTTAGCGGCTTGTCGCTTAGAGGCTTCCCTATTAAAGATACCTCGTTCACCACTGCCGCTTGCATGGATGTTAGTCCACTCCTGCATGAAGGTAGCCATATCAGGCTTTTCTTCGTAGACAGCGGAGTTGTTAGCCAAGGCACGCTCAGGCGCATCCTTCCACCAAGCACCAAACTTAGCGGTAGCATGGTCTTGATCTTTAAGATCACCTAAGCTAATCATAGCACTACGACGAACACCACCGACAACAACCACTTCACCGATCTTACACATAATATCATGGGCTTCAACCGGCTTAAGCTTACGACCTTTTGCTTTCTTAAACTTGTTTACAGTGTATTCAAAGAGAGCCACCAAGGGTTCCGGACCACTGGCCCTACCACCAAAGGTTTTGAGGGGCGCACCTGCAGGACGAACCTGAGAGACATCCCACGTAGGAATCCTACCGTTGTACAGGTGGGAGATGAGATCTTTGTAGGCGTAACACCATCCTTCTTTGCTGTCATCAACAACCAAAACAATAGGATGTTCATAGAAACGAACCTTACGGAGCTTCTTAGGGATGACGGGGAGTTGCTTAACGTATTTGTCTTCAACCGAGAAGCCCACCCCGGTACCACACAGGAGGATATACATGGCTTCATCAAAGGAACGCTGGTTGTCAACGGGGAGATACGAACAGTTGTAAGCTGCTACGTGGGTTCGCCGGAGTGCCTCCCCAGCAGTCATAATAGTACGCATGGAAGGCAGCGCTTTAAGGTCAAGGATGTAACCAAACAGCTGCTGCCAGACCATGTCGTCCTTAGCGAGACGATCTTTAAAATGATCTTGGAAGAATTCTACCCAACGGAAGGCAGTATCCATCCAGTCCTCCCTACGGTTCTGACCGGGAAGATAACGGCTGTAGCGCGACTTAGATATTAGTTCTTGGTACGGAGTCATTATAAATTCTATTCCTTAGGTTTATTATTTTAGGTATTAGGTACCGGCTTCTTAGCTGGTGCATTCCAAAGATTTATCGGTGGAAAGTGGATCAAAGGCCATTGCACAGTCGATTGGGATGACCCGGGTCTGAACGTATTTGTATGTGTCGGTAACACGAGTCGCTCCGGATGTTGCATGACGATAACGAGTGTAGATCTTAGCAGACTTGAGATCTGTGGATGTATCCCCAATTCTACCAGTATGATAGCCCAAGAACTGATTGTCCGTATAGACCGCTACAAGAAAGAGCTCGAAGTACTTCTTAGCAGAAGAAATAGTCACTGTTCATTACCTCTTTGATGTCGAGTTTGCCCAGCTTGGGTTGCTCGTAGGTGAACGTATCGGCGTACATCATGATGTTACTCTGGATGTAGTCGAAGAAGTTAGGGACGTCATATTGTGCAATGAACGTCATCTTGGTAATCCTCTGAAGCTCGTCTACGTCGTCAGCATGAGTTGCAAAGGAGTCATGAACTGCGGCAAATACTCCACGGAACACATTGATGGTGTTATGCATGTGAGCAGCATCCATGCTGTGAACAAAATTAGGGCTGATACCGCTAGCAAAACTCCTGCGACAAGGAACTCTTTCAGTACCATCTTTAGTGAGGACATCCACTCGAACAACGTGCATAATACGCCCATCTTTGTTTCCTTTAATTCCTTTGATAGTACCTCTCTGCTTACGCTCATGTTGCAGATAAGCTTTGTAGATTACCGGGAAGCCACTCGGGGTCATCCATTCCAGTACCTTACGGCCATTATTCAGCTCATGTTCTGCAATCTTCTGAAGGAACTTGGTAGTCTTGAGAGGACCAGAACAAACCTGATTGATAGACTTAATCAGACCATCAGCCAAGAAGACAGTATCAGGCTCACTAATGTTGTACTTGACGGTGTAACCCTCAACGTGGCAGTCATCGTACATATTCTTAGCAATCCTAGTCTTGCCTGCACTGTAGGCTCGGGTCATGGAACCCCTCTTGGCAATACCTTTTCGGATATGCTTCATTGGGATTTTCCTTTCCTCGAACCAGTCAGGAGACAGCTTGACTAGTTCCTTAGCTACTGCAACATAGAAGTCCTTCTGGATATCACTCGGTGTAAGAGACACGAGCTGTCCGGCGTGGGGATCTTTGGACATAGCTGCCAAGTGTTGCCACATTATGTTCAGTTGGGTTCGTTACTCCCAACCTGCCTTTTACAGTTGGCAACTGCATATTACTATGCAGATCAGACTATCTCTTCACTGCTTATTAGCAGTGCTCTGCGCTTCCACCCACTTGGGTGTACTTCCTTTCGGAATAGTCGTTACACGTTCCTCTTTACAGAGGCTTCGCTCGGTATTGTCCCTTCTCATTGCCAGTGAGTAAGTAGGAGTTTCACCGAATTCACAGAGTTTTACAATGGCTAGGCTTTAAGGTTTACCATTGTTCGATCCGTCGATCGGAATAGGGAGCTTCGATTTGAATCCATCCGGGTGATCCATCATACGACAGATCTCGTACAGCACGGCCAAGAAGGCGTAGGGTTTCTCTGCATTCGGCTGGAAGGTTGGCTGCGTACACTCCAAGGTAGAGTTCCACGACACGAACCTGTGAATGTTTGCTACTGTCCATTGGTATTTATCCTTCAGTTTCATTTTGTCAACAGAGATAGTATCCAAACCTTCTTCTCTCAGATACTTACTGTAATCAGTAGTACACCACTTCTGTTTCTTTACTTCACTGATAGAGTAGGATTCATTGTAGCTGTTAGCTGCATGGATGAACAACCACCTACGACCTTTTTCTGTTACCTCTTTTTCTTCAGAGAACAAGAAGAGACTCCTAGCAATGTCACTCCCCTGATACTCCAAGAAAGGCTCTTGGTAGTAGATCCTACCACGATAATCACAGGAGATCTCTTGCCAGAACTTCCCTCCATTCTCTTTGACCATCTGGGCCTTTGAAATAACCTGATTGTATTCAAAGAGTTTAGACAGAAGTCTTTGGAGCTTTGCATCCTTGTTGCCAAGGAAAGGAGTACCATCCAGGTGATTCAACTCCTTTGGCAACTTACTGTTATCGCCCTGGAATTTATACTGATGGATAACACCATCTTCATCTACCAGATCGAGGTAGTTATCCGGTGGGTTGGCCATCAGGGTGTTCAGTACGGGAATGTTTAGCTCCCATGCTTGTGCTCGGAGTTTATCCATTGCACGAACAAAAGGAGCGTCAATATAGTTGTGAAACAGTTCAGCATCCGTCCACCCCTTGATGAACGGCTCTTTGGTCAGTGGCGACCGGAGCCCCCGGATCGGTTCCAGAGGGCTAAAGCTAGTACCAAGCAACACAGGACGAACAGCATCCACTTCTCCAATAATGCGCACCATGTAGGGCGCTCGTTTACCGTTATACTCCCGGAAGATATCAATCAGTTCTGCTTGGAGGAAGGTCTCCAAGAGGATGTCTCCAAGGGCAAGGGTTGATTTGATATTTGTTTCATCAATTCCAATATCTCTTGCGATCCTTTTCCCGATAAGGTCACTAGCAAACGTGAGCTTAACAGCTGCGCTATAACTAGACTGCTTATTGCGGACGCAGTATTTAAGCAGTGTATTCCAGGCTTCATTGATGATCCTATCAAGGTGCAGCTCCCAATCAGGGAAGTTAGCTAGGAGACGAGCACCTTCGTTGTACGTCTTGTCAGAACTAGGAACCACCTTTCCTACTTTACCAGCGAGGTACTCTACGAGTTCCATTTATATTAGTCCTTAAATAGCGTGGTCAATAGTGATGTCAATCTGGTAGTCTTCAAAACCTTCTTTAGTACATGGGCCTGCAGATACAACTTGGATCTTAGGAGAGATGGTTTCCTTCTCGTAGAAAGGATCCAACCACACGTTGTACTCTTCAAGCAGGTTATTCAGGTCTTTCATAAACTCTCTTTCAGCTTTATTCATGTTCAAAGTCCAAGATGTCCAGGCAGGTCAACCGACCAGTGTCGGCATTGTAGCGAGTAGCACCAGCATTGCCTGTCTTGCCAGTCCTACGGCATTTCAATACCCTGAATTTAATAGTGTTTCGTTCTACTTCACTATCAGCAGTCATGTTACGGGCAAACGCAATGATATCAAAAGAGATCTGCTTAATGGAGCCAGAACCTTTAATGTCGTCAATAGAAGGCAAGTGACCTTCCTCAAATGGTTTGCGCTCAGGGCCTTTACGGAGGTGACTAATAACACCAAGCCAGATGTTGTGCTTCTTGGTGATCTTCAAGAGCTGACTCATGACTGAATCAATAGCTTCATTACCAGTCTTTCCTTCAGCACCTTCTGAGACAGCAATGGTAATGTGATCGAGGATAATATATTTACAACCCAGCAGAGCCAGATACTCGATCTTATTAAGGAGAGAGTCATCGCTGACAGAACCTTGGTGATCCAACAGGATCAGACGTTCAGTACCGAAAACAGCCTCATAAGCCTTACGCTCCTCCGACTCATCCACGGAGTCTTCCTCAAGGTTCTTCTTGAGATACATCCCAATGAACTTCTCAGCGGTATCTCCCACAGATTCTTCCAGGGAGACCAGCCCAATATTATCAGTGGTTTTCTCCAAGAGCTCGAAGATAACCTCTTTGATAACTGTGGATTTACCGCTGCCGGTACCACTGGTGAACAGGACAATCTCACCGAGGCGCATCCCTTTAGTCTTCTCGTTAATGCCATTGATACAAGCAGGATACGGGACAGACTGAATAGCACGACGTTCCTTGTACTGCTTCCAGATCTCTTCACCCTTAACAATACCAGCAGGGCTGTAAGTACTTGCGTCAAAGATACAACGCATTAGGGCTTCAGAACCGTGCTTGATTAGGACTTCACAAGGATCCTTCTCGGGAAGCTTGGCAATCTTAACCTTGTCGAACCCAATGATCTTAGCTGCCTCTTGAGCAGCCTTCTGACCGGGCTCATCCATGTCAAACATCAGGACTACTTCATCAAACTTATTAACCCATTCCCTCTGCTCCAGGATAACCTTAACCTGAGAGGCACTAGGGAGAGACACTGCAGGGTAGAACCGCTGATACTTGTCAAACTGTGCTTGAGCAACAGCCATAGCATCGAGTTCACCCTCAGTAATGATCAGTCGTTTGCCTCCATTAGAGACATTCTGGCCAAACAACTCGAGGTCTTTACCCTTAGCGTCACCAATAATAGTGAAGGTCTTGGGGAGGGTTCTCTCCTTGTAGCCAACCAGCTGACCTTTTTTGGTGTACGGATAGTAATGTTTTGCAATAGAACCATCTTCAGCGTATGCAACACGGACACCGTAATGGGCAGAGATATTCTTCCGAATACCCCGCTCCTGGAAACCCCGGATATCAAGAGTTTCAATATCTTCCAGATCCACTTGGGGTTCAACTACCTTAGTCTTCTTGGTCACTTTCTTGTTTACCTTCTCGTTGGAATCTAGGGGACTGTCTTCACCACAACCGAAACAATGACCCCAAGTGTCATTCTCTTTGTAACCGAGGTTATCAGAAGAACCACACTTAGGGCAAGGGGCGTAATACCATTGACTCATTTTATCCTTCGAACTTAGCCTTGAGTTTAAGGTAGGTTTCACGTTCAGCAGCGAGAGCTGCTTCTTCCAATTGTTTCAGTCTTTCTTTTTCTTCCTTGATCTCTTTCTTTAGGGCAGCATATTCTTCTTCTGTGTATTCTTTCTGCCACTTAACATAGAGCCTCGGCCAAGGATCATCATGATCGTCATATGTGTTTTGGAGATCGATGTACGCATTGTTATCTTCTTTGAGAGCTTCTTCAAGAATCCTAATAGCTCCTTTAGCATCCATCCCGTCACAGATCTCTTTCAGTACGTCTTTATAGAGGGGTCGCCTAATACGCTGCACTTTCACTTGGAACGCTCCTTTTCATCCTCAATAAACTTCTTACGCTTATGTTGGATCTGTTCAATCTCAAGCTTATCTTGTTCAATCTCTTGACGACGTCGGCGAGGGGTATCTACCTCACTGTCTTCGTTGAGGGCATCGTACACATTAAAAGGATACTTAGATTTCATTTGGGTATTTAATGTCGTTGAGGATAAGGTCTACAGCAAGGTTGGCTTCATCCTTGTTGAATGTCTTTGGAATCCAACGGGTTGCACCAATCTGCTTGTTAAGGAAATGGGGGTATCCGTGTTTGTCTTTCGAGGTTAGTACATCAAGCTTGTGCAGGATGTTGTTCTCTGCATGAGACCACGTTGACTTACTATCACAGAGAAGGATAATCTGAAAGTCAAAACACTCGATACCAAACTCTTCAATTAGCTGGTTGACTTCTTTCGAGCTGCTCGTGTAGTTTTTCCAGTTGCTTTCCCGGATTCTTTTTGTTTTCCGGTACTGGTGAAAGCTCTTTTTGCCAATATATCTTTCTCCTGTAAGGAGGAAGGTGATACAGTAGATAAATCCGTAGTAATCTTCTGGACTAAAGTTTCTTCGTCCATCTCGGCAGCGCCAGTGACCTGTTGACAATCGCTAATACTCCTAGTTAGTTCTTCTCCAATGATAGCCTTAGCGACCTGCCGAGGCATGTCCCAAGAGACTCCATTCTCAATAACAGCTATATTCTCGGTTCTACCTTGAGCATACATGTCATCCTCAGGGTAATCCCAAGTCATCTTTGCTCGGATTTCTTCCGGGGTTAGCTCCCTGAGTTCTTCATGTTTGTCCCTAAGGATCAACAGGTTAGCAGCTCGGTAGAAATCTTCCTCCCAATCTCTACCTTTGTACTTATCTTTGTACTGTGCATTTGGCCTCTCATAACTGTCTCGCCAATAGGTCAGCACTTTGTCTTTGAGGTCAGACATCTTTTTGTTATCAAGGATGTTCTTGGCTCTACCGGGACCAATACCCCACAAACCTTGGATGTTATCCGCAGCATCACCTGTAAGCAACTGCAGATGCATAGCTAGGAAGCTATCCTCAAGTGTTGTAATGTAGGTATCTTTGGTTTTGTAATTGTAGTGGAATCCCGGGATCATATTGAGGTCTTTATCAATATGACAGACGACAGGTTTGAGTCCTTCTTCAAGTGCCTTGTTAGCATAGATGAAACAGTAGTCATCTGCTTCTGCACCATCAGAGGTAATGAACTCCTCTTGTGCCCACTCAGTAAGGAGGGCTACCCTCTCCTGCATCTCAGGATCACTAGTCTTAGATCGGTGAGCCTTGTAATTGATATCAATATCTGCTCGGAAGTTTCCCTCTCCCTTGACAAAGACGTAGATATCTTTTGCCTCCAGATCCTCAATGATCCTCTCAATGTGTGTCCTAAAAGTACGTCTAGCAATGTGCTTGTTAGGACAGAACCAAGCTGTCGTGTAGATCAGGCTGTCAGCATCAATTAAGGCGACATCAAAGTCTTCATTCTTCATTATTACCCTTGTATTTTCGTGCCATCGTGTCAACATCTTTAGTGTACATCAGCATAGTTAGTTCCAATCTTGCCATCGCCACTCATGCATTCAACACCAAAGATCTTCGGTGCTTCAGCAAAGGACTCAATGGCAATCGCTTTAGCTTCCTCGGCATACTCGGGAGGGCATTCGAAGGCGAACTCGTCGTGGTAATGCAGCAGGAGATTAAAAGGGATACCCTTCTCTTGCATCTTCTGTTTGAAGTATACCACCGCTGCCTTACAGGTCAGACCCTCTAGCGTCTGCAGGAGTGCTACTAGGAGTTTGTGTTTGCTATCAACAAAGATAAGGCGACCGTCGATACCCCTGAGGACACCATTACCTTTACCAAATTGGCCTTCACTCTTTTCGAACTGAGCAATAAGCCTTTCTTTTAGTTCTCCAAGTCCAGGAATTGAATCCTCGAATCTTGCAATGGCCTGTTTGCCGACTGCATCACTTCGTTTTCCTTGTAGAATGAGAGCCAGCTTGCCTGCTCCTCCACCGAATAGAAAGGCGTAGAGGAAAGGTTTAGCAAGCTTTCGATTAGGTACGCCTCCAGTGAACTCAGCCAGAGCCATAGCGTTTCTTTGATGGACATCGCCTTCAATAACCTCTTTAGTGAAATCAGCGTTACCAATGTAGTGACAGAGACCCCTCATCTGGTTACCTGAGGAGTCCGCACCAACAATCACCCAACCTTTCTTGGGCAACAGCAGGGAGCGCATCTCATAGCCATAACCACCAGCAGACTTGTAAAGGATGTTTCCTTCTTTGTCATGCTGGACAGATGGCAGGTTGGCAACGACCTCGTGTCTACAACGGAATGTGGGAGTACCAATGGTCCACATCTTTCCGTGGAGTCGTCCATCATACTCTGCTTCTTTCAACCAGCCATTGAGGATACCATATCGGTTAGCCAGTGAGTTGTATTCACTAATGAGCAACCCGCGTTCACCCAAGAGGGCAAGCGAGGTTTCAGTTAGCTTTGGACTCTTTTGGACAAACTGCCCGTTGATACGCTCATAGTTCCACTCGTCGGGTTGCCACCCGATTTTGTAGAGCCACGCTTTGAGCACTTTGTCTGAGGAAAGTTTGCCTTGGTGAAACTCGATTCGGGAGTACGGGCCATCGACAAGCCTTTGTCCGAGTGCATTGGACGGCTCAATAGAGAACCATCGACAGGTGGCGGCAGCATATTCCCCATTCTTTTTAAAGATCGGATTCTTGTACTCATCCTTGCTGTCCTTCTTAATACAGACCAAACCAATTTGAGGCTCAAGGATATCTTCGATCTCTTGAAGCCTTTGGCCGATCTCTTCGACCAGATCTTGAGCCTTCTCATGATCAAACCGCCAGCCATATCGACGGATGTCTGCTTCGATCAAAGCAAATTGATTCTCTACGAACATCCCTTGTTTGAACAGCGGGTTAATCCCGAAGGTCCTCTTGATTTCTTCTACGAGTACTTCATAGACTTTAACATTAAGGAGTACATCTCGGATACAATAGTCCAGCATCTTCTTGGAGTACTTATCGAACTCGTCGAAGGATGTCTTTGGGTAGTTGAGCTTTTGGCCCCACCCTTCCAAGCCATGTTTGTGACCCCGTTTGTAGCGGAGCACCTGACTTAGAATCCAAGTGTCGTAGATGAGGGTGTCCTTGTTAGGCTCCCAATCAAAGAGATATTTCAAGACCATTAAGTCGTAGCCACAAATGTTGTGACCAACTAGGATCTTCGCTTCATAGAGAAACTCGAGTCCCTTACTCAATGGAGGCAGGTCAGGATCATCGTCAGAGAAACAGCTTGTTACACCACTCTCTGTGTCATGCGCTACGATCATCCATACTTTGTTTACCTGCGGCCAGAAGCCGTTTGCTTCGATATCGAATACGATCGCCATTTTGATTCTTTTCTAGGGTTTCAAATTCAAAGTCTCCTTCCATGAGCGAAGGAAGAACGAATAGGACTGCATAAAAGTCTTCTAGGACTCGAGCCTCTACTTCAAAAGGATCAAAGAAGTAGTTCTCAAGGTCGGTTTTATCCAGCTTACGGGCATAAGATTTGGGTTTCCTACCTGTAATCTCTTGACAGGCATGAACAATCTCATGGCAAAGGGTTGTCATAAACTTCATGCCAACAAAAGGATGTTCACAGTGGTCATCACCATGAGGGTCAGCAACCCAAATCATCATCCTCTTGTCAACAATGTTGATCTGTCCGGTCAATGCACCACCATTCTCTCCGTAGAGGAGTTCACCTGCACCAACAAGACCGACAATATCAACATGCCATTCACCCTCCTGTACGCTACAATTGAACCTCTGGGGGTAGTCCTCTAGGATTGCTTTAAAAAGGAACTCCACTGCAGACCCAATGGGTGCTAGGAAGGATGCCTTTACGGTAATATTGTTTTGTTTATCTTTAGAACGGGTTGCCATTATCGGGGTCATCCTTATGACGATACATTGATAGGAGCCTTTTACGTTGTTCCTCTAGGAAACCAATCTTATTTATACAAATGGTCAGCACCAAACCACTCGCTACAAGGGTCAGGCTTAAAAGGATCAGGCTTTCTGTACACATAGAGTTGTTCCGTTTCGATTCCTTGTGTGTTTAACCAATCCAATGTCTCCAGTTTGTAGAGCTCATCATAGACTACTCGGCGAACACCTGAGAGGGCAATAAGTTTAGAGCACTCCCAGCAAGGAGATAGGGTTGTATAGATAGTTGCACCCACACTACTGAGAGTAGAGCGGGTGATTTTGCCTAGGGCATGGGCTTCTGCATGGAAGACATTAGGGAGGGTCTTCCCTTCATTATCCCTCATGGTGTTATCTTGGCCAGGAGCAGTACCATTATACGAAAAAGAAAGGATATTGTTATCCATAGTAACCACTGCGCCAACTTTACGAATCTTGTCATATGAAAGCTTAGCTGCCTCTCGTGCAATCTTCATGAAGAAGATATCCCAATCCCTTCTAGTCTTCATTACTCATCCTTGTGGAGATAGGTAGTTTCAATCTCTGTTTCTACGTCTACCCAACGGTCTTCATCTTCGTTGTAGTACTGCAGGATAGGGTCAGTCTGGATAGAGTTACTGAAGTTGTAGTTAATAACTACTTCCTTAATGACATATCGGACTTTCATTTTGCTTTAGGTTCCGGCTGGTTCCCTACAATAGATTCGTCATCACTGACGAGAACCACATCGTTGATATGGACAGCATCCTTGTTAGACAAAGCCCTGTTCTCAAGGAAGGCTTTCAGGTGAGCTGCATGAGTGTGAGCTACTACATTATCATTAACGCCAGACAGAACTACGACCATCTCAATGACTGCTTGCATTTCAATCTTTTCCTTTGATTAGGGCCTTTCTCTTTTCCCAATGAGCCTTCATGGCCTCTCTGTGTTTCTCTCTACGTATGGGATCGTTCCATCGGTTCTTGAGAGCTTCTATATGCTCATCAGATAAAGGCTTACCTTTCTTTGCTTTGGAAATAGCGGCGGCTTTCTCAGGGGTACATGGACTAGGTTTTCCTCTTTTGGACTGTGCCATCTTCTCAACATGTTCAGGCGATTTAGGTTTACCTTTCAACGCTAGGTTTGGTTTACCTAATTTAGCGAGTCTCATCTTCTCGATAGCGTCGGGGCTATGCTTATGACCGGAGATCCCTTCGCCTCCTTCTGTTAGGTTCACTAGTCCACAACCGGATTCAAGCAGCCGAGAAATCTCTTGTTTTTCTAGATCGAAAGCTTCTTCTTCTAGTAGCCCTTTTGCTATAATCTCGATGGTAAACCCGCACTTGTTGACAATGTTCTTCCAGTGCTGGTTACGACTTGTCTTTGAGAAAGCCCTACCGCCTCTGCCTTTTCCTACATAAAACACCTCATTAGTATCCTTCCTGATATGGTGATACACATAAAACATAACGACACCTCATAGTATAATCTCTCTATTAAGTGCCAGCTCGGTTTTTGAAGAGGTTATTTGACAAATTAAACCACATTCCACCTTGGGCGCAACCCAGCTGGATCAGCAGGAGAGTCTCTAGCTCGTGCATATCCTTCTGAGAACCATAGGCTAGAATAGTACGGAGAAAGTCATGGGGCCTCTGTTCGTATTCCTTGGTCATCAGCTCATTAGAACAGATGTAGCCATCATCAAAAGAACCTTTATGGCAACCAATATACTTACGATCGTTAGAAAGGTCAATCCAAAGGTACACGAAAGCTTCGTGATTGTCTTCAGCCTCCTCTGCAACTGAGATATCAACGTCTTTACTCGTGTCACCATTGATGTAGCTTTCCCATAGTTCCCATTTGTATGCTAGTAGATAGTTACCTTTAGGGGTTTTCCAGAGGACAATGAAGGAGTCTTCACCCTCGTGTTCTACAAGGTGCTCGAAGACTTTCTTGTTGTGTAGCCCTTTAAACTCCTGATCGTTGACAAGGATCTTGATACTCTTTCTGCCGGACGAATCTAGGAACTCGTCCACTTCATCCACCTTGCAGTGGAAGACATCGAAGAGCTTATCAGAGCCAGACACAAACTGCTTTAGGGTTTTAACGTATTCCATTAGCTATTTTGTCGATAGATTTTAATATCTTCTCGGTTGATATCAAGAGTCACCGGCCTAATGTAGTACACATCGGGGATAATAAACTCCTCGAAACCCACGTTGTCAAGGGTCTTTAGTGACTGTACGACAGCAAAAGGGAGTTCATAAACACCATCGTAATCGTGCAGAGTAAATTTACCTTCATCGCGAGAGAACCAGAGACTACCACCAATGACATCTTCGATATCACTATTAACCACAGAGATTACTTGCTCGAACCAACCGAAGTTATTAACCCATTCAATATGCACCTGAGTTTCAACTTCTACGAGATCATCTTGAACCTTGTATTTCGAGGTTAGCTTAGTGAAGACATCATCCAGATTAGAGTTCATTAAAGGGCCTCACGTATTCTTTAACCACTTGGATGGTGATGTAACTCTCGTTGGGTTCATCTTTGCTGGCCGTCAACTGGCAGTCGCCGGGGAAACACTGCAGGTATTTGATTACCTCAGACAGCGGACGATCACAGATCTTGTAGCCAGCATCCTTGTCGACCACAAAGCAAGTGTCTACTTGCCCTTTATACTTCGTCATTTAGAACCTCTTCGAGCATATTAATCTTCTGTTGGAGCAAAACCAGATGAATATCGTTTGGATCTTCATCCCAACAGAACGAGATGAAGTAATCCATCTTGTTTTCAGTGGCGTACGCTGCTGCAATGTCTGCAAGCAGGTCAAATAGGGTGTAGTTCATTCAGTTCCTTTTAGCACATTATCAATAGCAGTATCAAGCCACGTTCCATATCGCAAGCAGTAACCTCCGTAGCCATCCTTTTCAGTTACTCTTGGATCATCACCATTTTCCCTTAGCCATTGATAGCGCTCCGCATCCCCGCGTAGCCGTTCGTTCTCCAGCTCTAACCTGACTGTTGAGTGCATCACTTTCCAGTCATTAAAGGCGATTTGCAGGTTGGCAAGCTCCGCAGCAAGCCGTTCGTTCTCAGTCTTTAAGATCAGGATGTGGTCAACAGCTGACGGACCTTCGTTCGTGCCGAGTGCGTCATCGATTCGGCCCAATTCTTCAAGCTGCGCTTTGTTCTCAGAGCGCAGCCGTTCGATCTCGTCGATCAGGTCGAATAGGGTGTAGTTCATTTAGTTCCTTTGTGCTGTGCGGCGTCGATTGCTGCGTCGAGCTCGGCCCGCCGCAGGTCATCGGACCATCGCGGCGATTTCCAGCAGCGCACCTCCCACTGTGTCCAGCGCGGCGAGTGCTCCGGGCAGGAGTCGCCGCGCAGCCACCGATACCGTGCTGCATCTTGTTTAAGCGCTTCGCTGTATTCAGCTTCGTAGGCGTCCGCTGCCGCATCCAAGCTGCCCTGATTGATGTGCTGTCCTGCAAGTGGGTGCGGTTTTTCCTGCTCTTGCAGGTGCTTGATCCAATCGGTATCGCTCCAGCCGGCAGGCGTTGGCGGCCGTTCCGCACCATCCAGTCCAAGCCTTTTCCTATCGAGCGCAGCGTCCAGCTCGATAGTAGGGCTCGGCGCGATGTAGGTCGGGCGCGGCAGGTTGATCGGGCAAAACTCTGCGTTGCCCTCACCATCGGAAA
>VFQO010001416.1_pt1 | contig 18450 bp, 14 predicted proteins | sample 3512331 | NCBI WGS metagenome assembly VFQO01 (sample SAMN10412371, study PRJNA504923) | tailings metagenome | isolation source: Replicate 3 from Balatoc abandoned mine | place: Philippines: Itogon, Benguet | collected 2017-08-28
ATGAGCCTGCGCGAGGCATAGTTGCCGGCCCCACTAAGGCCGCAGGCCGGCTTGGAGGCATCAAAGCGAAGATCAGCATTCAGGGATACCTGACGCAGGGACATATCGACAGAAGCCGGCTTATATTGAAGCAAAATACCGAGCGCATTTTTGTCTTGGGTCAGCACATCGTAGGCATCAGGGGCATTGTCGAAGGCGAAACGATGCGTAATCAGCGGTTTCACATCGAGACGACCATCGGCCATCATGTCCAGCACCGCTTCAAAATTACGTTGCTCGGTCCACCGTACAAATCCCAACGGATAATCCTGGCCTTTCTCTTCGTACGCAGGATCGTAGCGACCCGGGCCATAGGAGCACGACACCTGGAACGACAGCTCTTTCTCGTAAAAATCTGCGCGGTTCAGCTCAAGTCCCGTCACCCCGACCAGCACAATACGGCCGCGCTTGCGCGACATACGCGCCGCTTGCGTGACCGGATCAGAGGATGGCGTGGAAGCCGTAATGATGACCCCGTCCACTCCCTGGCCTCGGCTGAACGCCATACCCGCCTCTACCGGGTCCTCCCCCTTGCCGGGATTGCAGGTTTCCGCACCAAACTGCCTGGCCAACGCCAGCTTGTGCTCGTCAAAATCAATCGCCAGCACACGACAGCCTTGCGCCCGCAACAACTGGACCGTCAACAGACCGATCAGACCCGTGCCGGTGACAACAAACGACTCGCCCAACGTGGGGGCCGCCAGGCGAATACCCTGCAGCCCGATGCTGGCCACGACCGTGAAGGCTGCGCTTTCATCATCCACCGCATCCGGAATGCGGGCACAGAGGTTTTTGCCCACCTTCACCACTTCCGCATGTGGGCCATTGGACACGACGCGATCCCCGGCCTTGAAGCCGTCTACGCCACCGCCAACCGCTGAAACGACACCCACATTGCAATAGCCCAACGGCAACGGCTGGCCGAGTTTGGAGCGAACGGCATCGACGGTGGTCAACAGCCCATCGGTCTGTACCTTCTCCAGCACCATCTTCACTTTTTCAGGCTGTTGCAATGCCTTCTGGACGAGTGAGGCACGGCCGAAGTCGACCAACATGCGCTCGGTGCCGGCAGAGATAAGTGTTATGGAGGACGCAATAACCAACGAACTGGAACTGGCCTGAGGCACTGGACTATTCTCAAGATAAGTCTTACCCTGACCTAAATCCTGCAAAATCTGAAGCATTACCGTGAGCACTCCGTATACAATGCAATCATGCTGCCCCAATTAGGCAGAAAAACATTACCAACATCTTGAGCAAAAGGTTTATCAAACTCAAAATCAATGCTGCCACGTGAAACCGGCCAGTAGCTAAATACACTTTGCAAACCGTGCTCAGCTTCAAGAGATCTTGAGTACTCACAGTCTCGCAGACAAAGCTTCAACTTAAAGTACAGCCCTTCAATTATGGGCAATCCTACGGTCTCAAGTTTGGACGGATAAAATAGAAACCCTACCCTTTCATAAAGAGCACACAAATCTCCAAACTTTTGCCGCCCAATAAACTTAAAAACATCATTATCCTGATACCCCGAGGCATCGGCTGTAACTAGCACAACAAATCCAAAATCCTTCAAAGCAGCTGCATTCCGGTAAAGATCATCAAATCCTTTGTGCGCTGCACCCACATCCGCAACAGGGCAAATGCCAATATATTTAGCATCACCTACAATCGCGTTAAAACGCTCATCATTCCAATATGATGTATTTGCTTCGCCGGACAAATAGAGACCTGGCCAAGAAACGCCAATCCTAGAAACACTCCCAATCAACCTTCGCAAATGTGTTGCCACAAATTCCGACTGGCACACATAAACAACCTGAGTTTGATGCAACAAAATCCATCGCAGTATCTTCATGCGAATGGATGAATCCGAAAAAATCTTGAACTGATGAAAATAGGTTAATCGACTAATACCAAAACCAAAAACAGAGTTTACATTTGAAAACGAAACCAAAACCCTAGCAGAAAAAAACTTTGCAAGTATATAGGATAGAAAAAGAGAGAAAAAAAGAGTAAAAAACCCACCTGTCGGAAAATAATAACATTTCACATTGGAAGGCAGGCCCACTAACCGAACGCCTGAGAAAACTATGTACTCGTTTTGAGTATCGAAGCTACCAACCCAGCTGACAAATGAACGCAGTATAGTTTCCGCACCGCCACATTTTGCTGCCGTAGCATTAACAAAGACCTTCAATTAAACAACTCCCTTTGCGCCAAATGCTCGACTAGAAATCACCGCACCATACAGCAACCAGTAAACAGGACTCAGGAGCAATCCAGCAAAGAGCGAGCCGGCAGTCCAAACCAAGAAAATCGACCTCATTAAAAAAAGATATGAAGGAGATCGCCGCAATAGTGACTCAAGAAACATATAGGCGGCAAAAATCAAAGTGAATACATAAAACACAAAACCAACACCACCACTGCGCACCCAATATGCAACAGGCGTCATATGAACATGTGCTGTTAGCTCGCCATCTTTTGAGTTATCAATGAAGCTGAAACCGAAGCCTCTCCCAAAAATATTATCTACCGCCACATGGTTAGGACCAAAAAACTCGTCCAACGCCATTTGAGCCTCCTCCGAGCGGCCCTCACCAGGATCAACCTTAACACCCTCATCACTTAGCAAACTGGTGTTAAAACGATTGATAATAATTTCGACTGACCGATCAAATTGTCTCCCGAATCCGACATCGCCAACCAAGTCAGTAGCCCTTAATAGCCCCATGATGTTGGTCGCAATGGTTGCGATTATGACTACGCCAATTAATCTCTCAACGCCAGCCCGATAGAACAACAACAAAACCAAAATCACGGAAAACGCTGAAACTGAGCGCAAACCACTCAATACCCCTGTTACAAGCACCACTATCGCTACCAATAAAAGCACGACAACGGACATGACGCTTGACTTAACAACATACTTGGAGAGGTACAAAGCCAGAAATGGCGACAAGAAACTAAAGCCATAACTAGTTCTTACATCAAGACCGACAACTAATACTCTAACGATCACCCAAAGAAGATCATAAACAGCGAGAAGGCCTAGCCATCTTATAGCCTCCTTCGCGATCTCCTCATCCGCAAGCCCATCTACAGCCAATCCACGAAAGAAAATAGCGCCAACGCTCAAAGCAAAAGCTTCACCCCAATACAGCCCGGTATAAACGAGGTATTGCTGCAAGCTATTATCCCTTAGAAAAACATTCAAAAATCCAAACAGCGAGCCAAACACACAAATAAGCAGAAACCATACAACAGGCACACTTGCCAGCAAATACCGCTTAAAACCAACACGAATAAGCACCAATAACATCAATACAACTGATAGCAATGCTGACAACCGATACGCAACATCAACGCCCGCTACAAATGACGAAGCCACGGCCAATAGCGAAAGACAAATCATGAGTACCGGTAAATTACGAGCCATTCACCAAGCACCCTCTAATATTCAGCATGGAAATTATCAACACCAAACCGATCATCAACAAATAAATAACACTGGCATGCAAAAACTCAAAATCACCAACATAGACAGCAATTGCCGGGACCAACATCAAAGCAGCCAAAATCGCAGCACCAGTTCGAGATTGCAGAATCATCACACCATTAAGAATTGAAAAGCTAAACCAAACAAATAATTGGGATAGCACCAATAAAAATGCCGCAAAATCACTAGTAGAATATGACGTAACGTCTAGCCATAGATAATAAACCAAACATCCGGCAAAAACGGTGAAACCAGCAACAAGCGAACTTATTGTCATTAAATAAGGCATTAGAGTGCGCCACAAATCATTGCCGCGACGCAGCAGCACTTGCCCTATAGATGAAGCTGCAGCTAAAGGCAATGCACGTATCTGATACGCCAACGCAGTTAATGCAGAGGCCTCTGGTGATATTTTGCTAACAGCACCCAAAAAAACCTGCATAGACAATTGCGAGGAGTTCGCAACTGATACCAACTCCAAATACGAGGAGGGCGTCAAAACACTTCTTGGGGCAACATCACTCTTAGTTAATGCTGCTTTAGACACTCTATGCAACACCAGAGCAATTAGCTCCGCAATAGGCAGCACTGCAACGACTAGCACCCAAAAAAAGGAACCGCCATGGAAAATAAAATACGCTAATCCTGCGCCAAAAAGAGCAATCAAGTTCAACAAAATGAGCACAACTATAAAAGATGGCTTACGTTTAATTACCACACCATATAAATATGCTTTGTAGATATATATTGGCGCCAGAAACCAGAAAATCAGACCATCATTATAAGCATGAAAAACGCCTTGATCGTAGTAAAAATACAACACCGCAAGCAATATAGCACCCGTTAAGACCAAGGCCTCCCGAGAAAGCACAACTTGTCCATTTACAACCGCTCCCAGCATTAGCGGCTGTCCGACCAATGCAGTTATAAGCTGCACCCCCCCCCAACTCAACATTAGTAACGAATATTCAGCAGCACTCATTGTAGGGAATAACAAAACGAAAATTAGCGCTGCAATACCCCTACTAAGCAACATATAGGCAAAAACAAGGAGAGCCTCCCACTTAGCACCCGCTGGGGCCGCCAGAACAGCCAATTTAAACAATACCCCTAGTATCTATTACCACTTTGTCTTTGAGAAGCTCAGGCAAAGACCTCTTAAAATCACTATGATCCACAAGCACTATGAAAATATCTGCAATATCAATTGCCTCATCTAAAGAAACCACATCCAATTGTAGACCCAATGCAAAATCCGCCGATATATTGGGCTCGACTGCCACCACAGCAACACCAATTGCGTCTGTCATTTTACTGGCAATATCCAACGAGGGGCTCTCCCGTAGATCATCAATATCGGCTTTGAATGCCAGCCCCAAACAGGCCACAGTTACATCCTTCACAGACTTACCCGGATTAGCCTGCAAAAGATCAAAAACAGCGGACTTAACCGTCTCGATTACCCATTCCGGCTTGTGGTCGTTAACTTGCCGTGCCGTGCTAATCAGCTTTGCCTCATCAGGTGCAGAGGCCACGATGAACCATGGATCAACAGCGATGCAGTGCCCGCCCACACCCGGGCCTGGCTGCAGGATGTTCACGCGGGGGTGGCGATTGGCCAGCTTGATCAGCTCCCACACATTGATGTCCAGCTTGTCGCAGATAATGGACAGCTCGTTGGCAAAAGCGATGTTCACGTCACGGAAGGAGTTTTCCGTCAGCTTGCACATTTCGGCGGTGCGGGCATTGGTGACCACGCACTCCCCTTGCACAAACAGCTTGTAAAGGCTCACAGCCGCCTGGGAACACTTGGGCGTCATGCCGCCGATCACGCGGTCGTTGTTCACCAGTTCCACCAGCACCTTGCCGGGCAGCACGCGCTCGGGGCAATGGGCCACGCAGATATCGGCATCTTCGCCCGCTTGCTGGGGGAAGGTGAGGTCTGGCCGGGCCTCGGCCAGCCAGGCGGCCATCTGTTCGGTGGCACCCACGGGCGAGGTGGATTCCAGAATGACCAGGTTGCCTTTCTGCAGTACGGGGGCAATGGCCTTTGAGGCCGCCTCGATGTATTTCAGGTCGGGCTGCTTGTCATCTTTGAAGGGGGTGGGGACTGCCACGATGAAGGCATCGGCGGGCTCGGGTGTGGTGGTGGCGCGCAGGCGGCCGGTTTGCACCACGGACTGCACCACGATATCCAGATCGGGCTCGATGATGTGGATGCCGCCGCTGTTGATTGTGTCTACCGCTTGCTGGTTGACGTCTACCCCGATCACCTTGAGCCCGCGCGAGGCAAAGGTGGCGGCGGTGGGCAATCCGATATAGCCCAGACCGATAACGGAGAGGGTTTCAAACTTCATGTGCTTGTCCTTGTCTGTTGTTGCAGGGCATCACGGGGCCAGCAGCGCATTCACGATGCGCTGGCAGGCCCGGCCGTCGCCATAGGGATTGTGGGCAACGGCCATGGCCTGGTAGGCCTGGGCGTTGCCGAGCAGGGTCGCGGTTTCGCGGCAAATGGTATCGGCATCGGTGCCCACCAGCTTGACGGTGCCAGCAGCAACGGCCTCGGGGCGTTCGGTGGTGTCACGCATCACCAGTACGGGCTTGCCCAGCGAGGGGGCTTCTTCCTGAATGCCGCCGGAATCGGTAAGGATGAGGCTGCTCTTGTCCATCAGGTACACAAAGGGCAGGTAGTCCTGTGGCGGTATCAGGTGGATGTTGCCAATGCCGCCCAGCAGGCGTTTTACCGGCTCTTGCACGTTGGGGTTCAGGTGCACCGGGTACAACACTTGTACGCCGGGGTTTTCGGTGGCAATGCGGGCCAGGGCCTCGCAGATGCGCTCGAAGCCGCCACCAAAGTTTTCGCGGCGGTGGCCGGTGACCAGAATGAGGCGCTTGCTGGCATCCAGAAAGGCGAATTGTTCAGCGAACTGCTGCTGCAGGCTGGCGTTGCTGTTGATCTTCTCGCGCACCTGCAACAGGGCATCAATCACGGTATTACCGGTCACATGCACGGTGGCGGGGTTCACGCCTTCACGCAGCAGGTTGTCTTGCGAGGTGGCGGTGGGGGCGAAATGCCAGTGGGCCAGCACGCCGGTCAGCTTGCGGTTGGCTTCTTCGGGCCAGGGGGAATACAGATTGCCGGTGCGCAGGCCGGCCTCTACATGGCCCACCGGGATGCGCTGGTAGAACGCGGCCAGCGAGGCACCGAAGGTGGTGGAGGTGTCGCCGTGCACCAGCACCACATCGGGCATCCATTCGGCAAAAACGGTTTTAAGGCCTTGCAATACGCCGGTGGTGATGTCGGTAAGGTCTTGCCCCGGCTTCATCAGGTTCAGATCAAACTCGGGCGTAATCTCGAACAACTCCAGCACCTGATCAAGCATCTGGCGGTGCTGGGCAGTCACGCACACGCGGGCATCGAAGGCGGGGTGGGCCTTGAGGGCTTTGACCAGGGGGGCCATTTTGATGGCTTCGGGGCGGGTGCCGAAGACCAGGAGGACTTTTTTAACTTCCATATTCTTTGTACTCGGGCTATTCGCGGCTGAAGCCCGCTCCCACAGGAGAGGGGGGGGAATTAGAGGTGCCAGACGCTAAAGCCGGCTTGTTCCAGTGTGACGCGGTTGAACGTTCATGAACGGGGTGTTGAGGCCGGTCACTAGGCTCAGCGCGCTGATATCCATGGTCTTGAAATCGTTGTGGGCATCGGCGTGAGTGACGTTAGCTGCAGGCCTTATTCCTGGGCTGCTTGGCGTTGTTGAGCAGCCCGGCGAGAGTTCTTGGTTGACTTGTAGGTCGTCGGTCTGGAATCTGAGAAATTGAATCCCTCCAGGGCCGGTCGAGACATCTACCGCTGACTTGAAGCAGTAGCTTTACATCAATAAGCAGTGCTGGGCTTTTGACGGCTTCGCCAAGCAGATCGCACGAACACGACAGCCACACCAAAGAGCGCCCCCATGATGACACCCAGAACCGTTATCAGCGGTTTCCTAGGCGAAACCGGCTTATCCGGAACATACAACTTCTGGAGTCTCTCCGTCGACATCGTTTTGGGTGCTTCTAGCGAGGCAGCCAGATCAGCCACGCGCTGGTTTAGCGCCTGAGATTCGGTATTGCCGCCCATCTGCGCCAACTGCAGCACAGCAACGGCTGCCGCTGCATCCCCGCTGACACTCGACACCTGTGCTACCACGCGTTGCCGTTGCGCCTCAAGCTCCTTCAAACGCTGCTGGTTACTTGTCAGCTGTTTACGAACGTTCTGCAGTGCAGGCTCTGCCAGCTCGGCATGCGCCTGCTGCAGCACCTGAACCACGGCATCACTGACAGCGGCCGCCCGCGCCGGAGAGTCCGCCTTGACGGTAACCGACAGCACCTCGGTGCCCTTGGGTTGAGTGATCGTCAGCTGCGTCTTGATGGCGTCACGCTGCTCTTCATCACACGCCAGTGCATCACATACCGCCCGCTGAAATCCACGCGACTTGATGCGCTCAATGACCACCGGCGTTGGCTCTACCTGATACGAGATCGGGCTATTAGCATTGACGCCCCGTGCAATATCGGACATTGCTGTTTGTGTTCCAGTGTCAGCGACGGTACCAATGCGAATCAGGCTGGAGGCCTCATAACTGGGTGGAAGAATCCAGCTAATACCAAAGGCCATCACACCACCCGCCAGCGTCGAGCCAACCCAAAGCTTCCAGTTTTCCTTCAGCGTGTCGAACAGCTCGAAGAGATCTATTTCATCGTCACGGGACAGGGCGTAAGGAGAATGATTCTCGAACGCAACTACCTCGCACTCACGCTACCGCCCACAGGCAGCGGCGGCCGAAGGCCGGTAGTTTGTTATGGGAATTATTGATTGCGAATAGTAGCCAACTTCTTGCCCGACAGGGGTCGGATACGATGATCAGTCACTGCGCTTGCCATAAGCATACGCATACTGATACCCGTAGCTGTAGCCAGCACTGACCTCCACCCGATTCAGCAGCACCCCGCGAACCGCCACCCCCGCCTGCTGCAGACGCTTGCTGGCCTGTTCCAGTTCACGCAGCGGCGTGAAGCCGAAACGCGCCAGCATCAGGCTGGCGCCGCAATGGCGGCCGATGATGGCCGCATCGGTCACCGCCATCACGGGCGGGCTGTCGATCAGCACCTGGTCATAGCGGGCACCGACCTCGGCCAGGAAGGCCTCGAAGCGCGGGTGCAGCAGCAGCTCGGACGGGTTGGGCGGCAGGGTGCCGGTCGTCACGTAATCAAAGCCGTCAATGCCGCTGGCACGAATCGCCTGCTCAGGGGTGATCTGGCCGGCGATCAGCTCGCTCAAGCCACCATCGCGCGGGGCGCCGAAATACTCGTTTAGGTAACCACGTCGCATGTCGCCGTCGATCAGCAGCACGCGCTGCCCGGCCAGTGCCATCACCGCAGCCAGGTTCACCGACACGAAGCTCTTGCCCACCTGCGGGCTGGGGCCGGTGATCATCAGGCGGTTGTTGGGGGCGTCAAGCAGGCTGAAGTGCAGGCTGGTGCGCAGGCTGCGCAGGCTTTCAATGCTCAGATCGTCGGGCGAGCTGGTAGCCAGCACCAGTGACTTGCCGCCCTGTTTGCTCAGCTGCTTGATCAACTTGTCTTGGTCAGTACTCACCGGCACCGTGGCCAGCACGCTCAGACCCAGACGCGACTCGATCTGCGCCGCATCCTTGACGCCGTTGCGCAAAGCATGGCGCACCATGACCAGCGCCACGCCCAGCATGCCGCCGAGTAGCAGGCTGAGCACAAGTACCAGCGGCCTTTTCGGCTTCACAGGCTTCAGGGGGTACTGGGCGAAGTCGATGACCCGCACATTGCCCACCGTGCCGCCACGCACCACCTTGAGCTGCTGGGCGTTGTTGAGCAGCCCGGTATAGAGCTCCTGATTGACCTGCAGGTCGCGGGTCAGGCGCAGCAGCTCCTGCTGGGTTTCCGGCAATCGCGCAATGTCACCGCCGACGCGGCTCTGCTGGCTGCGCAAGGCAGCAATCTGGTTGTCCAAGGCTTGCACCGAGGGATGTTCGGCGGTGAAGCGGGTCAGCAGCTCTTTGCGTTGTTGCTGCAGCGCCACCACACCGGTATCGGCCTCCACGGTCTGCTGCAGCAGCAGCTCGCCTTCCTTGGTGATGTCGACCGAGCCGGTGCGCTTGCGAAAGGCGTTGAAGCGCACTTCGGCAGCCTCCAGCGCCGACTTGACGTCGGGCAGCTGTGACTCAATGTAGGCCAACGTGGTTTGCGCCTCGGCCGACTTGCGCTCGACGTTCTGGCGCACGTAGTTGTTTGCGATCTGGTTCAGTACCCGCACCGCACGCTCGGGGTCACTGTCTTCATAGACCAGCTGGATGATGCCCGACTGCCTGCCCTTTTCGCTCAGGTTCAGGCTGGCTGACACAGTGTCGATGGCAACGCCGCGATTCTGCTGCATGAGTTCGAACACCTGGCCGGGCCGAGCCTGCATGGCCTGCACGAACAGCCCCAGGCGCTGCCCCTGCCAGCTGGCCGACAGCGCCTGACCGACCTGCCCCTCGCCGACCGTCTCACCGTCGGGGTCGCTGAGGCGATAGCGCGTGGCATCCAGCACCTCGAGGCCGAAGAACTGCCCCTGGCCGGTGCGTGGCACCTCGAAACGGCTCACCGTCAGCGCGGCGTTGTCATCCAGCCACAAGCGGCCGATGAGCGGGAAGGTTGCCGGCCGGACCACCCGGTCCAGCGCGAGGTCATCAACGGTTTTGCCCAGCACCATGCGCGAGCGGATCAGCTCGATTTCAGTGACCGCCTGGGTCTTGCCCTCGAACAGGTCACCCAGCTCGCTGCTTACTGCCCCGCCCAGCCCTCCCGACTTGGCATCTTCAACCTGGACCAGCCCGTTTACGGCATAGATGGGTGTCGCAATCTGGGTGTACAACAGACCAAAAGCAAAGGCCATTACCGTGATGCCGGTGATCCACCAGCGGCCGGCAATCAACACGCCCAGCAGGGCGCGCAGATCGATTTCGTCGTCACTGAAGTCTCGGTCAACGGAGGTGGGCAGGGTCGGGGAAGCGGTCATCGGGGTCTCGCGGTCGCGGGGATCAATCGGGCACACCAATCGGTAATGCCCTGGTCTATGTGGTGCAGTGCCAGCTCGAAGGCGGCACGGTCTTTCTGGTAGGGGTCGGCGATGTCCTGGTCCTGCCAATGCCCGAGCCGGAACACGCGGCCGCGGGCACTGGGAAATTCGCGCTCCAGAGCGTCTTTCTGACGCTGGGTCATGACCAGGATCAGCTCATGCCCGGATACCAGACTCTGATCAATTTGGCGCGCTCGGTGCGTTTGCAGATCAAGGCCTCGCTCGGCGATCAGCGCCAGCGCATGCGGGTCAGCGCCGTTGCCAACCAGGGCGCCCAGACCAGCCGAGCTCACGCTGACGGCAGGGCCCATGGCCTGCTGCAGCAGGATCTCGGCCATGGGGCTGCGGCAGATGTTGCCGATGCACACCACCAGAATTCGAGTCACCTTCATGTCAAGAGCGTCATTTCAGCAGCGCCTCGGGCTGTGCCAGCAAACGCGTCAGGTCACGGTCACTGGTCAGGTCGATGAGGCGGTAGCGGCGCGCCAGGCGTGCACCGCCATCGCGGGTCAGCGGGCTATACACCAGATTGGCGACACTGCGGCTGCGCGATGGCAGCAGCAGGTCCATGGGCAGCTGCACGTAGAGCCCCTTGTCGAAGCTACCTTCGCCGAACTCCTCTTCGGAGACGTCAGTGAAGGTGGCGTAGGCCCCGAGGCGCACGCCATTATTGAACTCGCGCGCGACCTCGAAGGTCATGCCCAGATCACCGGCCAGATAGCGACCAGCCTGGACCGTGGCCAGAATGCCTGGCAGCGGCCGCAGGTACAGCGACACATGCCCGGTGATGGCGCGGTAGTCCTGCAGGTCGAAGTCCTGGGTGACTTCGCGCTGCTGCACGGCATTGACGTCGACACCGATCGCGTAGGCGGAGCCCACCGGCCGGTACAGCAGCTCGCCACCGGCACCGGCGAACATACTTTCCAACAGGCCGGCATAGCCCAGCGCGAACCAGTCATCGCCGAAGTCACGGAAGCCGGTCAGCTGCAGGTTGGGCAGTGTGAAGGCATTGGTGGTCAGGTACTCGCGAATCTGCGTGCGCACTCGCGGCAGCAGGCTGGGGCCGTCGTAGACGAAGTCGTCGTAATTGTCGAGCAGACGGTAGTTGGCGGCGCCTGCCAGCCACAGGCCGGGCGCGAGCCGGAACTCGCCACCGAACTCGGCATTGAGCTGGTAGAGAATGAACGCATCGGGGCCACCCAAGGTCTGCTGGTAGCCCAGTCCGAAGCCGCCACTGGCCCGTGGCACCGACTGCTCATGTACCAGGGTGCCGGTGTCGTCACCGCGTGGCGGCTCGACCGCATCGATGACCGCGAGCTGCCCGACCGGTGTCGATGGCTCGGTGGCAACGGCCACGAAGCGGGCACGATGAATGTCATAGTCAATGACGCGGGTGTCCTTCTGCGTCACGCCCAGCGTGAAGAAGGTGAACCTGTCCTCGCTGTAAGCATCAAGAACGCGTGCGCTGCGACCGAGAACACGCGCCGGCTGGAAGTCGGTCGACTGGTCGACCTCGACACGCAGGGTGGCGCCCTCGTCGACGATGCGCTGCACTCGCACGCCCGCCTGCTCGGACAGCGCCGTCGAGACCTGTGCCCAGTCGGCAGGAGTAGTCAGTGGCTCGCGCGCTTCCGGCAGTGCCACCGGCAGCGGCTCGGGGTCGAGCAGCTTGGGCTGCGAGGCCAGACGGGCCAGCGAGGTGTGATAGGTCAGGCTCAGCGAGGCCTCCTCGCCGCGCTCCAAGCCGGCACTGACCTCGAGCGAGGGACTCACCCGCCACGACACCCCGGCATTGACCGGGCTGCGTTGCGACAGCTGCACGCCGAAAGGTTCGCGCTGGTAGTCGTTGCCGTCCAGCTCCAGCTTCAGAGTCAGTGGCAGGTTGTCGAAGCGCCAGGCCAGGCCGCCAAACACGGCTGCCGGCCCGCGGAAATAGGTACCGGTGTTGAACTCGCCACCGCTCTGACCGGAATTGCCACCACGCTCGTCAAAGCGATCGCTGAGCCAGCCCAGCGGGCTGTCAAGATCGCCACGCGCGCCCAGGTAGCCCCAGCCCAGACCCAGCGAGACATCAAGCTGCCCCCACTGCTTGCTGGCCACCAGGTATTCGCCGGCGAACAAACCGGTACCGCCGAGATCACGAAAGCCCAGAGCAAGGGCCGGCCTGGAGGCAGTCTCCTCGGCCAACCGGAAGCGGACATCCAGACTCTTGTCCTTCAACGACTGACCTGTGGTGCTGGCCTCGTAGACCTGGTCGGTGAGATCGATGTAGCGAAAGCCCGCCTCCATCCAGTCGAAGGGCTGAGCCATCACCGTGATGCGGGTGTAGGGATCGGTACGGCTGAGGGTGAAGTTGAACTCGCCGGCCTCGCCAAAACGCGCGGTCGGCGTCTGCAGCAGGCCCGCTCCGCCCCAGTGGCCATAGGTCAGCGGCGGCAGGGCCATGGCATCCTCGGCCGCCTGCAGCGCGGTGGTGCAAGCAAGGCCCAAGACCATGGTCAGCGCCAGCTGCAGCGACGCACTCGACCGCCGACTCATGGGGTCACCCCACGGGATGGCTGCGCCGTGGGCTGGTCGCCGTCCGGCAAGGCAGCCTGCTGCCACCAGAAACGGGCCAGTCGGGTCAGCGGGTCACGCTGTGCGCGCACAACCTCGGCTGGCGCCACCGGCCAGCCCGGCACCGGCGACTGGATGACGCTGCCCGGGGTCACGTCTGCCGTCAGTGCCGGCAGCCAGACAGCCAGGTTGACGCGTTGTGCGCGGCCATGACCCTGCATCAACACCACTGCCTCGGGCAGGGCTGCATTGGCATCTCCGCGACAAGCAACCAGATAGTCACGTACGGTTGCTGCCGGCTGCCAGGGGCGCTCGCACAAGGCGCCATCTTCAGCGATGACATGCACACTCATGACCTGACCCGGTTGCTGAATCACGTCACCCGCCTGCAGCACCGGATCGGTCTCCGGTCGCGCCATCAGGGCATAGGCATCGCTACCGGATATTGGCTGGCGCGGCACCGGCGTCAGTGCCTGCAGGCGCTGCTGCAGACGAGCCAGTACAGTCGCCTGCTGCGCTGGCACGACCAGCCGCAGGTCGCGCAGGCGATAGGCCAGATCGCGGGCCGCCAGGGAGGCAGCCGGAAACTCGGCGGTAGCCAGCCAGACCAGCTGATGTGCCGGCTGCAACTGGGCCGCCGGTTGCGCGCGCAGAACAGTCGAGAGGCGCTGACGCTCCGCCACAACCTGCCGCCAGCCTGCAACCTCGGACACCACGACCACCTGGCGCGCAAAGGCCTCGCGCGGTGTAAGAAACACGCGCCAGCCAGGACTGAACCACTGCTCCGAAGCCATCACTTCGCCGCTGTCCGGATCCAGCCAGTAGCGATTGCCCGGCCACTCGACACCGGGCTCAGGCAGCTCGCGCAGTTGCAGCAGCTGGCGCTGTTTCTCGCCCCAGAGCTGCACCGGCACCAGACCATCGGCCCGCAGACGATAGGCATACTGCTGGATGCTCGTCAGACCGTGACGAGTCAACGTGCGCGTCTTCAGCAGCGGAAGGGACTGCCCTGCCGGCAGCGTATGCAACCCGACGCGGAGCGCCTGAGCAGCGTCATCGGACCACTGCACCAGATAGTCGCCCTCGGGCAGGCCGCTGGCACGCAGCACCACGCCCTGCTCCAGGGTCAGGGTGACGCCGCCAGCGCCATACCAGATTTCCCGACCATGTTCGCGAAAACCCAGCACCAGCAGGGCGTCGGCCGCTCCGGTGACATGCAGGTAGCCGGCACGCGGATCACTGGCCTCTGCCTGCAGATCACCCTGCTGCCAGCCGGCGACGCGCAGAAGCCCCTCGCCAGTGGTCTTGAACACCGGATTGCAGCCCGCCAGGGCCAGCGCCAGAGGCGTGGCAGCCAGACGCACCACGCGGACAGAGGAGATCATGAGCGGATCAGTTGCCCAACGTGTTGGCCGAATTGATGAAACCCAGCGACGGGAACAGCTGGCTGATGAAGCGGTTCCAGCGCACGATGCCCGGCGAGCCGATATAGACCACGTCGCCCCGCTGCAGCTGGAAGCGGTCGCTGAGCACCAGCGCGGTCGGGTCATCCAGGTTGAGCTGGTAGATGGCAACGCTGGTGACCAGGTCGCTTTCCGGACTGCTGTTGCGAATCACGTAGGCCGCCTTGGCACGCGCCGTGGTCTGGTTCAGGCTGCCGGCACGGCCGATGGCATCGGCCAGGCTGATATTGGCGGTGCGAAAGGTCAACGACTGCGGGTTGCGCAACTCACCCATGACATAGACCTTCTTCTGGTCATTGAAGGGCACATGCAGGGTGTCGCCGGCCTGCAGGTAAACCTTGTCCAGCGGCGCACCGGCACGTGCCAGCTGCTCGATGTCGAGAACATGACGCTGCCCGTCGCGGGTCAGCTGCACCGCGGACAGATCAGCCTGGTCGTTGAGCAGACCGGCACGACCCAGGGCATCAGGCAGGTTCAGAGGCACGTTGTTGAGCGCCAGCGGCAGCTTCTGTTCGAAGGCCCCGGAGATGAACACGCGCTGGCTGGCAGCCCGTGCCACGCTGACATCAAGCTGGGGTGAGGTCAGGAAGCGCGACAAGCGACGTGTGAGCTCCAAACGCAGTTCCTCCAGCGTCATGCCCGACACCTTGACCTTGCCTGCATAGGGGAAGTACAGCGTGCCATCCTCGTGCACGAGCTGACCGGCATTCTCCAGCGACTGCTGGGAGCCAGGGTTAGTGAGCTGCGGATGCTCCCAGATGGTCACGCGCAGCAGGTCGCCCGGCCCGACACGGTAGATCGATGGCTGATACGCGGTGAGTTCATCCGGCAGGTGCGCGGTCGGCTGCTCGCCGGCCAGCGCCACCACCCGCGCCGACAGCGGGATCACCGCCACCTCGCCCTCGCTGCTGCCACCAGGCGTGAGCCAGCTGCTGAGGGTGCCGGGAACACGCACGTGCTGGCCAGGAGCGAAGGCACAGGCAGACAGAACAACAGGCAAGGCAAGGACGAGCAGCCGCTTCATGACGGACACCAGGACAGGGAACAACCAGAACAAGGGCGGGAAACAAAACAGGCTGCCGGGGCAGCCTGTTTGATGCAGCGGAAAACGCTTACTTGACAGCAGCGGCGGTGGTGCCGGTGGTGCCGGACGTGCCGGACGTGCCGCCACCGTTACCATCGCTGTCGTTGGCCGCAATCGCGATACCGGCACCGACGGCGACCACGCCCAGACCGATGGTGGCAATTTCGCCCTTGGTGAGCAAGGCGGCCTTCTTGGTGCTGTTGACCGGCTCGGCAGCAAAGGCGGCCGTGGAGGCCAGGGCGCAAACAGCAACGAGGGTACGAATCATCATGATGCGGTATTCCTTTTCTGGTAATGACTGGACGTTAAACGAGCAGACCCATCAGGTCAATGGCGTTTGCGTGACGGACAGCGCCTCATTGGGCATCGTCAGACACGCTACCGCCCTCGAATGGCGGCATCCGATGACCGATGATCGTTATCATTTTTCTGGCGCAGTATCTTAACGAAACTTGCAACCAACAGGGGTCGGATTTGAACGTTTTTTGATGGCATTTTCGTGACTGGCGACCCGCGTGCACATGCGCCACTTTCCACACCAGGCGCAGTCCACACAAGGCGCAGTCCACACAAGGCGCAAACCTGGCGCCAATATGTAATTTATAACGGATATTATTTGTTTATAATGGCAAATTGTGCGATATAAAAGACATGAAAACTGATATCCCACACCCAGGCATCGCCACCACGCCCGCCGACCTCGGCGACTGGTTCAGGCGCGAGCGTCGCCTGCGCAAGCTGACGCAAGACGAAGTCGCCAAACGCGTCGGCTGCCGACGCCAGACCATCGCCGAGCTGGAGCGCGGCGAGAACGTCGGCATCTACATTGTGCTCAAGGCACTTTCCACGCTGGACTGCGCCCTGGCCATCAGGCCACGCGACGTCGACGACAGCGCGCTGCACCTGTTCCTTGACCCCGAGGACAGAGATCATGACTGATGCCCGCATTCGCGAGCTGGTGGTGGAAACCACGCAAGGCCATGCCGGGCGCCTGCGTCGCGAAGCACAGTTTGTCTTCAACTACGAGACCGGCGAGCCGACCCGCCAGGTTGCGCTCGGCATGCCGCTGCGACTGCAGAGCTATACCGGCAACGTGCTGCCGCCCGCCTTCACCCAGAACCTGCCTGAAGGCGACCTGCTGCGTCGCATACAGCGCAGCCTGGGTCGTCATGAGCGCCTCACGGACATGCGCCTGCTGGCCATGCTGGGCGACAGGCAGATCGGTCGCCTGCGCTTTCACGAGCCCGGCAAGCAGCCTGCATCGGCACAGCCGGTTGATCTTGATGACATTCTGCACAGTGGCCGCTCGGCAGAGCTGTTCGAGTTCCTGATTGAGCGCTTCATGGCCTCTGGCGTGTCCGGCGTTCAGCCCAAGGTGTTGGCGGCATCTTTGCGCACACGCGACAAGGCTGCCCTGGTGGCACCCGACCTGATCGTCAAGTCAGCCGGGATGGATTTCCCCTTTCTGCCACCCAACGAATTTCTCTGCATGTCTGCTGCACGCAGGGCAGGACTTCCCGTGCCGGAATTCTGGCTCAGTGATGACCACGGTCTTTTTGTCATGCGCCGCTTTGATCTTTCCGAGCACGGGACCCTGGGCTTCGAGGATATGGCAACACTGCTGGACAAGCCGCGCGACAGCACCGGTGATTACAAATACCGGGGCAGTCATGAGGCGATTGCTCGCGTTGTCGCCGCCCTCTGCCCGCACAGCCTGCAGGACTACTACTCCTATGTCGCGCTGTCGGTGCTGGTGCGCAATGGCGATGCCCATCTCAAGAACTTCGGCCTGCTCTACAACAGCCCCGCCGAACGGGACAGCATTCGCCTGTCGCCACTTTATGACGTAGTCACCACCACCATCTACAAGCACATGACCTATCACAGCGACCAGCCGGTAGCTGACCACACGCTGGCCCTGAAGCTGGACGGGGCTCGCAGCTACCCGGATTACCGACAGCTCACTGACTTTGGCAGGCGCGCCTGCCTGGTGGACAACCCGGGCGCCATCATCGAGCGACTGGTCGACAGCCTCCAGGACACCCTGCAACTGGAGCAGTCACGCTTTCGGGATGCTGCGGAGTTTGCCGCACTGACACAGGCCTGGCGCAGCGGCATCCGCCTCAGTGGCCAGCCCGCACGCACCGCCGTATCGACAGTCAGAACATCCACCCCCTGCCCCGAGGCACCATCGCTGCAGGAGCTGGCCGATCAGGCCGTGGCAGCGTTCTGGCACGCCAACCCCCTGCTTGAGCACATCCTGGAGCAGCTGCTTGCCGCAGGCCATGACGCCGATGCGCCGTGGCTGCCGGGCCACACCTCAGCCGGGACACTGCATGCCCTGAAGAAGTCCGCCACCCCCGATGTGCTTGAGCTTGAACGACGCGCCCGCAAAGCTGTGCGCGCCGCTCGCCGCACACAGCGCATGCCCTGAAACGCAGAAGGCCCGCTCTTGCGAGCGGGCCTTCCGTTGACCACGGCGCATGGAAACGCCAGGACCGATGCCGCTGGCCACCCGCCAAGGCGGGCGGCCGACGACCTTACACCGAGTAGTACAGATCGAACTCGATCGGCGACACGAAGGTGCTCACGCGGCGAGCTTCTTCGGTCTTGAGTTCGATGTAGGCCTCGAGCATTTCCTTGGTGAACACGCCACCCTTGAGCAGGAACTCGT
>VFQO010001417.1_pt1 | contig 18420 bp, 16 predicted proteins | sample 3512331 | NCBI WGS metagenome assembly VFQO01 (sample SAMN10412371, study PRJNA504923) | tailings metagenome | isolation source: Replicate 3 from Balatoc abandoned mine | place: Philippines: Itogon, Benguet | collected 2017-08-28
TGCCCACGCCCATCACCTCGCCGGTGGATTTCATCTCGGGGCCGAGGATGGTGTCCACACCGGGGAACTTGACGAACGGGAACACGGCTTCCTTGACGCTGAAGTAAGGCGGCTCCACCTCGGCGCCGATGCCTTGCGCGTCCAGCGAGCGCCCGGCCATGCAGCGCGCGGCCACCTTGGCCAGCTGGATGCCCGTGGCCTTGGACACGAAGGGCACCGTGCGCGAGGCGCGCGGGTTCACTTCGAGCACGTAGATCACGTCCTGGCCATCGACCTCCTGGATCGCGAACTGCACGTTCATGAGACCAACGACGTTCAGGCCCTGGGCCATGGCGGCGGTCTGGCGCTTGAGTTCATCGACCGTGGCCTTGCTCAGGTAGTACGGCGGCAGCGAGCAGGCCGAATCGCCGCTGTGCACGCCCGCTTGTTCGATGTGCTCCATCACGCCGCCGATGAACACGCGGCCGGTGGCGTCGCGCACGGCGTCGACGTCGCACTCGATGGCGTCGTTGAGGAAGCGGTCGAGCAGCACGGGCGAATCGTTGCTGACCTTCACAGCCTCGCGCATGTAGCGCTCCAGGTCGCGCTGCTCGTGCACGATCTCCATGGCGCGGCCGCCCAGCACGTAGCTCGGGCGCACCACCAGCGGGTAGCCCAGGGCGGCGGCTTTCTCCAGCGCCTCGGTCTCGGTGCGCGCGGTGGCGTTGGGCGGCTGGCGCAGATTCAGATCGTTCAGCAGCTTCTGGAAGCGCTCGCGGTCTTCCGCGGCGTCGATCATGTCGGGGCTGGTGCCGATGATGGGCACGCCCGCGGCCTCCAGGCCCAGTGCGAGCTTGAGCGGCGTCTGGCCGCCGTACTGCACGATCACGCCCTCGGGTTTTTCCTTGTCGACGATCTCGAGCACGTCTTCCAGCGTGAGCGGCTCGAAGTACAGGCGGTCGCTGGTGTCGTAGTCGGTCGAGACGGTCTCGGGGTTGCAGTTGACCATGATGGTCTCGTACCCGTCCTCGCGCATGGCGAGTGCCGCGTGCACGCAGCAGTAGTCGAACTCGATGCCCTGGCCGATGCGGTTGGGGCCGCCACCCAGCACCATGATCTTGCGCTTGCCGCTGGGCTCAGCCTCGCATTCGGCGCTGCCGTGCCCTTCGTACGTGGAGTACATGTAGGCCGTGTTGGTGGCGAACTCGGCGGCGCAGGTGTCCACGCGTTTGTAGACCGGGCGCACGCCGAGCTCCTTGCGACGCGCGCGCACGGTGAGCTCGTTGGTCTTGAGCAGCTTGGCCAGGCGACGGTCGGAGAAGCCCTTCTTCTTCAGGCCACGCAGCGTGGTGGCGTCCAGCGAGGCGAGAGCGCCGTCGCCCTTTTGCGCGGTCAGCGCGTCCATCGCGAGTTCGAGCTTCACGATCTCTTCGATCTGCACCAGGAACCACTTGTCGATCTTGGTGAATTGGTGCACCTCGTCGAGCGTCCAGCCGGCCGCGAACGCGTCGCCCACGTACCAGATGCGCTCGGGGCCGGGCTCGCCGAGTTCCTTCTCGAGCGTTTCGCGGTCCTGCGTCTTCTCGTTCATGCCATCAACACCGACCTCCAGGCCGCGCAAGGCCTTCTGGAAGCTTTCCTGGAAGGTGCGGCCCATGGCCATCACCTCGCCCACGCTCTTCATCTGGGTGGTCAGGCGATCGTCCGCGTCCTTGAACTTCTCGAACGCGAAGCGCGGAATCTTGGTGACGACGTAGTCGATCGAGGGCTCGAAGCTCGCGGGCGTGGCGCCGCCCGTGATCTCGTTGCGCAGTTCGTCGAGCGTGTAGCCCACGGCCAGCTTGGCCGCCACCTTGGCGATCGGGAAACCCGTGGCCTTGGAGGCCAGCGCCGAGGAACGCGACACGCGCGGGTTCATCTCGATGACGATCATGCGACCGTCTTTCGGGTTGATGGAGAACTGCACGTTGGAGCCGCCGGTGTCGACGCCGATCTCGCGCAGCACGGCCAGCGAGGCGTTGCGCAGGATCTGGTATTCCTTGTCGGTCAGCGTCTGCGCGGGGGCCACGGTGATCGAATCGCCGGTGTGCACGCCCATGGGGTCGAGGTTCTCGATGGAGCAGACAATGATGCAGTTGTCGGCTTTGTCGCGCACGACCTCCATCTCGTATTCCTTCCAGCCGAGCAGCGATTCTTCGATCAACAGCTCGTTGGTGGGCGAGGCCTCGATGCCGCGCTTGCAGATGGTTTCGAACTCCTCGGGGTTGTAGGCGATGCCGCCCCCGGTGCCGCCCAGCGTGAAGCTCGGGCGGATCACGACCGGAAAGCCGACGGTCTTCTGCACCGCCCAGGCTTCCTCCAGCGTGTGGGCGATGCCCGAGCGCGCCGAGCCCAGGCCGATGCGGGTCATCGCGTCCTTGAACTTCAGTCGGTCCTCGGCCTTGTCGATGGCCTCGGGCGTGGCGCCGATGAGTTCGACGCCGTACTTGGCCAGCACGCCGTGGCGCCAGAGATCCAGCGCGCAGTTGAGCGCCGTCTGGCCGCCCATGGTGGGCAGGATGGCGAAGCCGCCGGCCGTCTTGGGGCGTTCCTTGGCGATGATCTTCTCGACCGTCTGCCAGGTGATGGGCTCGATGTAGGTGACGTCGGCGGTGGCCGGGTCGGTCATGATCGTCGCGGGGTTGCTGTTGATCAGCACCACGCGGTAGCCCTCTTCGCGCAGGGCCTTGCAGGCCTGCACGCCGGAGTAATCGAACTCGCAGGCCTGGCCGATGATGATGGGGCCCGCGCCGATGATCAGCACGGTCTGGATGTCTGTTCTCTTGGGCATCTTGTGTCGCTCGCCGGGTTCAGTCGGCGCGTTGATTCAATTTGTTGAGCAGTGCTTCGGCGCGCTCGGGGGGAATGGCCTTCTGCACCAGTTGCAGCAGCCCGTCTCCCTGGATCAGGGGGCGCAGCACCTCAGCCTCGGTTTCGTGAAAACGCGCGTCCCACGCGGCCAGCTCGGTGTTGAAGGTTTCTTCGTCCCAGGTCTTGCACTTGGCCAGCAGCGTTACCAGCGGCACGGCCTTCTGGTCGAGAAAGGCCCTGCGGTAGGGCTTTTGCGCCCAGCGCTGCGCAAACCATTCCTTGTGCGGCGAGGCCAGCGTGAGCTGGCGCTTGGCTATCGCCTTCTCGATGGCTGCGACCGGGAAACTGAAGAGCTTCATGCGTGCGCCTTTCAGGCCGCGACGGCGTTGCGCGCTTTCATGAGCGCAACGAAGCGGTCGAACAGGTAGCCGATGTCGTGCGGGCCAGGCGAGGCCTCCGGGTGGCCCTGGAAGCAGAACGCGGGCTTGTCGGTGCGGGCCAGGCCCTGCAGCGTGCCGTCGAACAGGCTCACGTGCGTGGCGCGCAAGTTCGCCGGCAGGTTCTTTTCGTCCACCGCGAAGCCATGGTTCTGGCTGGTGATGGACACGCGGCCGTTGTCGAGATCCTTCACCGGGTGGTTGGCGCCGTGGTGGCCAAACTTCATCTTGAAGGTCTTCGCACCGCTGGCCAGCGCCATGATCTGGTGGCCCAGGCAGATGCCGAACGTGGGCAGGCCCGATTCGATGAGTTCGCGCGTGGCGGCGATGGCGTAGTCGCAGGGCTCCGGGTCACCGGGGCCGTTGGAGAGGAAAACGCCGTCGGGCTGCAGCTTGAACACCTCGGCCGCGGGCGTCTGCGCCGGCACCACGGTGATGCGGCAACCGCGCGAGGCCAACATGCGCAGGATGTTGCGCTTGACGCCGAAGTCGTAGGCCACCACGTGGAACTGCGGCGATTCCTGGCGGCCATAGCCATGCCCCAGCACCCATTCGGTCTCGGACCATTCGTACGGCTGATCGACCGACACCACCTTGGCCAGATCAAGCCCGGCCATGCTGGGCGCGGCCTTGGCGGCGGCCAGCGCCTGCTGGCGGTGGGCGTCGGTGATGCCCTGGCCGGCGGGCAGCGCCACGATGCAGCCGTTCTGTGCGCCGTGGGTGCGCAGGCGGCGCGTGAGCGCGCGGGTGTCGAGATCGGCGATGGCAACGGTGTTCTCGCGCTGCAGGTACTGCGAAAGCGTTTCCTCGCTGCGGAAATTGGACGCCAGCAGGGGCAGGTCCTTGATGACGAGACCGGCGGCGTGGATGCGCGTGGCTTCCACGTCTTCGCGGTTGGCGCCGGTGTTGCCGATGTGCGGATACGTCAGCGTGACGATCTGGCGGCAGTAGCTCGGGTCGGTGAGGATTTCCTGGTAGCCGGTGAGGGACGTGTTGAACACCACCTCGCCAGTGGTCTGGCCCACGGCACCAATGGAGACGCCTTCAAACACCGTACCGTCAGCGAGCGCAAGTAGGGCTTTCGGGTGGACGGGCAGCACGGGGATCTCCAGAAATGGGGCGGCTGGCCTTCGCGCGCCGGCGGCGGGTGCCGCGCAGGCTTGCCCTGCACACCGCCCATGCAACGGGCTGGAATGCAGCGAAAACCTGGGGTGTGGAGCCGGGGCGCGCGGGGCTTGCGCCGATTGCAGATAAACCGCGGAATTATAGCCGCGAGATGGCGCTTGCATGCAGGCAGATCGCCGCGGCGGCCGCCACGTTGAGCGACTCCTCGCCACCGGGCTGCGCAATGCGCACGAAGGTGCTTGCGCGCTGCATCAGTTCCTCGCTCGCGCCCTGCCCTTCGTGCCCCATCACCCAGGCACAGGGCCAGGGGAGCACCGCCCTATGCAGCCACTCGCCCTGGTGCGAGCTGGTCACCAGCAGCGGCATCTGCAGGGCCTGCAGCGCGGACACGTCCAGACCCTCCACGAGATGCAGACCGAAGTGCGCCCCCATGCCGGCCCGCAGCACCTTGGGCGACCACAGTGCGGCCGTGCCCCTGAGGGCCAGCACCTGCGCAAAACCCAGCGCCGCAGCGCTGCGCAGGATGGAGCCGACATTGCCGGCATCCTGCAGCCGGTCGAGGATCACTGTGGCCGTCTCGGTCTGCAGCGCCGGTGCGGCGGGCAAGGCCCACACGAAGCCCATGCGCGGCGGCGATTCAAGCGCGCTGATGCCCGCCATGATCGCGTCAGGCACGCGCACGTTGCGCTCGGCTGCGCCTTGCAATGCATCGTCGGCCTCTGCCCACCCCCGGTGCGTGAACACACCGAGCGCGGGGCGGCCACCGCGTGCCAGCAGCGCTCGCACCAGGTGGTCGCCATCGAGCCAGACCCTGCCCTGTTCGCGATAGGCCGTGTTGCCGTGTGCCAGCGCGCGGAGTTGCTTGACCAGCGGGTTGTCGCGCGAGGCGATGTCCTGCGGCGTCATGCGTGCTCCCGCACCGCCTCGGCCACGGGCGCGAAGGAGCGCCGGTGTACTGGCAGCGGGCCGTGCTCGCGCAGCGCGGCCAGGTGCTGCGCGGTGCCGTAGCCCTTGTGGCGGTCGAAGCCGTATTGCGGGTGCTGCGCATGCAGGGCCTCGAGCATGCGATCACGCGTGACCTTGGCAAGGATCGACGCGGCGGAGATCGCCTGCACCTTGGCGTCGCCTTGCACGATGGCCTCGGCCAGCACATCCAGCGGCGGCAGGCGATTGCCATCCACCAGCACCTTGGTCGGCTTGAGCCGCAGGCCCTGCACCGCACGGCGCATGGCCAGCATCGTGGCCTGCAGGATGTTGAGCGTGTCGATCTCCTGCACGCTCGCCTCGGCCACGCTGCAGCACAACGCCTTGGCGCGGATTTCGTCGTACAGCGCGGCACGGCGGGCAGCGCTCAGTTGCTTGGAATCGGCCAGCCCCTTGATCGGGTTGAGCTCGTCGAGGATGACCGCCGCCGCCACCACCGGCCCGGCCAACGGACCACGGCCAGCCTCGTCCACGCCAGCCACCAGGCCGGGCGCGTCCCACACCAGCGTGGCCTGCTCAGCGCGCAAGAAGCGTTTCGATCGCATCGGTGGCCAGCTGCGCGGTGTCGCGCCGCAAGGTGTGGTGCAGTTGTGTGAAGCGCTCCTGCAGGGCCTGCACCCGCGCGGGTGCGTCCAGCCATTCCAGCACGGCACGCGCCAGTGCCTGGGGGTTGGCCTCGCCCTGCAGCAACTCGGGGACCACGAACTCGCCACACAGGATGTTGGGCAAGCCCACCCAGGGCTGCAGGCGTTTGCGCCGCATGATCTGCCAGGAGATCCAGTTCATGTTGTAGGCAATCACCATCGGGCGCTTGAACAGCGCCGCCTCCAGCGTGGCGGTGCCACTGGCGATGAGGGTGACGTCGCAGGCCGCCAGCACGGTATGCGACTGGCCGTGCACGATCTGCACGGCGTCGGCCACACCGGCCTCTCGGGCAAGCGCCTCGATGCGCTCGCGCAGGGCGGGCACCGCAGGCAATACAAACCGGAGGGAAGGACGCTCACGGTGCAGCACGGCCACGGCGTCGAGGAATCGCCGCCCGAGGTACTGCACCTCGGACGCGCGGCTGCCGGGCAGCACGGCCACCACCGTGGCGCTGTCGTCCAGGCCCAGCGCGCGGCGTGCGGCCGCGCGATCCGGCGCCAGGGGGATGACATTGGCCAGCGGATGCCCGACGTAGGTGGCGGCGATGCCGTGTTCGGCCAGCATGGCTGGCTCGAAGGGGAAGATGCACAGCACGTGATCGGCGCTGGCGCGGATCTTGTCGATGCGCTCGGGCCGCCAGGCCCAGATGGAGGGACAGACGAAGTGCACGGTGCGCACGCCCGCGGCCTTGAGCGCAGCCTCCAGGTCGAGGTTGAAGTCGGGTGCATCCACGCCGATGAAAGCCGCCGGACGCTCGCCATGCAGCAAGCGCTGCTGCAACTGCGTGCGAATGCCCACGATCTCGCGGTAGTGGCGCAGCACCTCGATGTAGCCACGCACGGCCAGCTTGTCGCTGGGCCACCAGGCCTCAAAGCCCTGTGCCGCCATGTGCGAGCCACCGATGCCGACCGATTGAAGGTCGGGCCAGCGCTGGCGCAAGCCGCCGAGCAGCAGGCCCGCGAGCAGATCGCCCGACGCCTCACCCGCCACCAGGCCCAGGCGCAACGGCTGTGCCATGCGCGGCCTCAGCGAACGATGCCGCGCTGCGCCGACACGCCGCGCAGGAAACCAAGCATCATGTCCACGTCCTCGGCGGCCTCGGGCTTGTCCAGCCGGAGCCGGTCGATGCGGCCCATGGCTTGCTCGAGCGTGAGGTCTTCGCGGTACAGCGACTTGTGCATGGCCTTCACGGCCGAGATGCGCTCGGGCGAATAGCCACGGCGGCGCAGGCCTTCGAAGTTCATGGAGCGTGCTGCGGCCGGCTGACCCTGCGTCATCACGAAGGGCGGCACGTCGGCAAACAGCAGCGAGCACATGGCTGTCATGGCGTGTGCGCCGATGCGCACGAACTGGTGCACCACGGTGAATCCACCGAGGATGACCCAGTCACCCACTTCGACGTGGCCCGCGAGTTGCGAGTTGTTCGCGAAGATGGTCTTGTTGCCCACCTGCACGTCGTGCGCGAGGTGCACGTAGGCCATGATCCAGTTGTCGTCACCGACCTTCGTGACACCCTTGTCACCGGGCGAGCCGATGTTGAAGGTGCAGAACTCGCGGATGGTATTGCGATCGCCAATGACCAGCTCGCAGGGTTCGCCCGCGTACTTCTTGTCCTGGGGAATGGCGCCCAGCGAGTTGAACTGGAAGATGCGGTTGTCACGCCCGATGGTGGTGTGGCCCTCGATCACGCAGTGCGCACCGATGGTCGTGCCGGCACCGATCTTCACGTGCGGGCCGATCACCGAATACGGACCCACCTCGACCGTGCTGTCGAGCTGGGCCGCGGGATCGACGATCGCGGTGGGGTGGATACGCGTCATGCCCGCACCCCCGGGCATCAAGCGATGGTGCGCATGGTGCACATGAGCTCGGCCTCGCAGGCCACCTCATCGCCCACGCGCGTGGTGCCCTTGAACTTGTAGATGCCGGCCTTGGCGCGCTCCAGCGTCACGTCCATCACGAGCTGGTCGCCCGGCTCCACCGGTCGCTTGAAGCGCGCCCCGTCGATGCCTGCAAAGTAGTAGACCGTCTTGTCGTCGGGTGCGACGCCCAGCGTGTCGAAGGTGAGCAGTGCCGCGGCCTGGGCCATGGCTTCGAGCATCAGCACACCCGGCATCACCGGGCGGTGCGGGAAGTGGCCGGTGAAGAACGGCTCGTTGATGGTGACGTTCTTGAGCGCCTGGATGCGCTTGCCCTTCTCGATCGACAGCACGCGGTCGACCAGCAGGATAGGGTAGCGGTGGGGCAGAAGTTTGAGGATCTGGTGGATGTCCATCAGGCGTCGTCCGGTTTCGGCTGGGCCTGCGCGAGGGCTTGTTCCACGGCCTTGAGCCGTTCACGCAGGCGGTTGAGCTGCTTGAGCGAGGCAGCATTCTTTTCCCAGCTCGCATTGTCGTCGATGGGAAACATGCCGGTGTAGTGGCCAGGCTGCAGGATGGAACGCGTGACCACCGACGCCGCCGAGACATGCACGCCATCGGCCAGCTTCAAGTGCCCCAGCACCACCGCACCACCGCCGATGGTGCAGTGCGCGCCGATGTCGGCACTGCCGGCCACACCCACGCAGCCGGCCATGGCCGTGTGCGCGCCCACGCGCACGTTGTGGCCGATCTGGATCAGGTTGTCGAGCTTGACGCCATCCTCGATGACGGTGTCGTCCAGCGCGCCGCGGTCGATGCAGGTGTTGGCGCCGATCTCCACATCGTTGCCGATGCGCACCGCGCCAAGTTGTTCGATCTTGGTCCACTGCCCCTGGTGGGGCGCAAAGCCGAAGCCGTCCGCACCGATCACCACGCCGCTGTGCAGGATGCAGCGAGCCCCCACGTGGCAAGCGGCGCCGAGCGTGACACGCGGGTACAGGCGGCTGCCCTCTCCCACCGTGGCGCCTTGCGCCACCACGCTGTGCGCGCCGATGCGCGCGCCGTTGCCAATGCGCGCACCAGCCTCGATCACCGCGAACGGCGCGATGTCCACGCCCTCGCCGATGACGGCCGTTGGATCGACCACGGCAGCGGGATGGATGCGTGCCGGCGGCAGCGGGTCGTGTCGTGCGCGCCACCACTGTGTGAGGCGCGCGAAATAGAGGTAGGGATCGTCGGTGACGATGCAGGCACCCCGCGCTGCGGCCTGCGCCTGCAAGGCGGGGGGCACGATGAGCGCGCCAGCCTGCGTGCTGGCGATCTGCGCCGCGTAACGCGCCTGGGCCACGAATGCGACGTCCCGAGGCCCGGCGGTGGCCAGGGGTGCAGGTCGTTCGATGGAAAGCGCGGCGTCGCCGATCAGTTGGCCGCCGAGGGCCTCGACGATGACGCCCAGCGCAGTGGCCACGGCAAGGCTTACTTGCTGCTGTCGAGCTGGCTCATCACGCGCTCGGTGATGTCCACCCGGGGGCTGACGTAATAGGCCTCTTGCACGATCAGGTCGAACTTCTCGGCTTCGGCGATCGTGCGGATCACGCGGTTGAGCTTCTCGATGACCTGCTGCAGCGCCTCGTTGCGGCGCAGGTTGAGCTCTTCCTGGAAATCCCGCTGGCGACGCTGCAGGTCACGCTCCTGCTCGACGAGCTGGCGCTGACGGGCGGTGCGCTGGGCTTCCGGCAAGGTCGGGCTTTCGCGCTCGAAGCGCTCGAAGGCCTGACGCAGTTGATCGGCCGAGCCGCGCAGATCGCGTTCGCGTTTGGAAAACTCCTGCTCCAGCTTGGTGGAAACCGCCTTGGCGGTGTTGGAGTCGCGCAGGATGCGTTCGACGTTGACAGCGCCGATCTTGGTGTCCTGGGCGATGGCGCCCACCATGGTGAACGCCAGGGCTGCCGCGACGGCAAAGCGGCGCACGAACAGGTGGCTCGAGATCTTCATCAAAACGAGGTTCCGATCTGAAACTGGAATTTCTGGATTCTATCCCCCGGGAATTCCCGGATGGGGTTGGCAAAGGCGATGCGCAAGGGGCCGATGGGCGAGAGCCAGCTCACGCCGATGCCGACCGAAGCGCGCATGGTGGAGAAGCTGGCTTTTTCGTTCTCGCCGTAGATGTTGCCGATATCCAGGAAACCGAACATGCGCAGCGAGCGGTCGTTGCCAGCACCGGGGAACGGGGTGATGAACTCGGTGTTGAGCGCGATCGAGCGGTTGCCCCCGATGTTGATGACCGCGTTGTTGCTGGCATTGAGCACGGGTGATGTGGGACCGAGGGTTCCACCTTCGAAACCGCGCACCGAACCCAGGCCACCGCCAAAGAAGTTCTTGAACACCGGGTACGGCTTCCCGTTGAGCCCTTTGCCGTAGCCGAGTTCCGCGTTGAAGGCCAGCGTGTACTGGTGCGTCAGCGGCAGGTACTGCTGGAACTGCAGGTTCGTCTTGGCGTAGCGCGCATCTCCCGACAGGCTGACCTCGCCGTTGGCGCGCATCAGCCGCCCACGCGTGGGGACAAGGGCGCTGTCGCGGCTGTCGCGGGTCCAGCCGATGGTCAGCGGTAGCGTGTTGCTGCTTTCGCCAAAGGTGTTGCGGTAGTCCTCGTACACCTTGGGCAGGTTGGCGCCGGGTTCGATCGTGGTCTGCTCGACACCCACCCCGAAGAACACCGTGTCCAGTTCGGTGAACGGCACGCCGAAGCGGATGCCAACGCCCTTGGTGATGAGGCGGTAGTCGCCCTCGAACTGGTTGTCGTACGGGCGCCGTGTGCGGTAGTAAGCGTCGAAACTGCGCGAAACACCGTCGGGCGTGAAGTACGGGTCGGTCGTGCTGAGCACGATCTGGCGGTTGAATTTGCTGGTGTTGATGTCCAGGCCCAGGTAGTTGCCCGAGCCGAACACGTTCTCCTGGCGGATGCCGGCGATGATCGACAGCTTCTCGTCCTGCGAATAGCCGGCACCCAGCGTGAGGTTGCCGGTGGGCTTCTCGGTGACGCGAACCACGAGGTCGACCTGATCGGGGGAGCCCGGCACGGGCTCGGTCTGCAGGTTGACTTCGGTGAAGAAGCCAAGCCGGTCCACCCGGTCGCGCGAGAGGCTGATGCGGTCGCTGTCGTACCACGACGATTCGAACTGGCGGAACTCGCGCCGGATCACTTCGTCGCGCGTGCGGTTGTTGCCCTCGATCTGGATACGGCGCACATACACCCGGCGTTGAGGCACCGCACGCAGCGTGAAGGCCACACGCTTGGTGCTGCGGTCGATGTTGGGTACCGCTTCCACCTGCGCGAAGGCGTAGCCGAAGGCGCCGAAGTACTCGGTGAACGCCTTGACCGTGTTGTTGACGTCCTCGACGTTGTAGGCCTCGCCCGGCACAAGCGTGACCAGGGTCTTGAACTCGCTCTCGCGGCCCAGGTAGTCGCCCTGCAGCGCCACCGACGACACCACGTAGCGGTCGCCTTCGGTGATGTTGATCGTGACCGACATGCTCTGCTTGTCGGGCGAGATCGCCACTTGCGTGGAGTCGACACGAAAATCGATGAAGCCGCGCGTCAGGTAGTACGAGCGCAGGGTCTCGATGTCGGCGTTGAGTTTCGCGCGCGAATAGCGATCGCTCTTGGTGTACCAGCTCAGCCAGCCGCCGGTGTCCAGCTCGAAGAGGTCGCGCAGCGTGGATTCGGAGAAGGCCTGATTGCCGACGATGCGGATTTCGGTGATCTTGGCGATTTCGCCCTCGGTCACGCTGAAGTTCAGGTTGACCCGGTTGCGCTCGCTGGGTGTGACGGTGGTCACCACCTCGGCCGCGTAGTAGCTGCGGTTGATGTACTGGCGCTTGAGTTCCTGTTCGGCGCGATCGGCCAGCGCCTTGTCGAAGGGGCGACCCTCGGTCAGCCCGATGTCGCGCAGCACATTGCGCAGCACGTCCTCGCTGAACTCCTGGATGCCCGAGAAGCTCACGCCGGCCACATTGGGTCGCTCCTCGACGATGACCACCAGCACGTCGCCGTTGATCTGGAGGCGCACGTCGCTGAACAGACCAAGACCGAACAGCGAGCGGATGGCCGCACTGCCCTTGTCGTCGTCGTAGCGGTCGCCGATGCGAAACGGCAGCGAGGCGAAAACCGTACCGGGTTCGACGCGCTGCAAACCCTCGACACGGATGTCGCGCAAGGTGAAGGGATCGACCGCCCATGCCGGCAGGGCGGCAAGCAGGGCCATCGCGAGCGCGGACACACCGAGGCCGCGAAGACCTTGTTTCTGTTTTTTCATGCGAAGGATTTGATCAGCCGGCGAGGCGGGCGATATCGTTGAACAGGGCGACGGACATCAGCGCCATGAGCACCACGACACCACCACGCTGCAGGCGCTCCAACCAGACCTCAGACACGCTGCGTCCGGTGAGTGCCTCCCAAAGATAATACATCAGGTGCCCCCCATCGAGGACGGGCAGCGGCAGCAGGTTGAGCACACCCAGGCTCACGCTGATGAGGGCCAGAAACAGCAGGTAGGACGTGATGCCCAGGCTGGCCGACTTGCCGGCGTAGTCCGCGATCGTGAGCGGGCCGCTGAGGTTGCTCAGGGATGCTTCGCCGATCAGCATGCGCCCCATCATCTTGAGGGTGAGCCACGACACCTCCCAGGTCTTCACCACACCGCGCCACATGCCATCGATCGGGCCGTGGCGAACCGTGGTCATGGCCGGCGCATCGCCCACATAGGCCTCCACGCGCGCAATCCACTGCCCATCGCGCTGCTCCGCGCGTGGGGTGACCTCGACCGAGAGGGAACGTCCCTCCCGCTCGATCTCCCAACGCTGGGTGACGGCCTGCCCCGCCGGCCCGACGGCGGCCCGGATGCGCTCGCGAAGCGCCTGGCCATCGCGCACGTCGAGACCGTCGATGCGCTGCACGAGGTCACCCTCGCGCAGGCCGGCAGCCTGCGCCGCACCGCCGTCGAGCACCTGCCCCACGCGCGGCGCCGTGTACGGCGAGGTGATGCCGATGCGGCGAAACAGGCTGGCGTCGGCTTCACGCACGTCCAGCGTCGACAGAGGGAGCAGGCGCGGCTGGGCCACACCGTCGGGCTGGGCGGCGACCCAGAGCACCAGATCGCGCCCGTCGAGTGCCGATTGCGTGAGGCGCCAGCGCAAGTCTTCGAAGGAGACCACGGGCTCGCCCTCGTCGCCTGGCCCGGCTTCTGCACCCGCCTGCGAAGTCCGCAGCACCCGGTCACCCGCGCGCAGCCCGGCGCGCTCGGCCAGCGACGAAGCCACCGGGGTCGACAGCACAGGCTGAGGCTCCTCCACGCCTGTCCAGTTCAGCCCGGCGTAGATCAGCACCGCCAGCAACAGGTTGGCCGCGGGCCCGGCCGCCACGATGGCGGCGCGCGAGCGCAGCGGCTGGGTGTTGAAAGCGAGGTGGCGCTCCGCGGCATCGACCGGCGCCTCGCGCTCATCGAGCATGCGCACATAGCCTCCCAGGGGCAACGCGCCCACCACGAACTCGGTCGGGCTGCCTGGTCGCTGCCAGCGCAGGATCGGCTTGCCAAAGCCCACGGAGAAACGCAACACCTTGACACCGCAGGCCACTGCCACGCGGTAGTGTCCGTATTCGTGGATGGCAATCAGCAGCCCGAGCGCGACGATGAAGGCAAAGACGGTGAGCATGCGCAGCCTGTTCCGTGAGAGCCCCGGCCTGAGGGATTTCAGCGCCGCAGGCGTTCAATCTGTTCGCGGGCGGTGGCTCGGGCCTGGGAGTCCAGGGCCAGCAGATCGTCCAGCGAACCCGGTTTGGACGGCCGCACCGCGTCCAAAGTTTCCTCGTTGACCGCGTGGATGCGGTCAAAGCGCAGGCCGCCTGCGAGAAAAGCGGCCACGGCCTCTTCGTTGGCAGCGTTGAGCACCGCGGTGGTGCCGGCGGGGGCCTTCAGCGCGGCCCAGGCCAGCGGCAGCCCGGGAAAGCGCCGCGCGTCCGCCGGCTCGAACGTCAGCGAGGTGAGCGAGGCGAAATCGAGCGGCGCCGCGCCGGAGGCGATGCGCTCGGGCCAGGCCAGGCCGTAGGCGATGGGCACGCGCATGTCGGGCGTGCCCAGTTGCGCCACCACCGAGCCGTCACGGTACTGCACCATGGAATGGATGACGCTTTGCGGGTGGATCACCACCTCGATGCGTTCGGGCGCAAGGCCGAACAGGTACCGCGCCTCGATCACCTCGAGCGCCTTGTTCATCATGGTCGCAGAGTCCACCGAGATCTTGCGGCCCATCACCCAGTTGGGGTGCGCGCAGGCCTGATCGGGTGTGACATCCGCCAGCGTGGAGGGATCGCGCGTGCGAAAAGGCCCGCCGGAAGCGGTGAGCACGATCTTGTCAACGCGGCGCTCCCAGGTGGCGGGGTCCTCGGGCAGTGACTGGAAAACCGCCGAGTGCTCGCTGTCGATGGGCAGCATCGTGGCGCCGCCGGCGGCCACGGCGTCGATGAAGTATTCGCCACCCACCACCAGCGCCTCCTTGTTGGCCAGCAGCAGCTTCTTGCCCGCGCGCGCAGCGGCCAGACTCGGGGCCAGGCCGGCAGCGCCCACAATGGCCGCCATGACGGCGTCGACCTCGGCCGCCTCGCTCACGGCGCACAGCGCTTGCGAGCCTTCCAGCACCTCCACCGCCAAGCGCGCTTCGCGTACACGCTGGCGCAACGCGGCGGCGCTGTCGCGATCAACCATCACCGCGTAGCGCGGCATGTGGCGGCGGCACTGCTCGAACAGCAAGTCGACCTGACGTGCCGCGGTGAGCGCGAACACGCGGTATTGGTCCGGGTGGCGCGCGATCACGTCCAGCGTGTTCTGGCCGATGGAGCCGGTGGCCCCCAGCACGGTGATGTTTTGTGGTGCGTTGGTCATGGTTCAGAGGGTGACCAGCATCATGGCCAGCGGCAGCACGGGCAGCAGCGCATCGACACGGTCGAGCACACCCCCGTGGCCGGGCAGCAGCTGGCTTGAATCCTTGACGCCGGCGGCCCGCTTCACCAGGGATTCGACCAGATCGCCGGCCACGCTCATGGCCACGAGGCCCAGCAGCGCCGGCACGGCATACCAGAGGCCCTGGTGCCACAGATAGGCGTAGAGGTGATCGGGCGCGCTCCAGCCCTGGCGCGTGGCCCAGATCCAGGCCAGCGCCAGCAGGAAGACACCCAGCAGGCCGCTGAAGGCGCCTTCCCAGCTCTTGCCCGGGCTCACCGACGGCGCCAGCTTGCGCCGTCCGAAGCGCTTGCCACCGAAATAGGCGGCGATGTCAGCCACCCAGACCAGCAACAGCACCGACAGCAGAAAACCCAGCCCGAGCAAACGCGCCTGAACGAGCGCAAGCCATGCGCAGGCGATGAGGAACAGCCCCAGCCACAGGCGCAGCATCTGTGGCCAGCGCGCATACGCATCCACACCGCGGTAGAGCAGCGCCGCGGCCATGATCATCCACAGCACGCCAACGACAAGCCAGAGCTCACGCCAGGAGCGCTCAACCCCGCCCGACAGCCAGAACGCCAGCAGGCCCACAGCCAGTGCCAGCCCGGCGGCCAGTGCACGCTGCGGGCCGCAACCATTGAGACGCGCCCATTCCCAGCCGGCAGCGGCAATCAGCACCAACGTGAACAGCGCAAACGGCTCGATGGAGGGCAGGATCAGCGTGGGCAGAAACACCGCGAGCAGCAGCACCGCGGTGATGATCCGCTGCTTAAGCATGCGGAGCATCGGCGCCGAGCGCCGATACGGTGGCTTGCGCGCGCTGCTCGCTGGTCTGCCCGAAGCGGCGCTCGCGGCGCGCGAACTCGTTCAACGCCTTGTCGAGTTCGGCGGCATCGAAGTCGGGCCACAGGCAATCGGTGAACACGAGCTCGCTGTAGGCGGCCTGCCACAGCAGGAAGTTGCTGATGCGCTGCTCGCCGCCCGTGCGGATCAGGAGATCCGGATCGGGTACATGGGCCAGCGCCATGGCGCCCGAGAGGCTTTCTTCGGTGATCGGCTCGCCGCGTTCGGCCAGGCGGCGCGCGGCTTGCGCCATGTCCCAGCGCCCACCGTAGTTGAAGCACACGTTGAGCACCAGACGGTCCTGCGCGGCGGTGGCCTGCTCGGCGGCCGCGAGGCTTTGCGCGAGCTTGCTCGACAGCCGCGACCGGTCGCCCGGGAAGTGCAGACGCACGCCGTTGTCGAGCAGACGGGGCACCTCGCGCGACAAGGCCAGCGCCAGCAGGTCCATCAGACCGGAAACCTCTTCGACCGGACGGTTCCAGTTCTCGGAGGAGAACGCGAACACCGTGAGCACGCGGATGCCACGCTCGACGCAGGCCTGCACCACACCGCGCAGCGCGTCCACCCCCTGCTTGTGGCCCGCCACGCGGGGCAGCCAACGCTTTTGCGCCCAGCGGCCGTTGCCATCCATCACGATGGCAACGTGGTGCGGGAGCAAGGAGATGGGCGGGTTGTGCATGCGCGGGGCGCTGACGGGGCCGTGGCCCGCTCAGACGGCCATGATGTCTTGTTCCTTGGCGGCCACGAGTCGGTCCACCTCGGAGATCATGCGGTCGGTGAGTTTCTGGATGTCGTCCTGTGCGCGGCGTTCGTCGTCCTCGGACGCGATCTTGTCTTTCACCAGCTTCTTGACCGCCTCGTTGGCATCGCGACGCAGGTTGCGGATCGCGATCTTGGCCTGCTCACCCTCGCCCTTGACCACCTTGGTCAGTTCCTTGCGGCGCTCTTCCGTCATCGGCGGCATGGGCACGCGGATCAGGTCACCCTGGGAGGCGGGGTTGAGCCCGAGATCGGACTCGCGGATGGCCTTCTCGATCTTGGCACCCATGCCCTTTTCCCAGGGCGCCACGCCGATGGTGCGGGCATCGAGCAGCGACAGGTTGGCGACCTGCGACAGCGGCAGCATGGAGCCGTAGTACTCCACCTGCACGGTGTCCAGCAGCGCGGGGTTGGCGCGCCCGGTGCGCACCTTGGTCAGGCTGTTCTTGAACGCGTCGATCGACTGCTGCATCTTGTGTTCGGCGTTCTTGCGGATGTCGGCAATGGTCATGCGTGCTCCTGTGGCGGCGGGCGCTCAGACGTGGACCAGGGTGCCTTCGTCGGCCCCCATGACCACGTTGCGCAGCGCGCCGGACTTGAAGATGGAAAACACCCTGACGGGCAGATTCTGGTCGCGGCAGAGTGCGAACGCGGTGGCATCCATCACCTGCAGGTTCTTGACCATGGCCTCGTCGAAGGAAATCGTGCTGTAGCGCGTGGCGTCGGGATCCTTGTTCGGATCGGCGGTGTACACGCCATCGACCTTGGTGGCCTTGAGCACCACCTCGGCCCCGATCTCGGCGCCACGCAGCGCGGCGGCTGTGTCGGTGGTGAAGAAGGGGTTGCCGGTGCCGGCCGCAAAGACCACCACCTTGCCCTCCTCGAGGTACTGCAACGCCTTGGGGCGCACGTAGGGCTCGACCACCTGCTCGATGGCGATGGCGGACATCACGCGTGCCACCAGACCGGCCTTGTTCATGGTGTCGGCCAGTGCCAGCGAGTTCATCACCGTGGCCAGCATGCCCATGTAGTCGGCGGTGGCACGGTCCATGCCGACCGAGCCGCCCGCCACGCCGCGGAAGATGTTGCCGCCACCGATGACGATGGCCACCTGCACGCCGAGGCGGGTGACGTCGGCGATTTCATCGACGATGCGCACGATCGTCGCGCGGTTGATGCCGAAGGCATCGTCGCCCATCAGGGCTTCACCGGAGAGCTTGAGCAGGATCCGTTGGTAGGCGGGCATGGATAGGCTTTCTGGACGGTTCGCGGTGCGCGCTCAGCAGGCAAGTGTAGCGGGGCGCGGCCGGGTGTCTGACGTGAGGGACCGGGCTGCAGGGCACCCATAAGACAACGGGCCTTGCGGCCCGTTGTCTGCAGATGCCGGGAGCGCTCAGCCCCCCTTGGCGGCAGCGACCTGCGCGGCCACCTCGGCGGCGAAGTCGTCGACCTTTTTCTCGATGCCCTCGCCCACCACGAACAGGGTGAAGGACTTCACCGTGGTGCTGGCGGCCTTGAGCATTTGCTCGACGGTCTGCTTGTCGTTCTTCACGAACGGCTGATTGAACAGCGAGACTTCCTTGAGGTACTTCTGCACCGCACCATCGATGCGCTTGGCCACGATCTCGGCGCTCTGCGCCGGCTTGCCGGCGGCCAGCAGTTCCTTGTTGGCTTCGTCGGCCTTGGCGGTGGCCACCGAGCGCTCGCGCTCGATGAACTCGGCAGGAACGTCGGCGCTGGTCAGCGACACGGGCTTCATGGCGGCCACGTGCATGGCGACATCCTTGGCGGCCACCTCGTCACCCTCGAACTCCACGATCACGCCGATGCGCGTGCCGTGCAGGTAGCTCGCCAGCTTGGCCGCGCCGCTGTAGCGCTTGAAGCGGCGGAACGACATGTTCTCGCCGATCTTGCCGATCAGGCCCTTGCGCACGTCTTCCA
>VFQO010001421.1_pt1 | contig 18375 bp, 13 predicted proteins | sample 3512331 | NCBI WGS metagenome assembly VFQO01 (sample SAMN10412371, study PRJNA504923) | tailings metagenome | isolation source: Replicate 3 from Balatoc abandoned mine | place: Philippines: Itogon, Benguet | collected 2017-08-28
TCCCCGTCGTCCGCAACAACGTCGTTGATCAGCAGCAGTTGGGCGTCGTCGTCGTCCTTGGCCAGGCGCATGGCCCCCATTTCGCTCCACAGCGTGTTGAACGCCAGGCAACTGGCATGGACACTGGCCCTTGCGGTTTCGCACGGCTCGCCCACACCAGCGGTCACCACCAGCCGCGTGGGCGATCCGGCCCATTCCACCAGGCATTCGCCTCCTGTCTCGAAGTGCACGAACCAGGTGCCGGGCGCGAGTTCGACCACGGCCTCGAGCGCCTCGCAGTGCTCGGCGGCGGCCACCAGACACCGGGCCGTGGATTCGGGGGACGAGAAGGCGTTCATGCGATGTGTTGTCTGCGATGGCGAATGAGCGTGGGTGGCAAGGGCGGTGGAAGGGTTCCCGTCGCTCGTCTGCTGTGTGCGGAGGCGGCAGTGCGCGTGCTCAATCGTGGGCAGGCCGGGTCAGCTCCGCCAGGCGCTGTACCGCCAGGCGAAGCTCATTGGTCGGTACGAGGCGGTTGGTCAATGGGCCGACCAGCGTCTGGAGCTCGCGTGCCGCTGCCTTGTAGGCATCGGCGTTCGATCGGGAGGATCGGGCCACATGCTGGTCCGCCAGGTGCTTGAGCTGGTTCACCGCACTTCTGGTGTGCTGAGCCGAGCTTTCCTCGTACTTGAAGCGTTGCCACAACGACGCCTTGTGGCTGGAAAGCTTTTGCCCCTGACGTCCGCCGTGCCTGTAGAGCACTTTGCCTTGACTGCCGTCCAGCACCTCGCTCATCGCGCGGGTGGTTGCGTTCAATTGCTCGTCCGATGCCTGAGGGCCGACATGCGTTGCAGCGGCTTGACGGGTTGCTTTGGCGATTTTCGGGGTGCTGGAAAAGATCTTCGGGCGCATGCGCGATCCTGGCTGGCGTGGAGGGCTGTTCGGGCCGCCATGGCCCGACGTCGACGGATGGGTAACCAACGGTCGAGCAAAGTTCACCAACCACGTTGCCGCCCGGGGTGGCGGTGCCGGCGGCGTCGGGCCGGGCCCGTCAGGCGGCGCTGGCCGAGCGCAATGCCCGCCGCCCTGTCCACACGCTCAGCGCCATGGCCAGCAGCATCACCCCCAGCCCCACCCAATGCAGGTTGAGCATCTGCCCCTGCGCGATCAGCAGGCCGCCCAGCGCCGCACCCAGCGCCTGGCCGCCGTACATGGCCGAGGTGTTGAGCGCCACCGTGGCGGGCGCCAGGACGGGCGATTGGTGCACCAGCCGCGCTTGCTGGGCCGAGTTGGCCGAGAAGCAGCCCAGCGCCCAGGGCACCACCACCAGCGCCTGCAGCCACCAGCTGTCGCGGCCCAGCGGCCACAGCAGCAGGCTTAGCGCGATCAGGCCCAACGTCAGCAGCACGGCGCGCGCGGCACCGGTGCGGTCGATCCAGCGCGTGACCAGCACGTTGCCCAGCAGGCCGAAGGCGCCGAACCACAGGAACAGCAGCGACAGGCCGCCGCCGCCCAGGCCGAGCGTCTGTGCGAAGTAGGGCGCGAAGTACGAGAAGAGCGTGAACTGGCCGAAGGCGAACAGCAGCGTCACGCCCACGGCCATCATGAGCGGTGCCGAGCCCAGCGTGGTGCCCCACGATTGGCGCGAGAGCGCCGCGGGACGGATGCCGTCGGGCATCGCGCGCCAGACCCACAGGCCACTGGCCAGCGAGAGCACCGCCACCAGCCCGAAAGCCCAGCGCCAGCCCAGCTCGCCGCCGATCCACGCCGACAGGGGCATCCCCATCACCGAGGCCACCGACCAGCCCAGGAACACGAAGGTGATGGCGCGCCCGCGCTGGTGGTCGGGCACCAGCAGCCCCACGCTGGCCGCCGCCTGCGGGGTGAACACGGCCGGTGCGATGACCGCCAGCACGCGCAGCGGCAGCAGCGCGGCGTAGTGGGGCGCCAGCGCGCAGGCGGCGTGCAGCAGCCCGTACCACATGAGCGACCAGGCTAGCAGGCGCCGGCGGTCCCAGCCAGCCACCAGCGTGGCGAACAGTGGCGCGCCCACGCCCATCAGGATGGCGGCCGCGGTGATCAACTGGCCCGCCTGCGGGATCGACACGCCCAGCGATGTCGAGATGTCGTTGAGCGTGCCCGGCACCACCATCACACCGGTGCCGATGACGAAGTTGCCGACCATGAGCGCCCACAGGGCGCGCGGCAGGGCGGCCTGGCTCATGGCTTGACCATGCCGGGGAAGACCCAGAGCAGCGCGGCGGTCATGGTGAGGTAGCGAGCAAACTTGCCGATGGCCATGTAGGCCATGCAGGGCCAGAAGGGAAAGCGCAACCAGCCCGCCACGGCGCACAGCGGGTCACCCACGACGGGCAGCCAGCTCAGCAGGCAGGCCTTGGGGCCGAAGCGCTCCAGCCAATGCAGTGCGCGCAGTTCGGTGCTGCTGCCGCGGGCGCGGTCCACCAGCCGGTGCGTGCCCAGGCCCACCAGCCAGCTCACACCGCCGCCCAGCGTGTTGCCCACGGTGGCGACAACAATCGCGGGCCAGAACAATTCGGGGTTGAGCTTGACAAGGCCGAACACCGCAGGCTCCGAGCCCATCGGCAGCAGGGTGGCCGAGACGAAGGCGACCACGAAGACCGTGGTCAGACCGACTTCGGGCAGGGCGAGCCAGTGGGCAAGGGGGGCGAACCAGGCGGGCATGGGGGCAGCGGTGAGCGCGCCGATTGTGACCCACTGGTGCCCGGCGCCTGTCGCCAGGGTTTTGCGCGCGCGTCGGCCCATCGGTTGCTGAAAAAGCAGGCAGCTACAATCCGCCGCTTCCCCCGCGCTAACCACTCCCCCACCATGCAGATCGGGCCTTACCGCCTGCCCAACGCCCTGTTCGTCGCCCCGATGGCAGGGGTGACGGACCGGCCGTTCCGCAAGCTGTGCAAGCGCCTCGGCGCGGGCTACGCGGTGAGCGAGATGGTCACCAGCCGGCGCGACCTGTGGGACAGCCTGAAGACCTCGCGCCGCGCCAACCATGAAGGCGAGGCGGCGCCGATCGCGGTGCAGATCGCTGGCACCGACGCGGCCATGATGGCCGACGCCGCGCGCTACAACATCGACCGTGGCGCGCAGATCATCGACATCAACATGGGCTGCCCGGCCAAGAAGGTCTGCAACAAGTGGGCCGGCAGCGCGCTCATGCAGGACGAGGCCCTGGCCATCGCCATCGTCGAGGCCGTGGTGCAGGCCTGCGCACCGCATGGCGTGCCGGTGACCCTGAAGATGCGCACCGGCTGGTGCGACGCAGCCCGCAACGCACCCGTGCTGGCCCTGGCCGCCGAGGCCGCGGGCGTGCAGATGCTCACCGTGCACGGTCGCACACGCGAGCAAGGCTACAAGGGTCAGGCCGAACATGGCACCGTGGCGCACATCAAGCGCCACGTGAAGATTCCCGTGGTCGCCAACGGCGACATCGATTCGCCCGAGCGTGCGCGCGACGTGCTGCAGCACACCGGCGCCGACGCCATCATGATCGGACGCGCAGCGCAGGGCCGGCCCTGGATCTTTCGCGAAGTGGCGCACTTTCTCGCCACCGGTGAGCACCTTCCCGCGCCCGCGCTGGCCGAGGTGCGCGGCTGGCTGCTCGACCACCTGGACGACCACTACGACCTTTATGGCGAGGACACCGGCGTGCGCAGCGCGCGCAAGCACCTGGGCTGGTACGCCCAGTCGCTTCCCTTGTCGCGCGGTGAGGTGGCCTTGTTCCGCGCCCGCGTGAACGCCACCACCACCGTGGACGCGCAGCGCCGCGCGGTGGCCGATGCATTCGACGCCTGGATCGACGCCCGCACCGCCGGCGAACGGCCCGACCACACGCCCGCCCGCCAGGCCATTGCCGCATGAGCACCAAGAAGAACCCACAGGGCAACCCGCTGGACGAATGCGTCCGCAGCAGCCTGCAAGCCTATTTCCGTGACCTCGACGGCACCGAGCCGGCCAACCTGCACGACATGCTCGTGCGCGCCGTGGAGCGCCCGCTGCTGGAGGTGGTGATGGAGCACGCCCAGCACAACCAGTCGCGTGCGGCCCAGTGGCTGGGCCTGAACCGCAACACGCTGCGCAAGAAGCTGCTCGAGCACGGCCTGATCGACTGACCCTTTTCATCTTTTCTTTTCAATCCATGCGCGCCCTCATTTCCGTTTCCGACAAGACCGGCATCGTCGACCTCGCCCGTTCGCTGCACGCGCTGGGTGTACAACTGCTCTCCACCGGCGGCACGGCGAAGCTGCTGGCCGAACAAGGCCTGCCCGTGACCGAGGTGGCCGAGGTCACCGGTTTCCCCGAGATGCTCGATGGCCGCGTGAAGACGCTGCACCCCAAGGTGCACGGCGGCCTGCTGGCGCGCCGCGATCTGCCCGAGCACATGGCCGCGCTGCGCGAGCACGGCATCGCCACCATCGACATCCTGGTGGTCAACCTCTATCCGTTCGAGGCCACGGTCGCCAGACCCGGGTGCACCCTGGCCGACGCGATCGAGAACATCGACATCGGCGGCCCGGCCATGGTGCGCAGCGCCGCCAAGAACTGGCGCGACGTGGCGGTGCTGACCGACGCTGCCCAGTACGCGGGGGTGGTCGAGGAGCTCAAGGCCGGCGGTCTGTCGCTCAAGACGCGCTTTGCGCTGTCGGTGGCGGCCTTCAACCGCATCAGCAACTACGACGCGGCCATCAGCGACTACCTGTCATCGATCGACTTCGACGAAACCGCCGAGGTGCCGCGGCGCAGCGCCTACCCGGCGCAGACCAATGGCCGCTTCGTCAAGCTGCAGGACCTGCGCTACGGCGAGAACCCGCACCAGACGGCCGCCTTCTATCGCGACCTGTACCCGGCGCCTGGCTCGCTGGTCACGGCGCAGCAGTTGCAGGGCAAGGAGCTCTCTTACAACAACATTGCCGACGCGGACGCCGCGTGGGAATGCGTCAAGAGCTTCGATCAACCCGCGTGCGTCATCGTCAAGCACGCCAACCCCTGCGGCGTGGCCGTGGGCGACGGGCCGCTGCAGGCCTACCAGAAGGCCTTCCAGACCGACCCCACCAGCGCCTTCGGCGGCATCATCGCGCTCAACCGGCCGCTCGATGGCCCAGCGGCCGAAGCCATCAGCAAGCAGTTCGTCGAGGTGCTGATGGCGCCGGGTTATTCGGCCGAGGCGCTCGCCGTGTTCAAGGCCAAGGCCAACGTGCGCGTGCTGCAGATCGAGCTGCCGCCCGGCGGCCCCACCGCATGGGACAAGGGGTTGAACCTGTCAGACATCAAACGCGTGGGCTCGGGCCTGCTGATCCAGAGCGCCGACAACCACGTGCTCCAGCGTGCCGATCTCAAGGTCGTCACCACGCTGCAGCCCACGCCGCAGCAGATCGAGGACCTGATGTTCGCGTGGAAGGTGGCCAAGTTCGTGAAGTCCAACGCCATCGTCTTCTGCAAGGACGGCATGACCATGGGCGTCGGCGCAGGCCAGATGAGCCGGCTCGACTCGGCGCGCATTGCCAGCATCAAGGCCGGCCATGCCAAGCTGTCGCTTCAGGGCACCGCGGTGGCCAGCGATGCCTTCTTCCCGTTCCGCGACGGGCTCGACGTGGTGGTGGACGCGGGCGCGGGCTGCGTCATCCAGCCCGGTGGTTCGATGCGCGACCAGGAAGTGATCGACGCCGCCAACGAGCGCGGGGTGGTGATGGTGTTCAGCGGGGTTCGGCACTTCCGGCACTGACCCCCGCAGCGGCCTGCCAGCCACTTCCCCCCTTTCAGGGGGCGTCGCCTGCGGCCCGGCCTGAGCTTGTCGTAGGGCGGTACCGCGGCGACGCTCGACAAGTCACGCGCTTCGAGCCAGTACCTTGAACACCTCGCGCGCGGCCGCCACGGTGTCGGCGATGTCCTGCGCGCTGTGCGCGGCGCTCACGAAGCCGGCCTCGTACAGGGCGGGCGCGATGTAGACGCCGCGATCGAGCAGGCCGTGGAAGAGGGTGTTGAACATCGCGCCTTCGGTCTTCATCACCGCCTGGTAGTGCTGCGGCAGTTCGGGCAGCAGGAAGAAGCCGAACATGCCGCCTTCACTGTCACCGCAGAACGGCACGCCCTCGGCGTCGGCCGCGGCCTTCAGGCCATCCACCAGCGAGCGCGTGCGCGCGGCCAGTGCGTCGTAGAAGCCGGGTTGGCCGATCTGCGCCAGCGTGGCCAGGCCGCAGGCGGTGGCCACAGGGTTGCCCGACAGTGTGCCGGCCTGGTAGACCGGGCCGAGCGGCGCGAGCTGTTCCATCACCGCGCGCTTGCCGCCGAAGGCCGCCAGCGGCATGCCGCCGCCGATGACCTTGCCCATCACCGTCATGTCGGGCTCGAAGCCGGGGATGAGCTTCGCGTACACGCTCTGCGCACCGCCGAGCGCGACGCGAAAACCGGTCATGACCTCGTCGAAGGCGAGCAGCGCGCCATGCTGCGTGCACAACTCGCGGCAGCGCTTCATGAAGGGCACGCTTGCACGAACGAAGTTCATGTTGCCCGCGATCGGTTCGATCATCAGGCAGGCGATGTCGCTGCCGTGCTCGGCAAACGCGGCTTCCAGCTGTGCCACGTTGTTGTACTCGAGCACCAGCGTGTGCTGCACCACCTCGGGCGGCACGCCCGCGCTGGTGGGGTTGCCGAAGGTGGCCAGGCCGGAGCCGGCCTTGACCAGCAGCGCATCGGCGTGGCCGTGGTAGCAGCCTTCGAACTTGATGATCTTCTTGCGGCCGGTGGCGCCGCGGGCCAGGCGGATGGTGCTCATGCCGGCTTCGGTGCCCGAGCTCACGAGGCGCACCATCTCGATGCTGGGCACCAGCGCGACGATGGCCTCGGCGAGCTCCACCTCGCGTTCGGTGGGGGCACCGAACGAGAAGCCGTCCACCGCTGCCTTCTGCACGGCGTCGAGCACCGCGGGGTGACCGTGGCCCAGGATCATCGGGCCCCATGAGCCGATGTAATCGATATAGCGCTGGCCGTTGGCGTCCCAGAAGTGGGCGCCTTGCGCGCGCTGCACGAAGCGCGGCGTGCCGCCCACGGCACGAAAGGCGCGCACGGGCGAGTTCACGCCCCCGGGAATCAATGTCTTGGCGCGTTCGAACAGATCGGCGTTTCGGTCGGTCATGGTCGTGGTCAATGGCGGGTGGTGTCGAGCGGAAAGTCGTCGGCGTCGAGCGTGCTGTCGGAGGCCTGCCCGGTGCCGGACTCGCCTTCGGCCTCTTCGTCGTCGTGGGCCCAGAACAGGCGGTCGGGCACGGCATTGCCCATGCCGGGCTGGAAACCCGCGTCCAGGCACTGGTCCAGATAGGTGAGGGCCTCGGCGCAGGCGGTCTGGAGGTCGGCGCCGCCGGCGACCAGGGCGCACAGGGCGGCCGAGAGCGTGTCGCCCGCGCCGCTGAAGGTGGCTTCGAAGCGTTCGTAGCGCGCCGTGGCCAGCACCGTCTCGGGCGAGGCCAGGTGGCTTTCGAGGTATTGGTCGGCAGCGTTGATGCCGGTGACCAGGGTGTAGGAAACGCCGTGTACCGCCGCAGCGCGGGCCACCTCGCGCGGGCCGGGCGGGCGGTCGCCCTCCCATTCGGGCAGCAACCAGCGCGACAGCGTGCTGTGGTTGCCCACCAGCACCGTGGTCTGTGGCAGCAGCAGCTCGGTGCAGGCATCGAGGTAGGTCTCGATGGCGAGCTCGTCCCACCACGACAGGTCGGGCATGTAGGTGATGACGGGCACTTCGGCGTAGTCGCTGGTGATCTGGGCGACGGCGCTGAGGTTCTCGGGTGTGCCGACAAAGCCGACCTTGAACGCCTGCACCGGCATGTCTTCGAGCGCACAGCGGGCCTGGTCGGTCACCGCTTCTTCATCGAACGCGATGTGGTCCTGCACCGCCGAGGTGTCGCGCACGTAGGTGCCTGTCACCACCGGCAGTACGTGCGCCGACGCGCTGGTCATGGCGGTGAGGTCGGCACTCAGGCCGCCGGCACCGCTTGGGTCGTTGGCATTGAACGCCATGACGCAAGGCAGGCTGGCTTCGCCAGGACGGTCACCAGCAGCAGAAGGGTCTTGATCGGAAGGGGATGGCATGGAGGCAGGCCCGCAGGGCACAAGGCGGTGGGCGCACCCGGGGCGTGCTGCGCACGCATCAGTATCGTGGCCATTCGCCTGTGAAATCACGCCGCAGAGCGCTTGAACAGGCTGGATACAATTCTTGCATTCTACGATACCGACCCTGAAAACCATGACCGATAGCAAGACTTGGATGTGCCTGATCTGTGGCTGGATCTATGACGAGGCCACTGGCGCACCCGAGCATGGCGTACCGCCGGGAACACCCTGGGCCGAGGTTCCGATGAACTGGACCTGCCCCGAGTGCGGCGCACGCAAAGAAGACTTCGAAATGGTTCAAATCTGACCGGTTGACGGGCGCTCGCTCGGCAGCCGGTTGTCCCATGCGACGGGGCGGGCTGGCCGCTTCGTTGCAGATGGTGTTGAGGAGTCCGTCCATCGTGAGCGCAACGTCCGCCCTGAAGGTTCTTGTCGTCGACGACAGCAACACCATCCGGCGCAGTGCCGAGATTTTCCTGAAGCAGGGCGGGCACGAGGTCCTGCTGGCCGATGACGGCTTCGACGCCCTGGCCAAGATCAACGACTACCAGCCCGATCTGATCTTCTGCGACATCCTGATGCCTCGCCTGGACGGCTATCAGACCTGCGCCATCATCAAGCGCAACGCCAAGTTCGCCGGTATTCCCGTCGTCATGCTGTCGTCCAAGGACGGCGTGTTCGACAAGGCCCGCGGCCGCATGGTCGGCTCGCAGGACTACCTCACCAAACCCTTCACCAAAGACCAACTGCTGCAAGCCGTGCAGCAGTTCGGCACCAACCTCAACGGAGTGTCCTGATGCCCATCCAGAAGATCCTCGTCGTCGACGATTCCAAGACCGAGCTGATGGTCCTGTCGGATCTGTTGACCAAAAATGGCTACACGGTGCGCACCGCCGAGAATGCGGACGAGGCCTTTCGTCGTCTCGGCGAGGAAAAGCCCGACCTCATCCTGATGGACGTGGTGATGCCCGGACAGAATGGTTTTCAGCTCACGCGTGCCATCACGCGTGACCCGCAGTATTCGAGCATTCCCATCGTCATGTGCACAAGCAAGAACCTGGAGACCGACCGCGTCTGGGGCATGCGCCAGGGCGCGCGCGACTACGTGACAAAACCGGTCAACGGCGACGAGCTGTTGTCCAAGATCCGCGCGTTGGCCTGATCGAGCGTCCGACCCCAGCATGGCCAAACGACAGTCGCTCAAGGAACTGCAGGAACGCCTGGCACAGCGCCTCACGGCGGCCAAGACCGAAGCCTTGACGGCGACCTGGCTGGCCATCGAGGCCGGCGGGCAGAAGCTCCTGCTGCCGCTGGTGCAGTCGGGCGAGATCTTCCCCTGGTCGTCGGTGCAGCCCGTGCCGTACACCAAGCCCTGGTATGTGGGTGTTGCCAACCTGCGCGGTGGCTTGAACGGTGTCGTCGATCTGGCCGGCCTGCTGCAGAGTGCCGCCGCAACCCCCGCGGTGCAGCGCACTGCCGACCGCGTCACCTCCGATTCCCGGCTGGTCAGCCTGCACGGCGCACTGGGCCTCAATGCGGTGCTCTGGATCGATCGCCTTCTGGGCCTGCGCAACCCGGGCGCCTTCAAATCCGTGGTGCAACGCCCCGCCGATGCGCCGGCGTTCATCACCCGCCTCCTGATCGATGAAAGCGGGCAGGCCTGGCAAGAGCTGGACCTGCAACTGCTCGTCAACGAACCCGAGTTCCTGGCCATTGCGGCCTGAAGATGCCGATGCACGGCACCCGACGTTTCCGTCACCCGTTCTGAGTTGGAAGGTAAAAACATGGCCACGCTGGATCGCTTTCAGGGTCTTTTCTCCAAGAAGGGCAAGGACGCCGATGAGCCTGACCTCTCCAAGGCGACCGATCAGGAGATCGCCGATCTGGCGGCAGCGCGCCTCGCCCCCGACGACAGCGCCGGTGACCTGGGCGACAACCTGCTGATCACGGACGACGAGGCCGAAGCGGGCAAGGATGCGCTGGTTTCGCTGCCGGTGCTGGGCCGCCGCCCGGCCGAACAGCACCAGCGCTCGCTGGCGGTGTTGCTGGCCTTCGCGCTGCTGGTGCTGGGCGCGGTCACCTTCTTCATCCTGAGCCAGACCGAGAAGATCAGCCGTCAGGTGGCGGCCAGCGGTCAGGCGCTCATGCAGTCGCAGCGTCTGGCCAAGAGCGTGTCGCAGGCCATGGTGGGGGCGCCGTCCGCCTTCCCGGAAGTGCGCGACAGCGCCAGCGTGCTGGCCACCAGCCTTCGCGGCCTCAAGCAGGGCGACAGCAACCTGGGCATCGAACCGGTGGGTGCCGAGTTCGGCAGTGCGCTGGACGAACTGCTGCCGCGCGTCGACGCGGCCGAGCGCAACGCCGGCACGGTGCTGAACCAGCAGGCCACACTGACCCAGGTGGGCACCGCGCTGCGCACCATCAACCGCCAGTCTTCCGACCTGCTGGAAATCGCCGAGACGATCGCATCGCTCAAGCTGCAACAGAACGCGCCCGCCGCCGAAATCTCCGCCGCCGGCCAGCTCGTGATGCTGACGCAGCGCATCGGCAAGTCGGCCAACGAATTCCTGACGCTCGAAGGCGTGAGCCCGGAGGCCGTGTTCCTGCTGGGCAAGGACCTGATCACCTTCAAGGAACTTTCCGAAGGCCTGCTCAAGGGCAGCGAAGAACTGCGTCTGGCCCCTGCGCGGGACGAGCAGGTGCGCGAGCGCCTGACCGCACTGCTGCAGAGCTACGAAGCCACCCGCACCGAGGCCGGCGCCATCCTGGGCAACCTGCAGGGCCTGGTGTCCGCGCGTGAGGCGCAATCGGGCATCGTCGGCGACAGCGAGCCGCTGCGTATCGGTCTCGAGAAGCTGCAGCAGGACTTGTCCGGCCGTTCGGGCATCGGTGGCGGTGAGCTGCTGGCGCTGGCGTTCTCCGCCGCCTTCGCCCTGCTGTGCGCCGTGGGTCTGGCCTACGTGCAACTGCAGGACAGCCGTGCGCGCCAGATGGTGGCCGAGTCGCAGCGACTCGCCGCCGAAGCGCAGGAGCAGGAAGCCAAGCGCGTGAACGACGCCAACCAGGCGGCCATTCTGCGTTTGATGAACGAACTGCAGACGGTGGCCGAAGGCGACCTGACACAGGAAGCCACCGTGACCGAGGACATCACCGGCGCCATCGCCGACTCGGTGAACTACACGGTGGAAGAACTTCGTTCGCTGGTGGGCAACGTGCAGGCCACGGCCACCCGCGTGGCACAGACGACGTCCGCGGTGGAGAACACCTCGACCGAACTGCTGGCGGCCTCCACCGAGCAGCTGCGCGAGATCCGCGAAACCGGCCAGTCGGTGCTCGACATGGCGCAGCGCATCAACCAGGTGTCCAACCAGGCGCAGGAATCGGCCGACGTGGCGCGCGCCTCGCTGAGCGCCGCCGAATCCGGCCTGAAGGCCGTGCAGGACGCCATCGGCGGCATGAACGCCATCCGCGACCAGATCCAGGAAACCTCCAAGCGGATCAAGCGCCTGGGCGAATCCTCGCAGGAGATTGGTGAAATCACCGAACTGATCTCGGACATTACCGAACAGACCAACGTGCTGGCCTTGAACGCCGCCATCCAGGCCGCGTCGGCCGGTGAAGCCGGCCACGGCTTCTCGGTGGTTGCTGAAGAAGTGCAGCGACTGGCCGAACGCTCCGCCGATGCCACGCGCCAGATTGCCGCGCTGGTGAAGACCATTCAGACCGACACGCAGGACGCGGTGGCCGCCATGGAGCGCTCCACGCAGGGTGTGGTCGAGGGGGCCAAGCTGTCCGACAACGCGGGTACCGCGCTGTCCGAGATCGACCGCGTGTCGCGCCGTCTGGCCGAGCTGATCGAACAGATCTCGAACGCCGCGTCCCGCGAAGCCGAGTCGGCCAACGAGGTGGCGGGCAACATCCAGCACATCTTCGCGGTGACCGAGCAGACCGGCGAAGGCACGCGCTCCACGGCCCAGCAGGTGCGCGAGCTCTCGGCGATGGCGGAAGAACTGCGCCAGTCGGTGGCGCGATTCAAGATCGCCTGATCCCACAAACCGTTCCGCTGACCCACTGCGATCACCATGGCCGAAGCGACCGAATCCGCCCTTCAAGACCTCCCTGTTGCCGATCTCGGTCCTCTGGCCTGGGTCTTCGAAGAGCTGCGCAAGTCGCTGGACGGGGCGAACAAGGCCATTCGCCGTTTCGTGCGCGAGAACGAGGCGGCACGGCACAGCGACCTGGAAGCGGTGGACCCTGCCGCGCTGCGCATTGCACGACAGCAATTGCACCAGGCCGTCGGTGCGCTGGAAGTGGTGGGCCTGGGAGCGCCCGCGCAGGTGGTGCGCGGCATGGAGTCGGCGGTGCAGCGCTTCGTGCAGAAGCCCGAGACCTGCACCGAGGAAGCGGCTGGCCGCGTCGAGCGCGCGAGCTTCGCCCTCGTCGAATACCTGGAAGCGGTGCTCAACCACAAGCCGGTGCAGCCGGTGGCCCTGTTCCACCAGTACCGCGAAGTGCTCGAGCTGGCCAACGCAGAGCGCATCCATCCGGCCGATCTGTGGGAAACCGACCACCGCGCTGTCGACCTTCCTGCGCCCGACGGTGTCAAGCCGCTTGAGGCGGCGCCCGCGGTGCGCTCCCTCTTCGACCGCCTGATCCTGCTGGTCGTCAAGACCCAGAGCACGGCCGCCAGCCAGCAACTCGGCAAGCTGTGCGCCGGGCTGTCGGCCGGTGCAACGCAGCCGCGCCAACGCACGTTCTGGCGCGTGGCGGCGGCTTTCTTCGAAGGCGTGGCCTCGCACGGCCTGGCCTTCGATGTCTATGCCAAGCGCGCCACGTCGCGCTTGCTGATGCAGTTCGGGCAGATGGCATCGGGCAGCGCCCAGGTGTCCGAGACGCTGCTGAACGACCTGCTGTTCTTCTGCGCCCAGACCCCGCCGAAGGCCGGACAGCCCGCTGCACACCTGCCCGCCGTGCGCGAGGCCTATGGCTTTGACAGGTATCAGCCGGTCGACTATCACCAGGCCACGCTCGGCCGCTACGACCCCGCGGTACTGGCGACGGCGCGCAAGCGCATGAACGCCGCGAAGGAGGCGTGGTCCCTGTTCTCTGGCGGGGACTCGTCGCGCGCCCGTCAGGTCACCGACCAGTTCGGCCTGATCGGTGAATCCCTGCTGCGCCTGCATCCGGCCAGCGCGCCGCTCGCTGCGGCCCTGGTGAAAGCCACCGATCGCGCCGTCAACGAGCCCGGCGGCGTGCGCCCCGAGCTGGCCATGGAAGTGGCCACCACCACGCTGTACCTCGAAGCCGCCTTCGAGGATTTCGATCCCGCCGATGCGCAACTTGCCGCGCGCACCCAGGATCTCGCCACGCGCCTGAACGGCGTCATCGATGGCCAGCCGCCGCGTCCGCTGGACGACTGGATGGAGCAGCTCTACCGGCGGGTTAGCGATCGCCAGACCATGGGCAGCGTGGTGGGCGAGCTCAAGGTGTCGCTTGGTGAAGTCGAGAAGTCGCTCGATCAGTTCTTCCGCAGCCCGCAGGAGAAAGCGGGCCTGCACGTGGCGGCGTCGCAACTGGCGCAGATGCGCGGTGTGCTCTCGGTGCTCGGCCTCGACCATGCGGTGCAGGCGGTCTCGCGCATGCGCACCCGTGTCGAACAGATCCTCGACACCGAAATCGATGAAACGCGCGCTCGCGAGGCCGGCACCTTCCAGCAGTTGGGGGACAACCTCAGCGCCCTGAGTTTCCTGGTCGACATGCTCAGCTACCAGCCCGGGCTGGCCAAGAAGCTGTTCGTGTACGACGACGACAAGGGCGGCCTGGTGCCGCTCATGGGCCGCTCCAGCGTCGGCAAGGACCGCGCGGCCCCCGCCAAGGCGGATGCAGAGGCGCTGCAGGAAGGCGTGCGCGATGTGGTCGACAGTGTCTTTGGTGGCATCGATGACCTCAGTGGCCTGAGCCAGCAACTCGACTCGCTGGCCGACCGCGCGACCCTGGCCGAGCAGCCAGCGATGGCCAAGGCGGCGCGCGAAGCCGCCGAAGCCGTGGTGCGCGACGACGCGCGGGTGGCCGCCCAGGCCTTGGTCGGCCTCACCGAGGCCGCGACCGCCTCGCAAGCCGAGGCGGCCGCCGAACCGGCGCCCGCCGCGACCGAGGACGATGGCGGCGGTGAAGACGAACTGCTCGACATCTTCCTGGAGGAGGCGCGCGAGGTGGTGGTCAACGGCCGCGAGGCGATCGCCCGCCTGCGCACCGAGCCCGCCGATCTCGAACAACTCACCACCCTGAGGCGCGCGTTCCACACGCTCAAGGGCAGCTCGCGCATGGTCGGCCTCAACGAGTTCGGCGAAGCCGCCTGGGCCATGGAGCAGGTGCTCAATGCGGTCCTGGCCGAGCAGCGGCCGGCCAACGACGCCCTGCTGTCGCTCTCGGGCGATGCGCTCGATCACTTCGAGCAGTGGGTCCAGGCGATCGAGTCCCAGCAGGCCGATGCCTGGCGCTCGCAGCCGTTCCGCGCCAGCGCCGAAGCCCTGCGCGAGCAGGGCACGTGGTTGCCGATCCGCACCACGCCCAGCGCCTTTGCTCCCCTGGTGGCCGATGGCATCGAGGCCGCACCCCTCACCCCTGCGGCTGCACCCGAGGTGGCGCCGCAAGCGGCGGCACTCGACTCCCAGCACGCGCCGTTGCTGGCCGACATCGACCTCGATCTGCTGGCCGCCGTCGCGGTGCCTGCCGAGCCGGCCGACACCATCGACGGCTTGCCGACCCTGGAGGCCACGGCACAACAGCCCGTTGTCGAGGAGCCCGCAACGCCACAGGCTGCGACGCCCGAGGCTGCAACACACGAGGCACTGCCCGAGCCGACGCAGCCTGCCGACGAGCGCGAGGGCCCGCCATCGCGCGTGATGCCCGAATTCGATGCGATCGAAGATTTCCCGCGCGATGCCGTCGAATCGGGCTTTGCCGACGTCGAAGAAATCGAGTTGTCGGTGCCCACGCCGACCGACATGCCGGCAACGATGCCAACGGCCATCGCGACGCCCGAGATGCCCGACACGTCCGAGGCCTCGGCACCGGACGATCAGGTGCGCGAAATCGGCCCGCTGCGCATCGGCCACAAGCTCTACAACGTCTTCCTCAACGAGGCCGACGAGTGGTCGCGCAGGCTGAACACGGCGTTGTCCGAATGGGCGCTGGAAACCCACATGCCGGTGCCCGAGCAGGCCGAGGGGCTGGCCCACTCGCTGGCCGGCGCGTCCGGCACGGTGGGCTTTGAGTCGCTGTCCGACATTGCGCGCGCGCTGGAGCATGCGCTGGAGGCCGTGGCGGCGCGGCAGGCAGAAGGCCAGCAGGCCGCAACCGCGTTGGGCCCCCTGTTTGTTGAAGCGGCCGAAGACATCCGCCGCTTGCTGCACCAGTTTGCGGCGGGCTTCCTCAAGGAAGCCAACCCCGCCGTGCTGGCCGATCTCCTGCGTGCGCTGCACGACCCGGACTCCTTTGCCGAGGCGGCGGCGCCAGCCGTGAGCGACGCACCGGCACCCGACAGTGCCGACGGCGTGTTCCTGCAGTTGACCGATAACGTCGAGCTGCTGCCGGGCGACGACGAGCCGGAAGCAAGCGCGCATGCCGAGGCCATCGAGGTGGTGGAGGCAGCGCCCATGCCAGAGACGGCGCAGGAGATGCCCCTGGCCACGCCGCTGGATGCGCCAATGGAAGCACCCGTCGATGTGCCGACGGACACGCCGATCGAAGTGCCGGCTGCCGTGCAGACCGCCTGGGGCGTTCTGCCCTCCGAGCCCGTTGCCCCCGTGGAAGCGGTTTCGCGCGGTCGCCAGGATATCGACGACGACATCGACGCGGTCGACACCATCGACGTCGATCTGTTCCCCATCTTTGCCGAAGAAGCGCAGGAACTGCTGCCGCAACTCGGTTCTGCTCTGCGCCAATGGGTGCAACGCCCCGACAACGCCAGCGCGCGTGCCGAGGTGCTGCGCAATCTGCACACCCTCAAGGGCAGTGCACGCTTGGCCGGTGCCTTGCGTCTGGGCGAAATGGCCCACCGCATGGAAACCGCGGCCGAGCGCCTGGGCTCGGATGTCCAGCGTGGCAGCGATGTGCAGGTGCTGCAGGAGGCGTTCGACGCCATCGTCGCGCGCTTCGACCTGCTGCGCCACCCCGATGCCGACACCGGCGGTGTGGTCCAGTCCCTGCCGGAAGCGGTGGCCGTCGAGGCGGTGACAACGCCTGCTGCGGGCGAAGCCCCGTCGGACCCGGCCACCGCGTCGGCGGCGGCGCCCCTGGGTGCCCTGCTCACGGCGCCGGTGGCGCCCGCCCAACTGGGTGCGCGTGCCGCTGCCGCGGTGCGTGTGCGCCCCGAACTGCTGGACCGTCTGGTCAACCAGACCGGCGAGGTCATCATCTCCCGCGCCCGGATGGAAGCCGAGATCGTCACCCTGCGCACCTCGCTCAAGGAACTCACCGGCAACCTGGACCGTTTGCGCCAGCAACTGCGCGACATCGAACTGCAGGCCGAGAGCCAGATGCAGTCGCGACTGGCCCAGGCCCGCGACCACGATCAGTCGTTCGATCCGCTGGAGTTCGACCGCTTCACGCGGGTGCAGGAACTCACCCGCATGATGGCCGAGTCGGTGAACGACGTGGCCACGGTGCAGCGCAACCTGCAGCGCGCGGTGGAAGCCACCGAAGACAACCTCGTGGCCCAGGGTCGCCAGACGCGCGAACTGCAGCGCGACCTGCTGCGCACGCGCATGGTGGAGTTCGAGGGCATTTCCGAGCGCCTGTACCGCGTGGTGCGGCAAGCCTCCAAGGAGTCGGGCAAGCAGGTGCGCCTGGACATCGCGGGCGGCAACATCGAGATGGACCGTGGCGTGCTCGACCGCATGACCGGTGCCTTCGAGCACCTGCTGCGCAACCACGTGGCCCACGGCATCGAATCGCCCGAGCAACGCGAGCAGCACGGCAAGCCGGCTGAGGGGCGCATCGACATCACGCTGCACCAGGAACTCAACGACGTGTCCCTGGTGTTCTCGGATGACGGTGCGGGCATCGACCTCGACCGCTTGCGCGAGAAGGCACGCGAAGCCGGCTTGGTCGCACCCGATGCGGCGCTTGACGACGCGCAGGCGGCCCAGCTGATCTTCGAAGCCGGTATCACCACCGCGAAGGAGGTGTCCGAACTCGCCGGCCGCGGCATCGGCATGGACGTGGTGCGCAACGACGTGCTTGCGCTCGGCGGGCGCATTGAAACCGCAACGCAACGCGGCCAGGGCACGCAGTTCAAGCTGGTGCTGCCGCTGACCACCGCGGTGACGCAGGTGGTGATGCTGCGCGTGGGCGAACTCGCCTTCGGTGTGCCGTCCAACGTGGTGGAGATCGTGCGCCGCCTTTCGCCGGCCGAGCTTCAGGCGTCCTACGCCAGCGGCCACCTGCGCCACGGCGACGAGGACGTGCCGTTCTACTGGGGCGGTGCGCTGCTGCAGTCCTCGGCGCAGTCGCAGGAGACGCACCGCACGCTGCCGGTGGTCGTCTTCCGAAGCGCGGCGCGCCGCGTGGCCATGCACGTCGACGAGGTGCTGGGCAACCAGGAAGTCGTGGTGAAGAACCTGGGCTCGCAGCTCTCGCGTCTGCCAGGCCTGGCAGGGATGTCGGTGCTGGCTTCCGGCGCGGTCGCCCTGATCTACAACCCGGTGGCGCTGTCCACCGTGTACGGCGCCCAGGTGGCCGAATGGGTGCGCCACCAGCAGGAGCACCCCCAACTGGCGCAGACGCCGGTGGGTGGCGATGCGGTGCCCGATGTGCCGATGGCGCACGTGCCGCTGGTGCTGGTGGTCGACGACTCCATCACGGTGCGCCGCGTCACGCAGCGCCTGCTGCAGCGCGAGGGCTACCGCGTGTCGCTGGCGGCCGACGGCCTGCAGGCTCTGGAGCGGCTGCAGGCGGAGCGCCCGACCGTGGTGTTGTCCGACATCGAGATGCCGCGCATGGATGGCTTCGACCTGGTTCGCAACATCCGTGGCGACGCGCGCATGGCCGATCTGCCGGTGATCATGATCACCTCGCGCATCGTCGAGAAGCACCGCGAGCACGCGCGCGAACTGGGCGTTGACCACTACCTGGGCAAGCCGTACTCGGAAGACGAGTTGCTGGCGCTGGTGGCGCGTTACGCGCGAACCACCGCCGAAGCCTGACCTTGCGGCCGCCACACCGCGGCCTGCACACCCCGCAAACCCGGCTCAGGCCGGG
>VFQO010001422.1_pt1 | contig 18344 bp, 18 predicted proteins | sample 3512331 | NCBI WGS metagenome assembly VFQO01 (sample SAMN10412371, study PRJNA504923) | tailings metagenome | isolation source: Replicate 3 from Balatoc abandoned mine | place: Philippines: Itogon, Benguet | collected 2017-08-28
CCGCAACGCTCAGTAATCGAAAGTAGTGTGTAGTAGCTGGCAGTAATTGACGGTGGAGTGTATCTCTATTTCGAAATCCGCTCAATTGCCCCATCCTGCCGGATAGGAGGCACGCGGACAAACGCCAAAGTCTCCGCAGCGTTTCTCAATCGTTGTTACAGCTACTTGGATGATTGAAATACAGCTCAGTAGCCATTGCTGGTCGGAAGCAGTTGCAGCTGGTTAGAGCTGGTTCATGCGGGCGATCGCCAAAACCATCGGTGCAGAGGCGACTGGTTTCGAACTTACTCTCCAGACACCTGGGTAGCGCTTGGGGTTGGTGAGGAAGGATTCGGGTGTTTGGCCGTTCTGCCCTCGCCTTGCCGATGCATCATTCAGTTCCGGTTTCAGACCGGATCGACTCCCCACTTGGCTTTTCCGGCAAACAGCGCCTTCATAGCAGTCCTGACAACTCCTGCGGAAGGACGCACATGAAGACCGAACGATGCATGACCCAAACCGAGCTGGCTGAACGCTGGCGGATCAGTGAGGCGACTTTGGAGCGCTGGCGCACAGAATCGGGCGGTCCGCTGTTCCTCAAGCTGGGCAACCAGGTGCGCTACCGGCTGCAGGATGTCGAAGCGTTTGAGGAGGCCGCGCTGCGCGGGTCGACCAAGCCCGATGCGGAAGTCGATCAGGGTGTGGCAAGCGGAGCAAGCCATCGGACGCTTCCTCGGCTTACGCAGCCACCACCCAAACCGACACGGGTTGTCACCATCTGGTTGCGCACCGGTTCTCGAAGCACCGGCTTTCGCCCTGTCTTCGCCGGCCGTCAACGCTGATGCGACCAGTCTCAACCTGCGACTCCCAGCGCCTGTGCCTCGGCCTCCTGCTCCAGATATACCCAGTCCACAATGTCGTCGCTGGGGGTGTAGCCAGCCACCAGTTGCTGCATCATCAGGCGGATCACGCCCACGTCGTTCACGTTCAGGGCCATTTCCAGGGCGGTGAGCTTGGCCTCGAATTCGGCCCAGGGGATGAACTCTTCGTGGGCCTTCATGATGCGGGGGTGCACGGTGGGCTTGGGGTTGTCGCCGATCAGCAGTTCCTCGTAGAGCTTTTCGCCGGGGCGCAGGCCGGTCACGGCGATCTCGATGTCGCCCTCGGGGTGTTGCTCGTCTTTCACCGTCAGGCCCGAGAGCTCCACCATGCGCCGGGCCAGGTCCATGATCTTCACGGGCTGGCCCATGTCCAGCACGAACACGTCGCCGCCCTTGGCCATGGCACCGGCCTGGATCACCAATTGAGCCGCTTCCGGGATGGTCATGAAGTAGCGCGTTACCTCAGGGTGCGTAAGAGTGATGGGTCCGCCATCGCGAATCTGCTGGCGAAACTTGGGCACCACCGAACCCGACGAGCCCAGCACGTTGCCAAAGCGCACCATGCTGAATTTGGTGCTCGAACCAGCAGCACTGGAATGTGCCGCCAAGGCCTGCAAGGCCATCTCAGCCAAGCGTTTGCTGGCCCCCATCACGTTGGTGGGGCGCACGGCCTTGTCGGTGCTGATGAGCACAAAGTCGCTCACGCCGTTTTCTGCCGCCGCCTGAGCGGTGCGCAGCGTACCCAGAACGTTGTTCTTGATGCCGGCAGCAGGGTTGTGCTCCACCAGCGGCACGTGCTTGTAGGCGGCGGCGTGGTACACCGTGTCCGGGTGCCAGGTGGACATGATCTCGCGCATGCGGTCGTCGTCCTGCACCGAGGCCAGCAAGGGCACCAAAACGGGTGGCGTGGCGCCGTCCAGCGCTGCCAGTTTCTCTTCCAGTTCCTGGTGAATCGCGTACAGGGCGAATTCGCTCTGCTCGATCAGCAGCAGCTTGGCGGGATTGACAGCCAGGATCTGGCGGCACAGTTCGCTGCCAATGGAGCCACCGGCGCCCGTCACCAACACCACCTTGCCCATGATGTTCTTGACCAGCAGGATGTGATTGGGCGTTACCGGTTCGCGACCCAGCAGGTCGTCGATGTCCAGTTCACGCAGGTCCGAAATGCTGACCTTGCCCTGGGCCAGGTCGGTCACGCTGGGCAGGGTGCGCACGGCCACGTGAGCACTTCGGATCTGACTCAGGATCTCGTTGCGGCGCTTGCGACTCAGGCTGGGCATGGCCAGCAGTACGTCGCTGATGTTGAGCGTGGTGGCCAGGTTGTCCAAGTCGGCCGGGTTGTAGATCGGCTGGCCATTGAGCACATGACCATGCAGACGATCGTCGTCGTCCAGAAAGCCCGCCACCTGCATTTCGTGGCTGTTGGCCATGGCTGCCGCCAACTGGCGGCCGGTGGTGCCTGCGCCATAGATCAGCACCTTGGGGCGTGAAGCACGCTTGAGGATACTCAGATACTGGTCACCCAGCCAGAGCCGGGCCAGGGCTCGAGATGCGCCCACGAACAACAGCAACAGAATGGGCTGGATGATGCCCACCGTGCGGGGCACCCCAGCCACGCCAATCGCGGTGAAGACGGAGGTATACAGCAAGCCGTAAATGCCCACCGCGCGCGTCACCGCCAGCAAGGCTGGCCAGCCGCTGTAGCGGAAGATGGCACGGTACAGGCCAGACACAACAAAGATGGGTAGGGCGATGCCTACTGAGACAGCCACCGCCCACAAAGCGGTACCAGATATAGCGACAAACTCCCCCAGGCGCAGATAAAAAGCCAGCCATACGGTCAGTACGCAGAGGCCCAGATCGACTGACAAAGCGACGAATCGCTTCGCCGCCCGCGGCAGGGTCAGGATCGGGACGGCCAGCTTAAACAGAGACTGTTTCATGGCGTGCAGCCCCCTGAGTCCTGAGTCCTGAGTCCTGAGTCCTGAGTCCTGAGTCCTGAGTCCTGAGTCCTGAGTCCTGAGTCCTGAGTCCTGAGTCCTCAAGATGATCTGTGTATTTCTTCAATGTGACACTCCATCCCTTACCAAAACCTTCAACGCCGTCATCCAAAGTATCTTCATATCGAAAAGCAACGATCGGCGCTGCAGATACTCCACATCCATCTGTACCTTCTGAGGAATAGGCAGTTCATCCCTTCCATTGACTTGCGCCCATCCGGTCAGACCAGGCACCAGTTCGTGCACGCCCTTTTCTGTGCGCAGAGCAATTAGGTCATCTTGGTTGAACAGCGCCGGGCGGGGGCCCACAAAACTCATATCGCCTTTCAGAATGCTCCACAACTGCGGCAATTCGTCCAAGCTGGATTTGCGAAGAAACGAGCCGATGGGTGTGAGCCACTGTTCAGGGTTCAGCAGCAAATGTGTGGCCACCGCTGGTGTGTCGATGCGCATGCTGCGGAACTTGGGCATTTTGAAAATGCGGTTGTGGTGGCCCACACGATCGCTCCAGTAAAGCGCAGGCCCCGGAGACGTGAGCCGTACGGCCAAGGCCACCAGAGCGATAGGCATGAGAAGGATGGCCCCCGCGCAAAGTGCCAGCCCCAGATCAAACAGACGCTTCATGCTTTTTTCATCCCCGCCGCTGCGCGGCGCAATCCCTCGTCCACAGTGATCTGCGGTGTCCAGCCGAGCGTTTTTCGCGTGTGTGTCATGTCGACTTGCAGGCTGCCCAGCAGGCGCTGAGCCATGTCGCCTTTACCCATCCATCCGGCACCCAGCTTCAGCAGGCCAGGCGGAACCGGCAGGAGGCGTGCAGGAGCGTTCATGGCCCGTGACAAGCGGCGCAGCAGATCGGTTGTCGAGAGGTCTTCCCCGTCGCTGACAAGAAAGGTCTGGTTGGCTGCAGCCGGATGATTGATGCAGGCGATGATCAAGTCGATTAGGTTGTCCAGGGCGACGAAGCTCCGCCGGTTGGTGGTGACGGCCCCCAGGGGAAGTGGAATGCCTCGCATGAGCCACCGCATCAGCGTCCCAAAATTGCCCGGGGCTCCAGGCCCGTACACGAGAGGCGGACGGATGATGACGACCTCCATCCCGGTTTCCGCTGCCAAAGCGTGCAAGCGGAGCTCCGCCTCGTGTTTCGACACTGCGTAGGCAGACTGCGGCCGAGGCTCATCGGTCGCGAAGTAGGGACGAGCGTCCGTTTCTGTTCCATTGACACCCACAGAGCTGATGAAGATGAACCGACGCGCTCCGGCCGCCGCTGCTTGGGCCGCAAGACTCATGGTGCCCTGGACATTCACCTGGCGGAATTCCGTGAGGGGGTCGACACTCTCATCCCGCAACACATGCGCTCTGGCAGCTGCATGGATAACGACATCAATCCCCTCGAGGGCCATGCGCATGCTGCCGAGGTCGTCCAAGCCCTCCACGATCCGTTGCTCGACCCCAGCCGGTAAGTCCCCTTGCTGGCGAACCACCCCTCTGACCTTCAAACCGGCGGCAGCCACAGTGGCGCAGAGGGCTCTGCCAACGAAGCCATTTGCACCTGTAACCAACACGCGAATTTCCGTCATGCAAGCCGCCTGCCCAGAACGCACAACGCCAGACAAGAAATTGCGAACAAGACCTGATCTCGCCTGCGGCGGCGACATTTCCTGGCCTGGAACGCGAGCCACAACAATCCCATACGCCCCCCGTCACCGGACCAGCGTTTGACGAAGACATCATCACCAAGCCCGACCAGATCAGCGATCAATGCAGCCTGGCTCAAGCCCCACCCACTCAGCACCTTGGACGCTCTGTGGCGGGCCGCCCGCCAACCTTGATTCACGCCAACCTGGTTGCTTTCGTGCTGGCGGTACAGCATCCCAGCATAGTCATCAATCACCCATCGAAACCCGCTCGCTCGGGCAAAGGCGTATGAAAACCAGTCGTGCAGACCCACCTCCTGCACTGAAGTCCATCTTTCGTTCAGCGCTCCCTGAAGCGCCACCGCAAGACGCTTGCGCAGGACATAGGTGCAACCCGGCCCCGCTGCCTCAAACAGAAAATCCCATTGCTGTTGAGGTTGTGATTTCTCGATCGGCATCAAACGCCCGTCCGGCCAAAACGCCGTCACATTGCTGGAGTAAGCATCAGCGCCGCTCGATTGAAGCACCTCATGCGCCCGGTGGAGCTTGTCACTAGGCCACAGATCGTCTTGATCCGCAAACGACAGATAGTCGAAATCAGCCAAATCCACGTCACGTAAAAGTCGAAAAAAATTTCTGGCGGCCCCGCCAAACCTCTCGCCATGAGGAAGCAGGACCAGCCGCGGCTCATCTCGTGAACGCTCATCGAACCAGATTTCCGTACCATCGCTGGAGCGATCCACACTGACGAAAATCGTGACCTCAACATTCGACTGAGCAAGAATAGACTCCACTTGGGAAGGCAGCCATTCAACACCATTGAAAGCAGCGAGGCAAACTGCCACCCGAGGCGGTGTGTGTTCATCTTTCACCAAAGACGGCACCCCTCACCTGACCAGTCGTCGCAGGGTGCATGTAGCTCATCCCTGACGCGGGCCCACTCTGAACTTGCGCCATGCAACTATCGCCAGACGTCTCACGAACTTCACCAAAGAAAAACAAAGCAGAAAACATGTTGTAGGCGTACTGATGAAATTCTTCTTCCGAAGCGAAATGTAGTTGTCCAACTCGCCTTTTTCCATGGCCCAAAGTTGTGAGCTCAATCCGCTGGCGCCAAACTGCGCCTTGTTGATCGTGGCCAAGGGGGCATCCAGTCGCCTCACCACATGACCCGAAAGCACAATCTCCATCCAGAGCAGATGATCTTCCATATGTCGCTTACCACTTCTGAAGCGAAAAGGCAGATTCTTTCGCAACATGACGGATGGGGTCACGAATGGATTGCGCAGCAACACCTGGCGCCGTGATACGAGCTGGGAACGCAAGTCAGGCGTCACCTCGACATCATCGTCCCAGGAAAATCTGAAGGCGTGGCCCGACAGACTCAATTCAGGATCGGCTTCAAACAGCTGCCACTGCAACTCAAGCTTTCTGGAATGCCAAACATCGTCAGCATCCAGAAATGCTATGTGCGTCCCCAGCGCGGACTCCCAACCTACGTTGCGTGCTGAAGCAGCGCCTGCATTTATCTTCAAATCAATCAGCTTCAGCCAGCCCAGATCATATGTTGACTGCAGCGCACGGATCATGTCGATTGATCCATCATTACTGGCATCATCCACCACAATCACTTCAAGGGGCAAAAGGGTCTGGTTAGCCACCGACTCGATGGCTGAAAGGAGCGTACGCGTCGATCTGTAGTTCGGAATGACAACGCTGATTACATCGGATTTCAAGAGAATTCCTTCAGCAGCCAAAAAAGCAGAGTTGAGATATCCAACCACAGATCAATATCAGGCCAGAGCTGATGACAGCATCCGCCCCGAATGCAGACTGCGTCATCAACCAGCAATACGACCTTGATGTCGCGATTCTCGCAGGCGTACGAACCATCCGATAAACAGTGCGACGACAAGACTCGTCGCGAAACTCTTCAACGGGCCCGTGATTCCGTCTGTGCCCAAATGAATGATATGCACAGTCAGTCCGACACCTATGGCAGTGGCCAGGAAAGGATTCCTTGAAAGAAAAAGAACTGCCCGCTCAGATAGAATCAGCAATGAAACCAACAGGAACGAAAATATTCCCACAAACCATTTACTGCCGGCATAGTAAGAAAATGCGATAAATCCAGGCGGAGTTGAGTAATTAATTTTTTTATTATCAGCGACAGGATGGAGCGCGATATGGTAAGTGTAAAAGTCGACCTCACCTGGCACTCTTTCCTCTAGCATCCTTTGGGCAAAAAAAGAAGGGCTCTTGCCGTCAAAAGCAGTGACTGCCATTAACCCCTCCAGCCCAATCCAACGATCAATCGGAAGTTTGGCGATATACAACCAGTTGCCGCTAGACCAACTGGGGGCACTTTCCGGCGCCACGCTTTCTAAAAAATTTGAACGCCGCTCCATTGCAGCAAGCACTGACAAACTTACACCAACGAATATTATCAGGCCGTAAACGGCAATTTTCTTGAATGTGGTCTTTGGAAGAAAATCCCGATACACCAGCATCGGCAGTAAGATAATCAGCGCTTGAAAAATTAATATTCCCCGGCTATATATGGTGGTTGATATCACAACACCCGCGAGCACTAAGAGGACGACAGCGCTTATGTCTCTCCGAGAGCAAAAGCTTTTGTAGAACGGGGTCATTAACAGTATGCCCCACCCGCCTCCGAGATACCACCCGACAAGACCTTGCAATCGAAAAGGCAGATTGAGGTCGGGAGGAGGCCTGAATGCCTGAACGATTTGAAAGACCTCGTTTAGTACGCTCATGATGGCGACAGCGGAGAGCCCGATCCACCAAAAATATCGATTGTCGACACCGCCAGCGGCTGGGCGCTGAGCGTCCGGTTTCCCTGCAATTTCACCGAAGAGCATGCCAGCGAGGATGACACCAAAAGCACCGATCGAAGCCACTATTGAAACGGTATCGACCTGCTCAACTGAAAAATCAAAATTCCCGATCGGCTCCATCCACACTGTCGAAAAAATGGTGTTCACCGAAAACTTGAGCCAGAACCCGATCCACATGACCAGCGCAAGAAACACATAGCCAGCCGAGTATTGCTTTTTAAGCGCGTCAAACAGCAACCAGTTGAAAGCAAGGCTCAGCAACACATAGGATGAAAAAGAGCCCGGCCATTTTATTGCAGTAGCGACAAATAGGATTGCAACAATAATTCCAATAAAATAAGCCACGTATGCAGTTGTCACCGCCGGAAGCCACAAATGGAACTTCAGTTTATTCTTGACTATGCTCACGGTCAGTTCATCCAGAAATTATGACCACAGTCACAGGTATGTGGCTGTTTACAGTGCTCATTGGACACCCAACACTCGATTGATGCGGTCCATCCACTTCCAGTTGATTGCAGGGTAAGCTGAACGGTTAATGCCAAGACTGGCCACACACGCTTGTCGATAAGTCAAAGGATCACGAGTTACGTGGACGAGTCCGGACCTTAGCGTTGACCACTTGAGGCGACGTGCTTTTCGCATGCTCAAACTTCCTTCATGGCGGCGGTAAAGTAAAAGCGGCTCTGTCAGGTTGGCGAACCGGAAGCAATGAATAGCTCTACACCAAAGATCATGATCTTCGGCCGTGATGCCCTGCCGATAGGCAAAACGAGTGAACAGCTCTCGCCGAGCTAGAACTCCGGGGTGGCAGATTGGTGAGCAAAAAGCAAGTGTTGCATATATGCAGGAATGGTCTGAAGGCAAATGAACAGGAGCCTGGCTGGGTGCAGATGGGTCAGTGAACGGTACAAAAGAACAGGAAACCAGCGCAGTCTCCGGGTGTTCAGCAAGGTAGTCCACCTGCCTCTCCAGCCGGCTAGGCATTGCAATATCGTCTGAGTCCATGCGGGCGATTAATGGTGCGCGTGCGATCTGGATAGCGTTATTAATAGCGACTGCAATTCCCGAGTTATCTTGATTGACCAAAACAATACGCGAATCAAGTGCTGCCATGGCCTCAGAAATCAAACGCGTCTCATCTGTTGATCCGTCGTTAACGATAATTAACTCAAAATCATTTAGATTTTGATCCAGTATTGACTCTATCGCTGATCGGATATGAGAGCTAGCGTTAAACGCTGGCATGACGACTGATACGGCAGGAATGGTCATAAAAGAAGATATTTATATTATGATAATAGTCAGTTGAAATCTAAAATTCCTCACTCATAGTCTCATCCACTGCCGCGGAATCAAGTCACTCGTGTCCATAGGTTTGGCAAACCAGCGCTCTGGGGCAACCACCATCTTGTTCTCAGACGGGTTCAACCAAGCCCCCCACCAGCTAAAAGAACTATTTGCAATGATATGGTGTCGGCATTGAGCCATAAGATGAATATCGATTTCTGGGTCTCTTTCATTTCCCGTAACGAATACTGCATTATCACCAAGCTCCAAATTCTCGCGAGCCCAGGCCATGTCATTTGAAAAGACGAAGAAACGCGGATTCTCTAATCTTTCACGCATGTAGGTTATTGCCGTCTCAAAATAGTCTGGCGAGCAGACACCGTGAACTTTAAGCGCATTCAAGTTGGTCACATAATCGCCTCGGCGTACGTGTATCGCCACGCTTTCGCAATCGCGTGCAAGCTCCGCGTAATGCGCATTCTGTTGCGAAAGTAAGTCCACAGGTACAAACTCAACGCGTAGCGATTCAGTGATATCTGAGAAATAGCGTTCAGACTGGAAGTAGCCATCGATCATCGTGCCATCGGGAATCGATTCCCAGGCAGCGTCGTATTGGAACTGGATTTCTGCGTACCAGCGCGTATGAATGCCAATCCTCCGCAGCAACCGCGACCCGCGACGAATCCACGACGGCCAGCGAGCGAGCTGTACTGGACTTGCCACCGTCGTGCTGATCGCAAACTTATGCAGACCGTAGTCATAAAGCGAATAGTGTTCAAAATCGCGAGTGTCTAGTAGCAGCTCTGTGCCAAGTCTCTCGGCCAGTGCTCGACCAGCCGCGTATTGGAACATCTGGTTGCCAAGGCCACCAATCAGCCTGACTGCGATCATGATTCGACTCCTTGGGTCAGGTCGGGTTTAAGACGTACAGCAAGTAGGCGTGTTGTGGCAGGATTTTTCCACAGCAGCAGCAGCAGCGAAACTGCCGAGACCAGGCCAGCCAGGGCCACGGTGGTAAATGCCACACCAATTCCCGTTGGTACCAGTGGCGCTTTCAAAGCCAGCATTGCAGCGCCAACCACCAGCAGCAGCGCACAGCCCCAGCGTGAAAGGTCAAGGCGGAAATCGTGCAGCCGCTGCATGGCGAGTGCCATCACGCCGAGCGTCACTGCACCGCCCACAGCCAGCATTGCGACCGCCTGTTCGATGTCTCCGCCACCCTGCGCCACCCACGCCACACCTGCCCCCATCGACACTGCCCCAGCGGCATATGGCGGGACCAGTGTCAACATCCTCCGGTCTACTTGCGCGGCTGTGGCCAGCACGTTACCAAGTGCTCGACAGAACTCAATCACTGCACCTAACAGCACAAAATGTAAGACACCCGCATAGGCCGCATCGACCAGCAGCGCGAGCAGCGCTGGCGCCGCGACGAGATTGGCAGCAGCCAACACCAGGTAGACTGGACCAAGTGTGTTGACCAAATCAGCGAACGCCAGCGCGGCATCTGGCCGATCTGGTGAAGCGATACGTCGGTAGAAAAGTGGAAACAGAAATTGCATTGCCATTGACTCAAGCAGCCCCCACAACTGCGTTGCGAGCGCAAGGCCAACGACTGCGTAACCCAATGCCACCAGCCCCCAGTGCATTTCGATGAGTAACCGGTAACCAGACAGCAACCACCACATGAACCCGGTGGCCACAGCAAGCGGCAAGATGTAGCTCCGCAATACACCGGACTCAAGCAGCGGAAAACGTCCCACCTTCGCAACCGGCAAGGCGCGGCGCACCGCAATGCCAGCACCAAAAGCGCCAATTGCCATGCCAAATGCCTGCCCAGCGAACCAAGCCAAGCCACTAGTAGCAAAACTCGTAAAAGCGTACGACAGCAATAGCCCCAATAGTGCTGTCGCTGCCCCCCAACTCACAGACTGCGCGCGGTACCCGAGCATGTTCAGCAGCCAAACCGAGGTCCCGTTCCAGGTTGCCGCCACCACCATCAGCGTCACGACGGCCATCACAAGCATGCGTTCGCCCACCGTGATTGGCTGCGTCATCGACCACACACCGCTGGCCAGTGCACCAGCGAAAGCAGCAACAAGTACCCAGGCCCGATAGCGTGCTAGCCTTGGCAGCAGTGTGCCATCGTCAGCCCAACCATGCGTGTGGCGGTGGATGTATTGGCCAACTGGATTGACGAGGAACAGCCCGCAAAACACCTGAAAGGTGATGAGCAATGCCAGCATGCCGTACTGATCGGGCGGCAGTAAAGAGGTAGAAAGGCGAATGGAGGCTAGCCCAACCAGTGCCGTGACCAACCGGCCAACGCCGACCCAAAGGAAGTCACGCACCGCGGCCAAGGTGTTTCAGAATCGTTGGTACTATCGTCTCAGCAAAGAACTCGCTCCCTATCGGCTTGGCTGCAGCGGTAGGGTGAAAAGCGGCGATATGTTGCTGGTAGCCGTTAGAACATAGCATTTCGGCAAGAAGCACATAGGGCTCGTGGCAGCCGTTTCGATTCCCGCCGCTTTCAAGCTTGAATCCGTTGTCGGCCAAAGGCCCGTGACCAACCAGTGAATCAGCCTTCATTTCAGCAGGATCTGGCAGATCGGCAAGAGGAATCACAGTGCTCCTAACGTGGCTTCTGGTTTCAGCGCCCATGACTCCCAGACAAACGGGTAATTCCACATTTCGACATGCGTCTTCGTTAAAGCCGTGCGGATAGCATTACGCTTAGCTATCGCTCCGGGAATAAAGTTGTGGAACTGGACCTGGATGTAGCGCACGCGGTCGATGAGCCCAGCATCAATGAGGGCAGGTATTACTTCGTACTCACCCCCCTCGATATTGATCTTGAGTAGATCGACGCGGTTCAAGCCCAATTCGTGGAACATCTCGGTGACCGGACGGAGCTCCGCCTTCTGTCCGGCGCCGTTGCCTCGCACGAAACTGGAAGCATCGGCGCTATCGCTGATGTCGAACTGACCAGCCTTGTCCGAGAGGCCTGTCTTCAGACACTGGATCTTGTCGTTCCCAGCAAAGCGAGCAACGCATTGCGCATGAAATGCCGGCACTGGCTCGAATACGAAAACCCGACAACGGTAACGCTGGTTGATCTGAGCAGCGAAATCCCCGTGATACCCGCCTAGGTCCCAGACGACGCTATCCGGACTGAGCGGATAGTCCAGCCGCAAAGTACTGTCCCCATCGTCCCTGAACCAGCGCTTGACTTCCAACAGGAACGGGTCACGAAGCACTTCGCGCCTGAATAACCGTGTGACCTTACCAATGATTCTGGACATGAAATTGATACTCCTATAGATCTCAAGACCGCGATAGCATCGGCGATAAGGTAGTGGTGGTTGTCGAAAAACACCCCCTTGGCATCGATGCGGTCGGCGTCAAAATATTCAATCAACCAGTTGCTTGCCCAGTTTCCGGCAAAAATTACACAGGACTCGAAGCCGAGTGCGTTCCCATGGCCGTACCTTACTGGATGAATGTTGCACTTGATTATTAATTCCGCCCAGCATTTACTCAGCACTCACATTGACGTTGTAGCCATGTTTCTTCAGTAATGTGTGTTTTTTAGCGGCTGCCAGATCCGCAACCACCATTTCGGCGCACATTTGTTGCACGGTGATTTCGGGCATCCAACCCAGCTTGGCTTTGGCTTTTGACGGGTCGCCCAGCAGGGTTTCCACCTCGGTGGGGCGGAAATAGCGGGGGTCGATGCGTACTACGGTCTGCCCCACCTGAAGCGCGGGGGCATTGTTGCCTTCGAGCTTGTCCACAATGGCGACTTCATCCACCCCCTGCCCCTCAAATCGCAGGGTGATTCCCAGCTCCTGTGCGCTCCACTGGATAAACTGGCGCACGCTGTATTGCACACCAGTGGCAATCACAAAGTCTTCCGGCTGGTCCTGCTGCAGCATCATCCACTGCATGCGCACATAGTCTTTGGCGTGGCCCCAGTCGCGCAGGGCGTCGAGGTTGCCCATGTAAAGGCATGCTTCCAACCCTTGTGCGATGTTGGCCAGACCCCGGGTGATTTTGCGGGTGACGAAGGTTTCGCCACGGCGCGGGCTTTCGTGGTTGAAGAGGATGCCGTTGCAAGCGTACAGGCCGTAGGCTTCGCGGTAGTTGACCACAATCCAGTACGCGTACATTTTTGCCACGGCGTAGGGGCTGCGCGGGTAGAAGGGCGTGGTTTCCTTCTGCGGAATTTCCTGCACCAGGCCATAAAGTTCGCTGGTGCTGGCCTGGTAGAAACGCGTCTTCTTTTCTAGGCCGAGGATGCGGATGGCTTCCAGCAGGCGCAGGGTGCCGATGGCGTCCACATCGGCGGTATATTCGGGGCTTTCGAAGCTCACGGCCACATGGCTCATGGCGCCGAGGTTGTAGATCTCGTCGGGCTGGGTTTCCTGCACGATGCGGATGAGGTTGCTGGTGTCGCTCAGGTCGCCGTAGTGGAGTTTGAAGCGCGCATTCTCAATGTGTGGGTCTTGGTAGATATGGTCCACCCGCTGGGTGTTGAAGCTGCTGGCCCGGCGTTTGATGCCATGTACGATATAGCCTCTTTCGAGCAGAAACTCGGCCAGGTAAGAGCCGTCTTGGCCGGTGATACCGGTGATGAGGGCGACTTTGGGTTTTGTGGTCACACGATCTCCCTTTAATCCTGAGAAGCGTAATTCGTTAAAAAATCTTCGTACGCAGCTTTGAGTCCTGCTTCCAGCCCCACCTGTGCTTGCCATCCAAGGGCGTTTAGACGGCTGCTATCCATCAGCTTGCGCGGCGTGCCGTCGGGCTTGGCAGGGTCGGTGTGGATTTGGCCGCTGTAGCCCACGGTACGGGCAACGGTTTGTGCCACTTCCAAGATGGTCACGTCTTCCCCGCAGCCCACGTTGATGTGGCTGAGCATGGGCTGAGTGTGCTGGTCGTAAGTGGCTTTATCTAGGTTCATGACATGCACGCAGGCTGCAGCCATGTCGTCCACGTAGAGGAATTCGCGCTTGGGTGTTCCTGTCCCCCAGATGGTAACGCTGGGCGCATGGCTGACCTTAGCCTCATGAAAACGGCGGATGAGCGCAGGGATGACGTGGGAGTTTTCCGGGTGGTAGTTGTCGCCAGGGCCGTAGAGGTTGGTGGGCATGACGCTGCGGTAGTCCACCCCGTGGCTTTGGCCATACTGGCGGTTGTAGCTTTCGCAGAGCTTGATGCCGGCGATTTTGGCAATAGCGTAGGGCTCGTTGGTGGGCTCCAGGGCGCCGGTGAGCAACGCGTCTTCCCGCATGGGCTGGGGGGCCAGCTTGGGGTAAATACAGCTGGAGCCGAGGAACAGCAGCTTTTGCACGCCATGACGGAACGCCGCGTCGATGACGTTGGCCTGCATCATCAGGTTTTGGTAGATGAATTGGCCCGGGTAGGTGTTGTTGGCGTGGATGCCGCCTACCTTGGCGGCGGCCAAGTAGACCTGGTCGGGTTTTTCTTCTGCAAAGAAGGCGTTGACAGCGGCCTGGTTGGTCAGGTCGAGTTCGGCGTGCGTGCGGGTGACGATGCGCTCAGCTGGGTGACCTTGAGCAAGCAACTGGCGCAGGATGGCCGAACCCACCATGCCACGGTGGCCGGCGACGTAGATTTTGGGATGAACGCTCATGCGTTGGTTCTGCCGTAGGTGTCCTCAAACCGGACGATGTCGTCTTCACCCAGGTAGCTGCCTGACTGCACTTCGATGATTTCCAGTGGGATGGTGCCGGGGTTGGCCAAACGATGCACTTCACCCAGCGGGATATAGGTAGACTGGTTTTCGGTGAGCAGCAGTTTTTTGTCACTGCAGGTGATTTCGGCCGTACCGCTGACGACCACCCAGTGCTCGGCACGGTGGTGGTGCTTTTGCAGGCTGAGGCTGGCACCGGGCTTGACCTGTATGCGCTTGACCTTGAAGCGCCCGCCTTCGTCGATGCTGTCGTACCAGCCCCAGGGGCGATGGACCTTGCGGTGCAGGGTATGCTCCTCCCGCTTGTGCTGCTGCAGGGCGTTCACGATGTGCTTGACGTCCTGGCTTCGCGACCGGTCGGCCACCAGCACGGCATCGGGCGTTTCCACCACCACCAGGTTCTGAACGCCCACCAAGGCCACCAGACGGTGGGTGGCATGCACCAGGGTGTTGCTGCTGTCGGTGGCCAGCACATCGCCCACGTGGGCGTTACCCTGCCCGTCTTTGGGCAACACGCTCCACACGGCGTCCCAGGCGCCGAGGTCGCTCCAGCCGGCGTCGATCGGGGCCATGCGGATGGGGAAGCGACTTCCCGGACAGCGCTCCATTACGGCGTAGTCAACGGAGTCACTGGGTATGGCGGCAAACTCGGCCTTGCCCGGCCGCACGAATGCGGCATCGGTGCTGCGCCGGGCCCAGGCAGCGTGGGTGGTGGCCGCAATGTCGGGCCGGAAGCTTTCGATGGCCTGGAGCCAGACGGACGCTTTGAGCACGAACATGCCCGCGTTCCAGTAGTAGCCGCCCTCTGCCAGGTACTGCCGGGCGGTGGCCCCATCGGGTTTTTCGACAAAGCGTTCGACCACCAGGGTGGGCGTAGGCGCCACAACGGCCTGGATGTAGCCGTAACCCGTTTCGGGGCGGTCGGGGGTGACGCCCAGTATCACGATGACGCCCTCTGCCGCCTGACGAATGGCTTCGTGCATGGTGCCATTGAACGCCGTCGCATCGGCCACCGTCTGGTCTGCGGGGGTGACGACCAGCACCGGGTCATCGCCGTTTTCCAAGGCCGCCAGTGCGGCCAGGGTCAACGCGGGGGCGGTGTTTCTGGCCACCGGTTCCAACAGGGCAGCAGTTGGAGATATGCCGATTTCACGCAATTGTTCGGTTGCCAGAAACCGATGGTCTTCACCCGTCACCACCAAGGGGGCGGCCACCTGAATGTGGTCAGTGCCCAAGCCCATCAGCCGTTTGGCCGCTTGCTGGAACAGGCTGTCTGCACCCGTGAGGCACAGAAACTGTTTGGGGAAACCTGCCCTCGACAGTGGCCAAAGGCGGGTGCCAGAGCCTCCACAAAGAATAACGGGTTGCACCTTGGTTGGACGGGTCATGACATCACACTCAATATTTGAGACTGCTGGAACCGCCATGTGCTGGCACACATGTCGTCCAAGGTGCGGCTGGCACGCCAGTTCAAAGTTTCACCGGCCTTTTTGGGGTCTGCGTAGCAGGCGGCCACATCACCCGCACGGCGGGCAACGATTTTGTAGGGCACTTGCTTGCCCGAAGCTTTTTCAAAGGCCTGAATCATGTCCAGCACGCTGTAGCCCTTGCCAGTGCCGAGGTTGATGGCATGCCAACCGGTGGTTTGAGACAAGAAAGCCAATGCGGCCGCATGCCCTTCCGCCAGGTCCATGACATGGATGTAGTCCCTCACACCCGTGCCATCGGCGGTGGGGTAATCGGCGCCAAACACACTCAGTTCAGCGCGCTGGCCAGCAGCCACCTGGGCGATGTAGGGCATGAGGTTGTTGGGCACGCCGTTGGGGTTCTCGCCAATCAGGCCGCTTTCGTGAGCCCCCACCGGGTTGAAATAACGCAGGCAGGCCATCCGCCAGGCCGGATCTGATGCAGCCACGTCTTTCAACATCTCTTCGATGTGGAGCTTGCTTCGGCCATAGGGGTTGGTGGCGCTGGTGGGGTGGCTTTCATCCACCGGGAGGTACTGAGGTTCGCCGTAAACGGTGGCGCTGCTGCTGAAGACGAGCGTCTTGACCTGGGCCGACTGCATGGCCTGCAGCAAGCTGATGGTACCCTGAACGTTGTTGGCGTAATAGTCGACCGGCTTTTCCACGGACTCGCCAACGGCCTTCAAACCCGCAAAGTGAACCACCGCATCCATGCGGTGAGCATTGAGTGTGCTGATTAAAAGCTCTGTATCGCGCACATCGCCTTGGATGAGAGGCATTGGTTGCCCCGTGATCTGGGCCAGCTTTTCCAGAACCGCATCGCTGCTGTTGGACAGGTTGTCGTACAGCACAACCTGATGACCTGACTGCACCAACACCACGGCTGTGTGGCTGCCGATGTAGCCCGTTCCGCCGGTTAACAAAACGTTCATGGACTCGACCGAACCTTGGCGTTTCGCTGGCTGCCAACGGCCGTTCCGATTTCATATCGGAAATCGGCTTTGAGAAGGATTTGGGGAATGTGGCTCAATGCGCTTTAGGCAAGCTACCGCCATGCCGTTTCACGATCAGCAAGCGCGGTCTGCGAGATCCAACAGGGGGAATCCAAGGCTTTTTATAAGCAGCAGAGTGCTGCAAAAGGCCTAACGGACGGCTGTATTTTGCCACACCGTCATGACTTTGAGAAATATTTCGACCGAGCTTCAGCCGACCTTGCGCAGATTAGCCGGTGCAACCCGCACCCGTACTTGCTTGGAGAGCAGTTCGATCAACACCATGACCCGACGCTCGCCATCGGCCATTTGGTAGATGCCTTCGATACCGGCAAACGGCGCTTCCGTCAGACGCACGCGCTCACCGGGCTTGAACAGTCGCGCCGGCTCGGCCTGAACAGACGCTTCTTGCGCGCGCAGGGCTTCGACCAGCGAGTCGGCCACCTTGGCCGGCTCCACCCCGAAACTGACCAGCCGGCTGACGCCTTTGGTCGAACGGATGGGTGCCCAACTCGGAGTCGAATCACCCTGGCCCAGGCGGATGAAGAGGTAGCGCGGAAACAAGGGTTCGTCTGAAACCGTCAGCACACCCTGGCGGAGCTTTTCGGACGGGAGGGTGGGCAGATAGCACTGAAACCCTTGGCGCTGGAGGTTTTCCAGGGCGCACTTTTCCTGCCTGGGCTTGGTATGGACGAGATACCAGTGCATCATCACCTCCGAAGGTTATTTTTATTGTCATCATTTTACCCTTCGGTATTGCGGTGCGGCAATGAATCTGACCTATTGCGCCGGAGCCTCCCCCTCGGGCGGTTCCTCAAATTCGCCATCGGCCTCCAGCTGTTGCTGCACCGCCTCTTCCATGCTGACGGTGTTCACCACCAATTCGAAATGCTCGAGGATTTCGGGTTCGTGCCGGGTGATGTAGCTTTTGACGGCGTCGTTGCCGAGCAGCTTGGTCAAGTAGCCCTTGGCCACCACCAGGTTGAGCAGGTCGGAGCCGTAGTTTTCTTCGGCGTCCTTGTACTGGGTCTGGACCTGACTCATCTCCTTTTCCAGTTTGACGATCTGCTCGATGGGCGCCAATTGCTTGTCACGCTCGGTGGGTTTGAAGTCGGTGCGCTGCTCGGGTGGCGTGGCCTTGAGCAAGGCATCGGCGTGGGCCACCGTGATGGTGTTACTTGCCACCATCAGTTCCACCGCTTCCACCTGCCGTGCGGCCTTCATGTTGCGCAGCACCCGGGTCACGTCCGGTGTGAATTGCTTGTCCTGCAGTCGGGCGATCGCGTCCGGGCATATGCCTTCGAGCAGGTTGATGCGCCGGTTGATGGAGCTCAGGTTCACGCCAAAGGCCCGGGCCAGGCGTTCCTTGCTCACGCCCCTGTCGATGGCGCGGCGGATCATGTAGTGCTCCTGGATGGTGGAGAGCCGGTTGATGCGGTGGTTGTAGGTGTAGTTATGTGGTCAACCACATAACGGCAATTATGTTGCACCGGGATTTATGTGGTGTTGAGAGCACTTTTCAGGCGGT
>VFQO010001423.1_pt1 | contig 18328 bp, 19 predicted proteins | sample 3512331 | NCBI WGS metagenome assembly VFQO01 (sample SAMN10412371, study PRJNA504923) | tailings metagenome | isolation source: Replicate 3 from Balatoc abandoned mine | place: Philippines: Itogon, Benguet | collected 2017-08-28
CTCCGGGGATCATCTTGACCTTGATGTAGTGCTCGTCGGCAAAGCCGATCACCTTGCGGACTGTGGCAGGATCGAGATCTTCATGAATGTAGATCAGATCCAGGTCGAGATTGGGAGCTTCTTTGAAAAAGTCTCTCACTCCTCCCATGGTCTGATTGCAATCCGCCTGATCGTCAAAATATCCTAAAAAATTGATCCCAAAGTCTTTGCGAATCCGGAACACATCTGCAAGCTTTGGACTGGTACCTCCTTTGCCGACTATGACGGCGTTTCGGTAATTATTTCCTTTGGAGCGGTACTGACGGAGCACCATGTGGACACCGATGCGGAATGGACCCATGACCACAAAATGGATAAGACCCAACAAGCTGATCTGTACCCATCGGTAGGCATCATGCTGAAGAGGAACCCAGAGAATCGAGGTCACTGCCAAAAACCAAAGCAAGGTGATCCCAAAACTCCTCCAGGTCTGATCATACTCATCGGTGCGATCAATCCGATAATCCTTACGAAGGACGGAAATCAGAATCCAAACTCCGGCTAATGGGATGAAGGCCAGAAACTCCACATTATCCACAGGCTCGACCAACGTGAATAGCACCATGGTCAAGAATAGAGAAAATAGGGATGCTAAAAAGTCCGCTATTGTGAACAGCCAGGGGAAATAAGTTTCGAATTTTCTCTTCATAAAAGTCTAAAAACGAGATTGCAGGGGCACGGAATTAGAGCCTGCTCTCGGGGGACAGGGTAATTTGCAGGTAAAATTAAGAAAGAAATTCTCAAGGCTGATTACTTTTGAATTTATTTGTCACACATCTTGCCAAACGGCCCTTCATGAAGTCCCTTTTCGAGCTTTTTGCCTCATCCGACCAACCAAATTCTCTTGGCGCCAAATTTCGTGCTAAACGTCTCCAGCATTTCGAAAATCTTTTTCTCTCCCAAATACGTCCCAATCGGCCGATTCGGATTTTGGATGTAGGGGGCACGGACTATTTCTGGAAGGATAGTCAGATTCCCTCTATACCGGGAGTGAGCATTTCTTTACTCAACCTCCACCTGGAGCCCACTACCCATCCTCAGATCCAAAGCCTGATCGGAGATGCGACTGATATGAAGGAGTTTGAGGATCAAAGTTTTGATCTTGTTTTTTCCAATTCGGTCATCGAGCACCTCTACACCTATGAAAACCAGCAAAAAATGGCCAAGGAAATCAGGAGGATAGGAAAACGTTATTTTATTCAGACGCCTAACAAGTACTTCCCCATCGAAGCACACTATGCCCTTCCCTTTGCCCAATTTTTACCCAAAACGCTGGTCTTCCACCTCTTGACTAAGACCCCACTCAGTCGGATGAAGCGTTGGGAAAAAAAGCAAGCCCGGCAATATCTAAATGAAATCAGACTTTTGGACGAGCGGGAAATGAAATCACTTTTTCCAGGCTGTGAGGTTTTCAGAGAGCAGGCTTTTGGGATGACCAAGTCCATCACCGCCCACAATCTGACTTAGTCTGCAAACTGAAGGCGAACTAGATTGGCATACACCCCTGAGTCATTGACGAGGAGTTCCTCATGAGTACCTTGTTCGATGATCTGACCTTCTCCGAGGACGTAGATACGGTCTACTTTTCGGATAGTGGACAGTCTGTGGGCAATAATCAACGTGGTGCGGCCTTTCATCAGCTCATCCAAAGCATCCTGCACGAGGGACTCGGACTCGGCATCCAAAGAGGAGGTCGCCTCATCCAGAATCAAAATGGCAGGGTCTTTCAAAATGGCACGGGCTATTGCAATTCGCTGACGCTGCCCCCCTGAAAGCTTGATCCCCCTTTCTCCCACGAGGGTATCGAGGCCTTCTGGAAATTTGGTGATAAACTGCCAGGCATTGGCTTTTTGCGCGGCAAAGATGATCTCTTCCTCCGAAGCACCCGGCTTGGCATAGGCGATATTTTCACGGATAGATCCTCCAAAAAGTAGCACCTCCTGTGGGACTATTCCAATCCTGCTGCGCAGGGAATGGAGATTCCAGTCTTTGATATCGCGTTCATCGATCAGGATAGATCCTTTTTCTACTTCGTAAAAGCGCTGAAGCAATTGGATCACAGTGGATTTGCCAGCACCGGAATGACCTGCCAAGGCCACTTTTTCACCAGGAGCTATCATCAAATCCAAAGAGCGGAGCACCTCCACTTCGGGTCGGGTGGGATAGCGGAAACTCACTTGCTCAAAACGGATGGAGCCCGAGAAACTATCGGATTTCAAACCCTCCTCTGGCTCAGACTCCTCTCCCAGGATCTCCAAAACTCGCTCAGAGCTTCCGATCGCCTTCTGCAACTGACTGTAGATGTCACCCAGTCCTGCAATGGAGCCTCCTATAAAAGTGGTATATAGCACAAACGATACCAGTTCACCCACACTCATTTCTCCCGAGGATACCAGGCTGGCACCGTACCACATCACTCCGACTATGCCACCAAAGAGCGCAAAGATGATAAAGGAAATAAAGGCACCACGATACTTGGCCGCGGTCAATGCCACGCCTACCACTCGTCCCAGACCTCCGCTGTACCGGTTGGATTCATAGGACTCCCCGACAAAAGACTTGACCGTGGCAATACTCTGCAGAGTCTCCTCCACAATCACGTTGGCAGCGGCGAGTTCGTCTTGGGCCTGCTTGGATAGCCGTCGGATGAAGCGCCCAAACACCATCGCAATCATGACCAAAACGGGAAAAGTACCCAGCATAAACAGGGTAAGTTTGGGTGTGGTGACAAATAAAAATATCACTCCGGCCACCAGCGTTATGATCTGCCGAAACAATTCGGCTAAAGTGGTGGAAAAGGTATCCTGCAGCTGACTTACATCAGCCGTGATCCTACTGATGAGCTCCCCTGTCCTACGCTTATCAAAAAACGACATGGGCAAGTGCACCAGTTTGGAATAAAGTGACTGCCGAATATCTCTCATGGAGCGCTCCGAAACCTGCGCAAAAAGCCAAACCCGGAAAAACGAAAACAGACTCTGAATGGCCAAGATCCCCAAGAGAATAAATGCGATGGAGTTGACATCATTGACCAGCCAAGTCTTGCCCTCTGCTGTATCGATCAGCTTGCCTGCTACGAAAGGGAAAGTCAGGAGGGTAAGGGAGGACAGCAACAAAAAAATCAAGCCGACAGCAAACTTAGTCCGGTAGGGTTTGACAAAGCTGAAAATCCCCCCAAGTTTCCCCAGATTTTGTTTCGTTAACTTTCTCTTTTCCTCCTCCTCGAGCGCTACACCTCTTCGTTTTGCCATTTGCCTAATTACTGTACAAGCTGCAAAAGTAGGATTTTCGATCCAACTATGACACTTTGGGGATTAAGTCATTGCGAAGAATCGATCAACTTCTTGGCAATCACCTCTCCCAGGGCGGCAGAGTGCTTGAACCCATGACCTGAGCAGGCAGACACCAACAAAAAATCCGAATCCCCTCCTACAGGCTCCATGACAAATCTGGCATCCTCCGTCACGGTATAAAAGCATACCGTGGATTTCAAAAATTCCGGCTTTAGTCCCCTGATTTTCCCCGCTACTTTTTCCTCCCAAAACTGCTCCTGCTCTTCCTTCTTAACTTCGCGATCCAAGAGATCCGGATGGGTCACGGAGACAAAGGACTCTGTAGCCATTTTGACACTTTGCCCATCCATTGATGGAAAACCATAGATAAAATCTTCAGCCTTTGGACCATACCCCCACATCCAAACCGGATAACCCGACCAGTCGACCTCGGCCATATCCGCTTTGATCCAATGCAGGATTTGTCTACAGATTTTGAATTTTGATTTTTCATTTTGGGGTAAAAAATCCAAAATCCACCCCCCGGCTGTGCAGAGCACCTTTTTGGCATGGATCTGCCGCTGACCCAGGTCTAGAGCAAAGACACCTTGCGTTTTATCAATTCCGCGGACTGGGGAATTGAAAATCAATTTGGCGCCCTGTTTTTTTGCCAAAGTCAATTGAGTGTCCACGGCGAGTTCGGGTAAGACATATCCAGCCTCCTTTTCAAAATAACCTGTACCGGTACCCGGCAATGAAAAACCTGGAAACCTGCTCTCTACCTCCTCTGCAGAAAGCATCTCGTGGTCAATTTTATGGGAAATCGCAAACCGAACCGTCTGCTCAAAAAATCCCTCTGAGCCATGCTTTGCCCAAGGCTGATCGCCCGAGTCCATCAATAGTCCTCCCACAGGATGGTAAATCCGGACCCCATGAGCCTGTTGAATTTCTCGCCAGATATCATGAGAGCGCTTCGCCAAAGCCACATAATCTTCCCCTTCTCCCACTGCGATACGGGTGATGCGGGTTTCGCCATGGCTTGAGCCCATCTGATGAGGAGGATGAAACCGGTCCAGGCCGAAGACCTTACAGCCTGATTTGCTAAGCTGGTAAATCGTCGCACTGCCTACAGCGCCGCAGCCTATGACTGCCACATCGAATAGTTCCTTTGCCATGATGGAAATTAGGAAGAGAAATCTAGGGTAAAAAATACCAAGTTTTCTATGCATGCCTATCTATCAAGCCCGAAAGCAATCGGCTGGAAGATGAAAAAAGCCGGTCAAAAGCCGGCTTCACAATTAGTTTTTACCCATTTGGGCATCGATGAGTTCACGCTTGAGTTTTCGTTCTCGCTCCAGTGCATTTTTGCGGTGCTGCTCAAATTCAGCCTGAAGATCCTCCAGATCTTTTTGCGCTTTACGGATTCGGCCGGAGCTTTTGAAATACTGCATGGAAAAAAACAGAAGCATTCCGCCCAGAATCGCCACAATAATCCACATGATGGTGGAGTAGAGGGATTTTTGGATATTGATCCCTAAAAAAGAAAAACTCTCTTTAGCCTCTATTGCGGCTTCTTTTTCATTTACTGCTCGCGCCAACTCACCTGAGAGCAACAAGACTGAATCGGCTTGGGCAGTTTTTTCGGTTTTTAGGGTGACTATTTGATCTTTATACACCTTCAGTGAATCCAAGATATGGGACTTGAGCGTCTCCAAATTGGATTTTTTGACCACCTCATATTCCTGAAAATTGTTGGAGGTGCGATAGATGTACTCAAACTGACTTTCGATCGTACCTGAGTTGAGCGAGGCACCTAGCTCCTCGGTCTCTTGAGAAAATGTAGATCCATAAATGAAAAAAATGCACAATACGGTAAAGAGTCTCTGCGTCATATTCTGTCGATTTGGGGGTTGATTGGGCAAAGTATCAATAAACATGCCTTTTTGGCCAACTAATTCATAATAAGGGTGGGTAAAGACTTTTTGGAAATCCGGTTTCCAACTCCTTACTTGTTCGGTATAAAGACCGCGCTTGCCATGAAGACCCAGCTTTTACTATTTCTGATTTCCTTTTTTTGGATTCTATTCTTGTTTCCAGTGGAGCGTTCGATTGCCCAAAGCAATCCAAAAAACACACTCGATGCAGCAAAAGAATTGGTGGAAAAATCTGATTGGGCTGGGTCGGTGGAGCTACTCAATCGCCACCTCGCTACGTATCCCGGAGATACGTCTGCCTTGCTATTACGTGCTCAGGCGCGGATACAATTGATGGATTTGGAGGGGGTCTTGGTTGATTACAGCGATGTCTTGACCCGATACTCCGATCAGGCAACTGCACTTCAGGGTAGAGGAGATTTGTTTTTTGAGCTAGGGCAATTGGAGCAGGGTATTCAGGATTGGATGGATTTTCTGTATATCGCCTCAGTAGAGCAAAAAGACCTTGCCTATTACAAAATGGGAATGGGCTATCTGGAGCTTCGCATGTATGATGATGCGGTGGATCTTTTTGACATGGCCATAAGTCTGAGAGAGGACGAGCCGGACTATCATGCTCAAAAGGGAATGGCATTTAGCCGAGTAGGAGAAAACATGCAGGCTATTGAGGCATTTGAAAAAGCGCTGTCCTTGGATCCCAGTCACAATACATCCCGCAATGGCTTGGCCATGGTTTTATCAGGCTCTGATCCAGAATTGCTCACGCAAATCGAGGAAACCATAGCCGACTCCAGTGCCAACTCGCAGACTTACAAGCAGCGGGGATTTTATCGAATGAACAATCAGGATGAGGCCGGTGCCTTGGCAGATTTCAGTAAGGCTATCGAGGCCGATGCCGAAGATCCTGAAAACTTCTACTATCGAGCTATGGTCTATTCCCGCCTGAAAAAATGGAAAGAAGCAGACGCCGATTTTACCAAAGCCCTACAACTAAACCCCAAGAACCCTGAAATGATTTTGGCACGTGGACAGGCACGTTATCGAGCTTCCGAACTGCTGGAAGCGTTGGAGGATTTCACCAGATTGATCGAGCTGGATGGAGAGCATGCATCGGGATTTTTTCATCGCGGCATCACCCTGCAGCGCTTAGGCAAACTAGCAGAGGCCTGCGTGGAGCTCCATAAAGCTGCCGAGCTAGGAATGATCCAAGCAGAAGAGGTCATCGCAAAGGTCTGTGAAAATTAAACCCGAAATATGCATAGGCTTCTTATTACAAGATCAAAATGCCTCAAAATCAATCACTTCGCTGCATTCAACTCATTCAACAGAGCTATGCAATGCCTCATTCGTTAATACTTGATTTTCTTGCATTTTAACCTTTCACTACGGATCCTAATGCATAGTCCGGGTTAAACCTCTGCACTGGGTGAGACTTGGGCAGCAATCCATGCTGGCCTCCATGACGCAACCAAGGTGATCCCTATCACCGAAACACCTATCCAAATCAGGTCAAACCAGTCCAGTCTCACGGGATAGGCATTGACCACTGCTGAGGAAATCCCCAGTGACACCAGGCCAAACGTATCCTGCACCCAAACCAAAAGTAACCCAAGCCCCAAGCCTACCAAAGCACCGGAAAAAGCGATCAGTGCTCCTTGCTTCAAGAAAATGGATCTTACCAGACTGTCACGGGCCCCCATGGATTTGAGGATAGCGATGTCCTTTCTCTTTTCGATGGCAAGCATACTTAAGGAAAAGAAAATATTGAAGGAAGCTATTGCCAAAATAAATGTCAACGTAAGGAACACGAAAAGCTTCTCCAGCTTGACCGTACGAATCAGGGCGGCATGTTGCTCATCGGCTGTTTTGACCGAAAAGTCCGTTCCCAACAGCTTTTTGATACGGTCTTGAACCTCCTTGATTTTAAAACCCTCGGAGACTTTGACCTCAAGGGCGGTTCGCTTATCTCCATAGTTAAGCAAATCCCGGACAAAACCCAGCGGAGCAATTAAATACTCATTGTCAAACTGCTGCTCTATACTGAAAAAAGCTCTGGGCTCGATTTGAGCGGAGCTGTAGAGCTGATTGGGGTCGAGAGAGGCGGCAGATCGGGGAGCTTTGGGGTAATATACCCGAATCACCGAATTGATCTCATCAAGATTGACCGAAAGCAAAAACCCAACACCCCGACCCAATATAGCTCCCGGGCGATCTGCTGAGCCCAGAGTCGTGTCTCCCCAGAAATATCCTTTGGAAAACCGACCTTGATCTAAAAAATTTTCGGATACTCCTTTGATTCGCCCCACGAGCTGATTGCCGCGATACTCCAGCAGGGCGTTATCCTCGATGACTTCGGTGACGACTTGTACTCCCTCGATACGCTCTAATTGATCGATCCATTCTGCAGAAGTGAGGAAACTTTTGCCCTGTACGGATTCGATCTTCAGCTCTGCATCAAAGCTGGCAAAAAGACTGCGAATCAAATCTTCGAGCCCATTGAACACCGACATCACCGCCACCAAAGCGGCAGTACTCACCGCCACTCCGATCATGGAAATGACCGAAAGCACGGTAATGAAATTGCGCTTCTTTTTGCTTTTGAAGTATCTGCCGGCTATAAATGAGCTTGGATTCATGGATTACGAAGTGAATTAATCCTCCTCTTCTTCTTCCTCTTCCTCAGGGGCAGGGGGAATATTGAGTCCTGAGATCACTTTATCCATATGCTGTGCATAGCTTGCGGAATCGTCCGGGAAAAAAGCCAATTCAGGGATCACTCGTACCGTTTTGCCGATTCGCTTGGCGAGTGCGTGCCGGATCTCTTTTTTATGATCGTTGATTTTTTCGTAAATCTCCTTCGGCTCGGCAAGTAAAAAGCTCAGATAGACCTTTCCAAAACCCAAATCAGGGCTGACCATCACCCGAGTGATCGTGACCATAGCCCGACCGATGAGGTGCTTGGCTTCTTTTTGAAAAATATCTCCGAGTTCTTTTTGGAGGAGTTTGGCGTATTTTTGCTGTCTTTTGCTTTCCATGTCAAGTATTTGTGGTACAAATTTAGCGAAATACTTGGGCAAGCTTTAATTTCGGCCCAATTGATACCTTATACACAGATTTCCCTTGCTTAGTTTTTTCAAAGTAAACGATCCCTTTCGCCTGCTAGGTGTTGCCTTATACATCCTTTTGATCGGGGTAGTGGGGCTGATGGTATTCCCTACAGGACTGACCGAGCCCTTACTTCATTACATGGTGCTGGGCGAGCGAATGGCTGAGGGGTTTGTGCTCTACCAGGATATTTTGGATGATACTGGTCCCTTATCCGCCGGTGTATTTGCGTTTATGGATGTGGTATTTGGCAGGAGCGAGCTGGCATATCAGATTTTGGGTAGAGTCTTGATTTTATTGCATGTCATCTACTGGAACTCGATTCTGATCCGCTACCGGGTCTATACCGAAAATACCTACCTGCCCGCTATCATCATGGCAGGTCTCTATCAGGTTTCTTTTGATTTGTCCTACTTATCTCCTCAGTTATTGGGCAGTTCGTTCTTGATTTTGGCTTTGGGACAGCTTTTTTCTCAGACCGTCCTCCAGAAAGAAACCAGCGAATCCACCCTATTGATTGGACTCTATGGAGGACTCGCTGCGGGATTTCATTTGAATTACCTCATTTTCCTCCCCTATCTTATCCTGACAGGCATTGCCATCAGTGGATTTACTTTTCGGCAGGTGATGCTTTCCTTGGTGGGCTTTTTGGTGCCTATTTTATTGATTTTGGTCTTTTTTTATTGGAAGGATGCTTTGGGGGAGACACTCTCAGAAGTGCCTCTTTTTTTCATTTATGACAAATATGCCTACTTAGGATTTTGGCAAATGTCTCTTTTCTTAGCATTTCCGGCAGTTTTAGCGCTTTTAGGATTTCTGTTTTCGGCTATCTTCAAAGGATCCTCGGTCAATCAGCAAAAACAACGTCAGCTGATTATACTCTGGATGTTTTTTGGGGTGGCGGAGATTATCCTGATCAAGAGACAGGCACCCTTTCAGCTTGGGATTTTCATCCCCGGACTGACGTATTTGATTGCAGGCTTTTTTGTCAACACCGGATCCAACCTCCTCAGCAGACTGGCTTTTGGGATATTGCTTTTGGGATTGCCGGCAGCAGGATGGTGGTTTTGGTCACAAGGCCCCGGGAAAGATTCCACCTATTTTGTCGGAGAAGTAGCATCTATCGATCCCAGTATCCGCGATAAATCGATTTTGGTGCTGGATGGTCGCGAGGAATACTTCCTTCGAAACAAACTTGGGGGGCCATTTTTGAACCCGAATCAGACTCGGTATTTTCTGGAGGGTGATCTGAGCTTGGGAGAAAAATCCAAAATCTATGCGTCGTTTTACCGACAAAGTCCGGAAGTAGTCGTCGATCAGGGTAGTCTTTTCAGTGACTTTTTGGAGGACTTTCCTGCCATCGGGGTCCTGTATGAGAAAAAAGACAACGGGATTTATGTCCTTAAAAAATAAGGACTCAAGAGGACTTCACTTTTTTTAACTTACCGTATGACATCGGTGATTTAGCTTCTATCGTTACCTTTAGAGCATGGTAAAAATTCATTTCAAACCGCTGGCTGGCCTCAGTATTGGCCTTCTGGCCATGGGCTGCAGCAGTGCGGGCCTCATCACAGCTCCTTCTCTTTCGGTCAATCATACCCAAGCGCGCGTCTCTGAACTATCCGAGTCCCAATCCATGCGATGGGGACATCTCGATATGGTCCGGGATACCGTACCGGGTATGTCGGTAGATCGAGCTTATCAGGAACTCCTCAAAAAACGAAAAGGACAGCCCGTAATCGTGGCGGTAATTGACTCTGGAATCGATCTCGATCATGAAGACCTTCAGGATGTGCGCTGGGTGAATCCCGGTGAAAAACCCGGCGATGGCATTGACAATGACGGTAACGGCTACATCGATGATGTCCATGGGTATAATTTCCTCGGGGAATCCTATCACGAGCAGATGGAATTTGCCAGAATCTTGCGCCTAAAAATCGGTGATGAAGCGCTGCAAAAAGCTGCCCAGGAGGAATTGGACACCAAACTTCCCGAGGCACAAGCTGCACTTCCCCAGCTGGAGCAAATCCAAAAAATCATTTCCTTTGCCCACGAAAATATCCAAAAGGAACTCGGCAAGGAGGATTATTCTCTTGAAGATCTCGAAAGCTACAAGCCCAAAAGCCCACAGGAGGAACAAATCCTCGGCTTACTGGCACAGGTCATGGGTATGGGACAAAGTGTCCCTGAGGCATTGGCAGATTTGAAAAAAGGAATCGACTACTATCAGGCGGAGGTCAACTATCACCTCAACGTGGATTTTGATGGAAGAAAGCCCGTCGGAGACAATCCCTACGACATCTCCGATGCAGACTATGGCAATGGAAATCCGGACATCCGAGATCCGGAAGAAAGTCATGGTACCCACGTAGCAGGAATTATCGCTGCTACTCGTGGAAACAAAAAGGGTGTGGATGGAGTGGCGCATCAGGTCAAAATCATGGCCGTCCGTACCGTGCCTGATGGGGATGAGTATGACAAAGATGTGGCCATGGCTATCCGCTATGCCGTGGACAACGGGGCAAAAGTCATCAATGCTTCCTTTGGAAAGAAGTTTTCTCCCAATGCCGATTGGGTATATGAGGCCTTGGAGTATGCTGCCTCTAAAGATGTATTATTCGTCCATGCCGCTGGAAACGACGGGAATGACTTGGATGATCCGTCTAACCCAAATTTCCCCAATGATCATAAGCAGAAAAACAACCCTGAAATCGTAGATAACTATTTGACAGTGGGTGCACTGACCTCCAGTTTTGGACCGGGAATGGTCGCTGGATTTTCTAACTATGGGAAAGAAAATGTGGATGTATTCGCTCCTGGTGATGGTATATATTCTACGATGCCCAACAGTACTTATGAGTTCCAAGGTGGTACATCGATGGCGGCACCGGCAGTTTCTGGGATAGCCGCTATGATTCGTTCTTATTTCCCCAGTCTCAGCGCTGCACAAGTGAAGCAGGTGATCATGGATTCGGGAATCGAATTGGGGATCACGGTCAACGTCGGTGAGAATGAAATTCCATTCCCTTCCCTATCCAAATCCGGAAAAATCGCCAACCTGTACAATGCCTTGATAGTGGCAAGTGAGGTGGCCACGGAGCAATAAATCTTTTTGATTGACTTCCAGCAAAAAGCCCCGATCCAATCTAGTGTTGAATCGGGGCTTTTTCGTATCCGAAAGCTTTTTACTGACAGGCGATTTTGTTCACTCGATTAGCGTGTCTTCCTCCTTCAAAATCCGTGGTAAGGAAGATTTCGGCCAGCTTTTCAGCTAATTCATAGGTAATAAATCGAGCCGGTAGTGCTAATACATTCGCATTGTTGTGCTGACGGGCGAGGGCTGCCAGTTCCTCATTCCAGCAAAGTGCCGCACGGATTCCTTGATGCTTATTTGCTGTGATGGCTACTCCATTTCCACTACCGCAGATCACGATTCCCAGTTCGAATTCACCGTTTTCCAAGGCTGTGGAAAGCGGGTGGACATAATCCGGATAATCTACCGAGTCTGAAGAAAAGGGCCCAAAATCCTTCACTTCATAGCCCAGAGCTTGAAGTTTGTGGATCATTTTTCCTTTGTATTCAAATCCGGCATGGTCACCGCCGATGGCTATTTTCTTTCCCATAGTTGATTAAGCTTCAGGTTCATGGTTTTGGTCAAATGCGGCTTGCTTCAGCGCACGTTTCTTTTCCAGTCTTTTGGCGATGGTAATCCCCACCTCATAAAGAACCAAGATCGGCATAGCTATCAACAGCTGAGAAATGACATCAGGAGGCGTGATAATGGCAGATACTACCAAAATAACCACAATCGAATGTCTCCGATAGGCCTTTAGCATCTTCGAAGTCACCAAGCCTGACATGGAGAGGAAATACACCACCACCGGCAGCTGAAACATGATCGCAGACGCCAATACCAACATCGTCAGCGTGGTCACATAGGACGTGATGTCAAACTCATTGGTGATCGTGGGATCGAGCTGATAGTTGGACAAGAAGTTGATCGAAAGCGGAGATAGTACATAGTAGCCAAAAGCCGCACCGGTCAAAAACAATAAACTGACGAAGAAAACTGCTCCACGGGCGGCGTTTTTCTCCTGATCGTAGAGTCCTGGACTGATAAACTTCCAGACTTCCCAAAAAACATAGGGAAATGCCGCAATAAATCCCACTACAAAACTCGAAGTCATGTGCATGGAAAATTGCCCAGTCATCTGTCTACTTTGGATGGTAAATGGAAGCTCATCGATGCAAAGTGCAGAAATCCCGAGGGAATTTCCAATATCACAGAGTACCCGATAGGTGAAAAAATCCACCTTTGAGGGACCCAGAATAATCACTCCAAACACGATGCTTTTAGCCAAAAAGGCCGCTACTGTGAAAATGAGGACTGCCGCTACAGACCGAAGCAAATGCCATCGCAATGCCTCTAAATGGTCCAAAAAGGACATTCCTCCCTCTTCTTCCTCTTGATATTGATCTAAGGCCACGTTGTGGTATTCAGGTTTTTAGTAAAGGGGAAACTGCACCATCCAGTCATTGACTTCCGACTTGATTTTGGCAAGCTCGGCCTCGTCTGAGTGGTGTTGTAGAGCCCGATCGATCAGGCCTACGATTTTAATCATGTCTTCTTCCTTGAGGCCTCGTGTAGTCACGGCTGCAGTACCTACGCGCATACCTGAGGTCACAAATGGAGACTTGGTGTCAAATGGCACCATATTCTTATTGATTGTAATGTCCACTTTTCCGAGAGTTTCTTCGGCAAGCTTTCCAGTCAACTCTTTGTTTCTCAAATCGATCAACATCAGGTGATTGTCAGTACCTCCGGAGATTATTTGATATCCACGAGATACGAACTCATCGGCCATTACGGATGCATTTTTCTTCACCTGAATGACATAATGCATATAGTCGTCAGAAAGCGCCTCTTCAAAAGCCACTGCCTTGGCTGCGATAATGTGCTCCAAGGGACCTCCCTGAGTACCCGGGAATACGCCCATATCGAGAAGAGCAGACATTTTTCGAATTTCGCCTTTTGGTGTAGTCAGTCCCCATGGATTGTCAAAGTCCTCCCTCATCAAAATCAATCCACCTCGAGGGCCTCTGAGCGTCTTGTGCGTAGTCGTGGTGACGATATGACAATGCTCCAATGGATCATTCAAAAGTCCTCTCGCAATCAATCCGGATGGATGCGAAATGTCGGCAAGAAGCAATGCACCAACTTCATCTGCAATCGCTCTTAATCTTTCATAATCCCAATCACGAGAATAAGCCGAAGCTCCACAGATGATCATTTTTGGTTTTACGGCAAGTGCTTTTTCTTCCACTTTGTCGTAATCGATGACTCCTGTCTCCTCTTCTACGCCATAGAAATGAGGTTGATAAAGTTTTCCGGAGAAATTGACCGGAGATCCGTGTGTCAGGTGACCTCCATGTGAAAGATCAAATCCAAGAATAGGGTCGCCTGCCTTTAGGCAAGCCAAAAATACGGCTGCGTTAGCCTGTGCGCCGGAATGCGGCTGCACGTTGGCCCAAGTAGCACCAAAAAGCTGCTTGGCACGGTCGATGGCAATTTGCTCGATTTCATCTACGATCTCACAGCCGCCATAGTAACGCTTGCCGGGTAGACCTTCCGCATATTTATTGGTCAAGACGCTGCCAGCAGCTTCCATGACTTGCTTGGATGTAAAGTTTTCGGAGGCGATGAGCTCGATACCTCTTTTTTGTCTGTCTTCTTCTCGGGAGATGAGATCGAAAACGAGCGAATCTCTTTTCATAATCGGGGGTTTGAAAGCAACGAATCAGGTGAAAGACTGCTTGGAGCCATTTCAAAAGAAGTCCAAAAATAGACTTAAAGTCCTTATTATCCAATGTGAAAAAAAGCAATTGCAAACTATCCCGGAGCATTTCCCAACGGATATCCAAATCTCCTGCTCTAATCGCTCTCTGTGATCAAAATATCCTCGAAGCAGCAAATCTACCTGCTCGATTTTGTATTTTCACTCAATGAATGATTTCCAATTTCGCCCGCCAACTTACTTTCCAAATGGTCAGACTTCAGTCCTGCTGGTCAGACTACACTATCCCGAAAGCACCTGGGGCGAGCAAATCAGCATTTATGCCCACTTTTTGGAAGGGAAAATTCAATTTGAAGCAGTGGACTTCTATGGTAACGACTATATCCTGTACCCGGGCAGCACTTGGGAACCGCTTAGCTTGGAAGATATCATTTACCTAGTCGAAGGAATGCAGCTCAACCAAGACACTTTAGAAGGCAATATGCCCTTGGTGCTGGATGGGATTCCCGAGGTGGAAAGTGAGATTTATCCTCAACTCAAGGAATATTTCGCAGACAAAAGAAAAAGTTTTGGATTAGACTAAAATTCGAAAAGGGCCTGCTTTTGTATAGACGCTTCTTTGGTCCGAAACCACCACTCATAGGTATCAAAATCCAAGCAATCACTCAGCTCGAGGCCTTGAAAAATGATTTTCTTCAAAGAGTCCACCGGAAGATAGGACCGAATCGTTCTGACTTGCTCTACAGGAAGCTGAGAAAGTTGAATCCATTTTTTGCCTTCAATAAAAATCGGTATAAGTTTAGTCATCCAAAATTTGATTTATTATCAAAAGTAGCTTGATAATCAGCTCAATACTAGGCCCAAAGGTTATCTTTCTGTTAAATCCAGCATTTCCCCACTTCACCTAAGTTCATGACCGGAGCGATCATAGCCATAGCATTTCTTATTGGCGGGATTATTTTGAGATCTTTTAGTGGATTTCCGGCGGAGCAGGCAGCCCGGCGAGTGCAGCAGTATTTGATCCAGATCGTCCTTCCGGCGCTAGCCTTGCTTTATATTCCGCAGATCAGCCCAAGCTGGGGATTGTTGATTCCCATTTCGGCAGCATGGTTTACTTTTTTGATGTCTTGGGCCATTTTCGGGTTTCTGGGGCATTGGCTTCGCTGGGGGAAAAATGTCACCGGATGTCTGATCATCGTGGCCGGATTGGCTAACACTTCCTTTTTGGGATTCCCGGTGATCGAAGGACTGTATGGAAAAGAAGGCCTGCCCATTGCCCTACTGATTGATCAGGGTGGATCGTTTTTGCTGGTTTCGTCGCTTTCCATTTTGGTCGGCTCACTGTATGGCAATCATAGCGAAAGCCTGAAAAAAGTCCCCCTAAAAATCATCAGGTTCCCCCCTTTTGGGTTTTTGATCGGAACTCTTATGATGAGTTTGATGGGGATACACACCCCGGACTTTTTGATCCCAATCCTGCAGTTGATCGGCAAAACGATGCCTCCTATGGCTTTATTGGTGATAGGACTACGGTTTGCCGTAGATATGCGCTCGATTACCTCCCGATTTTTTTGGTATGGGTTGGGTTATCGTCTGATTTTGGCGCCTTTATCGGTTTGGGTAGTCTATGGGCAGGTGATGGATACGACTTCGCTGGAGTTTAAAGTGACCGTGCTCGAGAGCGGCATGGCCCCGATGATCACCGGTTCGATCATTGCGATCCAATTTGGCTTGCAGCCCAGACTGGCGACTTTGCTATCTGGGCTGGGAATGCCGATTTCAGCTATTTCGCTGACACTCTGGTATTTTTTAGTAGGGTGATTAGCCCCAAAACTCCCTGAGTAAGTCTAGGAACTCCGTATGGATGCGTCCATTGCTTGCCACGATTTTTCGGCCAAAAATAAAATCTTTCTCCCCTGCGAAATCTGTCACTTGTCCTCCGGCTTCCTGCACGATGATGGTGCCAGCGGCTACATCGTAGGAGTTGAGATTGTATTCAAAAAACCCTTCAGTTCTGCCGGTAGCGACATAGCAGAGATCCACCGCAGCTGACCCCATCCGGCGCAGTCCATGTGACTTTTGCATTAAAGCTTTCATCGAATTGAGGTATCGGTCGATCAACTCAAAATTGTAATACGGAAATCCCGTGGCCACCAGTGAAGCTGCCAAAGTCGAAGCCTGACTGACGTGAATACGGGTATCATTGCAAAATGCTCCCCCACCTTTGATCGCATAGAAGCACTCATGCCGATTGACCTCATAGACGACACCCAATATCACCTCTTCATCTTCCATCAGGGCAATACTCACCGCAAAGACCGGAATGCCATGAATAAAATTGGTGGTGCCATCCAGCGGATCGATTACCCAATTGTATTTTTCGCCCTTGATGGTGCTAGTCTCTTCTTCTGTGATAAATCCCGCTTCGGGAAAAACGGCGCTTAATCGCTCGACGATGATACGCTCGGCTTCCTTGTCCACATAGGATACCAGATCATTGAACCCTTTATGTTCGACTTTGGCTACGTCAAAGTGAGTGCGCTCCTTGCGGATAAAAGATCCAGCCTCCTTGGCTACTTCTTGGGTTTGCTCTAAAATTCGCTTTAATTTTTCTTGGCTCAACATGGGGGAATGTCAATTTAAGCGGGAAAGATAAAGAAGTAATTTTGCTAAACGCAAGATTTCTCACTTCTTTTAACGAATAGTCTATTTCCTTTTCGAAATTTTATATTCTTGTGTTTTTGGGAGTTTTTGGGAGAAAAGGAGAGGCTGATAAAAAGCATTTTTAGAATAGATTTATAAACTAATCATTCCAAGAAGCACGCTTTCGCTCCATCTTTTCCTCTCGAGTCTCTTTGACTTCGGGCTTTCCGTCAAGTACCAAAACGATCTCTCCCTTCAGGGGATTAGTCTCGTAGTACGTGATCAATTCAGCCAAAGTGCCCCGGACATTTTCCTCATGAAGCTTGCTGAGCTCACGGGAAACACAAGCTTGTCTTTCTGGCCCAAATGCTTCCGAAAATTGCTCCAGAGTCTTGAGCAATCGATGTGGTGATTCATAAAAAATCATCGTGCGCTCTTCTTCCAGAAGTGCATCGATTCGGGTTTTTCGACCCTTTTTGTGGGGAAGAAATCCTTCGAACACAAAGCGGTCATTGGGCAGGCCTGAATTGACCAAAGCCGGAACAAATGCTGTCGGGCCGGGGAGACACTGTACCTCCATTCCCGCAGTGATCACCTCTCTGACCAGCAAAAATCCAGGATCCGAAATGGCCGGCGTACCCGCATCACTGATCAGAGCAAAGGTTTCCCCTTTTTGCATCCGTGAAACCAGCTTTTCGACAGCCTTGTGTTCATTGAAAATATGGTAACTCTGAAGGGGCTTAGCAATCTCCAGATGCTTGAGGAGAATTCCTGAGGTACGGGTATCTTCTGCCAAAATCATATCTACGGCCCGGAGCACCTCCAATGCTCTCAGGGTGATATCCTTCAGATTACCGATCGGAGTAGGAACCAAGAAAAGATTAACCTTTGCCTCGCTCATTTCTGTATTTCGTCGATAGCCTTGGCGAGTTTGTGGTCCTTTTCGGTGACCGTATTGCCGGCATCATGGGTGGTGAGTTCTATTTCGACCCGATTATAGACATTGGACCAGTTGGGGTGATGTCCATGAGCTTCTGCCAAAAAAGCCACACGGGTCATAAATGCAAAAGCCTCCTGGAAATCTCCGAAGGTAAAACTCTTTTTCAGTCGATTATTTTCTTCATTCCACATGATAAATCAGATTTAAAGTGCAATTACTCCTTCTATTTTGGCAGCCTTTTCGTAGATCCCGATGACATGATCGGCACTTTCGGCCATCATTTGAATAGTAGTGCTGACGTACTTGCCGCCACTGCTGGGCTTCAAAATCATTTCTTGCTTGGGGAAAAGTGCTCCTATTTCATTTTCCCTTCCCATGGGCACAATAAACTTAAACATATAAAGCATAGGAAACTGGCCCACAGACTCCAGTTTCTCTTTGAAGGCAACTTTATCAAATTTCGTTTCCATAATCAAACTTACCTCTTTCCTAAATTTTATTCTAATCGGGTAGGAGAAACGGGATTAGTTCCCGTTTCGTCCTCCCACACCACCGTACGTACCGTTCGGTATACGGCGGTTCCTTGCTTTTACACCGTAA
>VFQO010001424.1_pt1 | contig 18317 bp, 13 predicted proteins | sample 3512331 | NCBI WGS metagenome assembly VFQO01 (sample SAMN10412371, study PRJNA504923) | tailings metagenome | isolation source: Replicate 3 from Balatoc abandoned mine | place: Philippines: Itogon, Benguet | collected 2017-08-28
CGCGCTGTGGCGCTACATCGCCGACCGGCTCGAAAAGAATTTCCGCCGCACCGTGTTTGCTCCCGCGCCGAACGGCGTCGGTCAGCAAATGGGCGGTGTGCCGCGTCCGGCTGGCGGCTTCGGTCGCCGGGTGGCGCAGTAAGCTCAGGCACAGGGAACAAGGGCGATGTCCGAACCCGGTTTTGCCTCGCTCGGCCCCACCTTGCTGGCCCGCAAGGGCGGCGCCAAGCCTGCAATGCGTCCGCAGGTCGCCCCGCTGGTGGTCGACGAGACGCAAATCGCCGCGCTGGCTGACGAACAGCTCGAGGATCTCGGCTGGAACGACATGGGTGACGGCGAGAGCAGCAGCGAAAGCGAAGCCGGTGCCGATGTCGTCGTGCCGATCAACGCTGCTGTCGCCGCTGCAGACACCGCCCCGGTGCAAAGCCCGATCGTCCACCGCCAGCAGCGCCGCCTTGAAGAGCGCGTGCTTGCCGATGCGGCGATGACCGGCCCCGAATACGCCGCCGAAGACACCCTTGGCGAAAGCGCTGACGACGCCGGGGAAGCAGACGACTTCGATTATGAGGCCTGGACCGCCGACGACGCCGAAGAGGCGGAGGAAGAGGCTTACGCGGACCAATACGACGCTGCGGACTATGCCCCGCTTGCGCCGGCTCCGGCACCCGTCGTGGTCCCGGCCAAGGCCTGCCGCGCCCCGCGGGCTCCGGCCCGCAGCCCGATTCGCACCCTTACCCCGGTGGCCGAACGCCGCGCTGCCTTCACGCTGCGGCTCGATCCCGAGCGCCACCTCAAGCTGCGCCTTGCCGCGACCATGCAGGGCGTGAGCGCGCAGGCACTGCTGACCGAGGCGCTCGACGCCATGCTTTCAGAATTCGACGATCTCGACGTGATCGCCGCCCACCTCAAACGCCACTGATACCCAACACCACCGCGACCGACAGGATCAACAGGGGGATTATGACCATGGACCGCAGCACCAAGACCGGCTTCACCGCGCCGCGCCTCGCGCTCGCCGTCACCACCGCACTGGCGGGCCTTGCGCTCGCGGGCTGCTCCACCTCGGCCGCACCGCGGGCCGACGTGTCGTTCTCCAACGCGCAGGTGGCTCTGCAGAAGGGCCAGACCGACAAGGCCATCGCTCATGCCGAAGCCGCCGTGCTGGCCGAGCCGCGCAACCCCGGCTTCCGCGCACTGCTCGGCGCTGCCTATCTCGAGGCAGGCCGCTTCCAGTCGGCCGCGACCAGCTTCGGCGATGCGCTCGACCTCGGCAATGAAGACCCGCGCACCGTGCTGAGCTTCGCGCTCGCCAAGACCGCGCTGGGCGAAGGCCGGGCAGCGGTGCAGGTGCTCGACGACTATGCCAAGCTCATCGATCCCGCCGATCTCGGCCTTGCCTATGCGCTCGCCGGCCAGCCGGAACGCGGCGTGCACGTGCTGATCAATGCGGTGCGCGCCAGCGACAAGGCAACGCCCAAGCTGCGCCAGAACCTCGCCTACACCTATGCGCTCGCCGGCAACTGGCGCGCGGCTCGGGTGATGGCGGCAGAGGACGTGCCCGCCGACCAGCTCGACGCGCGCCTCACCGAATGGGCGACGATGGCCGCTCCCGAGCATTTCCAGCAGCGCGTCGCGGCGATGCTGGAGGTGACCCCGCGCATGGATGCGGGCCAGCCGCAGCGTCTTGCGCTCGTGAATTTCCCGTCGCAGGACGTGATGGTAGCCGAGGCCGCTGCGCAGGGCGAGATGCCGGCCGTGGCCGAAGCTGCTCCGGCCGCGCCCGCTGCCCAGCAGCTGGCCGTGGCCACGCCGCGTCCTAGCTTCGAGGAAGCCTTCGCCGCGCCGGTCGTCCCGACCGCAACGGCTTCGGCCAACACCGAAGGCGTGCGCTTCGTTTCCAATCCGGTGGTGCAGCAGCTTCCGGCCCGCGCCACACCGCGCGTTGCCGCCAGCCCGCAGCGCCGCATGACTGGCACGCTCGCTGCCCCGGTGGCGAGCGACAAGCGCGCCAACACCCATCTCGTCCAGCTCGGTGCCTATGACAGCAAGATCGAGGCCGAGCGCGGCTGGACCGTGCTCAAGGGCAAGTTCCCGCAGCTCAAGGACCACGATGTGATCATCACCGAAGCGGTGGTGAACGGTCGCACGTTCTGGCGCGTGGCGGCTGCCGGTTTCGGTGCAATGAGCGCCAAGAGCATGTGCGGCACGGTCAAATCGGCCGGACGCGGCTGCTTTGCCTATGCGGCCTCGAGCCCGCCTGCCGGTGCCGTCGACCGCGGCGTGCGCCTTGCGGCCCGCACGCGCTAGAGCACTTTCCCCCCTGCGATCACGCAGCGAAACGCCCCCGGCGAGCAACGGCTCCCCGGGGGCTTTTTGTTGTGGCTTTGAATGTCAGGAACCGAGCCTGACGCCGCCCTTCCACAGACCCAGCACCCGCCCCTGCGCGCCCTGACGGTCGAACGGGGTATTGTCGGCGGTCGCCTCCATCTTGCGGCGATCGATAATCCAGGGCGCGTCCGGATCGATGATGGCGATGTCGGCCTCCAGTCCAGCGGCCAGTTCCCCCGCCGCAACGCCGAGCAGGCGGGCCGGATTGCGGGCGAGCAGGTCGAAGGCGCGCGGCGTGTCGATCACCCCGTCGCGCACCAGCCCCAGCGTCATGGCGAGCAGCGTCTCGGCCCCCGCCATTCCCGGGGCTGCATCGGCGAAGGGCAGGCGCTTGTCCTCCGGCCCGCGCGGATCATGGCCGCTGGCGATCACATCGACCGTGCCATCGGCAATCGCCGCAAGCGCCGCCTGCCGGTCAGCCTCGGCGCGCAGGGGCGGTGAGAGGCGGGCGAAGGTGCGGTAATCGACCGTCGCCAGATCGGACAGCATGAAATGGGCGGGCGTGATCCCGCAGGTGACGGGCAGCCCCCGCACCTTGGCCGCGCGCACGAGATCGAATCCCCGAGCGGTCGTCACCTGCCGGAAGTGGAGCCGTGCCCCCGCCAGTTCCGCGAGCGCGATGTCGCGCGCAATCGCCAGCGCCTCGGCCTCGGCCGGTGCGGCAGGCAAGCCCAGACGGGTCGCAATCTCGCCGGCGGTGGCGACCGCTTCGCCGGCAAGCCCGGCATCCTCGGCATGGGTAACGACCACCAGATCGAGCATGGCGGCATAGCGCAGCAGCCGCAGCATCACGCCGCTATCGGCAATCCAGCGCCGCCCGGTGGCGATCCCCCGCGCGCCCGCCTGCTGCATCAGCGCGAGCTCGGCCAGCTCGCTGCCCGCCAGCGCGCGGGTCGCCGCGGCAAGGGGGTGGACCCACAGGTCGGGCTTGCCGCTCTTGGCGATGAAGCCGACCCGGCTCGGCAGATCGAGCGGGGGGGACTGGTCCGGCATCAGCGCCGCCCGGGTGATCCCGCCGAAGTGGAATGCAGGCTTGTCGACCGCGAACACGCCCAGATCGACTAGGCCGGGCGTGACGAGCTTGCCCCGCGCGTCGATTGTCTCGTCGCCCGCTTGGGGCGCCACATCGGGGCCAAGCGCAGCGATCAGGCCGTCAGCGCAGCGCAACCCGCCCGCAAGGATCCCGCCGGGCGTGACCAGCCGGGCATTGGTAATGGTGAAGGGTTGTGCCTGCTTCATGCCGCCCAGCCCTCCTGCCCGCGCGCTTCACGCGTCAGAATATCGAGGCAGGACATGCGGATCGCCACGCCCATCTCCACCTGCCGCGTGATCAGCGAGCGGCCCGCCAGATCGGCGACCTCGCTGTCGATCTCGACCCCGCGGTTCATCGGGCCTGGATGCATCACCAGCGCATCCGGGCGGGCGAGCGCGAGCCGGTCTGCCGTCAGGCCGTAGAGGTGGCGATACTCCCGCGGGGAGGGAATGAACTGCCCGCTCATGCGCTCCGACTGGAGCCGCAGCATCATCACAACGTCCGCCCCTTCAAGCGCGGCGTCGAAGCGGTGGAAGGTGGTAACCCCCATCGCTTCCACCCCGTCCGGCATCAGCGCGGGCGGAGCGCAGACCCGCACATCGGCCCCCAGCGCGGTGAGGCACAGGATGTTCGAGCGCGCCACCCGGCTGTGCAGGATGTCGCCGCAGATCACCACCTTGAGGCCGGTGAAGTCCTCCGCCCCCTCGCCCCGCTCGGCCAGCGCATGGCGCAGGGTCAGCGCATCGAGCAGCGCCTGCGTCGGGTGTTCATGGCTGCCGTCGCCCGCGTTGAGCACCGGGCAATCGACCTTGTCCGCGATCAGCCCCGTCGCCCCGGAAGATCCGTGACGGATCACGATCGCATCCGCCCGCATGGCATTGAGCGTGATCGCGGTGTCGATCAGCGTCTCGCCCTTCTTCACCGAGCTTTGCGCAGCGTGCATGTTAACGACATCCGCGCCCAGCCGCTTGCCCGCGATCTCGAAGGACAGGAGCGTGCGAGTCGAATTCTCGAAGAAGGCGTTGATGATCGTCAGGCCCGCCAGCAGATCAGTATGCTTGGCGCTCTGCCGGTTCAGCGCGACCCATTGTTCGGCTTCGTGCAGCAGGTAGAGGATCTCGTGACGCTGCAACTGGCCGATGCCGGTGAGGTCGCGGTGCGGAAAGGCCATGCGTCCCGCCGGAAAGCGGCCCGAAGGCGCGGAAAGGTCGGTCATAGCCATTAAAGCCACGCCCTTAGTCGAGCCGCATCCGACGCTCAACCCATGGCGTAAGCTTTCCGATAGAAGTTGGCGTGCAAAGCACCTAGACGGTGGCGACATGGCGGCAGCGACGCAACAAGGGGCAGCTTTGATGAGTTTCGTAGGCAAGGTCTGGAAAATCCTCGTCGGGATCAAGGACGGGCTTGTCCTGCTGTTCATGCTGCTGTTTTTCGTCGCGCTGTTCGGCATCCTATCGGCTCGCCCCAGCCCCGGGCAGGTGCGCGAAGGCGCGCTGCTGATCGAACTTTCCGGCCGGGTGGTCGAGGAAAAGTCGGTGCTCGATCCGATCGAGGCGTTGCTGTCGGGCGCGGCCCCGGTCGAGGAATACCGCGCCCGCGATCTGGTGCGCGCGCTTGATGCCGCCGCTACCGACGACCGGATCAAGGCGGTGGTGCTCGATCTTGCCACCTTCACCGGTGGCGGTCAGGTGCATCTCACCGAGATCGGCGAGGCGATGGACCGGGTGCGCAAGGCGAAAAAGCCGGTGCTGACCTTCGCGCTCGGCTATGCCGATGATCACATGCTGCTGGCCGCCCATGCCAGCGAAGTCTGGCTCGATCCGCAGGGCGTTGCGCTGGTCACCGGGCCGGGCGGCAACAATCTCTATTTTGCCGATCTGCTGCAGAAGGCCGGGATCAACGCCCGCATCTACCGCGTCGGTACTTTCAAATCGGCGGTCGAGCCCTATTCGCGCAGTTCGATGTCGGACGAGGCGCGCGAGAGCATTTCCGGCATCTACAACGCGCTGTGGTCGGAATGGCAGGCCAATGTGAAGAAGGCCCGTCCCAAGGCCAATCTCGCGCAGATCACCGGCGATACGGCAGGCTTCATCACGGCCGGCGGCGGCGATCTGGCCGATGCCGCGCTCAAGGCCGGACTGGTCGACAAGCTTGGCGACCGGGTGCAGTTCGGCGCACGGGTCGCGGAAATCGCGGGCAAGGATAAGGCCGACGACACGCCCGGCGCGTTCGCCGCGAGCGAGCTGGGCGCCTTCCTCGCCGATCTCGGCCCGGAACGTTCGGGCAAGGCGATCGGCGTTGTCACCATCGCGGGCGAAATCGTCGATGGCGAAGCGGGCCCGGGCGTTGCTGGCGGCACGCGCATCGCCGATCTGCTCGACGCGGCGCTCGATGATGATCTGGCCGCGCTGGTGGTGCGGGTCGATTCGCCCGGCGGCTCGGCGATTGCGGCAGAGGAAATACGCCGCGCGATCCAGCGCTTCCGCGACCGCAAGATCCCGGTCGCGGTGTCTTTCGCCAATGTCGCGGCCAGCGGCGGCTACTGGGTAGCGACTTCGTCCGACCGCATCTTTGCCCAGCCCGAAACCATCACCGGTTCGATCGGCGTGTTCGCCGTGGTGCCGACCTTCGAGCAGACCGCAGCGAAAATCGGGGTCAATGCCGATGGCTATAGGACCACACCGCTCTCGGGCCAGCCCGACATCATCGGCGGTTTCTCGCCCGAGATCGAGGCGGTGCTGCAGGCCGGGGTCAGCTCGACCTACCGTGACTTCCTCATCCGGGTCGCCCGGGCGCGCAAGATGACCATCGCCAAGGTCGACACCATGGCGCAGGGGCGCGTGTGGGACGGAGGAGCCGCGCGGCAGATGGGCCTCGTCGACCAGTTCGGCGGGCTCGAGGACGCGCTCGATTGGGCCGCCGCCAAGGCCGGGCTCAAGCAGGGCGGCTGGCATCCCGTGTTCCTTGGCGAGGAAGCTGAGAACTTCGACCCGCTGATCCGGCGCCTGCTGACGAGCGAGGCGCGCGCGCCTGCGGGTTTGGTAGGCGGCGATCCCTTCGCGATGGTGGCACGCCGCCAGAACGAGCTGGCCGCACGGCTGATGCATGATGCCGAGCGGCTCGCGGGTGGCAGCGGTGTGCAGGCCTATTGCCTCGAATGCCCTGCCCGCCCGCCCGCTCCCGCCGGCTCCGTGCGCGCCCCGGCGAACGGCATGGCGGCGCTGATCCGCCTGCTCATGGCAGATTGAGCGGGCTACAAAAAAGTCTTCCCGCCAAGGCGTGCGGGCGCTTGCCAAACGCAGCCGACCACAGTAATGGCCCGCCCCTGTCCGAGGCAGAAGCCCCTTCACGGACGGGCGCGTAGCTCAGCGGTAGAGCACACCCTTCACACGGGTGGGGTCACAGGTTCAATCCCTGTCGCGCCCACCATCTTTTCAATGACTTAGAAGAGATGGTGCCGGTTCTTATGAAAAAATTATGAAAAAAGCGGTGTGTGGGTCGGCCACTTACCGCCCTTCAACGCTCAGATTTCCCCACCGACGCCCTTAAATTTCGCGACAAAATCAGAGACTCGCCGAAAGACCGTGGCCTTCTTGCTGAGGTAGGTGGGGTTCAACGGACTCATCTTCGGCAAGATGGCGTTCAGGTCGTTGCCGTTTTCACTCGCAAATTCTCGCTTGATCGAGTTGGCAACGTAACGCCTTGCTGCATCTCGGTTGAGGTTTTCCGACTCAACTAGCTCGCCAAACTCGCGACGCTGTTCGTTCTGCGCGAACTCGAAGAATGCTTGAATCACACCCTCCTTGCCATCAATCTCATCGAGGTTAGTCGCCTTGATGAAATCGACGATCAGGCTCTCTTTCGCGCGATTGCCCAAACTTGCTCGGATGATCCGGCGTGCCTCATCGATCAGGTCGCCTTTATCTTTTGAGCTCCGATTCTTCTCAAAAATCAGCTCCAGAATGTAGTCGAGATTGATCTCCTGTGATTTCAGAAGGTCGACCTCGAAAACCACATCGTCCCAGTCAAGGGCGCTCTCCTCAACCCGCTTCGATTCCTTCTCACGCCTCAACCAGTCACGAATATCGTTGTAGGTCGACTTGTAGTCTTGGACTTTCCGCTCGGCTGGAAGCGTCACAGACGCCAATTCTTGAATCTGAGAGTCGTTCAGGTGATGCAGCGCCTTGAACTCCTCAACCGCCCGCTGGTCTCCTTGGTCGACATTCTGCCACGCCTTCAACGCAACATACTCATCGAAATTTTGGAGCACGTTTTCAGCCTTCAGAAATTCGCCAAAGAGCTTGGCAAATTCCTTCTTGTCTGCCTCCTTCACGATCTCACTTGGTTCGGGGAAGCGCTGTTCAAGCTCCGCCAGAATCGTCTTGAAGCCCCGGCTTGCGGCCCCAGTCGCGATGTCTGAGAAGCCTTCCAGATACTCCCTGTAGCTCTTTTCTAGCACCACGTTCTTCGTGTTGCTGTCACCAAACAAGGTGATGGCATCAATGGTAGCCTGCTCGAGATCGCGAAACGCCACGATATTGCCAAAGGTCTTTGTCGCGTCGAGGATTCGATTTGTGCGCGAGTAGGCTTGGATCAGCCCATGAAATCGCAAATTCTTATCGACAAAGAGGGTGTTCAGCGAAGGCGCGTCAAATCCGGTGAGGAACATTCCAACGACGATGATGAGATCGACCTCCTTCGATTTCACGCGGTTGGCGAGGTCTCGATAGTAGTTCTGAAAGCCATTCCCATCCGTGCTGAAACTCGTGCCAAACATCGAATTGTAGTCACGGATCGCGGCGTTGAGAAACTCCTTGCCCGTGCTATCCATCGCGGAGACGTCGAAGCTCTCGTCGCCGATTTCGCCGATAGCGTTCTGCTCCTCATTCGCAGCGAACGAAAAGATGGTCGCGATCTTGAGCGGCTTTGCGCTGCCTTGCTGAAGCTTATTCAGTGCCTCGTAGTAGAGCTTTGCGGCGTCCACACTGCTGACCGCAAACATCGCATTGAAGCCCCTGCCTCCGGGGTTGGTGCGGTGCGTCTTCTGGCGAAAATTGTTCAGGACATACTGCGAGACCTCCTTGATCCGCTCGGGATGCAGAAGAGCCTTCTTGTTCTCAGCAGCGCCCAGCTTGGCTTCGTCCTGTTCCCTCTCGATGTCTCGGAACTGCGGCCGAACATCGTTGTAGTCGACCTTGAACTTCAAGACCTTTTCATCGCGGATCGCGTCAGTGATGACATAGGAATGAAGCTCGCTGCCAAAGACGCTCGCAGTCGTCTCCGCTCCAGAGGCATTCTCAGGGAAAATTGGCGTGCCGGTGAAACCGAACTGGTAGAAGCGTTTGAACTTCTTTTTGAGGTTTCTTTGCGCCTCGCCGAACTGGCTACGGTGGCATTCGTCGAAGATGAAAACCACTTGCTCGCCATAGACCGGCAAGTCAGCTTCGCTCTTCATTAGATTGTTGAGCTTCTGGATCGTCGTGACGATGATCTTCTGGTCGTTCTTGGCCAGATTGCGCTTGAGCGCCGCGGTATTGATCGAACCGTTGACGCTGTCAGGTGAGAAGCGCTGATATTCCTTCATCGTCTGGTAATCGAGGTCCTTGCGGTCTACCACGAAGAACACCTTGTCGATGAAATCGAGTTCGGTCGCCAGTCGGGCTGCCTTGAAGCTGGTCAGGGTCTTGCCCGAGCCGGTCGTATGCCAGACGTAACCGCCGCCCTCCGGCTTGCTCCAGTTCTTAGCATGGTAGGAGCTCTTGATCTTCCAGAGGATCCGCTCGGTCGCCGCGATCTGATAGGGCCGCATCACCAGCAGCGTGTTGCTCACATCGAAGACCGAGTAATGCAGCAGCACGTTCAGCAGCGTGTGCTTCTGCAAGAACGTGGCTGTGAAGTCCTTCAGGTCCTTGATTAGCCCGTTATCGGCCTTTGCCCAGTTCATGGTGAAGTCGAAGCTGTTTTTGTCGCGCTTTGTGGTGTTCGCGAAATAGCGCGTGTCGGTGCCGTTCGAGATCACGAACAGCTGCAGGAACTTGTAGAGCGAGTTCTCGCTATTGAAGCTCTCCTTGCTGTAGCGGTGGATCTGGTTGAATGCCTCGCGGATCGCCACGCCGCGCTTCTTCAGCTCGATCTGGACCAAGGGCAGGCCGTTCACGAGGATCGTCACGTCATAGCGATTGAGGTGCGCTCCAGACTGCTCGAACTGCTTGATCACCTGGACCTTGTTCCGCGCAATGTTGCTCTTGTCGAACAGGTAGATGTTCTGGATGCGTCCATCATCGAACACGAAGTCGTGGATGTAGTTGTCATGGACTTTGCGGGACTTGTCGACGATCCCGTCGCTAGGATTGTCCAGATAGGTTTGGACGAAGCGCTGCCACTCAGCGTCTGAAAACCGGACGTTGTTCAGGTCTTCCAGCCGCAGACGAACGTTTGCCAACATGGCCTCTGGTGAGGTTAGTTCGGGCAGGAACTCATAGCCCTGATTGCGCAGGTCCTGGATAAGCTCCCGCTCGAGCTCAGCCTCGCTCTGGTAGTGATCCGAAGCGGTCCAATCGCTGGCGTATTTGTCGAGAACGATGAAGTTCTTAGATTCCGCTATCGGCTTGGTCTGCTCCACCATCTTGTGCACCCTACTGCCAGTAGCCGTAATTGTTGATGAGGTTATCGAACAACAGTTTGACGGTCTGCTTCTCTGGCCCTGTCGGCTCTCGGACCTGCTCGCCCGAAAGCGTCGAATGGCTGGAGAACTGCATCACCCTGTTCAGATAGCCTTGTTTGGCACCAGGAGCATCCACACCGGGCACAGTGCTGAGCAGATCGCCCCAATTCTGGTAGCCTAGGAAGGCCGCAGTCTTCTCGTAGAGGTTTCGCAGAAACATGAAATGGAAGCGCTCGATCTTGTCCTGCTCAATGGCTTCCGCAAGCACACGGCGCAGATACAGATGATAGGAGAAGCTCCTGTTAGAATCCCCGTGCTTGGTGTCGAGCCTGAAGCTGCCGTCTTCCAACTGCTCAAGCAAACGGCAACCCTCTTTCTTACCTTTTTGGCTTAGCCCCAACTCGTTGTGCAGCACGTTGTAAAACAAGGGGCTGTGTGTCGTGATGATGAATTTGATCTCATTTGGCGGTGCCTGGTTGATCAATGCGGCAAGGTCGACTGCCAGCTCGATAAGGTGGTTCTCATCCAGAGACGTGACGGGATCATCAATGAAGACATATTCGAGGTCGTCAAACTGCCGTGTTTCGCGGTCATCCACCTCGGGCTGGTTCCGCACGCTGATCACCTGATCGAGCAAGCAATAGAATATGCTCCAGATGAAGATGCTTTCTTCGCCCTTGGAAATCTTCAGATTGTCGGCGCCCTTATCATCGCCGCTTTCCACCGAGAACGTGACTTCCGAGAAATCGTTGCTGAAGCGAGGCGTAAGGTTGCGCCGAGTGTAACGCTGGAATATCGTGATGACGCTGGCATCGAGCCCTAAATCCACGAAAGCGGATTTCGTGTAGGCGTTAGGATGGATCCTCAGCTTGCGATCAGCGTCGCCTTGGAGATCGTTGTCCCAATAGAAGAGATCTTCGGTGAAAGCATTGTAATAGAGTATCTTAGGCAGGTGATCGGCCGAACGGCCCGACGCCTTTGGGTCGACCAATTCCTTGAACACACCGGACAAGCGGGTCTTGCCGTTACCGTTGAAGGCATAGATGAGCTGGACCTTCTTGTTAGTCTGGCGAAGCGTATGCGCAATTTGGTCGAGGGTCTGGCTCATACCTCTGCTGCCTCGGCTGGCCTGGGGAAGCTCAGGAGCAGGTCGCGGTAATATTCATATTGCCTTTGCCGCAGCGCGATCTCGCGGGGCAGACCTTCGCTTAGCGAGGTAGTCAGCGTGTCGAATTTGTCGAGGATTTCGACGATGCGGGCCTGCTCCGCTAGCGACTTCTCTCGATCATCTGGGAATGGGACAGGCAACCTTACCTTCTTCATTCCGTCAATCAGAAGCCTCTTGATCTTGCCCCGAGAGACAAACTGACCCTTCTGATCATGGAAGGCGTCCGTTTGCATGGCGTATGCTATGAACTTCGGGTTCATCGCATGGCGAAACGCATAGCTATCATCGTGAATGGCAACCTTCTCGTCGCCGAGCCACGCAACGGCTTTTCCGACATCCTCGACGGTTTCGCTTACACCAGCCACGACAACATCGTTCTTCTCAGCAAACCGCAGCGAGTTCGCCATCTCGACCCTCACCTTGGAGAGCGTTTCCTGAGCGAACACACCGTAATGAGTGTAGATTTCACCATAGTGGATCGCTCCAATACCTTGATCGCGATAGTCCGCCTTCGTGAACCGCTTTCCCCGAATAAACTCGCCGATTTCCTCCATCGTCTTCCACTCAACCTCGCCCTCTTCGAAGGTCAGGAGCTGGTCGCGGTAGTGTTTGTATTGCTTTTTGCGCAGCTCAAGCTCGGCGGTCAACTCGGCGGTCAACTCGATGAAATTGTCCAGAATCCGCACAATCTCCCCCTGTATTGCCAGTGACTTCTTCGGCTCCTCAGGGCATGGGATGGGGATCGGTTTACTTGAGAAATTGCTGATCCATTGTCGCTTGTGATCACCTTCAGAGAGGCCGCTCGGAAGGGTGTTGAGCCAGTGATAGATATACTTGATGTGAAATCGATCATCGTCACTGGAGGTGATCATCTTCATGGCTGACGACTTGGCCTTGAAGTCGAAGTCCACCCACTTGTTCGCTGTCGTGAAGTCATCGAAGATGATTGCTGGGCTCTTCGATGCTTCGTAGATGCCGCTCGTCTCGTCTGTGTATCCCAGGATAAATGTCTTGCCAGCCGTTAGAACCGGAGTGGCGAAACGGTCATCGTAGTTTTTGCTCTCCACCAGATATTTGGTGGGCTGTTCATATTTGGTGACCGCTCCCAAGGGCATCCACTCAACTTGAGCCCCATCCAGCAGCTTCGCAAGAAAGCCCTGTTCGCTCACGCTTCGATCTCCGCGACAATCGCATCGATTTCGCTACGCAGCCGGTCGATGTTCGCGACGGTGGTTTTCAGTTCGGCGTTGAGCTGGGTTATGTCGGTCTTCTGACGCGTATCTCTCGGCTCGACATAGGTGCTCACTGAAAGGTTGTAATCAGCATCTACAATTAGTTGCTGATCGACCGTCACGGCGACGTTCGGCACGTTCTCCTTGCTCGCGAACATCTCGATAATCCGCGCCACATGGGCATCGCTCATCTCGTTGGTGTTAGTCTTCTTGTCGAAGAAATCCTCTCCGGTCGCATCGATGAACTGCACCCTCGTGTCCGGCTTGTTTTTCGCAAGCACCAGAATGTTGACCGCAATCGTAGTGCCGAAAAACAGATTGGGCGCAAGCGCGATCACGGTTTCGACCACATTGCTGTCGACCAGATATTTTCGGATCTTCTGCTCAGCCCCGCCGCGATAGAAAATGCCGGGGAAACAGACGATGGCCGCGCGCCCCTTGGCCGACAGATAGTGGAGCGCGTGAAGCACAAAGGCAAAGTCCGCCTTCGATTTGGGCGCAAGCACGCCAGCCGGGGCGAAGCGATCATCATTGATGAGCGTGGGATCTTCATCCCCCTTCCACCTGACCGAATAGGGCGGGTTCGAGACGATGGCATCGAAGGGGCGTTCGTCGAGGAAGTGCGGCTCTTCCAGCGTATTGCCGTTCTGGATGTTGAACTTGTCGTAATTGATGTTGTGCAAGAACATGTTCATGCGGGCGAGGTTGTAGGTGGTGTAGTTGATCTCCTGCCCGAAATAGCCCTCCTCAATCAGATGCTCGTCGACGTGCTTTCGCGCCTGCAGGAGCAGCGAACCTGAACCTGCGGCTGGATCATAGATCTTGTTGACGCTGGCTTGCCCATGCACGGCGAGCTGGGCGATCAGCTTGGAGACGTGCTGCGGGGTGAAGAACTCGCCGCCCGATTTGCCCGCGTTGGCCGCATAGTTGGAAATCAGGAACTCATAGGCATCGCCGAACAGGTCGCCCTCATTGTCCTCGAACTTGAGCGGGAGAGGCGGCATGCGATCTGGAAAGCGAACTATGACGGCATAGTTTCCGCAAGCCGCCAAAAGGGCGATCGGTCGGCAGCCGAGGCCGATTTGCGAGCGCTTGGCCCCGAACCCCAGCCGCCTGCCCTGATCGATCGGACTGTGAACGAACCGACCTTCGAAGGCCTGACAAAGCTTTTTGCGATCGGCCAGACGAGCTGAGCGTCCCGCGATCGTGCGAAGTCTACGTGGGGGAATTGGATTGGCAATGCCCTCCCGCCCTTGTTTGTCGCTTCGGAGAGGCGGCGGGCATTCCGGTCACTGTGGTCCCTGAAAACGGCCATATGCTGGATAAGCGCTACGTCTCGCGGTTGCTGGACGGGTGGCTGCTACAAACGGTGTGACGAGCAATTCAGTCGCGATTCTGACGAGGACAAAGTCCGACACTGCCACCAAAGTCCGGGGGCAAATCTACTTCCCTCAGATCGCAATGCTCGCCAGCGCCTCTTCGGCATCATCACGCACAAGGTGCCCGTAGTGCTTTTCGATCATGGCAACGCTTGTGCCCGATAGCTGCGCCACGGTCAGGATCGGCAGGCGGGCGCGGATCAGGTCCGTGATGACGCTATGGCGCAGAGTGTAGGCGGATGTGGCACGGGGCAGATCAGCCGCTTCGACCGCGTCCTTTATCGGGTGCTTCCAAGCATCCTTGTTCCACGCCTCACCGCCAGCGCGGGCGAAGATCGATGCGGCTGGCAATTTGTCTTTCACCTGCGCTTCGAAGAAGTCGGCAATCGTCTGCGGCATGGTGAGCTGGCGCGGGTTCACGCGCTCCCCGATGCGGCTGAGATCGGCCATTTTCGGCACCCTCCAAAACTTATGAAAAAAGTATGAAAAACGTGGGCGAACAGCATCGAACGCCATAGACTGTTTTTAGACGATTTTTGTGTCCGAGGAAAGCCGAAATTGCCCGTTTTCCCACCCTTCACACGGGTGGGATCACAGGTTCAATCCCTGTCGCGCCCAGTATCTTTCTCCGATTGCGACAGATGGTGCTGGTGGCCTTTGGGCTATCGGTCAGTGCGTTGCGGCAAGGCCATGGCGGCCTGCCATGCGCCGGCGAGCGATTCAGCCTGCCCGCTCCCGAAGACATAGCGGTCGGGCCGGACCAGAACGGCCTCGGCGCCATGGCGATCGAGCCAGTCCGTCAACCCTGCCGCAAAAGGCGCAAGCCGGGCTCCGGCCAGATGATCGGCTCGGCGGATCATCCATTCGTCCGCCCCGAGCACGTCGTCGAGCCGCGCGCCATCAGCGCCGATCACTTGCGGAAAATAGCTCCCCGCGCCCGGCGATCCGGCGAGGATCGCGCCCGTGCCCAGCGGCGGGTAGGCGGGCGGGCCGTCGGGCAGCTTGCCCAGCGCCCGGGCCAGTGCGAATTTCGCATCGCGGACAGCTGCGCCCAACCGGCTGGTGGTGCACACCATCTTGCCCATCAGACACGCCATGTCGATCGTGGCGCGCAGGTTGGGGGCGCGTTCGGGCTGGTAGGTGTCGATCAGCGCCGCGCCCGCCTCGCAGCGGGTCACCGCCGCCAGCTTCCATGATAGGTTGGCCGCATCGCGCAGGCCCGAACACAGCCCCTGCCCCGCAAAGGGCGGGGTCTGGTGCGCGGCGTCACCCGCGAGCAGCACGCGCCCCTTGCGCCAGTGCTGCGCAATCCTGGCGCGAAAGGTGTAGACCGCCTTCCGCTCGATCCTGACTGCGCCTTCCACATTCCATGGCGCGAGCATCTGCGCCACCGCGGCATCGCTGCTCACATCTTCGGGGGTCTCCCCGGGGAGGATCATGAATTCCCAGCGGTGGCGCCCTTCGCCCATCAGCACGCAGGTGGTGGGGCGCGCCGGATCGCAGATCTGCAGGTTGGCGGTGGGGAGGCGCGAGGGATCATCGACCAGCACGTCGACCACCAGCCACGGCTCCTCGAAACCGAGATCCTCGAAAGCGATCCCGCAGGCCTTGCGCACCGGACTACGCGCGCCGTCTGCGCCGACGAGCCAGCGCGCACGGATCGCCCGCGCGCCTTCGGGAGAGGCGAATTGCGCGGTCACGCCCTCGCCATCCTCGGCAAAGAACTGCAATTCCCAGCGCGAACGCAACGCACCCGGCGCACGCTCCGCAAGCGAGGCCCTGAGCGCCGCTTCGACCGAGGGCTGGTGGATCATGTTGGCAACCGGCCAGCCGCCGGGGCCGATGCGATCCGCCCCGTCGAGGCACATCAGCAGCTTGCCACGAGCATTGCGGAATTCGTAGCGGTCGGCGCGGCGACTGGTCGCCATCACGGCCTCGGACGCGCCCGCATCCTGCAGGACGCGCATGCCTTCGTGATCAATATGGGCCGCGCGCGGGAGCGGGAAGATCGCCGCCTCCTTTTCGGCGACGATCACGCTGACCCCGCGCTTCGCCAGCAGCGCCGCGAGCGTCACGCCCGTCGGCCCGCCACCGACGATCAGCACATCGCAGTCGTAGGACGCAGCGACCACAGTCTCACCCTTCGGCCACCATCGTGCCTTCGATATGGCCGATGCGATCGATCTCGGTGCGCACCACGTCGCCCGCCTTCAGGAACCGGCGCGGATCCATCGCCGCCCCGATCCCGCCGGGGGTGCCGGTGAACAGGCAATCGCCGGGCTCCAGCGTCATGCCGACCGAGAGGTGCTCGACCTGGGCCCACACATTGTAAACGAGGTGCTGCGTGTTCGAATTCTGCCGCTCCTCGCCATTGACGAAGCAGCGGATGCCGAGATCGTGGGGATCGCCCAACTCGTCGGCGGTGACGATCCACGGGCCCATCGGCGCGTGGGTATCGAAGCTTTTGCCGAGCGCCCATTGCGGCACGGCGTGCTGCCACATGCGCTCGGTCACATCGTTGCCGACACAATAGCCGAACACGGCGGTAGGCGCATCGGCGGCGGCGATGTGCTTGCCGCCCTTGCCGATCACAGCGACCAGCTCCGCCTCGTAATCGGGCGTCATGGTGCCGCGCGCGATCAGGATCGGATCATAGGGCGCGTTGACGCTGGTCTGGGCCTTGGTGAACCACACCTGCCGCTCGGGCGTGCCTAGGCCGCTTTCGGCAATGTGATCGGCGTAGTTGAGCCCGATGGCGAAGATCTTGCCCGGGCGCGGGACGGGCGCTTCGAGCCTGACCTCCAAAAGCGGAATGCCCTCGCCGGTCGCCGCCTTGGCTTCGAGGCCGGGCTTGAGATCGTCCCAGTCGCGGATCAGGTCGATCATCGTGCCGGGCACGCCGGTCTCTACGACTTTGTCGCCGACCACGATCCCGGTGCGGGTCTTGCCGGCGTGGGTGAAGGTGCAGAGTTTCATCGGTCAGGCTTCCTTGGGTGAGCGGGCAAACAGGCGCTTGATGCGCAGTTGCGCGGCTGTGACGAAGGCGACGAGGCCGGGCGGCGGCGCCAGCTTGCCGGAAAACATCGGATGGGGAGCGCCCCATTGCACGGCGAGCAGCGCCTGCATGGTCTGCTTGGTCGGCGGGTCGGCGGCGGTGAACAGATCGCCGTCTGTCCAGTGTTCGAGCTCGTTGCCGAAGGGGTCCTTCCAGTAATCGAAGATCTGGCTGCCCATGATGTGGCGGCCCACGCCCCACGCCGCCTCGCGCTGGCGGGCCTTCAGGTGTTCGTGACCGAGCATCAGATCATCGAGGCTCTCGACCTCGAAGGCGGCGTGCAGCAGGCCAAGCTCGCCGGGAAGCTGGGCGAGGAAGATGGTGTGGTGATCGCTGGGCAGATCGCCCCGGTCGCAGCGCATGAAGGCGCCCAGCGGGACGTTCGGCGCGGCCTCGATCTCGTCCGATGTGAGGAAGCCGAAACGCTCCTTCCACCACCGCTCCGAGCGGCGGAAGTCGCTCACCTTGAGCACCGCGTGCCCGATGCGGCGGACATGGGCGGGCGCGGGTTCGAGCCGGATCGGGGCGCGCTGGCGCGGCTTGTCGGCCGCCGAGTTGAACAGCGGTGCAGGGCACGGCGCTGGCGCCTCGGCCTGCTGCCCTGCCACCACCTCGACACGGTAGCCATCAGGATCGGTCAGGCGCAGCACCATCCCGCCGCCCGGTTCGCTCAAAGGTTCGACAGCGACACCTTCATGCGCAGCGAGGGTTTCGAGATCGGCGATGCTCGCGGCGCGCAGGCCGACGGCGATGAACCTTGCTTCGCCCGGTTCGGTAACATGGACGAAGGGCCGTCCGTCGCTGCCCTTGCCGTAGAGCTTCCCGCCGTCCTCGAAACAGGCGAGGCCGAAGTCTTCGAGGAAGCTGCGCATTACGGACAGATCCGGCGCCGCGAAGCGCACGTGGGCTATGTCCTCCACCTTGATGACCGGCATGATCCCCCCTGGCGCGATTCGTTTCTGACTATTTGGTCAATCTGCTTGAAATTGACCATCCAGTCAAGTATGGACCGTGCATGGCCTCCCAGACCGCCCCTTCCGCCCGCACCCAACGCACCCGCGCCGCGCTCATCACTGCCGGACTAGACCTGCTCGCCAGCCGCCCGATCGACGCCATCGCGATCGACGAGGTGGTCGCCCGCGCGGGCGTCGCCAAGGGCAGCTTCTTCAACCACTTCCCCGACAAGCACCACTTCGCCGCTGCCGTCGCCGCCGAGGTCCGGCTTGAGGTCGAGGCAGAGGTCACGCGCGCCAATGCCGGCGTCACCGACCCCGTCGCCCGCATCGCCGGCGGGATGTGCGTTGCCGCCGCCTTCGCGCTCGCCCAGCCGCGCCGGGCCACGGTGCTGCTGCGCAGCCAGGTGCCCGCCACCCGCCAGACCCATCCGCTCAACCGCGG
>VFQO010001426.1_pt1 | contig 18285 bp, 18 predicted proteins | sample 3512331 | NCBI WGS metagenome assembly VFQO01 (sample SAMN10412371, study PRJNA504923) | tailings metagenome | isolation source: Replicate 3 from Balatoc abandoned mine | place: Philippines: Itogon, Benguet | collected 2017-08-28
GTCTGGAGGTTAGCGTCAAGGCGCGCTGGCCGATGACGGAGTTGCCGGCGGTCGGATGACGTCGTGTTGACGCGCCTGTGCGGGTCTGGTTGCTGCTGAAAACTCGCCGTGAATACATCCCTGTAGGCTCGCGCACGCCATCCATGGCGTGCGACGGTTTTCCACAGCAACCAGACCCGCACAGGCGCGTTGAAGTGCTGCAGCTGTCCATATCATGAAACGTGATTCTGACATTGGCTTTCAGCGTCGATAGACAGAGCGGGCATCAGTGGGTCGGGCAAGGGGTGCTGGCAAAACCGTGCGAGGCATGGATGCCGAGCCGAGCCCCCATGGACGGGTTCACGGCGTGTTTTGACAGCACCTCTTGCCCGACCTGACACAGCCTGCCGTCACTTGCCCCCGAACTTCCGCTCCCGTCCCTCGATCAGCGCCTTGATGTTTTCCTTGTGCCGCGCCAGCAGCAGCAGGCTCATGCCGACCACGCCCAGCATGGCCTCCGGCATCAGCCAGTTCGCGAGAAAGGGAGCGGCCACGAAGGCGGTGATGGCCCCGACCGACGATATGCGCGTGAGCGCGAAGCCGGCTATCCATAGCACGATCACGAACATGCCGACCTGCCAGTGCAGGGCCAGCAGCACGCCCAGCGCCGTGGCCACGCCCTTGCCGCCCTCGAAGCGGAAAAAGATCGGGTAAAGGTGGCCGAGAAAGGCGGCGAAGCCGATCGCGCTCAGCAGCATGTCGTCCATGCCCAGCTCGCGACCGATCAGCACCGGAATCACGCCCTTGAGCATGTCGCCGGTGAGGGTCAGCAGGGCGGCCGGCTTGCCGCCCAGCCGCAGAACGTTGGTGGTGCCGGGGTTGCCGGAGCCATCGGTGCGCGGGTCGGGCAGGCCCATGAGGCGGCAGACGATGATGGCGGCCGAGACAGAACCCAGCAGATAAGCGAGAATCAGCGCCGCAAACGCAAGCAGGTCAGGGCTCATCGGGGGCTCCGGCACAGAAGGTGATGGCATCCTAGCAAGGAGGTCATCCGGCGACGAGGGCTGCAGTGGACATTGTGTATATCCGGGACTTCAAGATCGACACCGTGATCGGCATGTTCCAGTGGGAACGCCGCATCCAGCAGACCCTGAGTCTGGACCTGGAGATGGCCTGGGACATCCGGCCGGCAGCGGCCAGCGACGCCATCGTCGATGCCCTTGATTACCGCGCGGTATCGGAGCGTCTGAAGGCGCATGTGTCCTCGGCACATTTCCAGCTCGTCGAGACCCTGGCGGAGTCCATCTGGGTCATCCTGCGTGACGAGTTCCACGTGCCTTGGCTGCGTCTGCGCGTGAGCAAGCCGGGTGCGGTGCGCGGTGCGTTTGACGTTGGCGTGCTGATCGAGCGCGGCACCCGGCCGGCCATGGCCTGAGCACCACTTGCCACGCGCCGCCAGCTCGTGCGGCATCCGGTCGGACGCCTGCGTTCAGCCCCAGACGCTGCGCCCGCCGTCGACGGCAACAATCTGTCCGCTGATGTAGCTGGCGCCGGTGATCAGGTAGGTCACGGTCTCGGCAATCGCGTCGACGCCGCCCTCGCGACCCAGCGGGATGCTGCGCAGGATCTCGCGCTGCAGGTCGGCATCCATCTCGCCCTCACCCTCCGGCCAGAGAATGGCGCCCGGCGCCACGCCATTGACGCGAACCGCTGGGGCCAGATCCTTGGCCAGTGCCTTGGTCATCGCCGCCAGCGCTGCCTTGGCCATGCAGTAGACCACGTGCCCGGCGAGCGGGTAGTCGGCATGGATGTCAGTGATGTTGACCACGGCGCCACGGCCGGACGCACGCAGGGCCGGCGCCAGTGCCTGGGTCAGGAACAGCGGCGCGCGGGCGTTGCTGCCAAACAGGCGATCCCAGTCCGCGTCGGTGATGTCGCCGACCGGCGTCGGGTGGAAGGTCGAGGCGTTGTTGACCAGGGCATCAAGGCGACCGCAGGCGGCGATGGCAGCCTCGGCCAGCGGCGTGATGACTGACGGATCATCGAGATCGGCGACCAGGACATGGGCGGAACCGGCACGCAGCGCATTGAGCTCGGCAGCCAGGCGGTCGGCATCGTCACGGCTGCGCCGGCAGTGCAGCAGCACGGTCCAGCCCCGGGCATGAAGCTGGCGCGCGGTGGCGGCGCCGACGCGGCGGCCGGCGCCGGTGATCAGGACAACAGGGTGGTCAGCGGGCATTGAGTGACTCTCGTCGGGCGCGATGAGCGTCGCGATAGGCACACAGCCGTTCGCGACGGGTTGCCTTCAGCTGTGCCGCGAGCTCCATGCCCTGGATGCCGCGCGCCAGCCAGTCGGCCACGTCTATTTGCCCACACTGCTGAGCGCCGCGCCAGTAGTCAGCCTGCCAGTAGGGAATGTCTTCAAGACCGGTGCGGCCTCGGGCATCAGCCTCGCAGGCCAGCAGAAACTCCTCGAATCGCTCCGGCCGGCGCCAGGCGTCCAGCGCCTCAAGTCTGGCCAGCAGGGTATCTCCGCGCAGCTCGTCGGCCCGGTGGCAGTCGAGGTGGAACTCGCCGACCAGCAATGCCAGCTCCTGCGTGGCTTTCGGCACCTTGAGGCGGGCACAGACCTGGCGAATCAGCGGCAGCCCCCGGCGCTCGTGCCCGCTGTGACGAGGCAGCACGTCAGTGGGTGTCAGTGCCTTGCCGAGATCATGCACCAGCACCGCGAAGCGGATGCGTGTCGATGGCGTCAGCCGGGCCGCCTGGGCCAGACAGAGCAGGATGTGCAGCCCGGTGTCGACCTCCGGGTGGTAGTCGGCACGCTGCGGCACGCCGAAGCAGTTGGCGACTTCGGGAAACAGCACGCGCAGGGCGCCGCAGGCACGCAACACCTCGAAATACACGGCCGGATGCGCCTCGCCAAGGGCGCGTTCGGTCTCCTGCCAGACCCGCTCGGGGGTCAGCGCCGCGAGCTCGCCGCTGTCGCCGAGCTGCCGCATCAGCGCCAGTGTTTCCGGGGCGACCCGGAAGCCCAGGTCATGGTAGCGGGCGGCAAAGCGCGCCACGCGCAGCACGCGCAGCGGATCTTCGGCAAAGGCGGGCGAGACATGCCGCAGCCAGCGTCCGTCGAGATCGGCCCGGCCGCCCCAGGGGTCGACCACGCTGCCATCCGGCAGCTCGGCCATGGCATTGATGGTCAGGTCACGGCGCTGCAGGTCCTCTTCCAGCGTGATGTCGGGGCTGAAGTCGCAGACGAAGCCGTGGTAGCCCTGACCCTGCTTGCGTTCGGTGCGCGCCAGGGCATATTCCTCGCCGGTCTGCGGGTGCAGGAAGACCGGGAAGTCGCGACCGACCTGGCGATAGCCCTGGTCCAGCAGCCAGGAGGGTTCGGCGCCGACCACCACCCAGTCGATTTCGTGGAACGGACGTCCGAGCAGGCGATCACGCACGGCACCGCCGACGCGATAGATCTGCGGCGTCTCGCCGGCCATCATTGCAGCCCCGGCCGGCTGTGGAAGCGCTGGCCATCCTCCAGCCGCCAGGCACACAGGTGATGGCCCCAGACACAGCCATGGTCGAGCGCGACATGCGGCGAGGGCGAGGCATCACCGAGCAGGGCGGCCCAGTGCCCGAACAGCAGGCGCGCCTCGCCGAGGCCGGGGTTGTCGAGCGCGAACCAGGCCTGCAGATGCGGCGGTGCCTCGGCCAGCTCCCCCTTGAAGGCGAAGTCCAGGCCGCCCTGCGGATCGAGCAGGCGCATGCGGGTGAGGAAGTTGGTGATCACGCGCAGCCGCGTGGTGCCAGCGAGGCTGTCATCCCAGCCGGCTGGCTCGTTGCCGTACATGGCGGCGAGAAAATCGCGGGCATCGGGGCCACGCAGGGCCTGCTCGACCTCGCGCGCGTGCTGGCGCGCCTGCGCCAGCGACCAGACGGGCGGGATGCCGGCATGGGTAAGCACATGATGACCGGGCAGCTCCAGCAGCAGGTGACGCTGCTGCAGCCAGTCCATCAGTGGTTTCCGGTCCGGGGCATCGAGGATGGCCTGGGTGTTGTCTTTGCTCCTGGCGCGGGCCAGGCCATGGTGCACGGCGATCAGATGCAGGTCGTGGTTGCCGAGCACGCTGTCAGCCACCAGCGGGCCGAGGCCGTGAATCAGGCGCAGCGTGCCCAGCGAGTCGGGCCCGCGCGCCACCAGGTCGCCGGCGAAATACAGGCGGTCGACAGCGGGATCGAAGGCGATGCGTTCGAGCAGGTCCTCAAGGGCGGCACGGCAGCCCTGCACGTCGCCAATGGCATAGTGCGCCATCAGTTCAGCACGCGCGGAATCGCCAGGGTGAACGCCGGAATCGGTGACTCGAAGCGCTCGCCGACCTCGTCGATCATGCCGTAGGAGCCGTGCATGCTGCCCACCGGTGTTTCCAGCACGGTGCCACTGGTGTATTCGAAGAACTCGCCGGGGGCCAGCGTCGGCTGCTCGCCGATGACGCCGTCGCCACGCACTTCCTGCACCCGCGCCTCGGCGTCGGTGATGATCCAGTGCCGGGTCAGCAGCCGGGCCGTGCGCCGTCCCTCGTTGCTGATGCGGATGTGGTAGGCGAAGACGTAGCGCTTCTCCTGCGGGTTCGAGGGCTCGGCCAGGTACTCGCTGCGCACCTGGACGCTGATGCCGTGCGCGTCCACGGCACGTGCGGATTGACTCATGAAGACAGCTCCACCACGGCATTGGTCAATGCCACGTAGTCTGCCACGGACACGGTTTCCGGGCGACAGCCGCCATCCACGCCGGCGCGCGCCAGCGTCTCCGGCGGGTAGCGTTTGAGGGCATTGCGCAAGGTTTTCCGACGCATGGTAAAGGCCGCAGTGACCAGCTCGCCCAGCAGGCGCTCGTCGCGACAGGGATGCGGCAGCTGCGCATGCGGGGTCAGGCGCACGATGGCCGAGGTCACCTTGGGCGGCGGACTGAAGGCTTCCGGCGGCACGTCGAACAGCCACTCGGCCTGGCAGCGGTACTGCACCATCACGCTGAGGCGGCCGTAATCGTTGCTGCCCGGCTCGGCGCAGAGGCGGTCGATGACCTCCTTCTGCAGCATGAAATGCATGTCGCGGATCACGCCGCTGTGGCCGAGCAGATGAAAGATCAGTGGCGTCGAGATGTTGTAGGGCAGGTTGCCGATCACGCGCAGATCGGCGGCGCCTGCGCTGGCCAGTGGCGTGAAGTCGAAGTCGAGGGCATCCCCCTCGTGGATGATCAGCTCGCCGAGGCCGGCCAGGGTCTGCGGCAGTCGTGCCGCCAGGTCGCGGTCCAGCTCGACCACCTGCAGGCGACCCAGCGCCGGCAGCAGCACCTTGGTCAGTGCGCCGAGTCCGGGGCCAATCTCGACCACGTTCTGGTCGCGCGCCGGCTGGAAGCTGGCGACGATCTGGTGAATCACACGCTGGTCATTGAGGAAGTTCTGGCCGAAGCGCTTGCGCGCGGTATGGCCGTCGACCACGCGGGAGGAGTGTCTGCTGCTCATGCCGGCTCCTTGGCTGCGGTCTCGGGGTGGCGTGCCGCCACCATGGTCAGGGCGTCACGGATGGCGGCACACAGGCTGCCGGTCTCGGCACGGCCGCTGCCGGCCAGTGACAGGGCGGTGCCATGGTCAACCGAGGTGCGGATGACAGGCAGTCCCAGGGTGATGTTCACGGCCTCGCCGAAGCCGGCGTGCTTGAGCACGGGCAGGCCTTGGTCGTGGTACATGGCCAGCACGGCATCGGCGCCGGCCAGCAGACGTGGCGTGAACAGGGTGTCGGCGGGCAGCGGTCCGGTCAGATCCAGACCCTGCGCGCGCAGGCTGTCCAGCGTCGGAATGATCACGTCCAGTTCCTCGCGACCGAGGTGGCCGTCCTCGCCGGCATGCGGGTTGAGGCCGGTGACCAGGATGCGCGGACGGGCAATGCCGAACTTGTCGCGCAGGTCGGCATCGAGGATGGTCAGCACCCGCGTCAGCAGATCCGGGGTGATGGCATCCGCTACCGCGCGCAAGGGCAGGTGGGTGGTGGCCAGGGCCACGCGCAGGCCGGGGCAGGCCAGCATCATCACCACCTGGTCGACGCCGCAGCGGGCTTGGAAGTATTCGGTATGACCGCTGAACGGCACGCCGGCCGCGTTGATCACCGACTTCTGCACCGGCGCCGTGACCAGCGCCTGCACCTGGCCGGCCAGGGCCAGATCGCAGGCGACGCGCAGGGTTTCCAGCACATAGGCGGCATTGCCGGCGTCAAGCTGGCCGGGGGCCTCCTGACGAGCCAGCATGACGGGTGCCACGGCCAGTGTGCCGGGCTGGTGCATGCGGGCCGGCGCATCCGGGGCGAAGTCATGCAGCCGCAGCGGCAGCCCCAGACGGGCGGCGGCGCGTGTCAGCAGGGACGGATCCGCGACAGCCACCAGCTCGGCCGGCCAGGCCTGCTGGGCAATCTGCACGACGAGGTCGGGGCCGATGCCTGCGGGTTCGCCCGGAGTCAGGGCAAGACGGGGAATCATGAGGGAGGGAGCATCCTGAGCGTCGGTCATCCACCCCATTGTGCCATAGCAGACAACCTGAGAGAGGGGAGTGGACGCCGACGTGGACGCAGGTTCGAGGCATCTGCCGCAAAGACGCCGGAACCGGTCACCGGCGCGTGTTGACGCTTCCGGGGACAGTTGGCATTGTCGGGTTCCGGGCTGCTCCGGCCAAGTAAAAATCCCGTAAAAACTTTTGTTGCCGACGCATGCGCCGCTCTCTGACGGTGCTCGACAAGGAGCGTGACTATCTCGTTCAGCTGGCCTGTGTGGCGACCGTATCTGCTGGCGACAGGCATCATGGCCCTGGCCATGACGCTGGCCTGGCTGCTGCAGCCCTATGTCTCGCTGCCCAACCTGGTGCTGCTGTTCGTGCTGGCGGCGGTCTGCGTGGCGTTTCTGGCCGGCCAGGGGCCCGCGCTGCTGGCGTCGGTGCTGGCGGGTGTCGCCTATGCCGTGGTCTACGTGCCCTGGCACTATGTCAACCTCGCCGAGTCGGGGCAATACCTGATCACCATGGCCATCACGGTCGGCCTCAGCGTGCTCATCAGTCAGCTCGCCACGCGCTGGCGTGACAAGGCCATGGAGTCGGCCGCGCGTGCCCAGGAGCTGGATCGTCTCTATCGCTACACCCGCGAGCTGGAAACCGAGAAGCTGCGCAATTCCGTGCTCAGTGCACTGTCGCATGACCTGCGCACGCCGCTGGCCAGTCTGGTCGGTGCGTCCTCGTCGCTGCTCTCGGACGAGCTGTCGCTGCAGCCGCAGGCGCGTCAGGAGCTGGCCGAGCTGATCTATGACGAGTCACGGCGCATGCAGCTGCTGGTCGAGAACCTGCTCGAGCTGGCACGTCTGGAGTCCGGACCGGTGCAGCTGCAGCAGGACTGGCAGGCGCTGGAGGAGATTCTCGGCGCGGTGATCCCGCCCTGGCGCCGCACGCTGGCGCCACGCGGCATTCGCGTCAGCCTGCCCGAGGAGCTTCCGCTGCTGCGCTTCGATCCGCGCCTCATCGAGCGGGTGTTCGCCAATCTGCTGGAGAACATCGGCAAGTACACGCCTGAGGAAACCCAGGTGCAGATCCAGGCCTATGCCGACAGCGACAGCGTCATCATCCAGGTCATGGATGACGGTCCCGGCTTCACCGATGATGCCGATCGCCTGTTCGAGAAGTTCTATCGCGGTGACATGGCCACGCCCGGGCAGGGTGCCGGCCTAGGCCTGGCCATCTGCCGTGCCATCATGGAGGCACACGGCGGCAGCATCCAGGCGGCACATCGGCAGCCGCGCGGCACGGTGTTCACGCTCACCCTGCCGCGTGCCACCGAGCCGCTGCCCGAACCGCCGGAAGGAGAGGCGTCATGAGTGTCGACATCCTGATCATCGAGGATGAGCCCGGCCTGTCGCGCATGCTGGCCACCACGCTGGGGGCGCAGGGCTATGCGGTGTCCACCGCCATGCGTGCCGACGAGGCGCTGGCACGGGTTGCCGTCGATGACCCGGCGCTGATCCTGCTCGACCTCGGCCTGCCCGATGGCGACGGCCTGCAGTTGCTGCCACTGCTCAAGCAGCGCTGTCAGGCCCAGGTGCTGATCGTGTCGGCACGTGATCAGGAGAGCGACAAGATCGCCGCGCTCGATGCCGGTGCCGAGGACTACCTGACCAAGCCCTTCAGCGTTGCCGAGCTGCTGGCGCGTCTGCGCGTGGCGCAGCGTCGGCGGCAGGAGGCGGCACCGGTGACGCAGTGCTATCGCGCCGGCGAGCTGGTGGTGGATCTGGATCAGCGTCAGGTGAGCCTGGCCGGCGAGCCGGTCAAGCTCACCCCCAAGGAGTATCAGCTGCTGGCCATCCTGGCCCAGGCGGCCGGCCGGGTGGTCACTCACGCGCAGCTGCTGCAGGCGATCTGGGGACGGCACCACAGCGACGACACCCATTATCTGCGCATCTATTTGCGCCAGCTCCGGCAGAAGCTGGAACGTGACGCCAGCGAGCCGCGCTACCTGCTCACCGAGCCGGGGGTGGGCTACCGCCTCGGCGACGGAACCGCTTGACGCAAAACGCCTCGGGGCCGGGATGGAAGGGTGCCGGGCATCCCTTCCACCCCGGCCCCGAGGCAGTTCATTCACTGAGGTGGTCGCCGAGGCGATGGCCCACCCCTGTTCAGGTCAGCGCGGTTGTGCGCCTCGGAAGTCCACGTACGACTCCGAGCGCAGCTCGCGCAGCCACACCGCCAGCTCCTCGTCGTAGGCACGGGCATAGAGAATCTGGCGCGCACGGTCCTTGAGCACCGATTCACGCATGTCCTGGCGACGTTCGCCTTCGACACGCAGGATGTGCCAGCCGAAGCTGCTCTGGAAGGGGGCGCTGATCTCGCCGATGCGGGTCTGGCCGATCATGCGGTCAAACTCAGGCACCATGTCACCCGGAGATACCCAGCCGAGATCGCCCCCCTTGATGGCCGAACCCGGATCCTGCGACTTCAGGCGGGCAAGGTCGGCGAAGTCGCTGCCCTTCTTGAGCTGGTCATGGATGGCGAGCATGGCCTGATGCACGTCATCCACCGACTGCAGGTCATTCGGACGCATCAGCAGGTGACGCACCTTGCGCTGAATCACCACCGTGGTGGGCGCTGGCGGAGGCGGTGGCAGCGCGGCATCCGGCGTGCGCTGCTCGCGACGATCCATGATCCAGAGCAGATGCCAGCCACGTGGCGAGCGGATCAGGTCAGGCGACTGGCCCGCCAGAGCACGCTTCAGCGGCTCCACCAGCAGGCTGGGCATCTGGGCTTCGGTGCGCCAGCCGAGGTCTTCGATGGCCGCCTCGCCGGAGAGCTTGCGACCCAGGCTGTCGATGACCTCTTCCGGCGACTTGCCACTGCGCTGGGCAGCCAGCAGCTGCTGAGCCAGCTCGGTGAGCCTGGCTTCCTGCTTGGCCGGGGCATTTTCCTCGATGGCCACGGTGACCTGGGTCACCAGATACTGGGGTTCGACCGGCTTGGCGGCAGCGGGGGGCGTGACCGGCAGCTGCTTGAGCTGGGCATCGAGCTGGCGGTTGAGTTCGGCGCCAGCCGGGGTGGCCATGAACTGGGCGACATCAGCATCGGTGATGCGAATGCGCTCGGCCATGCGGCGCTGGCGCAGGCGCTCGATGACCTGCTCGCGCTCGACGGCGGTGCGCACCGAGGCGAAGCTGCTGCCCGGGGTCTTGTCGAGCTGGGCACGGAAGGCATCCAGGCTCATGCCGTTGGCGCGTGCCATGGCGGTCAGGGCGGCCACCACGCTGGCATCTTCGGTGCGAATGCCGTTGCGCTCGGCCAGCTGCAGCTGCAGTACTTCCAGAATCAGCTGCTCACGCGCCTGGGCGAAGAGCTGGGCATCCGGCGGCACGGGCGTGTTGCGCTGCTGCAGCTGGAAGCGCAGGTCGCTCATGCGGGCATCGATTTCCGAGTTCAGGATCACGCCATCGTTGACGATGACTGCCACCTGGTCCAGCGGACGCGGTGCGGCATGAGCCGTCGCACCCAGCCAGAGTGCCGGGGTGAGAAACAACAGGGCTGACAGGTGACGCCACATCAGAAGTTTTCCTCTTTCTGCTGAAGTTGGGTGTAGCCGAAGACATTCTTTTCCAGCAGGGCATCGACGCCGCTGCCGACGCCGGCGAGGCCCTTGAGCGAGACCTCGACGAAGATGGCCTTGCGCTCGCGGTCGCTGGTTTCGCTGATGGCGGCCGCATCGGCCAGGTAGCGGCGCTGGAACACGCGAACCTGCCAGCAGCAGGACTCGTAGGACACGCCGAGCAGCGATTCCTGGGTTTCCTCGCGCTGGGTGTCGTAGTTCCACAGGCCGAGCAGCTTCCAGCGCAGGCCCAGCGGCTTGATGAACGAGAGATGGGTCTGGCTCACGGCCTGCTGGCCGATGGTCAGGTCCTCGACGCGGTAGCGGTAGCCGGCGTTGTACAGGCTGCCACCGGACAGGGGTCGCAGGTTGACTGCCGCGCTGTACTGCGACAGGCGTCCGCCCTCCGGATTGAGCAGGGCGTCAGCGAACACCGACAGCTCCTCGTTCGCACGCCAGGTCAGGTTGCCGGCGTAGCTGGAGGTGGGCTGGTCAGCCACCGGCGGTACCACCAGTCCGGTCACGGGCAGGCGCACTTCACGGTCACGGAAGTAGATGATCTGGCCCACCGACGCGGACAGGTTCTCGAAGCCCTCGGCATTGGACCAGCGCGTGGTGACGCCGGCCGACACCTGGTTGGCATCATCAATGCGGTCGCTGCCCGAGAAGCGCGAGTCGCGGAACAGCTGGTCGTAGGCGAAGGTGATGTTGGACGAGTCGAAGTTCGGGTTGTCGACCTGATCCTTGAACGGCGCAAACAGGTAGTACAGGCGCGGCTCGATGGTCTGGCTGCTGCCGCTGGCACTGAAGCGCTCGAAGATCAGGCCGCTGTCCAGGCTCAGCGTGGGAATGGTCAGCGACGGGTTGTTGTTGCCGCTGGCGCCATCGCCCTCCAGGGAGTACTGCAGGTGCGAGAGCTTGGCGCCCGGACGCACATAGCCCCAGGGCCGGCTGTAGTCATAGCGCAGCGAGGGGTCCAGACGCATGCGCAGGCCATTGATCTCGGGCACGCTGCCGTCACTGACCTCACGCTGGAAATTGGCAACTTCGGCACGCAGATTGTGTTGCCAGCCAGGCAGTCTGTCCGGGCTGGTGCTGACCAGGAGCTGAGGCAGACGCGCATAAGGGCGATCGCCATCACGAAGATCCGGATCGATGGTCTGGAAGCCTTGCACTCGACCAAGCACGTTCCAGCGTCCGGTGCTGTAATTGACCTCTCCCACACGCTCCTGATGCGTGCGGTTGCTGACCGTGAGGTCATTGCCGAGGTCGGTGAAGTAGGCGAAGTCGGACACGTAGTTGAGCGAGGTGCGGGCGCTCCAGCCCTCGCCCCAGCTGACGCGATGGTTGTAGCTGCCGCGCTTGCGATCACGTCCGTCGAGCTGGTCATCGGGCAGGTAAGCGCCCTCGATCTCGCCCGAGCCCAGCGACTTCGTCAGGTAGCGCAGCTCGCCCTCCATCATGGCGCCACGACGGTTGATCAGACGCGGTGTCACGGTGGCATCGACCTGCGGCGCGATATTGAGGTAGACCGGCACCGACAGGTCGAAGCCGCCGTCATTGGTGTTGCCGAAGCGCGGAATCAGGAAGCCGGTCATACGCCGGTCATCGATCGGAAACCGGTAGTAGGGCAGATAGACTACCGGTACATCGCCCAGACGCAGCTTGGCATGGGTGACTTCACCGATGCCGGTGTTCGGATTCAGGGTGATGTCGCTGGCATCGAAGGACCAGACGCGCTCACCCGGGGCACAGGTGGTGTAGATGCCGCGCTCGATGTAGGTCACGCCATCCGGCAGCCGGCGAATCTGCTCGGCACGACCATGGGCATTGATGTCGCTGGAGATGAACTCGGTGGACTGCAGCTGGCCGGCACGGCTGTTGACGTTGACCACGGCCTGGTCGGCAGTGACCAGCAGGCCGGGCTCGGCAAGGCGGATGTTGCCGTCGAAACGCGCGAACTCGCGGTCTTCGGTCAGCGTGCCGTTGTCGGCCTCGACCAGGCGTCCGGGCTGCTCGATTCGAACCTGTCCGCTGAGAACCGCTTCGCCGTTGTCGCGGTAGAACAGGCTGTTGGCCAGCGCCTTCACATCTTCGGCTTCGAACGGTTTGACCTGGACGCTGGAGGCAATGGGGGTCACCCAGGCGCCTTCACAGGTGGCGTCGACCTTGGGGCGACGCGCCTCGGGCAGGCTGGCGATTTCGGCGCTGCTCATCCAGCCCAGACGTTCGCCGACGGTGTCGATGTCGGCCAGTGCGCCAGCGGCACGCGGTGTCGCTGCAGGGGCTTCGACGACCTCCGGGGAGGCTGCTGATGCAGCGGCAATCGGTGTGGCGCTGCTGCTCGTTGCAGCGGCTGGTGTCGCGGCGTGTGCCGGCGTCAGCGGCACAGACGAGCTGACCCAGTTCGCGTCAGTGGTGATGCCGGTGCTGGCGGTCACGGGGGCGGCAGGCGCAGGCGACGTGGACGTGCTGGCTGCTGGAGCAGATGCAGCCTGGACACGATCCGGGCTGGCAGCGGCTGCTGGCGGGAGCGACGGTTGCGGTGTCGCGGGCTCGGGAGTCGGTTCGGCGGGTGCCTGCTGCGCTGAGGCGGGTGCTGCCGGGGGTGTCCACAGCACCTCGTCCGGACCCTCGCCCGCAAGCATCTCGGCGGAGGTGGTGGCCCAGCCCTGAACACGAGGTGCCTGGGGCAGAACGCGCACGGTCTGTGCCGGTTGCGCCGCGCTGGTTGTCGCCTTGACCGGGCGCTTTTTCACCGCAGCCTGTGCATCCGGAGTGGCAGCCAGTGCCACCAGCACGGCGGCGGCGAGGGGAGTCAGGCGCCAGCGCGGGCGCGTCACCGAAAAATCACCAGACGTCGAGATCATGGCACCGGAGTCATTGGGTCTTGAAGACATTTGGCCGATAATAGTTTCTTTCACCGCTCTTCAGCTAGGAAAATCCCATGACGGCAACGGATGCGCGCGCCTCTGCCCTGAAACACTGGCTGGATGCCTGGTTTGCCAGCCAGCCGCAGTGGCCGCAACCGGTCGGCCCGCTGCAGATGGTCTCCGGTGATGCCAGTTTCCGTCGCTACTTTCGTCAGCCGTTGAGCCAGGGCAGCGTGATCGCGGTCGACGCGCCCGTCGAGAAGGAAGACTGCCGTCCCTTCGTGGCCATTGCCAACGCGCTGTTCGAGCAGGGACTGTGCGTGCCCGAGGTGCTGGCCTGGTCGTCGCAGCAGGGCTTCATGCTGCTCACCGACCTCGGCGATACGCTGCTGCTGCCGGAGCTAGATGCAGCCTCGGCCAACACGCTCTACGGCGCCGCGATGACGGCGCTGGTGCAGATGCAGGGGACTCCCGCTCCCGATGACTACTTCCTGCCGTGCTATGACCGCGAGCGCCTCCTCACGGAGATGCGCCTGCTCACGGACTGGTTCATCCCGCGCTACCTCGGCATCACCCTGGATGGCGAGCAGGCCGCACTGGTCGAACAGCAGTTCGCCGCCATCGCCGACGCCGTGCTGACCCAGCCGGTGGTCTTCGTGCACCGCGACTATCATTCGCGCAACCTCATGCTCACCCCGGAAGGCCAGCTCGGCATCATCGACTTCCAGGATGCCGTCACCGGTCCGGTCACCTATGACCTTGCCTCGCTGCTGCGCGATGCCTACGTGTCCTGGCCGGAGGCCGACGTGCAGCGCTGGGTGCAGCAGTTCCGTGACGAGCTGATCGTCAGCGGCCGACTCGCTGACAGCGTGTCTCCGGACACCTTCCAGGGCTGGTTCGACTGGATGGCGGCTCAGCGGCACCTCAAGGTCATCGGCATCTTCGCGCGCCTCAGTCTGCGTGACGGCAAGCACGGCTACCTGAACGACATCCCGCTGGTGTACCGCTACCTGCTCGACGAGATCGCGCCCTACGAGGGGCTGCAGCCGCTGCATCAGCTCATGGTCACGCTGCTGCCGGCCTATCTGGCGCGTCACCCTGCCGCCCAGGCCGAGCTGGGGCGCTTCCTGTGAAGGCGATGATCCTGGCCGCAGGCCTCGGCACCCGCATGCGGCCGCTCACCGAGCACACGCCCAAGCCCCTGCTCAAGGTCGGTGGCAAGCCGCTCATCGTCTGGCATCTGGAAGCCCTGCGCGCGGCCAGCATCACCGAGGTGGTGATCAACACCGCTTGGCTGGGCCAGACGCTGGAAAAGGCGCTCGGTGACGGCAGCCGCTACGGTCTCGACATCCGCTGGTCGCACGAGCCCGAGGGCAAGCCGCTGGAAACCGCCGGCGGCATCGTGCAGGCGCTGCCATTGCTGGGCCACCAGCCCTTCCTGCTGGTCAATGGCGACATCTGGCTGCGCTACCGTTTCACGCCCTTGCGCGATGCCCTGGCGCCGGGGCGGCAGGCGCACCTGGTGCTGGTTGACAACCCGCCGCACCATCCCGACGGTGACTTCCTGCTGGCCTGCGGCGAGCGTGCTCCGGAAGCCGGGCAGCGCTACTCGCTGGCGCCGGCTGATGCCGGACGTGCCGGTCAGCGCCTGACCTATGCCGGCCTCGCGGTCTACAGCCCCAGCCTGTTCGAGGGACTGCCGCGGGGCGTGCGTCCGCTGGCGCCGCTGCTGCGCGAAGCCATCGCTGACGGCCTGGTCAGTGGCGAGCACTTTCCCGGTCCCTGGGTCGATGTCGGCACCCCGGAGCGCCTCAATCTGCTGGATCACGAGATTCGCCACGGCCTGATCTGAGGTCGTTCACCTGCTGGAGTCTGTTGCCATGGCACACCCCGAGTTCCTCATCGCCCCGTCCATCCTGTCGGCCGATTTCGCCCGCCTCGGCGAGGAGGTCGACAACGTCCTTGCTGCCGGTGCCGACGTCGTGCATTTCGATGTCATGGACAACCACTACGTGCCCAACCTGACCATCGGCCCCATGGTCTGCAAGGCGCTGCGCCAGCACGGTGTCACCGCACCCATCGATGCCCATCTCATGGTGCGTCCGGTCGACCGCCTGATCGGTGATTTCCTCGAGGCCGGAGCCAGCATCATCACGTTCCATCCCGAGGCCTCGGATCACATCGACCGCTCGCTGCAGCTGATCCGCTCCGGTGGTGCGCAGTGCGGTCTGGTGTTCAATCCGGCGACGCCGCTGCACTACCTTGATCACGTCATGGACACGGTCGATGTCATCCTGCTGATGAGCGTCAATCCGGGCTTCGGCGGCCAGAAGTTCATCCCGTCGACGCTGGCCAAGCTGCGCGCGGTGCGCGAGCGCATTCGCGCCTCGGGGCGTGACATCCGTCTCGAGATCGACGGTGGCGTCGGCGTGCAGAACATCCGCGAGATCGCCGAGGCCGGTGCTGACATGTTCGTCGCTGGCTCGGCCATCTTCAACGCGCCGGGCGGTCGCACGAGGCAGGGCTATGCCGAGGTCATCGACCGCATGCGTGCCGAGCTGGCGCAGGCGGTGCGGCCATGAGCGTCCCGTCAGCGTCGGTTCAGGCAGGCGAGGGCGCGCGCATTCTTCAGCCGCTGGCCGAGTGGCTGGGCGAGCTGCCGCAGCTGATCATGCTCGACCTCGACGGCACCCTCGTCGACAGCGCGGCCGACATCGCGCTGTCGCTCAACCGCGCCCTGGATGAGCTGGGCCTGGGCCAGGTCAGCGATGCGCTGGTGCGCGACGGTGTCGGTCGCGGTGCCGCCCGCCTGATGCATTACACGCTCAGCCACCTGCGCCCCCACCATGGCGAGGATCCCCAGGGGCATGCGCTGGAAAGCCGTCTGCTGGCGGTGTTCATGCGCCACTACGAGGCCTCGGTGTGCGAGGCCAGCACGGTCTATCCCGGCGTGCGCGAGTTTCTCGCTGCCGCGCAGTCGGCCGGCATTGCCCTGGCCTGTGTCACCAACAAGCCCTACCGGCCGGCAATCGCCCTGCTGGATGCGCTGGATCTGCTGGCACCGTTCGCGCTGGTCATCGGCGGTGACAGCCTGACTCAGCGCAAGCCGCACCCCGAGCCGCTGCAGCACTGCCTGCGCCATTTCTCGGTGGCGCCGGCGCGGGCGCTGATGGTCGGCGACTCCCGCAACGACGTGGATGCCGCCAAGGCCGCCGGCGTGCCGGTGCTGGCGCTGCCCTACGGCTACAATCATGGCGAGCCCATCGAGGCTTGCGCGCCCGACCGGCTGGTTGCGTCACTGGCGGCGTTGCTTTAACGTTGCATGATTCCTTTCAGGTTCCAGCCATGTGTGACCAGCTCCTCCAGCTCGGCAGCATCCGTTGGCGATGGTGAATCCGTCGTCACCTGTTGTGCTGTCCTGAAGTCTGTCCGAGTGAGTGGTCATGAACGCTGAAACGTTTGCCGCACTGGCGGCGCGGGGTTTCAACCGCATCCCCGTGGTGCGTGAAATCCTGGTCGATCTCGATACCCCCCTGTCCTGCTACCTCAAGGTGGCCGATCAGCCCTACACCTACCTGTTCGAGTCTGTGCAGGGCGGCGAGCAGTGGGGGCGCTATTCCATGATCGGCCTGCCGGCGCGCACCGTGCTGCGCATCACCGATCATGTCGCCACGGTCCACGTCGACGGTGTCGAGACCGAGCGTCACGAGGTCGCTGATCCACTGGCGTTCGTCGAGCAGTTCCAGCAACGCTACCGGGTGCCGGACGCCGATGATCTGCTGCCCGGTCTGCCACGCTTCACCGGCGGTCTGGTCGGCTACTTCGCCTATGACACCGTGCGTTACATCGAGAAGCGTCTGACTGCCACGCGCAAGCCGGATCCCGTCGGCACGCCGGACATCTTTTTCATGGTCTCGGACGAGGTCATGGTGTTCGACAACGTCAAGGGCTCGCTGTTCCTGGTGGTGCATTCCGATCCGGCCGTGAGCGATGCGCTGGTGCAGGCAGAGCGCCGGCTCGACGCGCTGGTCGAGGGCATTCATGCCCGCCTAGGCGCCAGCTCCATCGACGCCTTTGTGCCCGACCGTCCGACCCGCGAGGCCGACTTCGTGTCGAGCATCAGCGAGAGCGATTTCCATGCCGCGGTCAATCGCATCAAGGACTACGTGCTGGCGGGTGACATCATGCAGGTGGTGCCCTCGCAGCGCATGAGCGCACCCTTCGTGCAGCCACCGCTGACCCTGTACCGTGCCCTGCGCCACCTGAATCCGTCGCCGTACATGTATTTCATGAATGCGGGTGACTTCCACATCGTTGGCTCCAGTCCGGAGATCCTCGCCCGCGTCGAGCACGGCCAGGTCGCCGTGCGTCCCATCGCCGGCACCCGCAAGCGCGGCAGCACGCCGGAGCGCGATCGCGAGCTGGAGGCCGAGCTGCTGGCTGACCCCAAGGAGATCGCCGAGCACCTGATGCTCATCGACCTCGGTCGCAATGACGTCGGCCGGGTCGCGGCCACGGGCCAGGTGCGGGTCACCGAGCAGATGGTGGTCGAGCGCTACTCGCACGTCATGCACATCGTCTCCAATGTCGAGGCCACCCTGAAGCCGGGCGTGACCGCGCTGGATGTGCTCAAGGCCACGCTGCCGGCCGGTACCCTGTCCGGCGCGCCCAAGGTGCGCGCCATGGAGATCATCGATGAGATCGAGCCGGTCAAGCGCGGCATCTACGGCGGCGCCATCGGCTACCTGGCCTGGAACGGCACCATGGATACCGCCATCGCCATCCGCACCGCCGTGCTCAAGGACGGCCTGATGCATGTCCAGGCCGGCGCCGGCGTGGTCGCCGACTCGGTGCCCGAGCTGGAATGGATGGAGACGCGCAACAAGGCGCGCGCCCTGATCCGTGCCGCCGAGCTGGCCTCGACCAACCTGGTTCGCGAGGGCTGATCATGCAACGTGACGAGGCATTGCGGAAACTCAAGGCGGCCAAGCCTTTCCTGATGTCGGAGTTCGGCGTGTGTCGCCTGGCGGTGTTCGGCTCCACGGTCAGGAATCAGGCGCACCCTGGCAGTGATGTCGACGTCATGGTCTCCTTTGATGGTCCTGCCAACGCCCGACGTTATTTCGGTGTCCAGTTCTATCTGGAGGACTTGCTCGGCGAGCCGGTTGACCTGGTCACGGACAAGGCGCTTCGTCCTGAGCTGAGGCCCTACATCGAGCGGGATCTGACCGATGTCTGAGCGGATCTGGGTGTTCTACATCGATGACATGATCGGATTCGC
>VFQO010001428.1_pt1 | contig 18266 bp, 16 predicted proteins | sample 3512331 | NCBI WGS metagenome assembly VFQO01 (sample SAMN10412371, study PRJNA504923) | tailings metagenome | isolation source: Replicate 3 from Balatoc abandoned mine | place: Philippines: Itogon, Benguet | collected 2017-08-28
ACCGCCGCCAGTGGCTCAGTGGCTACGACCTGCAAAAGCTGACCAACGGGTTCAGCAAGTGCGATGGCGTGCAAATTGGTTCTCCCACCGTGCAGCAGGTCTGCGAGGACTATGCCAAGGCCCGCAAACAGTTCAAGCGCGCCAAACTACGCTGGCGTGTCTCCAATCCCAAGTCCAGCAAGTACAGCCTGGGCTGGATTCCGTTCAAAGCACGGGCCTTGCAATACAAGGCTGGGCAAATTGCCTTTGCTGGGCAGCGCTTCAATTTGTGGGACAGCTACGGCCTGGGCGACTACGAGCTGCGTGCTGGTTCGTTCAGTCAAGACAGCCGGGGACGCTGGTATTTGAACGTGGTGGTCAAGGTGTCAACCAAGGCCAGCACCACGACGGCCAGCGTGGGCATCGACCTGGGCCTCAAGGAAGCGGCAGTGGCCTCGGACGCCCAGCGCATCGAGGGGCGCTTTTATCGCAAGCTCGAAGCCCGTTTGGGCATCGCCCAGCGGGCTGGTAAGAAATGCCGGGTCAAGGCCATCCACGCCAAGATCAAGAACCAGCGCAAGGACATGCTGCACAAGTTCAGTACCGCCATGGTCAAGGACTACGGCGCGATCTTTGTGGGCGACGTGGCCAGCGCCAAGCTGGTCAAAACCAAGATGGCCAAGAGCACGCTGGATGCGGGCTGGGCCAGCTTAAAGACGATGTTGGAATACAAGAGCCACCAGGCCGGTGTCGTCTTTGAAGTAGTCAATGAGAGCTACACCACCCAGACTTGTTCGTGCTGCGGGAGCATTCCCGCCAGCAGTCCGAAAGGTAGAGCAGGTTTGCGAATAAGAGAATGGACGTGCAGCGATTGTGGGGCGGTACACGACCGCGACGTGAATGCAGCAAAAAACATTCTCGCGGCGGGACATCGCCGTCTTGCAGAAGGAATCTCCGGCGTTTAGGCCGGAGAGGATGTCAACTTGCTTCAGTGCGCTCAGGCACTAGACAGGAATGAAATCTGGGGTATTTTTATTTCATGACACAAGAACTTATCACCACCCCCACCACATCGCACCGATGTGTATTGCGCGCAATGGACAACGCGGCATACCATTCCGACAAGGACGTTCTTTCCTCGTCAATGCTCAAGCCTGCATTGGAAAGCCCCGCACAGTTCATTGCCAATCTGACTACGCCATCGGACCGCACCGATGCCAAAGACTTCGGCACCCTGATTCATGCCTTGATTCTGGAGCCACACACAGTACAAAGCCTGGTTGCTATCTCTGCCCAACCTCTTGGCAGAGATGCTGACTCAAGGAAGTTCCGGAAAGCGAATGCTGACCGCATTTGCCTTTCCATTGCAGAATTCACATCTGCAACCCAATTGGCCGACAAAGTTCTTTCAGCGAATTTTCGCGGCCGGCCTTTTTATAAGTTCGTCGAGGAAGGGACTGTCGAATCCAGTATCTATTACACGGACCCAACGACCGGGATCGAATGCAGGACACGGCTTGACTTGATGCATCCGGATTTTACTTTTGACATCAAGACCACCCGGCAAAGGACGGCGGCAGCGTTCCAAAGGGATGCCATCGCCATGCACTACGATCTTTCTGCGTACATGTATAGCCTGAGCCGCGTTCTGCTCGAAAAAAATCCGACGCCCAAACCATTTGTACTTGTGCCCGTCTGCACAGAGGCACCGCACTCTGTATTTTTCATGCCCTGCTCTCCAGCGGTGTTGGAGAATGGTCAACGCAAGTACAACACGGCACTGAGCACCATTCAGGCATGCACCAGCGTCAATCACTGGCCTGGCCTGGATGGCGAATACGAAATGGACATTGAACCATGGCAAGCGTTCACCCCCGAGCCTGCGCCATGGCGAAAACCAGCACTCACCTAACCCAAAAACAAATGGCCCCCTGGAAAACCAGGGGGCCATTTTTATTGAGGGATGGGAACCGTTACTGGTGTTCCCATTCATTGCCCAGGTATGACGATTGGTTCGTATCGATGACACGAACCTGTCCGCCCTGTTTGAGCAGCCGGACGCTTTCGCCCGGATAGAACTGCTGCGCAGGCATGGGCTGCACAACGGATCGCAACTTGCCATCTTTCGATTGGACAATCAGCTCTTGAGCATCCGTACTGCCCAGGCGGTTCGCGATCTTGTGCCCCGCATAACCGCCAACCGCTGTACCAAAAGCCGCGGCAAGGACACGTCCCGACTTGCTACTCTTGGACCCCAGCTTCTGGCCTAGCACTGCGCCAAGCGCACCGCCGATGGCCATCCCGACAACGCGATCACGTTGACTGGTTTGATCAACCTCCACCTGGCGAGCCTGGATGACGGTTCCATCTTGCACAGTCCCGTAGGACTGCCCGTTGGAATACACGTTACCACTTTGGGCGTGCACAAACGGCGAGGCGATGAGCATGAAGAACAGTGTGATGATGTGCGTGAAACGCATAATTTTCCCCTTGTAAATGGAAGTGCACACAACCCCGAGGGGCCGCGTGCGGGAATCTGTCAAGACAGATGGATTTCAGGATTCCAGGGCGCAGGACGCCCGGACGCTGATTTGTTTTTCGACAAATCCATTGCGCGTGCGGCTGCGCATGGTCACCGTGCTTTGGATGTCCATGCGCCCTTCACAGTCGCTTTCGGGCGTGTCTGGGGAGCGCATGAGCTTTTCCATCAAAGCGGCGAAGACCGCATCGCGCTTTTCGGCCAACTTGTCTTGCTGGTCGATATGCATTTGCGCGAAGTAATCACCGATTTGCTGACGCAAGTCGTGTGCGAGACGTGCACGTTCGACCTTTCTGGCACGGCGTTTCTCCTGTGCGCGGAAAGGCAGGCCCTCACGACTCAGGTAGTCCAGGTCGATGCGGGCAACGGTCGAATTGATTGCTTTCATGGTGCGTCTCCAAAAAAATGGCCACGCACCACAAGGGCGAATGGCCCAGGTGGGATGTGCTCGAATGAGCTGATGGGTTCGTTACAAGAACGAAATTGAGGCAAAGCCGCAAGTGATGCAAGACTATTCGCCGGGCGAATCCATGTCAAACAAATGCGTGCTCAATGCTCAATATTCGGAAGGCAGCAAGATCGTGGTGACCGAACGGTCCCATTCCGTGATGACATACACCTTCCCGCCCGCCAGTTCATAGCAGGAGAAAAGGCGCTGACGCAATGCCAGCGCATTGGTGTTTGCCATCTTGTCCTCTTCGCAGAGGTCGCCCCAATCGCCGGTGACATGGCGATTGAGAAGCGAGAGTGGCGTCACGCCCTGCTCTTCCAGAAACGCTTGTGCGCCTGGGGTGATACAGCAACGGCCAAGATTGAATTCAGCCCGAACAACGGCATGGATTGTGGACATAACGGTTCCTTTGAACAGGGAACCGCCCCAAGGGGAAGTTCCCCGGGGGTTGATGGTGAGCGCATGTTGCGCCGAATTTGCATGTCGCAAAAGCATCTTCAGTCTAATGGGTTTCTTCCTCAGATGCCAGCAGTTGCGCCAAAAAAAAGGCCGACGCAATGCGCCGGCCTTTCTCATGATGGTGGGAAACCTATGCCACCTCTTCCTCAACTGAATGGGAATTGGAGCATTCTTCGACCAATGCTGCACCGGCCTCGTCTTTGTCGAGATCCAGTTCGGCATCGATTTGCGACTGCTTTGCAAATAGCTCAAGCAAACGCGCCTGGTTGGGAAACTCATCCGAGATTTCCTTCGCCAGAGCTTCCGTCTCAGACTCCAGTTTGGCAATCAGAGCAAGCTTAGCCTTCACGCAGTCTGCGACCTTGCGAATGAGCTCCTGCACTTCTTGCCCGATTTCCATGACGTTGCTGACGCGTGCGTCACGAATCCAGATCGACTCGTTCGCATGCGCGGTCACCAGCTCGATATCCTTCGTAAAACCGCGTCGAAGGTTCAGTTCGAACCCTGCTATCGATCCAATACGCAGGTCACCCAGCGAGGCGCCAAGGTGGGAGGCCCTTTGACAGGCCAGACCAATCCTTTCGGTCAGCGATGTTCCCTTGCTGGCGAACTCCGCTATTGAGCCTTTTGCAGACTCGAAAACGACCCCCGCATCCAGCGCCTTTTGTGCCATCGCAGCATCATTTTCAAAATGCTGTCTGTGCTCCTTCAGGTACTGAACACGTTGTCGGTTGCCCTTGATCGTGTTGCGAATGCTCCACTGCCCCTGGGCCCAAATGTCGCGCATCACGACGAGACGCCCAATTTCTGCATCCACCTGCGCTTTTTCAAGCACCAATGGATTGCCGCTGGCGATTGCCTTGATTTCCGCACAGCTCAATGCACTCACTGATACATCTTCCACCGTCCGCAACGATGAGTCGCCGGACATGATCTGCTCAATGAACTTGCTCTTGGTTTCGAGCAGTTGCCAAATATATGAATCGAAGGACCCTTCGGTCACATACCTGAGCAACTCGACTTCTTCCCAGGTATTTCCTACCCGGAGAATGCGTCCATCACGCTGCTCCAGATCCGCTGGCCGCCACGGTCCGTCTACCTGGTGAACCGCCTTCAAGAGGCGCTGCACGTTCGTCCCAAACCCCATTTTTTGAGTGGAGCCCATCAGAACACGCACCCGCCCTTCCCGAAGCATCTGGAAAAGACGGTCCTTTGCGGTATCCGTATCGTAGTCGTGGATGAATGCAATTTCGTTTTGCGGCATCCCCGCTTCGATCAGAAGTGTCCGAAGCTGGTTGTAGGCAGAAAATCCCACTGCCGTTGGCGTACTGAGGTCACAGAACACCAGTTGCGTCCCCTTGCGATCATGCGTCTCTCTGTAGATTCGCATCACCTCGTTACGGACTTTGCAAAGCTTGGTGTTGTCACCAACCTTGGCAAGCGGATCGATCAATCGCATGTCCAGTGCCGCCAGGCGGCCTTCGTGCGTGATCTTGAGCATGTTGTCGACGTTCGGCTTCACTTGGCGGTTGCGCACTTTTTCTGCGCGCTCGACCAAGGAATTCGTGTACGCCTTCAACTCGGACGATGCCGGTGCTGTGATGACCTTCGGCCGCCCACCCACAATTGCGGGCGTTGGCAGTTTCAGCATCTGTTTGGTCTGAATATCAGCCACCATCTTGAAGATGCTCATCAATTCGGCCACATTGACAAACCGCGAAAACCGCGAATTCATCCTGTAACCCGAACCATCAGGAGCAATCTCCATTCCTGTGACGGTTTCCCCGAAAGTTGCCGCCCAGGCGTCAAACTCCAGTAGTCCCAGTTTCTCCAGCGTTTTGGGCTGCAGGTACTGTTGCATCACGTGCATTTCTGCAATGCTATTCGCGATAGGGGTGGCCGTCGATATGACTACGCCCTCCTCTTTGTCCCCCAGCATTGCGCCGAGAGCCCTTGTCTTAATCAGTAAATCCATTGCCCGCTGGGATGCCGTATTTGGCAATCCCGCGATTCGCGGCATTTTGCTGATTCTCATGAGGTTTTTGAAGAGATGACCCTCATCAATAAATATTTGGTCAACTCCCAAGTCCTCGAAATGGATCATTTCATCCTTGCGGCTGTCTGCAATACTCTTTTCGAGCTTCGCTTCCAGCGTTTTAAGACGCTTTTCCAATTCCTTGATGGATCGCTTGCTTCCGTTCCCGGAAGCATTTGACAATGCAAGCCTGGTTTTCCCAAGCATTTGATCGACGAACCCTTTGACCGTTTCTGGTCTGCAGGACAGTCTTTCAAATGACGAATGTGTCATCACAATGGCATCCCATGATCCTGTGGCTATACGCGCCGCAAACTCGCGTCGCTTGTCACCAGCCAGGGATTCCTTTGTTGCCATCAATACGTTGGCATTTGGGTATGCTCGCAGGAACTCACCCGTGTACTGATACAACATGTGATTAGGAATGACATGCACTGGCTTTTGCGATTTCCCAAGCCTGCGCAATTCCATGGATGCGGCCATCATGGTCAGCGACTTTCCGGCACCAACCACATGAGCCAGTAGCGTGTTGCCACTGGTCAATATTCTCCAGACGGCATTCAATTGGCTGGGGTATGGCTTATAGACATCCGACAGCCCCGGCAATACCAGGTGCGTACCGTTCCACTTTCGCGCAACGATTTGATTGAATTGTTCGTTGTAAATACGAACAAGTTTCTGGGAGCGATTTTCATCACCCCACGCCCAGACCTTGAAATGGTCCTTGATGGCCTCGTATTTCTCTCTCGCGGCCATCGTTGCTTGCCTGTCCACGAACTGCGTGCCATTGACCGTGACGGTGATCGTCGGCGGTTGCTGATTCAGAGCAGCCTCGACAAGCGCGTAGAAGTTCCTGCTATTGGTTCCCCAGCGCGTGTTGACCAGCGCTGAATTACCAGCATAGAAAACGCCCGCACGTTGAGCGACAGACCACACAGCACCATCGGCACTGTAGGTGACCTCAATGTCCTGGCTATCCTTGACCTCTGCCGTCGCGACAATGAAGTCACGGACGACCTCGCTCGGAATCCACGGTGCCCCCAGCCGCAGACAGATTTCACCTGGTCCGAGAGGGGTTGGCATCACAGCCGTCAACGCCAATACGTTGCTCGTGTAGTTCGGTCCTGCTGCCGTAGCAACATTGAGCTTTTCCTGAATGTGTCCACTCAGATAAGCGTCTGACTCCACCCACTCACCCGTTTCCGGGTCTTTGAACGCGAGGGCTTCGGCCGCCATCTGCTCCTTTACAGCTTTCGCCGAAACTCGCAAACGCTTGGCCATGTCTTTGACAACAATGCGCCCGTGTTCAGCAAGACTGAGCAACATCGCATCCTTCACGGTTTCTGCGGTGTCATTCAGGGTCTTCTGATTGATTGTGCGCACGCTAAACATGTCAGCCTTGCGCCCCGTCTGTGTCTCTTCATCGTAGATTTCCAGACTCAGCACCAACGGGCAGTCCGGATCTGCACGAAAGGCTCGCACATTCATCTTTTCGAACAGGTAACCGTGTTCTTTCACGAACTGGTCGTAGCTCGAATTCAGTTTGGCCTGCAGAGCACCCAGTCCTTCGTCGCTCTGGTTGTCCCGCTGATACTCGATCAATTTGCGCGCCGCATCTCTGATGCGCATCATCCCGATCAAGCGGCTTCGCGTTTTCCCTTTGTAGAGAGCATCTACATCGATCCACGCATCACCCTCACTGACATGAATCCGCTCGCCGTGCATCACGAAAGAGCCGGGTTTGACATCCGACACCGGCCTGACTTTGGTCAGCGTGTCCTGGCGCCCTTCTGTTGCCTGCACCGCAGTAGAGCGAGCCGCGTACTGACCCTCTTCCATGCTTGCAACGATGGCTTGCAGGTGTGAATGCAAGTCCTCATCACTGCCTTCGAAGACTGGATTGACGTTCAGTCGCTCCCGTCCGGAATACTGGCTCGTTTCAAGCCGCAACTTGCCCAAAACCCGGTGTGGGTTCTTGGCAAACCAAGGATTGATTTTTCGCGGCAATTCCGTCTGGACACCCGATGTGTATCTGGTGAGCGTTTGCCCTTGGGCCATCATCGCGATCGGTGCTTGCACACCTTCCGTGGCCCAAAGGCAATTGACGTTGTACTTTGGCATCACCCGCTTGCGCAGGACAATGATGTCTGTGACGACCTCTGTACGGGCCTGCCTTTGAAATGCACCCTTTGGCAAACGAATAGCCTCCAGCATTTCTGCCTGGCTGCTGAGCCACTGGCGAACAGGGAGATTCCCGTCCAACGTGTACGAGGATGTGATGAACACAACCAGGCCACCTGGGCGCACCAAATCGATGGCCTTGCCAAAGAAATAGTTATGAATCGACCAGGATGCGTATGCCGACTTCGTGGTATCGGGAACTTGGTAGTTCCCGAACGGGACGTTGCCTATGGCCAGATCAAAGAAACCATGGGGCTTCTTCGCCTTTTCGATCCCGCTCAACGTCACTTGGACGCCATGCGGCTCAAAAACTTGCTTCAGCAAACCCCCAGATACCGTATCGATCTCCACGGCATTGATGTTGCTGTTCTTTGCAATTTCCTGCGGCATGCAAGCAAGAATGACACCGGTCCCCGTAGCAGGCTCAATGATGTTGCCACCAGTGAAACCAAGACGCTTGACGATCGCCCACAACGCCCTGGCGATGCCTGGATCGGTGTAGTGCGAATTTGGCGTTGCCGCACGAGCTGATGCCCATTCTTCTTCTGTGAGCAGGGCCTTGAGGTCCGTGTAGACGCTCCCCAGGGCTTTCCCCTCATGCCCACCCGCGAAGATGCGGGCGATGCTTCCCCATCCCGTGAACGAAAGAATGCTTTCGCTTTCCTTGTCGGTGGGGTCTCTTCCTTCCTCTTTGATCTGCTTGGACAGCTTGAGGATTTCGACGTTGCGCTGCAAGCGCTCCAATTCACCGGACGGTGGACACCCCACCGAGTCTGTGAACTGAGGCCATGTTTTTGCGCTTTGCGCCTCGACTTCAGCCGTGAAAGATGCAACATCTTCAATGGCCTCCAGCGCGCATTTGGCGTCGATGATGACTGGGGTAAAGGCTTTCGTCTCAACCTTGCTGATCACCGGCGTCAATGTTTTTTGCTCAGCCGTTTCCGTCAGATCGTTTTCTTCTTCTGGGCCAAAGCCCGGCAGAAAAAAAGTGAATGTATCCTTGGTTCTAGAACCGATACGCATGTGGTGACTCCCGTAAAAGAGGCACCACCCCTTCAGGGTGATGCCCTGAAGGGTTGAAAGACGTGAACATGTCACGTAGTGGTAGTCGGCAATTGCCGGCTGCGATTGGAAGGCCACATGCCTTTCCCAAGTGTCCAGGTAGGCACTTGGGAAAGGCATCCCCTGTCGGGGACGCGATTCCGTTGGTTGTTAGATGGATGATTGCGTGATGAGCCACGCACCTTGATGGCGCGAGCTTTCGAACACGCTGAAGCGATAGAGCACCGCCGTGTCCGTGACGGAGTGCCGGCCGACCAGCCAGTGCTCAAAGTAGCCGCAATGGTCGGTATTCATGTGCGGTTGAGCTGCGCAAAGCAGGTCAAGAAGCCGCGCACGGTGAACCGGCAATTGCAGATCCTCTTTGGCGGTCGCCACCTCGCCGATGGCCAGGCTGTAAACATCAGCATCGATGTACACCTTTTTTCCGGCAAGAACAATGTTCCCGGCGGCTGTGACATCGATGGCTTTCGTCGGATCGCCTTGTGGCAGCGACTGGCGCACGATGTGCGCGATGCTTGCCATAAATTGTTGGCTTTCGTTCATTGGCAATTTTTGCTTGATTGGGATTAAAGGCCCTGTGGAAAGAGGAAGTTGCTGAGAGTGTCTGCGGCCTTTTTCGTCACCTTTGCAGGGGTTTTGGGCGCAACAGGCACGTCTTGCTCCTTGCCTTTTTTCTCGACTCGATCTTGCCCAAGGGTCTTCTTGAACTTTTCTTGTCGTCGCTTGTTTGTCACCCTTGCCTTGTTCATATCGATAGGCAAGTTGACACGGATGATTTCGTCAAATCCCTGCATGGGCATTCTTTCGAAAATGTTGATGGGACTTGTCTGCTGGAACCGCACAACGCAAGCCGTAGGCGTCAAACGACTCAGTGCTCAGCTCAAAGGTGTTTGATGAATCACCGAGCTGTGTCATGAGTATTCGCCCGTTGTGCCTTCGCGCAGCGAAGCCGATTCCATGGGCTGTGACGATGATGTCTTCGCCACAGTCGGAGGCCAGCAGTACAGCCGACCTCAGTTCGTCATGGTGAAGCAATTGACCTCCCGCAGGAAATAGCGGGGGGCCTCTGCTGCGAGCATGGCGCCCGCAGAGGTTTGTTGGGACTGAACGATGTTCAGTGGGTTATCGCAATAGCGATGAATCTTTAATATAAACGAAATGGACAAACTCTCAAAACAGATCCATGGTGGGCTGTTGCGTGTCGGTCCAGGCTGCCAATTCAAAGGTTTTTCCCGACCGCTTGAGAGCTGCAGCTATGCCCTCCATGACCCGGCTCCCGCGCTTCTCGAACAGAATGAAGCGATCACTTTGCTGGATGAGCGCCTCCAGCCTGTCCCTCGCCAACCGGCTGCCCTGGGCATCCAAATAGTGAATGGGAATGCGCTGCGCGTCCGCCCAATCATGGACAAGCCATGAGCCATGCCTTCCGGTCCAATGGACCAGCTGCCATACACCCGACGTTCTCTTGTCCAGATTTCTGACGCGGCGATTGACCTCTTCGTTCGGGGCCGTGCCCGCACCAAGAAAAACGACTTTTTGACTTTTCAACCGTTGCGCATGGCTCCTGACCAGATCGGATGCGTGCAGAGCGGAAATCCCGATCTCCTGCATTTCTTGCAAGAGCGCCCCCTGGCCCCATAACGGTGATTTCGGGTGTTCGCTGTGCATCAGGGAAAGACCCTGCAGCATGATCTTGCCCTTTACCAAATCCCAGTCCGTTCGCCACCGCTTGGCATTGGACTGGCTGAACTTGAGCACCTCTTTGACGCTCGGCATCAGCAGCGTATCTGCCCGCAGTTCATCAAGCCCCGCCGCATCAAGTTTGTGCACCTCGACCCAGTGCGCAAGACTCAAGAAGTGCATGCGCCGTCTAGCTCCATCGCTGTTCGGGTCGATGCGCATCGGGCCGTAGAAACCAAGTCCATAGATCATGTTTTGCATAACACGCATTCTGTTGGCGTTGCCCCGGCACCTGCACCTGATATCACCCCCTACCCGGTCCTTAAACAAAAAAAGCTCCAAGTCCGAAAGGACGAGGAGCTTTTTGGAACCCGAAGGTTTGGCAATCAATGAGCTGATTGCCGGTGTTGATCCAGCATACGGGCCAAAACGCCCTTGATGCGTGCAGTCACCCCATCAGAGGTGAGGACGACTTCCAATGCCTTGGTCTGGCGTGCCCGGATCAGGATCTTGGCGACGGTCTCCATTTCATCGGAGCCGAAGTCATTCACCATCACCGGCATTCTCTGAATGCTTTGCGCAACGAGCATGGGGGCGCGAGCAGTGTTATCAACGATAGCGGACATGTTATTTCTCCGAAGAAATAGACGGTCCACTTACCCTGAGGGAGTGAATCCCGTCAGGATGATGAAGGTCAAAAGAGACCAGGGCTGAATACGTCAGTTCGACTGCTACAGGAGCGAGTGACTCATTTGTACCAGCCATCCAGATAATTGCAAGCACCTGCAGTTAATTCATCGCGGCCCGTAGTGCCCGCGAAAATTCGGTCCCTGTCGAGAAGCGATCTGCTGCGTCCTTGGCCATCGCCTTCACCAATACATCATCCAAGCTCGGCGGAATATCAGGTCGCAGAACAGATGCCCTGGGCACAGGCCCATTGACAATCTTGTACACAAGGTCATGTATCGACTCCCCCTCGTAGGGGAGGCAGCCGGTGATCAACTGGTAGGCCATCACACCCAAGGCGTAGAGGTCAACCCGCCCATCAATCTCCAGCCCACTGATCTGCTCCGGCGCCATGTATGCGGGCGTGCCCATCACAACACCTGTTTTTGTTTTGCTGCTGTCGGTGATGCGCGCGATGCCGAAGTCTGTGATCTTGAGAACCTGTTTGGTTTCGAAAATGATGTTCGCTGGCTTGATGTCCCGATGTACCACCCCCTCCAGGTGGGCATAGGCAAGCGCATCCGCAATGACTGTAGCGATTTCGACGGCCTCAACGACCGGCAGCGTACCTTTGGATCGCAAGTAGGCATCGAGCGGCTGGCCTGAGAGCACCTCCATCGCAATGTAGGCCAGGCCCTGCTCTTCACCTACATCGTGGATGGTGACGATGTTCGGGTGCTGCAGTCGCCCTGCAGTCTTGGCCTCACGGTAAAAGCGCTCTTTGGCGTCCACGAGATCCTGTCCATCGTATTCAGCGTTCAGGGCCATGGTCTTGATCGCAACGCGGCGCCCAATTCGTGGGTCAATCCCGAGATAAACGACGCCCATAGCCCCCCTGCCAAGCTCCTTCGTCAGTTCATAGCGGCCCAATGTCGGGTTGGCCATTTGAATGCCTGTTTCTGATTGCACCATTGACCGCGTAGCGTCCATGCCCGGGACAAGGATTGCATTTGCCAAGGCTTTCAGCCGCGCGATCTCACCCCTCGAATGCTTGTCTTCGCTATCGCCCTCCAGAATGTATTCGTGCACCGCCTGGGCTTTGCCATAGTGGCGCTTGCGCTCGAAGTCCAAGGCCAACCCCTTGAGGTTTGCGACCAATGCCTCATTGAAGATGACGCGCCTGAAGCGGTCGTATGCCGCGTCCAGCTGACCCTGCCCTTGCAACGCAATCGCCACCTCGCGATGGGACTCAGATGCATCGGCATCGGAGACTTGTTTTCCGGCCTCAGCAACGAGGAAGCGTTTCGACGTGAGCACTACGTGGGTGACAACCAGGATCACCACGGGAAGCATCACCGGAACCCACAGGCCCAAGGCCAAAGCCCCGTATTGCGCTGCCATGATGAGGACCACCAGCGTTGTGGTTATGGCGATGGCGTGCTTCCCGGCAATCCTTGGCACAACCATCAGGAGATACGCGGCCAGCATTACCAGCAAAACAGCATTCAACGCCCATGCCCATGTTGGAATAACTGTTGTGTGCCCCTTGAGCAAGCTGGAGATTTCCCTTGCAACGCCTTCAACAGGTGCCGGGAGGGTATTTGCGTCAGCAGCAAGATCATTGCGCCCCGTCAACCAACTCCCCGTCGCACCGATCACCACCAATCGGCCGCGAAGATGTTTTGGATTTATTTTCTCATCGAGAACATCCACAAAGGAAATGCTTTCAAACGGCAGCGATTGCCCTCTATGCTTGTATCGCATCGGCCAATACATTGTCGTTGGATCGGTTTCTATCAATCTATCGCCAATTTTCACGTATCCGTCAGCGAGTGTATGAAAGTTGCGCCAATCCGTATTGACGAAATTGCTCGCCGCCACGAAGGCAATCGATGGCATGGACATGCCTCCCATATTGGTGAGCAGTGGCGCTTTCCTTGTAATTCCATCCCCATCCGGTATCCCAACCAACGCTCCAACTGACATCGCTGAATTTGTCAGTTTCTCTATCGGCATTTCAACGCCATTGATTGCGGCATTAAAGTGTGTATTGTCTTTTTCAAAGAATGGCAGTGCATAGGATTTAATGCCATTTTTTTCATTGTCATACCTGTGATTATTCCAGGCAGGACGTGCAGCCAAAATCACTTTCCCGGAGTGCTTGATACTGTCCGCAAGCGTTTTGTCATTGTCCAAATCCCGCTCTGCAAGATGCCGCAATGCACGCAAGACATGCACTGTTTGCATGGGTGCATTTCTCTCGGCCGCTGTTAACCGGCTGCGAATCCACGACAAATGACCTTCTATTGGTTGATTGAACAATTCTGTGTGCACAATCATACCTACGTCCGCCGCCGTCAATATGTCAATCACCTTGGCATGCACATCGCGCAAAAATATGGATCTTCCAATCTTCGCGTAACTTTTGTTGTCGATCTCTACAACGAGTATTTCAGGCGCTGGTTCTTTGTCCAGACTCAAAAGCACCTTATCAAATTCCCATCGATCCAGCGCATCAAAAATTGTCGTCCCAAAATTGAGCACCAACAAAATGACGATGGTCACCAAGCCAGTCACCCAGTCTGCTTTTGCCATTTGACCAATGTGATGCTTCGATTTCACTCGTTATCCCTTCCAATGGCGAATTCGTCCATCATCCCAGTGACAGAAATTCTTTCCCGGGTAATACCCGACGCCACCGCCACCGAGCCACAGGCCCAGCTCCTGCATTGACTGCAGCGAAATTCCGGGGATGCGTCCGTCATGTGCACGCCCCTCCATGTGCAGAGAGTTTCGTGCGGCACTTTCGATCCGTGCATTGGTCTCAGGGAATCGAGCACCACTGGTTGTTTCAATGGCTCTTGCGAGCCCGTGGTGATGCAGCCATGCTGATGTCGCGTACAGCATGTCGAGGAGCACCAGACTCATGTACATGCCCTTGCCCAGCTGAGCGTCCCTGAGAAACCAGCAGACTTGCTTGTAACCGTCCGGGATAAGTTCGCCCTGCGCCCAGTAATACGTTCTGACTTCTTCTCCCGTTTGCGGTCTTTTCAGCCACACCCAGCGCGGGCTATCCCAAAACCCCTGCTGCCCCCCTGCCATCCTTCCAAACGCCTCAGGCGCGAAGGACGCAGCGAGCATGAAGGTCCGACGCGTTGGGAGAATGGCAGGGATTACCGCAGGTGTCATGCAACAGCTCGGCCAAAGGCTTGCAGGTTCAGGACTCGTGATGTTTCTTCCGCAAAATTACGCCCACCTGGAAGCGTCCGTTCTTCAATGGCTTGCGGAGCTTCCACCGGCACCTCGGCAACTTTGACCTCTTTGCCCCCACGCTCGCCCATGTCGCCAGAGAATTCCATCGTGGCTTTCATGCGGGCGCCGGCATGCAAATCCAGGTTTTCGTCATAAAGAATGGACCCGCTGACGACACCCGTACCGGTAATTTCCAGGCTCTTGCGAGCGTGAAGATCCCCTTCAAAAGTACCTTCAATGAAGATATGGTCGGCAACGATTTGCCCTTTGCTGATTACGGCACCGGCCCCGACGTGAATGACCCCACCGTTCTCGAACCGGATGGCGCCCTGAAAGCGACCTTCCAAGTGCAGACCCGCATTGGGATCAGCCGAAAGGAAGTTGCCCTCGAAGGAGACGTCGCGGCCGATTTTTGACGTGATTGCGAGGAGCTTTTCAGCGGGGATGATGCGGGAGTTGATGGTATTGGTATCGGCGTTCATGATAGGTTCTTCCTTCTTTGAAATAGATGATTCAATTTGATCTGTTTCCTGGTTGAGTCCAGTTTTCTTTTCAGTTATTGACACGATGTAATAGTCCGACTTTATTGTCGCCCCCTTTGGATATTTCAATTTCGCTATACCGTATGGAACCCCGGGTTTTCGCGGTCCTTTCGATGATGACTTGCGTCGCGTCCATCGTTGCATCCATACCTCCATGTATCCGTGCCGCACCGCATATCACGGTTCCCTTTAGCTTTGCCTCTGGCCCAATGATCAAAGAGCCTTTGTCTCTGTTGATCTGGGTGACCGATCCTTCAACTTCACCAAGGATTGTGAGCATTCCCTCGCGTTGCGTGATACGGCCAACAAATTTGAGTTCTTTACCAATTCTCGTAACGCTTTCATTCCATTCTTCTTCCAGCGGGACTGCGGATATTTTGCGATCATCTCTTTCCAAAGCGAGTCGAATCATCGGCTCCTCATACTGAACCGACTCTGGTTGTTCCCGCTTATTCCCCAAGGCACCCCAGATAGCCACCATTTTTTTAATTACGCGCATGTCAAAGCCTTATTGCTGGGCGGCAATGCAGGCATGGCCGGTGATTCATTGCGATTCCAAATCCATATCGAGGATCGGTTGATCTTTGCTTGGGCCTCCAGTTGCTGAATGCGCTGAAACGCAGCGTGCGGTGCCATGCCAAGACCGAGGACGTGCAATTCTGTTGCCCCGATCGGGGTGTCTCGCAAAACGAATGCGGGCAGATCCAACGATGCCTGCCGATATGAAAGCGGGCGGATGAACTCCCGTTTTTCGTTCATTAAGCGATCAATCAAATCATCGTCTGCATTGCTATTTGCGGGAACTAAGCAGTGTGTCCGCATGAGAACGCAATCGGCCGCAACCAGTGCGCCGTCCTGCAGCGCTTCGATCCTGAGCAGTGCAACAACCGACGTTCCACCCTGGCCATTGCCGGCGCCACCACCCTGGGTGCATTCAATCCATCCTCGGCGCGCTAGGTGCGTGAGGTTTTTGGCCATTTGTGGGCCAATGTGAAAGCCTGGGCCGTGCTGCTTGAGTTTGAGGAGGTATCCCTGCCCCGCTGGAACGATCGAACGGACCTCGCCCAGCACGAAGCCGGTTGTCCGCACACCATTACCCCGGTGTTGCTCTTGAATAGGGGCTATGAACAGATCCCAACTCCGCCTGATTTCCTCCTTTCGCGCAAAGGAGAAGGCCGGGGGAATGTAAAAATGGTCTACAAAGGGCTCGCCATTGATGATGACGCTCTTGGCAGCACGCATCAAGACTTTGTGAGCGATTGTCCAGTTGCGCTGCCAGCCTGGCATCCAGCTATACAGGCGGGACGATTCCCAAAGATGATGGATCAACGCCCACAACTTGATGGAGTCCTGCTTTGGAGCAGATTGATGGTTCCGCGATTCCTCAACCGTCCACGGCTGGTGATATGTGGCCTGGGTTCTGTTGTCCTGGCCAACGACTATGCCCTCGGCTTTTGCACCCGAGTAGGCTTCGGTGTAGAAGGAGCAATTCGGGCTGTGATGGTGTGCATCATCCGGCCAGCAGGCCAGGTGCATCAAGTCACCTCGCTGCCGAATGACTAGCTTGAGCGGGGGGGTTCGGCACAAACATAGCGCATGCCCAAATCGCTGTTTGGCCGCACGAAGTTCCGAGTCGTACTGTTCAACCCTGAAGCGGGCGCTGTCGCCATCAATCCTTTGCCCATTGATGAGCACCGAGCTTCGCGTTTCCATCGCGTGAACCCCTACAAAAACATCCATGCGCTGATTCGCACGAATAAGGGGATTCTTCGCCAGTGTTGCGCGATTGAATGCGCTTAAACCGACCTTGCCGGGCGGTATTGAGAGAATGTTTGGCCTACCCTACGGAGCATAGAGGTGCCGATGCGGCCCATGCCAAGCCCCTGCGCAGAAGGCGCGACAACTGTTTAGCAGATCTGCGGGATTGCTTTGCTCAGTTCTGGACCCCCAGATGCGACAGGATTATTCGCCTTTTGAACGTAAACAAGATCATTGGTGATGCTGTAATTCAAGAGGAATCCGATTTCAACCAATTTGTCCAATGACTGACGCAGGCGAATTCTGAAGTTTGCCATCTTCTTCTCTTCGCTTCGCGATAACTCGTGAATTTTAGCCACTGAAAATGGTATTGGCTCGCTATGGCTGGAATAAAACGTATGAAGCCAGAGTGCGATTGTCGAGCGAGCGCCTATTTTCTTTCGTTGGCTCCATTCCAAAAGAGTCGTGGAATCAAAGTTAAATAGCTCAGTGATAGCCGGCTCCAGGCGGACCATCCACTTGACGTCGCCATTATCGTCAATTGCGTCAAATGCATAATCCCGAATAAGCGATCCAGCGTAACCGCCTTTTGAATTATTTGTAAGAACATTCACACTGGTAAGTTTCATTCGCTCGATTGACTGCCTTAGCTTTTCATAGTTGTCACTATGCATGCGCCAACCGAGATCTTTAATCATGCCGTAGGCACTGAAATAAATTGGCTGCCCGATCTTCGCGCCACGAGAACGCGTCAACAGGCAAATCCACAAGCTCAGATCGTCCTGGCGTAGTTCTTCGCCGGAATAGTTGATGGCGTAGTTGCTCAAACTGGCGATTCTTTGAGACTTAATGGATTCGCGTGCCGTAGATCTTCGGGTGGTAAAAAGCCCTCCACGAATGAACGGATTTGGAACCCCCCGGCGGTCTTCTGTCCACAAGGGGAAAACTTCTTGCAAAACGTCGACGACTCTCGCCTGACGCTGGAGTGCATCTTCCGTTCTCTTCCGAAGAAACTCCTCAGAAGAGACTTTCTTCCCTTGGCGCTTGACTGGTGCATCTGTGGCTTCAGTGTCGTCCAACACTGGAAAGATGGGTGCCTGTCTGTGCGAGTGTGTATCCATCGTGGATTGGATGACTTCGGCGATGGTTTTCATGTTGCGCAAGTTTCAACGGGTCGGCGCTCATCTGTCAACCCTGCAACATAGCGGATCGGATGCGTTTTGGATTCATGTATCTGAATTGCAAAATTTTGGCTTTGATTAAAAAGAAAAGATTAAATACAAAGATTAAAACCGATTAAGCGATGCATTTTCTCCTTATAGATCAATAGGTTACGCATGCTTTGCGCATCCGATCCGCTAAGGCGGAACGGATGCTGCGCTAATAGCGGAAGGGCTGCTCCGCTATTAGCGGATCGCATGCCGCGCTATGTCTCCTGTGGATAACTTTCACGCGTTCCGCTAAGTGCCCTGTGGATAACTCGCCGATCTGGCGGCGTCATGTGTTCCGCTAGTAGTTCGTAAGCACCGGGTCTCATTGTCATGCGTTCCGCTAATAGCGAGCAAGCCCCATGGTTGATGAGTGCGTCATGCGTTCCGCGATGCCAAGTCGGTTTTGTCATGTGATCCGCTAATAGCGGCCTGGCCCCTCGGTGGCGGGGTG
>VFQO010001429.1_pt1 | contig 18266 bp, 20 predicted proteins | sample 3512331 | NCBI WGS metagenome assembly VFQO01 (sample SAMN10412371, study PRJNA504923) | tailings metagenome | isolation source: Replicate 3 from Balatoc abandoned mine | place: Philippines: Itogon, Benguet | collected 2017-08-28
AGCTCGAACCGCTCGAACCGCTGCGCAAGCTGGCCGAGGCGGCGCGCGATCCCGCTGCCGGATCGGAGGCGCGCGCACTGGTCATCACCCTCATCGAAGCGCGCGGAGTGATCAGCCGCGAGGATGCCGGGCTCGAACACCTGCCCAAGGAAATGCGCCCCTATCTGCGCAAGCTGGGCGTGACTTTCGGTGCGCTCGACATTTTCGATGCGCCGTTGCTGAAGCCCGCACCGCGGCGCTTGCTGCACGCGCTGGGGCTTGATCCGCGCGCGGTGCAGGAGGCGATGCAGCCGGTGCTGGCCGAGGGTAGCTGGGCCAAGGGCCGCCTGCCCGCCGGATACCGCTATGCCGGAACCCAGGCGATCCGCGTCGATCTGGCCGAGAAGATCTTCCGCGCCGCGTTTGAAGCGCGCGGGGCTGTGCTCGCCGCCCATCCCAAGGAGCGCAACCGCCCGTTCCGGCTCGATCTCGCGCTTGCCGTGTCGGTCGGACTGGAGGCAGAGAACGCGCGGCGACTGCTTGGCAGCGCAGGCTTCCGCTGCGACCGAGCGCGCGCCCTGCCCGAAGGCGCGTTCGGCCCGCCCGCACCCGATCGCTGGTTCTGGCGTCCGCGTCGTCCCGAAGAGAAAGACGCGCGGCGGCAACAGCGCGGGCCTGAACGCAAGGATGATCGCGGGCCAAAGCGAGGGTCAGGCAAGCCCGGCGACAAGCGCAAGCCCCCGCGTGAGGGCGCACAGCGTGGCCCTAGACCCGCCCAGACCCCCCCTAGACCCCCGGCAGACACCGGCCCGGCCCGTGCCGTCGGTGCCTTCGACAAGCTGGCGGACCTGCTCAAGCGATGACCGGCGGCGCAGCGGTGCCGGCATCGGGGTCGCTCCGCGTCGACCGCCTGCTGGTCTGCCTGCGCTTTGCCCGCACCCGCAGCGCCGCGCTCGCACTGATCGAAGGCCACGCCGTGCGCCGCAACCGCCAACATGTGCTGCGCGGGTCGGAACCGGTGCGGATCGGCGATGTGCTGACGATTGCGCTCGGGCAGAGCATCCGCGTGATCGAGGTGATCGCCCTGCCCGACCGGCGCGGCTCACCCGAGGCTGCGCGTTCCCATTATCGCGAGGTTGACGGCTCGGGTCTTGACCCTAAAGGGCAAATGACCATAGCAGCGTCGCCTCATGCCCGGGGCCAAAAGTCCGACGATTCCGACAATTCGCATCTGAAAGAGCTGTAATGACCTACGTCGTCACCGAAGACTGCATCAAGTGCAAATACACCGATTGCGTGGAAGTGTGCCCGGTCGATTGTTTCTACGAAGGCGAGAACATGCTGGTGATCAATCCCAGCGAATGCATCGATTGCGGCGTGTGCGAACCCGAATGCCCGGCCGAGGCGATTCTCCCCGATACCGAAGACGGTCTGGAGAAGTGGCTCGAGCTCAACACCCAGTATTCGGCGGTGTGGCCGAACATCACCAGCCAGAAGGCGCCGCCCGAAGATGCCGACGCGCACAAGGGCGAAAAGGGCAAGTTCGAGAAGTATTTCAGCGTCGAGCCGGGCGAAGGCGACTGATTTTGCTGCGTCCCTGCATATCTGCAGGAATACGCAAATCGTTTGCAATGCCGACTCGCAATATTGTTGCGGGTGTGCTATATAATATGCGAACCGCGCAGGGCTGAGGCCGGCGCAGGCGATAAAAACCAGGAAGGCCGCACCACCAGCAACCCCCTAAACCGGATGATCCGCTCCCGGCGCTTCGCCTTATTGCAAGGCAGGGTCGCGCCGCCGGGATGATTGTCCGCTCTCCCGCTGGGACCAAGCCTTCGGAATGGCCAAAGGAAGGAACTTGCATGGCAAGCACCGCAAACGCATTCACTGTCGGCGATTACGTTGTCTACCCGAAGCACGGCGTGGGCCGTGTGGTCGAGCTGCAGAGCGAGGAAATCGCCGGCATGCAGCTGGAGCTCTATGTTCTGCGCTTTGAAAAAGAGCGCATGACCCTGCGGGTGCCGGTCAACAAGGTCGAAGCGATCGGGATGCGCAAGCTGTCTTCCGACAAGACGCTCAAGCAGGCCATGGAAACGCTCAAGGGCAAGCCCAAGGTGAAGCGCACCATGTGGTCGCGCCGCGCACAGGAATACGAAGCGAAGATCAACTCGGGCGACCTCGTGTCGATCGCCGAAGTGACCCGCGATCTGTTCCGCCCCGAAGACCAGCCCGAGCAGAGCTATTCGGAGCGCCAGATCTTCGAAGCGGCCTCAAGCCGCCTCGCCCGCGAACTCGCGGCGATGGAAGAGACCGACGAGCAGACCGCGCTCGGCAAGATCCTCCAGGTGCTGCGCGAGCACGCGCCGCAGTATTACGAAAGCGCCGAGGAAGCCTGAGGCTTCTGCGTTTCGCAAGACATCAAGGGCTGCCCCCGCCGGGGCGGCCCTTTTTGTTTGTGTCGGACTGCGGGGTGTATTATATCAACAATACGCCGCAGGCTTCCAGAGAGAGATTGCATGACCCAGCCCATCCTCACGCGTCCACTCCTTACCCGCATGGCACCGGCTGCGCTGCTGCTGCTCGGAACCGCGCTGGCGGGCTGCGATGGATCGAGCATGCAGATTAATGATCAGGACGGCGTGCCGCTGTCCGAAATCGAAATCGCCGGCCCCCCGCCGAGCGAGATCGTCCTCGCATCAGGCGACACGGTGATCGTCAAGGATGGCGATACCTTCGCCATCACGGTCGAAGGGCCGAACACCGATTCCTTGCGCTTCGTGCGTGACGAACGCACCATCGGCATCATGCGCGAGGAAGGCTGGGACGGCCCGAACAACGCCACCATCCGCATCACGATGCCGCCGCCCAAGAATGTCGTGATCGCCGGCGCGGGCACGATTCAGGCGCAATCGCTCGCCACCGAATCCGATGTCTCGATCGGCGGCACCGGCGACATCACTTTCGGCACAATCGCCGCCGAAAAGCTCGGCATCAACATCGGCGGTAACGGCACGATCAAGGGTGCGGGCACGGTAAAGTCGCTCGAAATCACGATCGGCGGCAACGGCGATGTCGAAATGCCGGGGCTCAAGGCCGACAAGGCCGAAGTGACGATCGGCGGTGCGGGCGATATCGCCTTTGCCTCGGATGGAGAGGTTGAAGCCACGATTGCCGGCGCAGGCGATATCAACGTGGCAGGCAACGCCAAATGCACCGTCAACGCATTCGGTTCGGGCACGCTGAACTGCACCCCGACCAGCGCAGGCGCTTCGGCCGCAATCCCGGCGCCCGATCAGGTCGCAGCGCCCACCGCGCCTGCCGCACCCAAGGCACCGGCTGCCCCGGTTGCGGCCAAACCCGCGCAATAGCGTTTGCAATCCGGTAAGGTGCGCGCGACATAATGCGTGCATGCGCGCGCCTAACCTTGCCCTGCTGATCCTCGCTGCCGTCGCCCTGCAAGGCTGCGTCGCCAAGGCCGTGGCGAGCGTTGTGACGCTGCCCGTGCGTGCGGCCGAGGCGGGCTTCGATGCCGCGACCACCACCCAGACCGAAGCCGACGAGGACCGCGGCCGCGCGATCCGCAAGCGCGAGGAGCGGATGGGCCAGCTCGAACGCGAATATGGCAAGGCGATGGAGCGTTGCGGCGACGGCGATGACGAGGCCTGCGACCGCGCCCAGGCGATCCGCACCGAGATGAAAGCGCTACTCCCCGGAATCCCGGTCGAGCCCGAGCGCGATTAGGCCGCAGCCCGCCGCAAGCGGTCGTTGATCGCGCGGCCCACGCCTTCCCCCGGCACAGGGGCCACGGCGATGCGCGGCTGCGGGGCATTGGCCGCTTCGTGCAGGCAGGCATAAAGGCGGGAGGCCGCTTCCCCAAGATCGCCGCTGGCCGAGAGCGTCACATCGCCCGCTACCGCTCCGAACCCGATCAGGAATTCGTCCGCTTCGGCCTCCACCGCACCGAGCCGCACCGGCTTGCCCGGGGCATAGTGGCTGGCGAGCTGGCCCGGAGCCTCAATGCTCTTGCCTTGCCCCCGCGTGCCGAGCTGGAGCGGGCCGGGGCGCAGTTCCTCGATGCTCCCGTCGGCGCGCACCGCAACGATGGTCGATTCCACCCCCGCGCTGGTCGCCCCGCCATCAAGCACCATGTCGATCCGGCCGTCGAGCGAGGCGAGTACGTGGGCTGGCGTGGTCGGGCTGATGAAGCCCGAACGGTTGGCCGAAGGCGCGGCGAGCGGAAAGTCGAGCCGCTCGAGCAAGGCGCGCATCGCCGGGTGCGCGGGCGCGCGCAGGGCGACGGTCGGCAGGCCCGCTGTCACCGCTTCGGCCAACCCGGCATTGGCGCGGCGCGGCAGCACCAGCGTCAGCGGCCCGGGCCAATGCGCCTCGGCCAGCGCGCGGGCTTGGGGAGAGAACTCGGCATAGCGCTCGGCCTGCGCCGCGCCGGCGACGTGGACGATCAGCGGGTTGAAATCGGGGCGACCCTTCGCAGCGTAGATCTTCGCCACCGCCTCGGCGGAATCGGCCCGCGCGGCGAGGCCGTAGACCGTCTCGGTCGGCACGGCGACAAGCCCGCCCGATTCGAGGATTCGCGCGGCCTCGGCGATCCCCTCAGGCCCTGCCAGCCGCACTTCCGTAACGTTCTTGCCGCTCATGCCCCGGCGCTATATTCGTTTGCCCGCCCTGCCAAGAGCGCAGCCCCCATCCATCCGAAGGACGCCCCGAAGTGACCCCCTTTACCCCGCCGACCGCCGACCAGCTGCTTGCCATCCGCATCAACGCCGGGATCGACGAACTCGCGCAGACCGAACGCTTCCAGCACGCCGAACCCGATCTGGTCGAAGCGATCGTCGCCGGAGTCGGTCAATTTGCGGCCGGGGAATTCGCCCCGCTCAACCGCAAGGGCGATCTGGAGGGAGCCAAGCTCGAAAACGGTGTGGTCCGCCTGCCCGAAGGTTTCGAGGCCGCCTATCACGCCTATGTCGAGCAGGGCTGGAACGCGATCGCCTCGCCAGCCGCGCATGGCGGGCAGGGCCTGCCGTTCACCCTCGCCTGCAATGTTCTGGAGAACCTCGGCGCGGCGAACATGGCCTTCACCCTGCTCCCGATGCTGAGCGTCGGCGCGATCGAGGCGCTGGAGCATCACGGCTCGAAAGATCAGCAGGCAATGTATCTGCCCAACCTCGTCAGCGGGAAGTGGTCGGGCACCATGAACCTCACCGAACCCGCCGCGGGTAGCGATGTCGGCGCGCTGCGCAGCACCGCAGAACCCATCGAAGACGGCGAGCACGCGGGCAAATACCGGATCACCGGCCAGAAGATCTACATCACCTGGGGCGAGCATGACCTCGCCGAAAACATCATCCACCTCGTGCTGGCCCGCCTGCCGGGCGCACCGGAAGGCTCGCGTGGCATTTCGCTGTTCGTGGTGCCGAAATATCATGTGAACGCCGACGGGAGCCTCGGCCCGAAGAACGATCTTCGCTGCGTCAGCCTCGAACACAAGCTCGGCATCAACGCCTCGCCCACCTGCGTGATGAGCTATGGCGACAATGGCGAATGCATCGGCGAACTCGTCGGCCAGCCCAACAAGGGGCTCGCGGCGATGTTCACGATGATGAACAACGCGCGCATCAATGTCGGCAACCAGGGCGCACAGATCGCCGAGCGCGCCACCCAGCAGGCGCTCGCCTATGCGCGCGACCGGGTGCAGTCCGCCCGCGCCGGCTCGCCCGACAAGAACCCGGTGGCGATCATCGAGCATCCCGACGTGCGCCGCATGATCCTGCGCATGAAGGCGCTGACCGAAGGCGTGCGCGCGCTGCTCTATTACTGCGCGGGGCAGGTCGATCGCGGCAATCTGGGCGACGAAGCGGCGAAGGCCCGGGGCGAGATCGTGGTGCCCATGCTCAAGGCGTGGGGCACGGATGTGGGCGTGGAAGTCTCCGGGCTTGGCATCCAGATCCACGGCGGGATGGGCTTTGTCGAGGAAACCGGCGCGGCACAGCACTGGCGCGATTCGCGCATCGCTCCGATCTACGAAGGCACCAACGGGATCCAGGCGGCCGACCTTGTCACCCGCAAGCTCGGGCTGGAAGGCGGCGAGGCGCTGGTGACGCTGTTCGAAACCATCGCCCGCGAGGCGGACGAGGAATTCGCGCTTTCGGCCCTTGCGCGCGATTGCGCCAATGTGGCGCGCTGGATGCGCGACGATGCGAGCCTCGATGATCGCCTCGCCGGAAGCGTGCCCTTCTGCACGATGGCGTCCGTGGCGGTGGCCGGATGGCAGCTGATGAAGCAGGCGCAGGCCGTGGCAGCCGGCGCAGCGCCGGAACTCGCGGCGACCAAGCCGGTGACGGTGCGCTTCTTCCTCGACCGGATCGTGCCTGAAGCCGCAGGTCTCAAGGCCGGGGCCACGGCGGGCGCGGATCTGCTCTACGCCCTCCCCGCCGAAGCGCTGGTCGGCTGAGGTGGAGACCGGCGGGGAACTCGCCCGGATCGCTGCCGCGCTCGAGCGGCTCGCGCCCGCGCCTCCGCCGCCGATCGATTGGCTGGCCGCCCCCGCCTATGTGTGGGAGGGCGAGCGGGCGCGCAGCGTTCCGGTGCTGGACGCGCTGCCGCTCGAAGCACTGCACGGCATCGATGCTCAGAGTGTCGCGCTGCGCGACAATTGCGCCCGGCTTGCCGGCGGCGCGGCGGCGCATGACGTGCTGCTGTGGGGCGCGCGCGGGATGGGCAAATCGGCGCTGGTGCGCGCCTGCGTGGCAGACGTGCAGCGAGAGACGGACGGCCTCGCGCTCGTCCAGCTGGCCCCCGGCACGCTCGCCAGTTTCCCTGCGCTGATTGCCGAGCTGGCGCAGCAATCGCGCGCCTTCCTGCTGTTCATCGACGATCTTGGCTTTGGGGACGACGGACGCACGGAAATGCTGGCATTGCGGAGCCTGCTCGACGGCGGGGTTGCCCCGCGTCCGGCGCATATCCGCACCATCGTCACCGCCAACCGCCGCAGCATTGTCGAACGCGAGGATACCTCCGCCGCACTCCACGAGCGCGACGAGCGCGACGATGCGCTGGCGCTGGCCGATCGCTTCGGGCTGACGCTGGGCTTCCACCCGGCGGACAAGGACACCTACCTCGCCATCCTCGCAAGCTACACCGCGCCGCTCGGCCTCAGCTTCGATGCCGAGGAAGCGATGGCCTACGCAATCCAGCGCGGTAACCGTTCGGGCCGGACCGCGCTGCAATTCGCGACCGAACTCGCCGGGCGCGCGGGAAAACGCCTTTAGTTGACCTTCTGCCCCGCCTGCTGGCGCAGGTAATCCGCCTGGAAGGCCGCGCGGGGGTCCTTCAGCGCGCGCGCGGGCATCCGCTCGCCTTGCAGACGGCCGATCGCGGGCGCGGGAGCCGCCGCAGGAGCACGCACGCGCCAGATGATCCCGGCGGTATCGTCCGACACCAGCAGCGCGCCGTCACCCGCCCATTCGACCCAGGTCGGGCGGCCGCGCGTGGTGCCATCCGTCTTGAGGAATCCGGTCAGCACGGGCTTGGGCTTGCGCACCGGATTGCCGCGATCGTCGAAATCGACGAACACCACATCATAGCCCGAAGGCGGCTTGCGGTTCCACGATCCGTGCCGCGCGATGAAGGCCCCGCTGGCGAAGCCTTCGCCCATCCGGTCGCCTTCCTTGCTGAACACGAGCCCCAGCGCCGCGACGTGCGGGCCGAGCGCGAATTCGGGCTTACGGACATATTCCATCAGGAAGCGCGGCATCGGCTCCTTCACCCGGCGATCGATGTTGGACTTGTAATAGACCCACGGCCAGCCGTACTGCGCGCCCACCGGCACGTTGGTGAGGTAATCGGGCACAAGGTCCGAACCGAGCATGTCGCGCTCGTTCACCGTGGTCCACAGCTCACCCGTCCACGGGCTGAAGTCCATCCCGTTGGGGTTGCGCAGGCCCACACCGAACTGGCGCTGGCGGCCTTTGACGAGATCATATTCCCAGATCATCGCCCGGCCTTCCTCGATCTTCATGCCCGATTCGCCGATATTGCTGACCGAGCCGACCGCGACATAGAGGCTGTTGCCATCGGGCGAGAGTTCGAGGTTCCGCATCCAGTGCCCGCCACCGCCGGGCAGGTCCATCAGCTTGCGCGGGGCGCCGGTGACCTTGTCGCTGCCGAGCGCATAGGGGAAGGCCAGCACGGCGTTGTGATTGGCAACGTAGAGCGTCCCGTCCTTCCAGCTGAGGCCCGAGGGCGAATCGAGGCCTTGCTCGAGGATCACCTGCTTTACCTCCGCCGTGCCGTTGCCGTCGGCATCGCGCAGCAGCACGATCTGGTTGGGGGATTCGCCCGTCGCGCCCGCCTTGGTCAGCAGCTTTTCGGCAATCCAGCCCTGGATCTTGTCCATGATCCCGCCGCCTTCACCGTCCTGTGCCGGAGCGCGGGTGAGCGACACCAGAATATCGCCATTGGGCAGCGCATAGAGCGTGCGCGGATGTTCCAGCCCCTCGGCAAAGCGCGCCACTTCGAGGCCCTTGGCCGCCGTCGGGGCTTCACCCTTGGCCCAGCCCACCGGCTCGGCGATCTGCACCGTGGGGACGCTTTGCGGATCACCCTCCTTCAGCACCGGATCGGTGCCGGCGACCTCTTCCACCGAAAGTTCGGCGGTGTCGCCACGGGTGAGGAACCAGAAGCCCCCCGCGCCGAGCAAAAGAATGATCCCGAGGGTGATTGCGAATTTGCGAGAAATGGCCATGTGGGCGTGGATAGAACCGGCTCGGCCCGGCGGCAACACACAAGCGTTGAAAGCACCATTGCGATGTATGATTTCAAGCCCGATGCGGCGCTCGCGCCAGAAGAGCGCTACCGCGAACTGCTCGGCGCGGCCGATGCCCTGACGGGGGGCGAGCCTGACGCGGTCGCCAATATGGCCAATGTCGCGGCGCTGCTGTGGGATTACCTGCCCGATCTCAACTGGGCCGGGTTCTACCGCGTCGGCCCCGCCAAGTCGGGCGGGGCGGACGAGCTGGTGCTCGGCCCGTTCGTCGGGCGTCCGGCATGCATCCGCATCCCCTTCGGCACCGGCGTGTGCGGCACCGCGGCGCAAAGTCGCGCCACGCAACTTGTCGAGGATGTTCACGCCTTCCCCGGCCACATCGCCTGTGATGCCGCGAGCCAATCGGAACTGGTGGTGCCGGTGCTGCGCGCTGGCGCGGTGATCGCGGTGATCGATCTCGACAGCCCCCGGCCCGCGCGCTTCACCATGGCGGACGCGGCCGGGATAGAGGCGCTCGCGGCGCTGCTGTCCACGCGCATCTGATCGGCCCGAAACGGGACAGCGCTCATAGCCCGCTTGGGCGCGGCGGGGAGTCGGTGGTAAACCCCATGCTAACCATAGCCGCACCTGCGGCGACGAGGGGGATTACCATGCGCCTGCCGCTCCGCACGCTTACCAGCCTTAGCGTGATCTTGCCTGTTCTGGGCCTGTCATCGCTTGCAAATGCTCAGGATTACAGCAGCTTGCCGCAGCTCGCACCGATGAGCAAGGCCGAGGTGCAGGCGCTGCCGCCCGAATATCGCACCGCACCGGTGATGGCCGTGGTCGAAGAGACCGTGACGGTTGAAAACGGGGTCGAAACCATCACCCGCACGCGCCGGATCGATCATCCGCACGCCCGGCCGGCTGCGCCGCAAGCCGCGCCGCATGCTTTTCCGGCGATGGGCTATGCGCCCTCCTACGCTCCTGTCGTGTTCGAGCGCGAGCAGTGGCTCGCCGAGTGTCGCCGCCGCGTCGACATGCGTGAGGATGACGATGACGGCGTGATTATCGGCGGCTTGCTCGGCGCGCTGGTTGGCGGGGTCGCGGGCTATGAAATCGCCGGCGCGGGCGACCGCGTGCTCGGATCGGTGCTCGGCGTGGGCGGCGGCGGGTTGATCGGCGGCCTCCTCGGCAGCCTGTTCGATGGCGACGACGACGAAGACCGCTACGACTGCGAAGGCGCGCTCGACAGCTACCTGTCGCAAACCGCTGCGCCCGCGGGCGAGCGAGTCGCCAGCCGGACGATCGCCTATCCCGCGCCCTATGCCTATCAGGGCTATGGCTATCCGATGGCCTATGGCTACAGCTACGCCCCGCCGCCGCAGATGGTGCTGGTGCCGGTGCGTACCGAAGTGCAGCAGCAAGCCGTTGTGCGCGAAACCGTGCGTGAGGAACGCTATATGGTGCCGGGTGCTGCGCGCGAGATTCCGCTGCCGCCCAAGCCCTCGCCCAAGATGATCAAGGGCGGCCGGTAAGGCGCTCTAAACGGGAGTCGCGCCGCGCGACTCCCGCCTGCAATCTCAGAATTCGCCGCCGGTCAGCCGCTGGCACAGCAGATCGAGCTGATCGAGCGTGGTGTAGCGGATCGTGATCGTGCCCTTGCGCGGATCGACCTCGGGCTTGATCTTCACGCCCAGCCCGAGGAACTCCTCGAGATGCTGCTGCACGGCGACAATGTCTGCATTTTCTGTGCCTTGCGTGTAGGTCGCGCCGGTCACCGGCTTGGCCTCGCGCACGATCGGCTTGCGCGTCAGCGTTTCGAGATCGCGCACCGACAGCCCTTCGCTAACCGCGATTTCGGCGAGTTGGCGGGCGTCTTCATGGCCGATCAGCGTCTTGGCGTGACCGAAGGAGAGCTTGCCCTGCTCGACCAGCTCGAGCACCGGCTCGGGCAGGCTCATCAGGCGGTGCATATTGGCGATGTGGCTGCGCGACTTGTCGACCAACTTGGCGATCTCGACCTGGGTCATGCCCTCGGTGTCGGCCAGGCGGTGATAGGCGCGCGCTTCTTCGACCGGGTTGAGATCCTCGCGCTGGAGGTTCTCGATCAGCGCCAGCGCCATCACCTCGCGTTCGGAAAGGTTGCGGACCAGCGCGGGGATTTCGTGCAGCCGCGCCCGCTGCGCCGCGCGCCACCGGCGTTCACCGGCAACCAGTTGATATCCCGTGCCTTCCGGGTGCGGGCGGACGATGATTGGCTGGATCACCCCGCGCGCAGAAATCGACGAGGCGAGCTCGTCCAGCGCGGCATCGTCGAAATGCTTGCGCGGGTTGCCCGGCAGCGGCCTGATGCTTGCGAGCGCCAGCATCCGCAGGGGCGATGCACCGGGCGCGGCAGGCGCGCTTTCGGCCGCCGGCTCTTCGCGCCGCACCAGCGGTTCTTCGCGGCGGGTCTCGCCCAGCAAGGCGCCGAGCCCGCGGCCCAAACGCCGCGGCTTATCCTCGCCGCCGCGAGAAATATTCGTAATATCAATCGGTTGCGTAGAATTATCGGTCATGCCGCCTGTCTTTCTGCGGGAAAGCGCCCGATCAGCTCGCGGGCCAGCGCCATATAGGCGCGGCTGCCGGTGCAATGCTGGTCATAGATCAGCGCCGGAAGCCCGTGGCTCGGCGCTTCGGACAGGCGCACGTTGCGCGGGATCACCGTATCGAACACCAGCTTGCCCAGGCAATCGCGCACGTCGTCCGAGACCTGATCGGTCAGGCGGTTGCGACGATCGAACATGGTCAGCGCCACGCCGATAATGCCGAGCTGCGGGTTGAAGCGCTGCTGCACCTGATCGACCGTCTGAAGCAGCTGGCTGAGCCCTTCGAGCGCGAAGAATTCACACTGGAGCGGCACCAGCAGCGTATCGGCGGCGCACAGCGCGTTCAGCGTCAGCAGCCCGAGCGACGGCGGGCAATCGATGAAGCAGATATCGTGCCCGCCATGCGCCGACAGCGCCTTGTGCAGGCGGTGGGTGCGGCCCTCGACCGCAACCAGCTCGACCTCGGCGCCCGAGAGATCGACCGTCGCCGGAATGATATCGAGCCGCGGAATCGCGGTCGGCACGATTGCCGAATCGAGCGACACCTCGTCGACCAGCAGATCATAGCTCGAAACCTCGCGCGCCGAGGAATGCACGCCCAGCCCGGTCGAAGCATTGCCCTGCGGATCGAGGTCGATCAGCAGCGTGCGCCAGCCGGTTGCGGCCATCGCGGTGGCGATGTTGATCGCGGTGGTGGTCTTGCCCACTCCGCCCTTCTGGTTGGCGATCGCGATGGTCAGCATGGAGGTTTCGTCCTTCCCGCAGCCGGATTCGCATGAAATCCGAGCGTGTTTCGCGTGTCAGGCCTTCACAATGATCCCCGCCTCGGGATCGGTCAAGGAATGTTCCACGTGGAACATTTCTCGAATCGAAGGCTTTAGCTCCCCCAATTCCTGCGCCGCAGAGCGTCCCTTGGGCAAGACATAGACGGTCTGCCTTGTGGAGAAGGGTGCGGACAAGGCGAGGAGTTTTGGAAGCGGAGCAAAGGCGCGTGCCGAAATGGCGCGGGCGGCAAAGGGCGCAACCCGCTCCAACCGCTGGCCTTCCACCCGGCATTTGCGCAGGCCAAGCGTGGCGATGCAGCAGTTGAGGAACTCCACGCGCCGCGCCCGCGATTCGACCAGCACCACCGGCATATTCGGATGGAGCGCCGCAATCACCAGCCCCGGAAAGCCCGGCCCGCTGCCGAGATCGAGCCACGGCCCGCCCGCATTCGCCGAAAATGTTCCACGTGGAACATTTTGCGTGAGCTGCGCCGAATCAGCGATGTGGCGCTGCCAGATATGCGGCTCGGTCGCCTTGGCGATGAGGTTTTGCTGCTGGTTCTCCTCCAGCACCAGCGCCGTAAAGGCCTCAAGCCGCGCCATGCCCTCGACATCGGTCAGCCCGGCGACATAGGCGCGGGCTTCGTCTTCTGTCGTGATCATGCCGCGATCCTGCGCCGTGCGTGGACCAGCAGCGCCGAAAGCGCCGCCGGCGTGACACCCGGCACCCGCCCCGCCGCCGCAAGCGTCCCCGGCGCGGCCTTGGTCAGGCGCTCAACCATCTCGTTGGAGAGGCCCGGAACCTCGCCATAGGGGAAGTCCGCCGCCAGCGGCAGCGCCTCGCTTGCGCGCAAATCGCGCAGTTCGGCATCCTGCCGCGCGAGATAGGGCGCGTAGGCAGCATCCTCGGCCATTTCCTCGGCGAGCAACGGGTCGCGCGCGGTCACTTCAGCCAGCCACGGGGCGAGCGCCTCGGGGGTCACCCCGTCATAGCGTAGCCACTCGGCGATCGACTTCTCGCCATGATCGCGCCGTACCGGCAGGCCGAGATCGGCAAGCTCGCGGGCGTGAACCAGCTGAGAATGTTCCACGTGGAACATTTTTCGCGTTTCCTCGCGCTGTTCCCACCAGGCGCGGCGTTCCGCACCGATGCAGCCTGCGTCAATGCCGGGCCCGGTAAGGCGGGTCGCAGCGTTGTTGGCGCGCAGGCGCAGGCGGTATTCGGCGCGGGCGGTGAGCATCCGGTAAGGCTCCGACACGCCCTGAAGTGTCAGATCATCCACCATCACCGCGACATAACTGTTCGCGCGGTCCAGTGCGGGCGCGGCCGTGCCGAGCGCCGCAGCCGCCGCTTCCAGCCCCGCGACAAGACCCTGCGCGGCGGCTTCCTCATATCCGGTGGTGCCGTTGATCTGCCCCGCGCAGTAGAGGCCCGGGATCGCGCGCACCTGCAAATCGGGCGTCAGCGCGCGCGGATCGATATGGTCATACTCCACCGCATAGCCCGGCTGCACGATGACCACACGCTCGCAGCCCGGCATGGTCCGCACGACGGTCTCCTGCACATCGACAGGGAGCGAGGTGCTGATGCCGTTGGGATAGACGAGGTGCGAATCCAGCCCCTCGGGTTCGAGGAAGACCTGATGGCCCTCGCGGTCGCCGAAGCGGTGGATCTTGTCCTCGATCGAGGGACAATAGCGCGGCCCTGCCGCCGCAATCGCGCCGGAGAACAGCGGTGAGCGGTGGAGATTGGCGCGGATCGCATCGTGGCCCGCCTGGGTGGTGCGGGTGATGGCGCAGAAGACCTGGGGATTGACGCGGGCGGGCGTCAACGGGGACATGGTCCACGCCTCACCGTCCGACGGCTGCTCTTCGAGCACCGCCCAGTTAATCGTGCGCCCGTCAAGCCGCGGGGGTGTGCCGGTCTTGAGGCGCGCCATCGGCAGGTCGGCCCCGCGCAACTGCTGGGCGAGGCGCTTGGCGGCATTCTCGCCGATGCGCCCGCCTTCAAAGCGCTCCTCACCCCGGAACAGCACCCCGCCGAGGAAGGTGCCGGTGCAGAGAACCACGTGTGATACTTCGAGCAGTGTGCCGTCGGCGAGTTCAAGCCCTGCGACCTTGCCGCCTTCGAGCGTCAGCGCCGCCGCCTCGCCCTGCACCAGCGTTAGATTGGGCTGCGCGCGGACCATCGCCTGCACCGCCGCCTTGAAGCGCACCCTGTCGGCCTGCACGCGCGGGCCCCACACGGCGCTGCCCTTGGAGCGGTTGAGCATCCGGTAATGGATTGCGCCCGCATCCGCTGCGCGGCCGATCACCCCATCGAGCGCATCCACTTCGCGCACCAGATGGCCCTTGCCGAGGCCCCCGATGGCCGGATTGCAGCTCATCGCGCCGATAGCGTCGAGGTCGAAACTCACCAGAGCGGTGCGCGCACCCATCCGCGCCGAAGCGCAAGCGGCTTCGACCCCGGCGTGACCGCCGCCGATAACGAGGACATCGAACAGGTGCATGATGGGGCCGCAAATAGGGTGCGCGCGGCGCTGCGTCATCCAAAATGTTCCACGTGGAACATTCCGGCGGGCCAAAATCAGTCCTGATTTGTGAACCAATGTTCCACGTGGAACATTGGTATGCGATTTGAAACTAATGTTCCACGTGGAACATTTTTGGCGAATTGCTCACTTGCCGATGCAGAATCGGCCAAACAGCGCGTCGAGCATATCCTCGGTGGTGGCGCGGCCGATCAGCCGGTCAAAGGCGAGCCGCGCGCGGCGCAGTTCCTCGGCGACGAGCAGCGGATCGCGCAAGGCCTGCGCAGCCTCCAGGGCCTCAGCCGCTTCGGAGAGCCGCGCGTGCTGGCGGGCGTTGAGCGCGGCCTCGCCCGGCTTGGGCAGCGCGGCACGGGCCGCATCGACCAGCGCGTGCTTGAGTTCCGCCACACCCGCCCCCGTCGCCGCCGAGAGCGTGAAACGCGCCGCCCGCTTCGTCACGAAGTCCGCCCGGTCGGCCTGCGCGGCGATTTCCCAGGCATCCGCCGGTCCATCGCCTTCCGCCCCGAGCCACAGCACCACATCGGCGCGGGCGAGCTCGGTCTTGGCGCGATCAATGCCGATAGCCTCGATTTGGTCGACGCTAGACCCGTCCTCAACCTCCCGTAGCCCTGCGGTATCAACGAAGGTGAACGGCACCCCGGCAATCGCGACCGAGCGTTCGATCACGTCACGGGTCGTGCCGGCGATGGGCGAGGTAATCGCCGCCTCGCTCTCGATCAGCGCGTTGAACAGGGTCGATTTCCCGGCATTGGGCGGCCCGGCGAGCACAATGCGGACCCCCTCCCCCAACCGCTCCGAACGCGGACGGGCGAGCCACTCCCTCAATTCGCTCGCCAGCGGCAAAATGTTCCACGTGGAACATTTTTCGAGATCGGCGGCATCTTCCTCGTCGGAGAAGTCGAGCGCGGCTTCGACTTCGGCCGAGAGGCGAAGCACCTCATCACGCCAACGCTCCACCTGCCGCGAGAGCGCCCCGCCCGCATTGGCGAGCGCGGCGGCGCGTTGCAGCTCGGTCTCTGCGGAGAGCAGGTCGCCCAGCCCCTCGGCTTCGGCAAGATCGATCCGGCCATTGGCGAAGGCGCGGCGGGTGAACTCGCCCGGTTCGGCGCGGCGGGTATCCGGCAGCGCGGCAAGCGCGGCCTCCACCGCAGCGATCACCGCGCGGCCGCCGTGGCAGTGCAATTCAGCGAGGTCCTCGCCCGTCGCGGTGTTCGGCCCAGGGAACCAAAGCACCAACGCCTCGTCGAGCAGCGCCCCGTCCGCATCGCGCAGCCGCGCCAATGAAGCGCGCCGCGGTTCGGGCAGGCGACCGGCGAGCGCCGTCAGCGCCGCCCCCGCGCCCGGTCCGGAGAGCCGGATCACCCCGATCCCGGCCGGCGGCGCACCGCTCGACAGCGCGAAAATGGTCGGGGCAAGCGTCATCGAAAGCGTTTAGTCGCTCTTCTTGCCTGCGCCCGAAGCCGCCTTCATCCCGCTTTCGACAAAGCTCTGGAACATCTTCAGGCCAACCTGCCCCATCGGCGCCAAGGCCGAAGCATATTGTTGTAATTGTTCGGGATTTGAGACGCCGCGCATCGCCTTGGCGATATTGTCGACATAAATCGAATTGGCCGCTGACACGTCGGGCAGGCCGAGGAAGTTGCGCGCTTCTTCGGGGGTGCAATCGACTTCGATGGTGATCTTCATGGGCGTGCCTCTCCTGTCCCGCCTGTGACCCGTTCATTTGCGCTTGGCAGGCGGGCAAGGCAAGAGATAGACCGCACCCGACCACGAAACCCATGAGAGAGAGTCCCCGCCATGAGCCTCAACACGACGATCCCCACGCTGGAAGGTGACGCCAGCTTCGGCGCCTATGTCGCGCAGCCCGCTGGCGCGGCGCGCGGGGCGATTATCGTCATTCAGGAGATCTTCGGGGTGAACCCCGGCATCCGCCAGAAGTGCGACAAGCTGGCCGCCGAGGGCTATCTGGCGGTCGCCCCCGACCTGTTCTGGCGCTTGCAGCCGGCAACCTCGCTCGATCCCGATGTCGAGGCGGAGTTCACCCAAGCGCTCGATCTGATGGGCAAGTTCAACCAGGACGCCGGCATCCGCGATATCGAGGCAACCATCCACCACATCCGCCGCACGCTCGGCGTCGCCAAGGTCGGCTGCGTGGGATACTGCCTCGGCGGTCGTCTGGCGTTCATGACCGCCGCGCGCACCGATATCGACGCAAGCGTGGGCTATTACGGGGTCGGGATCGACGGGCTGCTGGGCGAAAAGCACGCGATCGCGCATCCGCTGATGCTGCACATCCCCACGGCTGACGGCTTTGTTCCACGTGAAACACAGGAAGCGATGCACGCCGGGCTGGATGATCACCCGAAGGTGACGCTCCACGATTACGAAGGGCTCGACCACGGCTTTGCGACCGAAACCGGCAAGCGCCGCCACGAGGAAGCCGCCAACCTCGCCGACAGCCGCACCGCGGCCTTCTTCGCCGAGCATCTGGGATGAGCGCGGTGCACCCCGGCCTCGCCCGCTGGCACGCCTATATGGAAAGCGAAGGCGATCCGGCGCAGCTTTCGGCGCTGATCGCGGATGATTGCGTGTTCCATTCGCCCGTGGTGCACACCCCGCAGGCGGGCAAGCCGGTGGTGATGGCCTACCTCCTCGCCGCCGCAAAAGTGCTGGGGAACGACAGCTTCCACTATGTCCGCGAACTGGTGGACGGCGACGAGATGATGCTCGAATTCGTCACCGAACTGGACGGGATCAGCATCAACGGGATCGACATCATCGGCTTCAATTCCGAAGGGAAAATCAGCGATTTCAAGGTTATGGTGCGCCCGCTAAAAGCGATCAACAAGGTCTGGGAAATGATGGGCGCGCAGCTCGCCGCAGCGAAGGGCTGAGCGGCTAGTTCAGCACCGCGAAGTTGACGATCATCTTGCGGATCTCGGGATCGAGACCCTGCGGCAGATCGCGTTCGAGCATTTCGCGGCGGTTGGCGATGCTTTCGGCGATCATCACCCGCTTCATCGCCCAATCAGGGCAGGCGCGGGCCGGAATCGCCCGGCGATCGAGCACCGATACGCCCGAATGGCGCGGATCGGCGGTGATCGTCTCCATCAGCGCAGACACCTCGCCATCCTCGCCTTCGAGCAGCTGGAGGAAGTTGCGGCCGTTGAACAGCAGCAGGCCGGTGATGCCGCGCGCCGGATTGTTGCGCGCGCTGGTGGCCAGGATCGAGTCCACCTCCTCGCGCGGCAACGTCGGCGCGGTGCTGATATAGAGATACTGACTGAGCACTTCGTGTGATCCTCCCACACGTCGCCCTGACCGATCCCGAAGCCAGAGCGCGCGGCGATTCTTACTGGTTCATGGTATCGAAGAAATCCGCGTTGGTCTTCGAATCCTTCATCTTGTCGAGCAGGAACTCCATCGCATCTACGGTGCCCATCTGCATCAGGATGCGGCGCAGCACCCACATCTTGGAGAGCTTGTCCTTCTCGACCAGCAGCTCTTCCTTGCGGGTGCCGGACTTGCCGACATCGAGCGCGGGGAAGATGCGCTTGTCGGAGACCTTGCGATCGAGCACGATTTCCGAGTTGCCGGTGCCCTTGAACTCTTCGAAGAT
>VFQO010001431.1_pt1 | contig 18263 bp, 13 predicted proteins | sample 3512331 | NCBI WGS metagenome assembly VFQO01 (sample SAMN10412371, study PRJNA504923) | tailings metagenome | isolation source: Replicate 3 from Balatoc abandoned mine | place: Philippines: Itogon, Benguet | collected 2017-08-28
CGCTGGCGCTGCGGCGCAACTTCCTGCTCGGGCTGCTGCACGACAACCCCAATGCCCAGACCGTACTGAAGGTGCAGGAAGGCGTTCTCGATGCCATTCGCGACACCGAATTCGCGCTGGTGGTGCGCCCGGTCGATCGCCATTCGCCCGCGATGCTCGACGATATCCGCCGCTTTCTCGAACAGCAGCGGCTCTACGGGGTACTGATCCTGCCGCCGATCTCGGAGAATGATGCTCTGGCCGCGCTGTGTCTCGAGATGGGCTGCGGCTATGTGCGGATGGGTTCGGCGATGCTGGACGAGGATGACCAGATGGTCGCCTCCAATGACCGCGAAATGGTGCAGGAGGCGGTCGAGCACCTGATCGCGCTCGGCCACCGCCGGATCGCGCTGATCGAGGGGCCGGAGGGCTTCCGCTCGGCCTACGAGCGGCGCGAGGGCTTTCTCGCGGCAATGCAGGCCCACGGGCTCGAGGTACCGTCCGAGGCGCGCGCGCAAGGTACCTACCGCTTCGAATCCGGGCTGGCCGCTGCCAGCCTGCTGCTCGATGCCGCCACCCGGCCGACCGCGATCTTCGCCAGCAACGACGAGATGGCCTCGGGCGCCTATCACGCTGCGCGCCAGCGCAACCTCAAGGTGCCCGACGACCTGTCGATCATCGGCTTCGACGATTCGCCGATTGCTGCCCATATCTGGCCGCCGATGACCACTGTCGGCTGGCCGGTGCGCGAGATGGGCCGGGCCGCCGCGCTCAAGCTGATTGCCCCTAACGAGAAGGCCGCGGACCAGTCCCGCTTCCCCGCCGCACTGGTCAAGCGCCAATCGGTCGCCCCACCCAAAGCGTGAAATCGGCGGTTGAAACCGGCAGGCGAATGGGGCTAGACAGCTTATGACACCGGTTTCCAAAACGAAACCACACCAGAGGACCCGCCCATGAAGATCGCGCTTATCACCGAAAACAGTCAGGCCGCGAAGAACGGCATCATCCATCAGGCGCTGACCAATGTCGCCGGCCCGATGGGGCATCAGGTGTTCAACTACGGGATGTACTCGGCCGAGGACAGCGCCTCGCTCACCTACGTGATGAACGGAGTGCTGACGGGCATCCTGCTCAACAGCAAGGCGGTCGATTTCGTCGTCACCGGCTGCGGCACGGGGATGGGCTCGATGCTTGCCTGCAACGCCATGCCGGGCGTGTTCTGCGGACTGGTGATCGATCCGACCGACGCCTTCCTGTTCAGCCAGATCAACGCGGGCAACGCGATCTCCATGCCCTATGCCAAGGGCTTCGGATGGGCGGCGGAACTGAACCTCGAGGATTGCTACCGCAAGCTGTTCGAAGGCGAGCCCGGTGCGGGCTACCCCAAGGAGCGCGCGGCGATCATGGCCACCAACCGCAGCAAGCTGGCGGATCTCAAGGCGGCGAGCTGCCACGACATGCTGACCGTGCTGAAGACCATCGATCAGGACCTGCTGCGCGCCGCCATCGCGGGCGAGAAATTCGCCGAATACTTCTACCCCAACTGCGAGGATGACGACATCGCCGCTTATCTGAAGGCACTGTAGGAGAGGCGGCGGAAATGGCGATATCCTTCGATCTTGCGGGCAAGCGCGCTCTGGTGACCGGAGCCAACACCGGCATCGGGCAGGCGATCGCGGTCGCTCTGGCCGAAGCCGGGGCGGACGTGGCGCTCGCCGGGCGCAGCGCGCCTGCCGAAACGCTGGCGCTGATCGCGGCGACGGGGCGCGTGGGCGTAGACCTGCGCGCCGACCTTTCCTCCGCAGCGCCGGTCGCAGGGCTGGTGGCGGATGCGGTGGCGGCGCTCGGCGGGCTCGATATCCTCGTCAACAATGCCGGGATCATCCGCCGCAACGACCTGGCGGATTTCACCGAGGAAGACTGGGACGCGGTGATCGACACCAACCTCAAGACCCTGTTCTTCCTCAGCCAGGCAGCCGCCCGGGTGATGATGGCAAAAGGATCGGGCAAGATCATCAACATCGCCTCGCTGCTGAGCTTTCAGGGCGGCATCCGAGTGCCGAGCTATGCTGCGGCGAAATCGGGCGTGGCGGGGCTTACCAAAGCAATGGCGAACGAACTTGCGCCCAGCGGCGTGCAGGTCAATGCGATCGCGCCGGGCTATATCGCCACCAACAACACTGCCGCGCTTCAGGCCGACGAGACCCGCAACCGCCAGATCCTCGAGCGCATCCCCACCGGGCGCTGGGGCCGTCCGGAGGATATCGCCGGGGCAGCGGTGTTCCTCGCCTCACCGGCATCGGATTATGTCACCGGCCATGTGTTGGCGGTCGACGGCGGCTGGCTGGCGCGGTAGATTTGTAGGGACAAAACTCCGTTCGCCCTGAGCTTGTCGAAGGACCGATCTCAATTCGGCCCCCTGTGCCAAGTTCAAAAAGAAGTGCAGCCCTTCGACAAGCTCAGGGCGAACGGAAAGGGGAAATTGGCTTGAGCGAGAATCCGGTCACCTGCTTCGGCGAGATCCTGCTGCGCCTCTCCCCGCCCGACCGGCAGATGATAATGCAGGCGCAGAGCCTCGATCTGGTGGTAGGCGGGGCAGAGGCCAATGTCGCCTCGGCGCTGGCGAGCCTTGGACACGATGTGCGCTTTGCCGGAGTGGTGGCGGACAACCCGCTGGGCGAGCGGTCGCTCGCTGCGCTTCGCGGGGTGGGGGTGGACGTGCGGCACGTTGCCCGCGCGCCAGGGCGGATGGGGCTCTATTTCCTCGAAGCCGGTTCCGGCCCACGCCCCTCGGCGATCACCTATGACCGCAGCGGAAGCGCCTTTGCTGGCGCCGCGCCGGAGGGCATCAACTTCGCGGGCGCGCTGGCAGGCGCGCGGCTGCTGCATTGCGGGGGGATCACGCCCGCGCTTGGCCCGAAGGGCGTGGCGCTGGCGCGCGCGGCGCAGGACGCGGCGAAGGCGGCGGGCGTTCCGGTGTGCTTCGACGGCAATTACCGCGCCCAGCTCTGGGCGGCGTGGGACAGCGCCCCGGCGGCGATCCTGCGCGGACTGGTCGCCGACGCGACGATCCTGATCGGCAATCACCGCGACATCTCGCTGCTGCTCGGACGCGATTTTTCCGGCGATGGTGCGGACCGGCGGCGCGAGGCGGCAGAAGCGGCGTTTGACGCCTTCCCGAATCTCCTGCTGATCGCCTCGACCGCACGGCAACTTGTCACCAGCGATCACCACCGCATCAGCGCTCGGGTGGACAGCCGCGCGGGCAGTCACCAGACCGGCGAGATCGATGTCACCGGCATCGTCGACCGGATCGGCACCGGCGATGCCTTTGCTGCGGGCGTGATTGATGGCTGGCTAGCAGGCGGCGATCTTGCCACTATGGCCGGGCGCGGACTGGCGCTCGCGGCGCTGAAGCACACCATTCCCGGCGACATGTGCCCGGTGAGCCGCGCGATGCTCGATGGCTTCAGCGCAGGCGCGGGCGATGTCCGCCGCTGAGGGGCTCTCCCGCCGCGCGGTGCTGGCGGGCGGGGCGTCTCTGGCGGGTGTGGCTGCTGCTTCTCGGGCGATAGCCTATGATCCCGCAGCCCGGCTTTGCCTCGGGCCGGTAACCGCTCCCGACGGGACCTTCGAGGCCCGTGCCTGCGACGATGCGTGGTCCTATCCTGCCATCCGCTATGCCCGCGCCGCACGGTTTCAGGCGCCACAGCAGGTGACGGTCGCCGAACAGCTGGTGGCGGGCTGGAGCGCGATTCCCGCCTGCCCGCAGGCCGGAGACGCCTATCAGCCGCAGTTCGAGGATTGTCATTTCCTCAACGTCTGGACGCCGCCTACGCCTGCCCGCGCGCCACGATCAGTCATGGTCTACTTCCACGGCGGCGCCTATTCGACCGGCTCCGTTGCAGATCCTTTGAACCATGGCGCAGCGCTGGCGGCGCGAGGGGATGTTGTGGTGGTTACGGTCAACCACCGGCTGAACGCGCTGGGCTATCTTTATATGCCCGAGCGGTTCCCCGACAGCGGCAACCTCGGCCAGCTCGATCTGATCGCGGCGCTGAAATGGGTGCAGCGCAATATCGCGGCCTTCGGGGGCGATCCGGGCAATGTTACCATCTTCGGCCAGTCCGGCGGGGGCGCGAAGATTGCGACGCTGATGGCGATGCCAGCCGCAAGGGGACTGTTCCATAAAGCGATCACCATGAGTGGCCAGCAGGTCACCGCCTCCGGCCCGCTGAACGCCGCAAAACGCACCGCCGCCTTCCTCGCCGCGCTGGGCGATGATCCTGCGACAGCCCCCGTCGAAGTGCTGGTGGCGGCGCTGGGCGCGGCCGATCCGGTGCTGGGTGGGCGGGTCTATTTCGGGCCGGTGCTCGATATGCGGAACCTTCCGCGCCACCCTTTCTGGCCTGACGCACCGGAGCAATCGGCCGATATCCCGATGCTGCTCGGCAACACCATCGCTGAAACGCGCGCCTTCTACCCACCAGACGGGCGCGTGCTGAAGGGGCTTTCGTGGGACAATCTGGCGGAGCGGATCGGACCGGAGATGCGGGTGGATCTCGAGCCTCGCTGGGTCGCGGCGCAGTTCCGCGCGCGTTATCCCGACGCCGCTCCGCAAGAGCTGTTCCACCGCATCGTCACGCCTGCGCGCAGCTGGCGCGGGCAGGTGGAAGAGGCCGAGGCGCGGGCGCGGCAGGACAGGGGCAACACCTTCGTCTACCAGCTCGATTTCGAAGACGCCAAGCACACCGACGACATCGGTCTCGCCTTCGGCACCACGGCGGGGGAGAGCCCGGCGCGCGCGGCGATGAGCGCTACGGTGATGGACGCCTTCGTCCGCTTCGCCCGCACCGGCAACCCCGGCTGGCCCGCCTATGATTGCGAGACCCGTAAGACGATGATCTTCGACCGCGATAGCCGCGTGGCCAGCGATCCGCGCAAGTGGGAGCGCGAGCTGTTCGGCCGCGTTCCCTACGTCCAGCCCGGAACCTAGTTCGGATAGCTGACGATCAGGTCGAGCGGCTCTTCGCCCAGCTGGCGGATTCCCACCACCGCGCCCTCCCACAGATAGGCTGCCATGCCGGGTTCGAGCACTGCCGTGACTCCGTCCGACACGACCTCGCCGCGACCGGAAAGGACGTAGTAGACCTCGTCATGCGCGATCGGATGCGCGCCGATTTCGGCGCCGGGGTGGAGCACACGGCGGCGGAATTCCATGGCGCGCGGCGGCGGGGCGGCATCGGAAATGCGGTAGGCGGTGCTCATGCCGATCGCACCGTGGGGTGGCGGCTCCTCGCGGCGGACATCCTCCTCGCGCACGACCACCATCGGGCGCGCGGGGGCCGGCGCCGCCGCTTTCTCGCCCGCCAGCAGTAGCGCGGCGAGCGCCGGGAGGATCACTTGCTGCCGCCCGTCCGCATAGTCCGGTCACGCGGCGAAAGATGCTCCTGCGACCCCGGCTTCTGCCCCGGCCAGACCCCCGACATCGGCGTCATGGTCGAAAGATCCCATTCGGCCTCGACAAAGGGCGCGGCGGTGGGTTCGATTACCGGATAGCCGCCGACCTCGCTTTCGTCGTCGATCACTTCGCCCCGCCCCTCGGCGATAAAGAACAGCACGCGCAGCTCCTCGCTCCCCCGGTCCCAGGGCCGCGCGCCGGCGGTGGCGAGCACGGTCGTCTCAACATCGGCGGCGGGCAGGATCGCAAAACCATCCAGGCTTGCGAGCGGCGCCTTCGCCGTGATCAACCTCGCCGCCGTGTTGCCATAACGGCCGAACATCGGGAGCGGGTTGCCGAGCCGGTCGACCGCGAGGTTGTCGCGCCCGTAAAACGCCAGATCGCCCACTCCGCCCAGCATCAGGAAGGGCAGTCCCGGATCGGTATCGTTCCCCCCGCGCATCACATTGCCGACCGCCGTGATCTCCCCCGTCACCGGCGCATGGCCGGCCCATTCGAGGTCCATCAGGTTGTAATGCACCGCGCGCCGCTGCGGATTGTAGATAAGGTTGTTGACCATCAGCACCTGTGCGCCGCCCTTCACCAGCGGGCTGCGCTCGACATTATGGGCCCAGATATTGCGGTCGAAGACGATGCCGGTGGCGTTGTCGTGGACCAACGAGCCCTTGGAATGTTCGCCCTTGGGGTGACTTGAGTCCGCGAGGCCTTCTGCGGCGAGGTTGAGGCGGAAGACGATATCGTGGCTGGTGCCCGCACGCCATTCCTCCACCGTCTCGCCGGTGAAGCGGGGACCGGAGGCGGACATATTCTCGTCAATGCCCCACAGGAAGGTGCAGTTCTCGATCACCACGCGGGCGGCGCGCACGGTGGAGAGTGCATCGGCCTCCCACCCGCTGCGCTTGGCCTGCCCGTCGGCGCCGGTCAGCACGCGGATGTGCTGGATCTTCACGTCATGGGTCTTGATGTCGATCCCGCCCTTGATGATCGTGATGCCGGGTGCAGGCGCGGTCTGGCCGGCTATGGTGAGGAAGGGATTGTTGATGTCGATCCCGCTGCGGCCGAGATCGATCACGCCCGCCACCTCAAACACAACGATGCGCGGCCCCTTGGCCTGGATTGCCGCGCGCAGGGACCCGGGGCCGTCAGCCGCGAGCGTGGTGACCCGGATGATCCGCCCGCCCGCCCCGCCCTGCGTGGGGTCTACCGGATGTGCGAACACCTGTTGCGGCAAGAACACAGCAAGCAGCAGCAAGGCCGCCAGATTGGCGAAAAATCGTCGCATTTTCGTCACTCTCTCAAGCTCTCCGGCGCTGCTTGACAGAAACGGCGGGGCATGGCAATTCGTAATGACACCGGTTACCAAAAATCGGGCCAAGAGAGGTGCGGGGCAATGCCGGTCGGACTGCGGCCGTTGCGGAAACCGGTGTCACTCTCGCGGAAACAGAGGGAGTAGGCTGCGTGTCAAAGATTTCCGGGAAGTTCCGTTTTAAGTCCGCCTTGCTCGTCGGTAGCGCAATGGCCATGCCTTCAGTCGCCTTAGCGCAGGCAGAAAGCCCGCAGGTCGGGTCTGCCGAAGTGATGAATGAAGGTGACGAAATCGTCGTGTCGGGGTTCCGCGATTCACTGTCGGCCGCGATCCAGACCAAGCGCAACACTAACAATCAGGTCGATGTCATCGTCGCCGAGGACATCGCCAAATTTCCCGACACCAACCTCGCCGAATCCCTGCAGCGCGTGCCTGGCATCGCCATCCAGCGCGATGCCGGTGAAGGACGCACCGTAGTCGTGCGCGGCCTTGGGGGGCAGTTCACACGAGTCCGCGTCAACGGCATGGAAACGATTGCGACCTCGCCCGACAACAACGGCCGCGGCTTCGACTTCAACATCTTCGCGTCCGAACTGTTCAATTCGATCGTCGTGAACAAGACTGCCGAAGCTGCTCTCGACGAGGGCTCTCTAGGTGCGGTGATCGACCTAAACACCGGCAACCCGCTGTCGCTCGATACGGGCGTCACCTTCATCGCGTCAGCCCAGGTCCGTTACAATGATCTGAACGACGACGCCGGTCCACGCCTTTCCGGCCTTTTGGGCTGGACAAATCCCGATGGCACTCTCGGGGCCTCCGTGTCGGCCGCCTATAGTGAGTATGTGACGCCGCAGCTCGGCAACAACACCGTGCGTTGGACCCAAGGTGCATTCCGCTCGGTCAGGGGCACGCCGTGCTTTTCGGGAAGTCGCTATGTGCCGAGCACCCGGTGTAACGAGGTCGCCTTGGCCTTCCACCCGCGCATTCCGCGCTACGGCCTGATCGAACACAACCGCGAACGTCTCGGCCTCACTGGCGCGGTTCAGTGGGCGCCGAGCGAGAACACCAAGCTATCAATCGACGGACTCTACGCGACCTTCAAGGAAACCCGCAACGAGTTCTGGGGCGAAGTGCTGTTCCGCTCACTCGAGCGGGGAATTGATGTGGTCGACTACACCATCGACGCGAACAACAACTTGATTTCCGGTACCTTCAACAATGCCTATGTCCGCACGGAAAATTTCCGTCGCGAACTCAACACCGAGTTCTATCAGATTTCCGGTCGGCTGGACCAGCGTCTGAGCGACCGGCTGAACCTCAATGTGCTGGTCGGCACGTCGAAGTCTGACGCCGACAGCCCGATCGAAACCACGCTGGTGTTCGACGATCCCGACTTCAACGGCTTCACCTACGATTACTCCAACATGTTCTCGCCGCAGATCGTGTTCGGTGGGTCCGGCATCAGCAATCCCGCGCAGTTTCAACTAGCCGAATTCCGCGATCGCCCCAGCAACGTCACAAACTCGTTCGAGACGATCTCCGGCAACGTCCAGTGGGAAGCGACGGACGATTTCGTGTTCGAAGTCGGCGCGCTCTATCGCAAGTTCACCTTCGACACGATCCAGTTCCAGCGTGACAGCACCTATTGCGCCGCGTTCACATGCGCTCCTGGTCAGATCGGTCTACAGGCGACTGCAGCGATCTCGCAGATCTTCAACCTCGGCAATGCCGGCCAGCCTGCCGGCACGACGAGCTCTTGGCTGATCCCCAACATCGAAGCCGGTGCTGCGGCGATCGGGCTCTATAACCGTCCGGCAGTCCTCAACCAGGGGTCAGACCGCGGCGTGACCGAGGAGGTGACGGGCGGCTATGCGCAGGTCGACTGGAACACCGATATCGCCGGGATGAAGGTCACCGGTAACGCCGGCCTCAGATATGTCCACACCGACCAAGCCTCCACCGGCCTGATCTCCGGAACCGAGGTCGAGGTCGTGCGCAACTATGACGACTGGCTGCCGGCTGTGAACCTCAATGCCTTCATCACCGATGACCTCGTGCTGCGCGGTGCTTGGAGCAAAGTTATAACCCGCCCCGGGCTCGGGAACCTGACGCCGGGCGGCACCATTGACCCGTTCAACTTCCGCATCACATCGGGCAACCCCTTCCTCTCGCCGTTCAGAGCCGATGCCTATGATGTGGCGCTGGAATGGTACTTCGCCCCTGGTGCTATCGCATCCGTCGCCTTCTTCGCTAAGGACATCAAGAGCTTCCCGATCGCGAGCAGCTTTGACGGCACCTATGCCGACAGCCAGTTGCCGACCTCGCTGCTTGTCGCCGGGACCCCGCTCCACACTGCGGTCGTCGGTGGCGCGAACCCGTCGGTGCCAATCGAATTCCGCACCCAGATCGATGGGGAAGGCGGTAGCCTGAGGGGCATGGAGGTCCAAGTCAACCTGCCCTTCAGCGTATTCTCCGACGGCTTCCTCAGCCGTTTCGGGGTGCTCGGCAATGTTACCCTGATCGACAGCGATGCAGACTATTCGCTACTCGGCCCGGCGCCGGCGATCAACAGCGCCGGCAATCCGACCGGCGGGACGCCCGAGACCTTCACCCGCCCCTTGTTCGACCTCGCCAGGAAATCGGCCAACGCGACGGCCTATTACGAAGACACCAAGTTCTCGGCCCGCGTGTCGATCGCCTATCGCGACGACTACATCGACGGCGTCAGCGCGACCCGCAACATTTTCGAAGGGTTCGGCAGCAGCTTCAATCTCGATGCGACGATCCGCTACCGGATCAACGACGCGGTCGAACTGGCGCTTGAGGGAACCAACCTCACTGACGACTACCGCGACCGCTGGGTCAACGATCCCAGTCGCCGCAATTATGAAAACAACCATTTCGGGCGTGTGATCATGGTGGGCGCCCGCTTCGCGCTGTAAGGTAACAGGCCCTGCGCTGCCTGATCGGCGTGCAGGGCTTTGCCTGTCAAAGATACTGCGGGAAATGATCCATGCTTGATCGCCGTACTACGTTGGCCGGAATAGGGATCGGCATTGCTGTTCTCGCACCGGTAGGAGCACAGGTGAAAGTTGGCGAGAAGCCGGACATCGGAGAGCCGAGCGCGTGGATCGATCTGTGGCCGGACCTGCCACCAGGTGCCCCCGCCCTACTTCCTGACGAGCACATTGTCGAACGCTCGGCCGATCCCGCGAGGCCCAACCGCATCATGCATTCCATTGCCGCCCCGCGCTTAGCGGTGTTCCGCCCCGCGAGGTCGAATGGCGCGGCGGTGCTGATCGTACCCGGCGGAGGCTACCGCCATGTCGTGATCGACAAGGAAGGCTTCGAGATGGGCCGCTGGCTGGCCGCGCGCGGAATCGCGGCCTTCGTGCTCTTCTACCGGCTGCCGCACCAGGGCTGGGCGAGCGGCCCTGACACCCCGCTCGCGGACGCGCAACGCGCGATGCGCCTCATCCGCCACAATCATGCAGCCTATGGCATCGACCCGCAGCGCGTGAGCGCCATGGGTTTCTCGGCCGGCGGCCATGTCGCGGCAACACTCATGACAGGCTTCTCGCGGGCCACCTACGCCCCGATCGATGCCGCCGACGGCCTCTCTGCCCGTCCCGATGGCGCGGCGCTGATCTATCCGGTGATCGCGATGCGCAAGGCCCTCGCCCACCCGGGTTCGCGCGAACGCCTGCTCGGCGCTGCTCCTCTTGCCGCGCAGGAACAGGCCTATTCGCCCGACCGCAATGTGCCGCCGGATGCGCCTCCTTGTTTCCTGCTCCATGCCGAGGACGACAATGCCGTGCCCGTGGGCAACGCAATGGCAATGCGCGATGGTCTTAAGGCGCGTGGCATTGCGGTTGACACCCACATCTACGCCGCCGGGGGCCACGGCTTCGGCATCAGCCGGGCCGAGGGCAAACCGGTCGCAGCCTGGCCCGAAGCATGGCTCGCCTGGGCGCGCGCGGGGAGGCTCGCATGAAGACGGGTCGGCGCGAGGTGCTGGCCGGAATGGGCGCGCTTGCTGCGATTCCCGCACGTATGTCTGCCGCCGGGGCACCTGCCCTGCCGACGCCCCGCCGCTCTGGCCCCGAAAACCAGCGTATCGCGGATCGCGGCGATGGCACCTTTCTGAATCCGGTGGTTTCTGGCGACCGTCCAGACCCTTCTATCCTCAAGGACGGGTCGGACTACTACCTAACTTTCTCCACCTTCGATGCATATCCCGGGCTGCTCATCTGGCATTCGCGCGACCTGGTGAACTGGCGACCGCTCGGCCCGGCGCTGCACCGGAACATCGGTTCGGTGTGGGCTCCTAGCCTGCACAAGCACAAGGGGCGCTATCTCCTTTACATCCCGGTCAAGGCAAAGCCCGCGAACGACATTTTCGTCATCCATGCCGAGCAAATCGAGGGCCCGTGGAGCGACCCTGTCCCGCTCGGCTTGCCGCGGCATATCGACCCCTGCTTTGCGCAAGGCGAGGATGGGAGCTGCTGGCTGTTCCTTTCGGGCGGAGACCGGGTGCGCCTGACGGACGATGGCCTCGCGCTGGCAGGAAGCGTCGAGCATGTCTATGATCCCTGGCGGTATCCGGAAGACTGGATCGTGGAAGGCTTTGCTCCCGAAGGACCCAAGATCCACCGCATCGGCGAATGGTTCTATATGCTCACCGCCATCGGCGGTACAGCCGGGCCGCCGACCGGGCACATGGTCATCGCTGCGCGGGCGCGGTCGCTGAACGGGCCGTGGGAGCATCATCCCGGCAACCCGCTGGTACGCACGGTCGACATCACCGAGGCGTGGTGGTCGCGCGGCCATGCCTCGCTGGTCGAGGCGCCCGATGGCAGCTGGTGGTCGCTCTATCACGGCTTCGAGAACGGGTACTGGACGCTGGGCCGCCAATGCTTGCTCGATCCGGTCAGTTTCACGCCCGATGGCTGGTTCCACATGACCGGCGGCGATCTCTCGCAGCCGATCGCCAAGCCCAAGGGCGGCAGCGTCATGCCACATGGCATTGCGCTTTCTGACGACTTCAACGCGCCGCTTGCACTCGGCAGCAAGTGGGCGTTCTTCCGCCCTGCACCCGATGAAGCGGCGCGAGTGCAGGTGGCGGGTGGGGTGCTGCATCTTGCCGGCAAGGGTGAGGCGCCGTCCTCAGGCTCGCCGCTCCTGCTGACCTCGGGCGAGCGGGCCTACAAGTTCGAGTGCGATATCGAAGTCGCCCCCGGCGGCCGTGCCGGGCTTGTGCTGTTCTATGACGACATGCTCTATTGCGGCCTCGGCTTTGACGAGCGCAATTTCGTGACGCATCAATACGGGATCGAGCGCGGCCGGCCGGCCAATCCGCACGGGGCACGGATGCGCCTGCGCGTCACCAACCGCGATCATATCGTGACTTATGACACCAGCGGCGATGGTGGCCAGACGTGGCGGCGCTTTGATCGCGGCATGGAGGTGTCGGGTTACCACCACAATGTGCGGGGCGGGTTCCTGTTTCTGCGCCCGGGCCTTTACGCCGCCGGGCGGGGCGAAGCGCGGTTTCGCAACTTCCGCTTCCGCGCTTTGTGACGCATTGAGAGTTTGCGCGATGGGAGACGCGACCATGACAGATGACGCCGCCATTCCGGCCAAGACCGGGCGCTATCGCTGGTCGATCGTCGCGCTGCTGTTTGTCGCGACCACGGTCAATTACATCGACCGCACGATGCTCGGTCTGCTCGCCCCTGATCTGGGCCGCGAGCTGGGCTGGAAAGAGAGCGACTACGGCAATATCGTGCTCGCCTTCCAGGCGGCCTATGCCAGCGGGTTTCTGGTGATGGGCGGGCTGATCGACCGGCTCGGGCCGAGGATCGGCTATGCCATCGCCATCACCATCTGGACGCTGGGCCATGTCGCGCATGGCTTTGCCAGCGCGGTCAGCGGCTTCATGGCGGCGCGCATGGTGCTGGGCGTGGGCGAGGCGGGGCACTTCCCTGCAGTCGTCCGATCAAGCAGCGAGTGGTTCCCGCAAAAGGAGCGCGCCTATGCAATCGGCTGGGTCAACTCTGCGACCACGGTCGGCGTGATCCTCACCGCGCCCACGCTGGCGCTGTTCATGGGGGTTCTCGGCCTCGGCTGGCGCGAGACCTTCATCGTCACCGGTCTGTTCGGCGCGGCGCTGCTGGCGGCATGGTGGCTGCTCTACAGCAACCCGCGCGAGAGCGGTCGGGTAAGCGAGGCAGAGCTCGCCTGGATCGAGCATGACCCGCCCGAGAAGGTCGCGCAGCTCGGTTGGGGCCGCATCGCGCGCCACAAATCGACCTGGGCCTATGCCAGCGCCAAGTTCCTAACCGATCCGGTGTGGTTCCTGATGCTGTTCTGGCTGCCCAAGTATTTCGACAGCACCTACGGCGTCGACTTGAAGATCGTGCTGCTGCCTATGATCATCATGTATCTCTTGTCCGATGTCGGCAGCATTGCAGGAGGTTGGCTGTCCTCGCGCCTGCTCCAGAGGGGCCATTCGTGCAGCTTTGCGCGCAAGGTAACGATGCTGGCCTCGGGGGCCTGCGTGCTGCCACTGCTGGCGGTTACGAGCCTCGACAATATGTGGCTCGCCGTGACGCTGATCGGTCTGGCGCTGGCGGGGCACCAGTCGTTTTCTTCGAACCTCCTCTCACTCCCGCCCGACATGTTCCCCAAGCGCGCGGTCGGATCGGTGATCGGTCTCGGCGGCTTCGCAGGCGGGGTTGGCGGCATGATCATGGCCGCAAGCGTCGGCGCAATACTGGACGCGACCGGCGGCAATTACACCATGATCTTCGCGGCCTGCACGATCGTGTATTTCCTCGCCGTGGCGGTGATCCACGCGCTCGCGCCCACACTTGCGCGGGTCGAGGAGGTCTGAGCTAAAGCGTCACGCCCCGCTTCCAGAGCGAGATGACCCGCTGGCTGCTGCGTTCGGCGGCCGTGGGCTCACCGCTGGCGATGGCGAAGACGCGCGCGCAGAACGCCTCCAGCGCGGCCTCGGGCTCCTGCTCCAGCAGCACGCCTGCGTCGAAATCGATCCACCCAGGCTTGGCTTCGGCCAGAGCGGTGTTCGAGGCGACCTTCACCGTCGGCACCGGAAAGCCGAGCGGCGTGCCGCGTCCGGTGGTGAACAGTATCAGCCCCGCGCCCGCCGCGGCCAGCGCAGTCGAGGACACTGCGTCGTTCCCCGGCGCCTCAAGCAAGGTGAGGCCCGCGCGGCTCACCGTCTCCCCATAATCGGCCACATCGGTCAGCGGCACGCCGCCCGCCTTCTGCACCGCACCCAGCGACTTCTCCTCGAGCGTGGTTATCCCACCCGCGATGTTTCCGGGCGAGGGGTTCTCCGAGACCGGCAGGCCATGATCCAGATAATGCCGCTTAAAACGGTTGACGAGCGCGCCCGCCGCTTCGAACACTTCCGGCGAAGCCGCGCGGGCGAGGAGCGCATCTTCGGCCCCGAAAATCTCCGGGATTTCGGTCAGGATCAGCCGCCCGCCGCTTGCCGCCAGCCGGTCGGAAAAGCGCCCCAGCAGCGGGTTAGCTGTCAGGCCCGAGAGGGCGTCCGATCCCCCGCATTTGAGCCCCACCGTCAGCGCGGCGGCCGGAGCCTCCTCGCGCTGCATAGAGGCGAGTTCGTCGACCAGACCGTCGACAAGCGCCAGCACTTCGGCCAGCTCGTCGCCTGCATCCTGCGCGCGCAGCACGCGCAGCTTGGCGCGGCTGCGCAGCGGCACGGCCTCGACCAGCGCTTCGAGCCGGTTGCTCTCGCATCCTAGCCCAATCAGCACCACGCCGCCCGCATTGGGATTGTCGCACAGCGCCGCCAGCGCCGCGCGGGTGCCCGCTAGATCGTCACCCAGTTGCGAGCAGCCATGAGGGTGACCGAAGCCGGCGACGGCATCGATCCGCCCGGCGTGGCGGGCCGAGGCCTCGCGCGCGGCCAGCTCGGCGAGCGGGGCGACGCAGCCGACCGTGGGAAGTAGCCAGATCTCGTTGCGGGTGGCAAAGCGGCCATCCGCGCGGGCGTATCCGCGCCAAGTGCCCAACGGCGCAGCAGCGGCCCCCACGCCGCGCGCCCCGCTATCCGAATAGCGCCGCTCGCCGACAAGTGCGGTGGCGAGGTTGTGCGTGTGGACATGGTCGCCGGGCATGATGGCAGCAGTCGCGCGGCCGATCGCCTCGCCATAGCGGCGCACCACATCGCCGGGCGCATGGGCGGCGAGTGCGAATTTGTGCCCGCGCGGGATCGCCAGGCGCAGCGTCACCCGCTGCCCTGCCAGTTCGATCACCTCGCCCGCCGCAAGCTCGGCCAGCGCGATACCGACGCCGTCGGCCGGATGGCAGCGGATGGCGCGGGGGGTGGCGGGATTGATCATGCGCGCGCCTCTGGCCTGCCCGGCTTGCCGCTTTGAGGGGAATTGCCAATCGCGCCGGGCTATGCGATTACGTGATGACACCGGTTACCAAAACGCCGTTCCCTCATCAAGCCGCAACGCGAAAGCCCGCCCGATGCCTCGCCCGCTCCGCCTCGATCCCGACCGCCTGCTCCCCGCCGATCCCGGCACCCGCGCTATCGCCCGCGAACTCTATGCGAGCGTCGCCGGACTGCCGATCATCAGTCCTCACGGCCACACCGATCCGCAATGGTTCGCCGACAACCAGCCCTTCGGCAACGCCGCCGAGCTGCTGCTCCAGCCCGATCACTACCTTTACCGCATGCTCTATTCGCAAGGCGTGAAGCTGGAAGAACTCGGCATCGGTAGGCATCCCGCCGATCCGCGCGCAGCGTGGCGTATCCTCGCCGAACACTATTATCTGTTCCGCGGCACCCCTTCGCGGATGTGGTGCGACTGGGTTTTTGCCGAGGTGTTCGGGATCGAGGTCAGGCTCGATAGCGACACTGCCGATCACTATTTCGACCACATCACGGCTACGCTGGCGCAAGACGATTTCCGCCCGCGCACGCTGTTCGACCGGTTCGGGATCGCGGTTCTGGCGACCACCGAAAGCCCGCTCGACAGCCTTGAGCACCACGCTGCCATCCGCGCCAGCGGCTGGGGCGGGCGGGTGGTCACCGCCTATCGTCCTGATCCGGTGGTCGATCCCGAGTTCGACGGCTTCGCCGATAACCTCGCCGCCTTCTCGGAGCTGACCGGCGAGGATTGCGATAGCTGGCAAGGCTACCTCGCCGCGCACCGCAAGCGCCGGGCGTTTTTCGCAGCCCACGGCGCGACCTCGACCGATCACGGTCACCCCACCGCCGCCACCGCCGACCTCGCCCCGCTCGAGGCCGAGGCCCTGTTCGACAGGGTCAAGACCGGCACCGCCAGCGCCGCCGATGCTGAGCTGTTCCGCGCCCAGATGCTCACCGAAATGGCGAAGATGAGCCTTGAGGACGGGCTGGTGATGCAGATCCACCCCGGCTCGCTGCGTAACCACAACCGCGCGCTGTTCGACGCCTTCGGGCGCGACAAGGGCGCGGATATTCCGACCCGCACCGATTATGTCCGTGCGCTCCAGCCGCTGCTGAGCCGGTTCGGCAACGAGGCGGGCCTGACGATCATCCTCTTCACCCTCGACGAAAGCACCTATGCGCGCGAGCTGGCCCCGCTGGCGGGCCACTATCCCTGCCTGAAGCTCGGCCCGGCGTGGTGGTTCCATGACAGCCCCGAGGGCATGCGCCGCTTCCGCGAGATGACGACCGAGACGGCGGGCTTTTACAACACCGTGGGCTTCAACGACGACACCCGTGCTTTCCTGTCGATCCCGGCACGCCACGATGTCGCGCGGCGGATCGACTGCGGATTCCTCGCCAGGCTGGTGGCCGAGCACCGACTAGAGGACTGGGAAGCAGCCGAGCTTGCCAGTGCGCTCGCCCATGATCTCGCCAAGGCGGCCTACCGGCTGTGAGGCTCTCCACCGCCACCACAGGTCACCTGCCGCCAGAGGTTGCGCGCCCAACCTATGACCGCGACGCACAGGCGATCGGGATCGTCCACTTCGGCATCGGCGCCTTTACCCGCGCGCATCAGGCTTGGTACACCGACCTGGCGATGGCTGCAGGCGAGCGCGACTGGGCGATCTGCGGCGTGTCCATGCGCTCGCGCACGGTGACAGACCAGCTCGCCCCGCAGGACGGGCTTTACACCCTCACCGCCGGTGGCCGGACGCAGCTAATCGGCGCAGTGAGCGAAGTGCTCCATGCGCGTGAGGATGCCGCCGCGATCATCGCCCGGCTGGCCGATCCGGCCTGCCACATCGTCAGCTTCACCGTGACTGAGAAAGGCTATGCCCGCGCCAAGGACGGGACGCTTGACATCAGGCAGGCAGAAGCGGGCTTCTATCCGTTGCTGGCGCAAGGCCTCGCGCGGCGGATGGCGAAAGGGCTACCGGGGGTGACGTTGCTCTGCTGCGACAATCTTGCCGCCAACGGCAAGGTGCTGGGCAGGCTGATGGGGCAATGGCTCGCAGCGCGCGCCCCCGAGGTCGCTGAGTGGTTTGTGCGTGATTGCCGAACGCCCTCGACGATGGTCGACCGTATTGTGCCGCGCAGCGATCCAACCGATCTTGAAGCGTTGGCCGAGCGGCTCGGAATGAAGGACTACGGCGCCGTGGTCACCGAACCCTTCAGCCAATGGGTGATCGAGGATGATTTCGCCGGCCCGCGCCCGCGCTGGGAGGCGCATGGGGTGCAGCTGGTGAGCGACGTTGCTCCGTTCGAGATCGCCAAGCTTAGGATGCTCAACGGTGCGCATTCGCTGCTCGCCTATGCAGGATTGCGAGCCGGATATACCTATGTCCACGAAGCGGTCGCCGATCCGGCGCTGCGGGGTCTCGCCCGAATGCTGATGCTGGACGAGGCAGCGCCTACAGTGCCGCCCGCGCCGGGGCTTGACCTTGCCGTCTATGCCGAGGCCCTGCTCTCCCGTTTCGCCGATCCGGCACTTAGTCACAGGCTCGCACAGATCGCAATGGACGGCACCCAAAAGATACCCCAGCGATGGCTCGATACAGCCCTTGCACGGCATTGGCAGGGACTTTCATCATCCGCCATTTTTGCAGGATTGGACTGTTGGCTGTGGCATCTTGCGGACGGACGCTTTGTCGATGACCCGGTGCAGGCCGAATTGCTTGAGGCTATTGCAATCGGCGGACAGCGCGCGGTAGTGACACTATGTTTCGAGGGGGCTGGCGAGCATCAGCCGATTTGGCCTGGCTATCCTGGGCTGGCTGAGCTGGTGACGCAGCGAGCCTAGTCTGGCGCTGTCCAAGGGGCTCCGCCCGACCCAATACCGCATCAGAAATCGTAGGTGACCGACGCCTTGAAAGTGCGCGGTGCACCAAGCTGCAGGTCGGGGCGGAAGCTGTCGAAGGCCGAGGCCCAGTAATCGGCGTCCGCCACATTATCGAGATTGACGCGGAAGGTGAGCGGCGCGCCGCCCAAAACCGTGACATAGCGAGCGCCAAGATCGAACCGCGTCCATTCCTCAAGGAACAGGG
>VFQO010001432.1_pt1 | contig 18241 bp, 34 predicted proteins | sample 3512331 | NCBI WGS metagenome assembly VFQO01 (sample SAMN10412371, study PRJNA504923) | tailings metagenome | isolation source: Replicate 3 from Balatoc abandoned mine | place: Philippines: Itogon, Benguet | collected 2017-08-28
GCGCAGCGCCAGATCCCGGCGCCGACCCTCCTCCTCCAGCGTGCGGATGCGCGACTGGCGCTCGGACAATTCCTGGCTGGCGCGACTGGCCTGCTGGCGGGATTCGTGCCGCAGCCGGGCGAACTCCGTTTCCAGCGTTTTCAGACGCCGGACATCAATCGCCAGCCCGCCGCCGATCTGATGGGAAAGCATGTGCACATCACCATGCACCTGGCTGACGGTTTCCTTGCTGGCCACCTTGTGCGTCAACGCCGCCCACATGGCCCCCGCAACTTCGCCCCGCGCCAGGTGTTCGATCCACAGCTTGCGCACGGCCTCGTCGGTTTTGGCGGCATCGAAAATCCTGACCCAGCGCGCGTACTTCTTTTCCAGCAGCCTGTGCATGATCTCGGCGGCGGAATTGCGCGAGCACGACGCCGACACGGCCTCGACATGCAGGCGGTAATGGTCAAAGCGCTTGCCATTAAAGCCTTCCTTGCGAGCAAGCTTCTTGAGGTCTTCGATATCGAGACAGGTGCCTATGACCGGGCAGTGCAGTCTTTCTTCAAGCTCCCACAGCCTGAGGCGGCGGGATCGCGCAGTTTGCGCAACCTTCCCGGCTACGGCATGGCCGGCCGCCGGTTCCGGTCCGGCAGCGGGCGCGGGGTCCGAACTGAACAGCTTCGTGTCATCGTGACGCGCGCACATGTTCCGCCCTCACTTCCCTGCCTGGCTGGCCGCCGCCGAATCCGTGCGCGAGCCGGGATTCGGCTCGAACGGCAGCACGAAAGCAGCCATGCCAACGATTGCAAAAAAGGCGATGAGGCTTTTCTCGCCGCCTTTGAAAATCCAGCGCAGTGTATGCAGCCATTCCATGCTTCTCTCCTGTGGCAATCTTGAGAAATTCGAATCCATGGCTGGCTAGTCACCGACGTGAACTGGCAGGCTGCTCGGGTTGTTGCATATCCCGGGCCTCTTGTTTTGCCTGCATCCGGCCCGTACACCGACGGCAGTCCGTGGCGTTCTGCCTGACTGCAGCTTTGCCCTCACGGCTGAAACTTCTGCCTTGGGTCGACGAGGCCGGCAGCCTCTGAATTCAGGGTCGACTCCCCCAATTCGCATTTGCCGTAAGGCCTTCGAGGCACTCACCCAGGCATCGGCATTCCTCCGAAAGTGCCGAACCGAGCGTTTCATCCTCCGCCAGGCAGGCAAACAGCAGGCAGGCCACGGCACAGGATCGGCGGGAGCCGGTTTCCATGGCATTGCGCAAATGATGGATTGCACCAGCCATCAGCTCGTTGTGATCGCTGATGTGCACGGCATAATTGGACAACTGATTCATGACACCTCCCGTTCAAGTCAGCACAAAACCCTACGCTGGCTTGCCCGGAAAGGCTGGCTGGCACGCGCCACGACGTGGCGCAGATCCTGATGATGCATCCGCTGAAACCTGTTCTGCGGATGGAAACAGTTCGTTAAAACGCGCAGTTCGGAAACTGCGTTGCGGATTCAGGCCGCGCGGGGACAGGCTTCGCAGGCACAGTTTTCACGCGCCTCTTTCAATACTTCCCGCGCACAGCCTGCACACTTGCCGCACTGGGAACTGACGCCCAGCTGTTCGCGCAAATCGCGCATGCGGCTGGCCCCCTGCGCGACGGCCTGGCGGATATCACGATCGGTCACTTGACGGCAGATACACACATACATTCCGTTCACCTCACTTGGTAAGAATGAGCTTGTCGTTGCGAGTCAGGCTCAGGGTATAGACTTGCCCCTTGAAACTGATTCGAACCTTATCCTGGCTGGCAAACAGCTGCTCCGCCGGAATTGGCTCGGCTGGCCGCAGCGGCGCGGCGCATATCTCCGATCTGGACAGGCTTAGCTCTTTCATCCCGCTTTAAATGTTAATGAGAACGGTTCTTATTATAATTAATGAAAACGCCTTGTCAACAGCTTTTTGTTGTCGCCCCCGACACCTGACTGCACACTTGCGCACATGAAACCCCAATCCGCATTCCTGCACGAAGCCCTGCAAATTGCCTTGACTGCCGCCAACCCGCTGGCACTCGTTCCCGCACACTTGCCCGCTCCGCCAAAGGGCCGCACTCTCGTGGTCGGCGGCGGCAAGGCGGCAGCCTCGATGGCGAAGGCAGTCGAGGACAACTGGCCCGCTGAAGCGCCCCTCTCCGGCCTCGTAGTCACACGCTACCGGCACGGCCTGCCGCTTCAGCGCATCGATGCGGTCGAGGCGAGCCACCCCTTGCCGGACGGCCGCGGCGAGCAGGCAGCCGCCCGCATGCTGGAAGCGATCGCCCGGCTTGGCGCGGACGATCTCCTGCTGGTGCTGGTTTCGGGCGGAGGGTCCAGCCTGCTCGCCTTGCCGGTGGAGGGCGTGACGCTAAAAGAACTGCGCACAGTCACCAAGGCGCTGCTCGCCTGCGGCGCGACCATCCAGGAAATCAACACGGTGCGCAAGCACTTGACGCGCTTTTCCGGCGGGCAGGTTGCCGCACTCAGCAAGGCTCCCGTGTGCGCGCTGATCCTCTCGGACGTAGTGGGCGACGACCCGAGCTACATTGCCTCCGGCCCCTGCGCGCCCGACCCCGACACCTTTGCCGATGCCGATGCGCTTTTGCGGCGCTACCGGATCGAGCCGCCCGCCGCCGTGGCCGCATACTTGCGGCGCGGACTGGCCGGCGAAATTGCCGACACGCCCAAACCGGGGGCGCCCGAATTCGAGCGCACGGAAAACCGCATCATCGGCAGCGCCCGCTCGGTCCTGGCCATGGCCCAGTCATGGCTCGAACAACAGGGCATGCACGTGCTCAATCTGGGGGAAATCGAGGGCGAGTCCAGCCGCGTTGCCCGGCTGCATGCCGATCTGATCGCGGACAGGCTGAAGACCATGCAACGGCCTTTTGCCTTGCTGTCGGGCGGCGAGACGACGGTAACAGTGAAGAACACGAATGGCCGCGGCGGCCGCAACACAGAGTACTTGCTGGCCCTGGGCCTGGCGCTCGATGAAGCCGCCCGTGCCTGGGCCATCGCCTGCGACACGGATGGCATTGACGGCACCGAGGACAATGCCGGCGCGATCTGGACCCCGGACAGCTTGAGGCGGGCCAGGTCAGCGGGGCTCGATGCGGCGGCGATGTTCGATGCAAATGACGCCTACGGGTTTTTCGGCGCGCTGCACGACCTGGTCGTCACCGGACCGACCCGTACCAACGTCAACGATTTCAGACTGGTGCTGCTGGCCTAGTTCGGCTTGTAAATCTGCACCACGTCGCCAAGCTTGAGGCCAAGCCTTTCCGCCGCGTTGCCGCGATTGATGGCGAGCTCCAGCAGCCCGACGCTGTTGCCGAACCAGAACCCCTCGCCCTTGCCCACCGCGCCGAAGGTGGCGGCATGGCGAAACTCTGCGCCGGCCGCGACGATGCGCGTGGCTTGCGGAAGGTCTGCCGCACGCTGGCCGGTCCAGGCATTGCCGTAGTGGTCGATGTAGATGACGCGCGGCAGGTCGCCGGCATCGAACTCGACATCCAGCCTGGATACGGCTTCCACCTTGTCGTCGGGGAATTCGCCCCTGGCAATGAGCGCGGCGATGACCGCAAAGATGTCGCGCCCATGAAACGTGGCTGATGCCGATGCAGGCTGCCAGTTGATGCGCCACACCCTGGCATCGGCATTGCGCGCGGCGGCGACGGACAGCAGGCCATTGTCGGGCCCGACGAACCAGCGTCCGCCGGCTGCCACCACCACTCCATGCCGTTCGGTACCGACACCGGGATCGACCACGCACACGAATACCGAGCCAGGCGGAAAACCGGGCGCGAAGGCCGCGATCAGGTGTGCGCCGGCATGCGCATTGTAATCGGGCGCTTCGTGCAGCAGATCCACCACCAGCTGTGACGGCGTGAACTCGTGGATGCGTGCCTTGAGCTGGCCCACATAAGGGTCACGCGTGCCGAAATCGGTAAACAGAACAATCATGCCGTCTCCTGATTATTGTTGGAGGACTATGCGGTAGGCTTCACGCTTTGACAAGCGCCCATAAAGCTTGACTGGTATTGCCCCACTTTTACACAGAGGCAACGCAGGTAACAGAGAAAGCCAAATATAAGTTAATTTTGCTCTGCTCACTCTGTTGCCTCTGTGTCGATCTTTCCTGGTTTACTGTTCATGCCCAATAAAAAAAGCCGGGCTCGCCCGGCTTTTTCATTCCCTGCAACTGAAGCTTACTCGGCCTCGGCGGCTTCGGCAGTTCCACCTTCGGGACGATCGACCAGTTCGACCAGCGCCATGGGGGCGTTGTCGCCGACGCGATAACCGAACTTGAGAATGCGGGTGTAGCCACCGGGACGGGCCTTGTAGCGCGGGCCGAGTTCATTGAACAGCTTCAGCACCATCTCGCGATCACGCAGGCGATCGAACGCAAGGCGATGGTTGGCCACGGTAGGTTCCTTGCCCAGGGTGATCAGCGGCTCGATGAAACGGCGCAGTTCCTTGGCCTTGGGCAAGGTGGTCTTGATGGCTTCATGCTGAATCAGCGAGTTGCACATGTTACGGAACATGGCCAGCCGGTGGCTGGTGGTGCGATTCAGTTTACGATTGGATTGACGATGACGCATGGCTGGTTCCTTTCAAAAAGCTTTTATTCTTTGGCCAAGGCAGTTGCCACACCGCCCCGCACTTTATTTTTTACAGTTGGGTTAGGGTTTTTCGAGCCCGGCCGGCGGCCAGTTTTCGAGTTTCATGCCCAGCGACAGGCCCTTGGAGGCGAGCACTTCCTTGATTTCGTTCAAGGACTTGCGGCCCAGGTTGGGGGTCTTGAGCAATTCGGTCTCGGTGCGCTGGATCAGGTCACCGATGTAGTAAATATTCTCGGCCTTGAGGCAGTTGGCCGAGCGCACGGTCAGTTCGAGATCATCGACAGGGCGCAACAGGATCGGATCGACCTGCGGCGCGCGCGCAGCCTCACCGGCGGCGGCTTCGGTACCCTTGAGGTCGGCGAACACGGACAGCTGATCGACCAGGATGCGAGCGGCGGTACGCACGGCTTCCTCGGGATCGACAATGCCGTTGGTCTCGATGTCAATGATCAGGCGGTCGAGGTCGGTGCGCTGCTCGACACGCGCGTTTTCGACCGCATAAGCGACACGGCGCACGGGGCTGAAGGACGCATCCACCAGAATGGAGCTGACGCCACGTGTATCGGGATCGATCTTGCGTGCGGGCACGGGCTGGTAGCCACGGCCGGCTTCGACCTTGATTTCCATTTCGATCTTGCCACCCTTGGTCAGGTGGGCAATCACATGATCGGGATTGACGATTTCCACATCATGGCCGATCTCGATATCCGCTGCAGTCACCACGCCCTCGCCGCTCTTGGCAAGCTTGAGCAAGGCGGCGCCTTTGCCGTGCAGTTTGAAGGCAATGCCCTTGAGGTTGAGGAGGATATCGACGACGTCTTCCTGGACGCCTTCGATCGTCGAATATTCGTGCACCACGCCCGTGATCTTTACTTCGGTCGGCGCATAGCCGACCATGGATGACAGCAGGATGCGGCGCAGGGCATTGCCCAGGGTGTGGCCGTAGCCACGCTCGAACGGCTCCATGACAACCTTGGCATGAAGCGGGGTCACACGATCGACTTCAACAATACTGGGTTTGAGAAATTCCGCTGCGGCTTGCATGTAGACAGTATCCTTTAAACGCTGTGACCAGAAACGATGACCTGGGTCTCGTTAATTACTTGGAATACAGTTCGACCACCAGGGACTCATTGATGGTGGGCGGCAGTTCAGCACGCTGCGGGGCAGCCTTGTAAGTGCCCTTCAGGCCTTTGATGTCCACTTCCACCCACTCGGGGAATCCGCGCGACTCGGCCGCTTCGGTAGCACCCTTGATGCGCAGGTGGTTCTTGGCACGCTCGGCCACTTCGATGACGTCGCCCGCCTTGACCTGATAGGAAGGAATGTTGACGCGCTTGCCGTTGACCATAATTCCGTTGTGGCGCACGACCTGACGCGCTTCAGTGCGAGAGGCGCCAAAACCCATGCGGAAGCAAACGGTGTCGAGGCGGCTTTCGAGCAGGGCGAGGAGGTTCTCGCCGGTCACGCCCTTGCGAGCTTCAGCCTTCCTGTACACCAGTCGGAACTGGCGCTCGAGTACGCCGTAGATACGGCGGATCTTCTGCTTTTCACGCAGCTGCGTGCCATAGCCGGAGAGGCGCTGGCCGCTCTTCTGGCCATGCTGGCCAGGGGCGTAGCTGCGGCGCTCGATCGCGCATTTTTCGGTGTAGCACTTCTCGCCCTTGAGGAAGAGTTTTTCACCCTCACGGCGGCACTGACGACATTTAGCATCCAGGTTACGGGCCATATCAAACCTCTAAATTAAATGCGGCGCTTCTTGGACGGACGGCAGCCGTTGTGCGGCACCGGAGTCACGTCAGAAATCGCGGTAATCTTGAAACCAAGGGCGTTGAGCGCACGCACGGAGGACTCGCGGCCGGGGCCGGGGCCCTTGATGCGGACTTCCAGGTTCTTGACGCCGTATTCCTGCGCAGCCTTGCCGGCAGTTTCTGCGGCAACCTGGGCGGCAAACGGTGTGGACTTGCGCGAACCCTTGAAGCCGGCGCCGCCCGAAGTCGCCCAAGACAGGGCATTGCCCTGGCGATCGGTAATGGTAATGATGGTGTTGTTGAAGGAGGCATGCACGTGAGCGATGCCTTCGGCAACGCTCTTCTTTACCTTCTTGCGAACACGGGTAGCAGCGGATTTGGTCGCCATCTAGCTTTCCTTATTTCTTGATAGCCTTGCGCGGGCCCTTGCGGGTTCGCGCATTGGTACGGGTACGCTGGCCACGGACGGGCAAGCCCTTGCGATGGCGCTGACCACGGTAGCAGCCAAGGTCCATCAGGCGCTTGATGTTCATGGTCACTTCGCGGCGCAGGTCGCCCTCGACGGTGAACTTGGACACGCCATCACGCAGCTTTTCCATCTCTGCGTCGGTCAGGTCCTTCATTTTCGCGTTGGTCGGCACGCCAGCGGCTTCGCAAATCTTGCGGGCCGTGGTGCGACCGATGCCATAAATGGCGGTCAGCGCGATTTCCGCGTGTTGGTGGTTGGGTATGTTTACCCCTGCAATACGGGCCATTCGGCGTTACTCCGTACAGAAAACTGAAAATTATACCACGTCAAACGGGCCAGCCGGAAGCCGGTCCGTCGGACACTTATCCCTGGCGCTGCTTGTGGCGCGGATCGTCACAGATCACACGGACCACGCCCTTGCGGCGCACAATCTTGCACTTACGGCAGATTTTCTTCACTGAAGCCTGAACTCGCATGTTCGCTCTCCTAACAACCGGTTACCCGGTTTTATCACTTCGCCCTGAATACGATCCGGCCCTTGGTCAGATCGTAAGGCGTCAATTCAACAGTTACCTTGTCACCCGGCAGGATGCGTATGTAGTGCATGCGCATCTTGCCGGAAATATGGCCCAACACGATATGGCCATTTTCAAGCTTTACCCGGAAAGTCGCATTGGGGAGGTTTTCCACCACCTCACCCTGCATCTGGATGACATCGTCCTTCGACATCAGCGACCAGCCAGCCCGCCTTTGAAGTTGGCTTTCTTCAACAGGCTCTCATACTGGTGGGACATGACATAGGCCTGCACCTGCGCCATGAAATCCATCACCACCACCACAATAATCAGCAAGGATGTGCCGCCGAAGTAAAACGGCACATTCCACTTGGCAATCAGCACTTCCGGCAGCAGGCATACCAGCGTCACGTACACGGCGCCGACCAGGGTCAATCGCGTCATGACCTTGTCGATGTAGCGCGCGGTCTGGTCGCCGGGACGAATGCCGGGAACGAAAGCGCCGCTCTTCTTCAGGTTGTCTGCCGTTTCCCGGGGGTTGAACACCAGGGCGGTGTAGAAAAAACTGAAGAAGATAATTGCCACTGCATATATCAGCATGTACACGGGCTGGCCCGGGGACAGCACGGCACTGATGTCGCGCAACCAGTACATGCTTGGGTCGGATCCAAACCAGCCTGTCAACGTCGCCGGAAACAGCACGATGCTGGAGGCAAAGATCGGCGGGATCACGCCCGAAATATTCAACTTGAGGGGCAAATGCGAACTCTGCCCACCCATCACCATCTTGCCTACTTGGCGCTTGGCATAATTCACCAGTATCTTGCGCTGACCGCGCTCGACGAACACCACAAACGCCACCACTGCAATCGCGCCAGCAAACAGCAGCAGCACCAGCGGAATCGAGAATGCGCCAGTACGCGTCAATTCCAGAGTGCCCGCAATGGCACTCGGCAGGCCTGCGACAATGCCGGCGAAAATAATGAGCGAAATGCCGTTGCCGATGCCGCGTTCGGTAATCTGCTCACCCACCCACATCAGGTACATGGTGCCGGCCGTCAGCGTAGTAATCGCTATGACGCGGAAACCCATGCCCGGGTCGATCACGACCCCCTGGCTCTCCAGTGCGATCGAGATACCGAGCGACTGGAACAACGCCAGAAACACCGTGCCGTAACGGGTGTACTGGGTGATCTTGCGACGCCCCGCCTCGCCTTCCTTCTTCAACGCTTCCAGCTGTGGCGATACCGCGGCCATCATCTGGACGATAATCGATGCCGAGATGTACGGCATGATGCCCAGGGCGAACACCGAGGCGCGGGACAGCGCACCACCAGAGAACATGTCAAACATGCCCAATATGCCCCCGGACTGCGAGTCGAACAGCTGCTTGAGCTGTTCGGGATCAATGCCCGGGACCGGGATGTAAGAACCGATCCGGTAAACAACTAACGCGCCCAGCAGAAACCACAGCCGGCGCTTGAGATCGCCGAACTTGCTGCCCGATGCCAATGATGCCGGAGTCGCCAAGGCGTTTCCTTAAAAAACTTATTCGCCGATCGAACCGCCGGCAGCCTCAATGGCCGCGCGTGCACCCTTGGTAACGGCGATGCCCTTCAGCCTGACGGCCTTGTCAAGCTTGCCGGACAGAATGACCTTCGCGGTTTTTGCCAGGGCAGGCACTACGCCGGCCTGCTTCAGCACCAGCAGATCGATCTCGTCAACGGCGATCCTGCCAAGGTCGGACAAGCGCACTTCGGCAGTGTCCCCGGCCGTCAGCGAGACAAAGCCGCGCTTGGGCAAACGGCGATGCAGGGGCATCTGGCCGCCTTCAAAGCCGATCTTCTTGTAACCGCCGGAACGCGAATGCTGGCCCTTGTGGCCACGACCCGCAGTCTTGCCCAGGCCGGAACCAATGCCGCGACCCACACGCTTCTTGCTGTGCTTGGCGCCGTCGCCGGGTTTGAGATTATTCAGTTCCATTTAGCAACCCTCGCACTTAACGAGAAAATTGACCTTGTTGATCATGCCGCGGTTGGCCGGAGTGTCCAGCACTTCAACGGTGTGGTGCATGCGGCGCAGGCCCAGGCCGCGCACGCAATCCCTGTGGTTCTTCTTGGTGCCGATGATGCTCTTGACCAGCGTCACTTTGAGTTTCTTGTCGCTCATGGCTTACCCCTGAATTTCTTCAACGGACTTGCCGCGCTTGGCAGCAATTTCCGAAGGCGTGGACATCTGCATCAGGCCATTGATGGTCGCACGCACCACGTTGTAGGGATTGGTGGAACCGAGGCACTTGGCCAGCACGTTCTGAACACCCATCACTTCAAACACGGCACGCATGGCGCCACCGGCGATGATGCCCGTACCCTCGGAGGCGGGCTGGATCAACACCACAGAAGCGCCGTGCCTGCCAACTACCTGATGATGGAAGGAGCCGTTCTTGAGGCTGATCTTGGCCAGATTGCGGCGCGCCTCTTCCATGGCCTTCTGCACGGCCACGGGAACCTCCTTGGCCTTGCCCTTGCCCATGCCGATGCCGCCATCGCCGTCACCGACCACGGTCAGCGCGGCAAAGCCAAGCACGCGGCCGCCTTTCACCGTCTTTGAAACCCGGTTGACCGAGATCATTTTTTCGCGCAGGCCGTCGCCGCGCTCTTCAGTGTTTTCGTTACGAGCCATTGTCTGTCAGCCTCGTTAAAAGACCAGGCCGTTTTCGCGCGCGGCTTCCGCCAGCGCCTTTACACGGCCATGAAATTTAAAACCGGAACGGTCGAATGCAACCTTCTCGATGCCGGCCGCCTTGGCTTTTTCGGCCAGACGCTTTCCGACAAGCGCGGCAGCGGTAACGTTGCCGCCGTTCGGTGCCTGCGCGCGAACATCCTTTTCCAGGGTGGAAGCGGAAGCCAGCACCTTGCCGCCATCGGCGGAAATGATCTGCGCATAGATATGGCCGTTGGTGCGGTGCACCGACAGGCGGACTGCCTTGACGGCCGCGATTTTGGCGCGGGTTTTGCGCGCGCGGCGGACTCGTGCTTCTTGGGTATTCATCGTCTGCGTTCCTTAGCGGCTATTACTTCTTCTTGGTCTCTTTCAAGACCACGACTTCATTGGCGTAGCGCACGCCCTTGCCCTTGTAGGGCTCAGGGGGCCGGTAGCCGCGCACATCCGCAGCAACCTGGCCAACCTTCTGGCGATCGATGCCCTTGATCACAATCTCGGTCTGAGTCGGAGTCTCAACCTTTACGCCATCGGGCATTTTGTGCACCACAGGGTGGGAGAAACCGAGCGAGAGGTTGACGCTATCACCTTGAGCCTGGGCACGATAACCCACGCCAACCAGATTCAGCTTCTTCTCAAAACCCTTGGAAACGCCAGTCACCATATTGTTCAGCAGGGCACGCAGCGTGCCGGCCATGGCATTCGCTTGAATGCTGCCGTCGGCAGGCGCAAAGGTGATTACATCGCTTTCGAGGTTCACCTTCACATTGGCCGGCGCCTTCTGCACCAGGGTGCCGAGCGGCCCCTTGACAGTAATCATTTCGCCAAAAGTGATTTCAACGCCTTTGGGCAACTGGATGGGATTGTTAGCTACACGTGACATGTCATTTCCCCCCTTAGGCAACCAGGCACAGCACTTCGCCGCCAACACCCTGGGCGCGCGCCATGTGATCGGTCATCACGCCACGGGAAGTGGAAACGATCGCCACGCCCAGGCCATTCATGACCTTGGGCAATTCCTGCGAGCCTTTGTAAACACGCAAGCCAGGCGTGCTGACGCGCTCGATCTTTTCGATCACCGGGCGGCCCGCATAGTATTTCAACTGGATCTGCAACTCAGGCTTGCTTTCGCCCTTGACTGCAAAATCCTCGATATAACCTTCGTCCTTCAGCACCTTGGCGATAGACACCTTGACCTTGGAGGAAGGCATGTTGACACTCACCTTCTCCATGGCCTGGGCATTGCGGATGCGAGTCAGCATATCGGCAATGGGATCACTCATGCTCATTTTCAGTTTCTCCCTTACCAGCTGGCCTTGACGATGCCCGGAATCTCACCGCGCATGGCATACTCGCGCAGCTTGCTGCGCGACAGTCCGAACTTGCTGAAAACGCCGCGCGGACGGCCGGTAACCTGGCAGCGGTTGCGCTGGCGGCAGGGGCTCGAATTGCGCGGCAGCTTTTGCAGCGCAAGACGGGCCTCCATGCGCTCCTCGTCTGACAGCCCGGCATTGTCGATGACCGCCTTCAATTCGGCGCGCTTGGCAGCGTACTTCTTCACCATCTTGGCGCGCTTGGTTTCGCGGTTGATCAGAGATAATTTAGCCATCTCTACCTCAGTTCTTGAACGGAAATTTGAAAGCGGAAAGCAGGGCCTTGGCCTCGTCGTCCGTTTTCGCAGTGGTGGTGATGGTGATATTCATGCCCCGCAGCGCATCGATCTTGTCATACTCGATCTCCGGGAAAATGATCTGCTCACGCACACCCATGTTGTAGTTGCCGCGACCGTCGAAAGAACGTCCATTGATGCCGCGGAAGTCACGAACGCGCGGCAGCGCAACGCTGACAAGGCGGTCAAGGAACTCGAACATGCGAGCCTTGCGCAGGGTCACCTTGCAACCAATGGGGTAGCCATCACGGATCTTGAAGCCGGCAATCGACTTGCGCGACTTGGTCACCACAGGCTTCTGGCCGGCGATCTTTTGCATGTCGCCGACAGCAAATTCCATGACTTTCTTGTCAGCCACGGCCTCGCCCACGCCCATATTGAGCGTGATCTTTTCGATGCGCGGCACTTCCATGACGGACTTGTAGCCGAACTTTTTCATCAGTTCGGGCACAACGGTTTCACGATAGTAAGTTTGCAGACGTGCCATATCAGTCCCTTATGCGTCCACCATTTCGCCATTCGACTTGAAGACGCGAACCTTGCGGCCATCCTCAAGCACCTTGAAGCCGACACGGTCAGCCTTCTGGGTGGCGGGGTTGAACAGGCCGATGTTGGAAATATGAATCGGCATTTCCTTTTCCACGATCCCGCCAGTGCGGCCGAGATAGGGGTTCGGCTTTTGATGCTTCTTGACGCGGTTGATGCCCTCAACCACGACATGGTCAGGGTCGGCAATGCTCAGCACCTGGCCGCGCTTCCCCTTGTCCTTGCCGGCGAGCACCGCCACCTGATCACCTTTGCGAATACGTGCCATCTTGATCTCCTTACAGCACTTCCGGGGCCAACGACACGATCTTCATGAACTTCTCGGTACGAAGTTCGCGAGTCACGGGCCCGAAGATACGCGTGCCGATGGGCTCAAGCTTGTTGTTGAGCAGAACGGCGGCATTGCCGTCGAACTTGACCAGCGAACCATCGGGACGACGCACGCCTTTGGCGGTGCGAACCACCACGGCGTTGTACACGTCACCCTTTTTCACGCGACCGCGCGGGGCAGCATCCTTGATGCTGACCTTGATGATATCGCCGATACCGGCGTAACGACGATGACTGCCACCCAGCACCTTGATGCACATCACTGTGCGCGCGCCGGTATTGTCAGCCACATCCAACATGGACTGCATTTGAATCATTTTTAGCTCTCCAACTTAACCCGACGAGCGCTAGGTTCGACGGCCAGTTTTGGACCCGTTTTTTTCAGGAAAGACCGGGCTGCGCAATTGCCAGCCCGGGGAAACGCGAGATTCTATCGAATCCCGCTTGTTTTTGCAAGTCCCTGTACTCAGGTCTTTGCGCGCTCGACCAGCTTGGCCACACGCCAGGACTTGTTCTTGGATACGGGACGACTCTCGGCGATTTCGACGATATCGCCTTCCCGGCACTCGTTGTTTTCGTCGTGGGCGAGGTACTTCCTGGACAGGCGGATCACCTTGCCGATCACCGGATGCTTGACCCTGCGCTCAACGAGAACGCTCACCGTCTTGCTCATCTTGTCGCTGACGACGCGGCCCGTCAGGGTGCGGACAACCTTGCTTGCTTCAGTCATGTTCAGACCTTCTCACGCATGACCGTCTTCACGCGGGCAATGTCGCGCTTGAGCTTGCCCAGATCGGCGGTCTTGTTGGATTGCTGGGTCGCCACCTGCATGCGCAGCGCGAAATGGGCGCGCAACAGGGACTCCAGTTCCTTGTTCAGTTCTTCGGCGGACTTGCCGCGCAGTTCACTTGCTTTCATGTTCAGCTCCCGATCATGCGGGTGACGAAGGTGGTCTGAATCGGCAGTTTGGCTGCAGCCAGCTTGAAGGCCTCGCGCGCCAGGGCCTCGTCCACCCCGTCCATCTCGTACAGCACCTTGCCGGGCTGGATCTCGGCCACCCAGTATTCCGGGCTGCCCTTGCCGTTACCCATACGGACTTCAGCAGGTTTCTTGGAAATCGGCTTGTCCGGGAAAATGCGAATCCACACACGGCCGCCACGCTTGATGTGACGGGTCATGGCACGACGGGCGGCTTCGATCTGGCGGGCAGTCAGGCGGCCGCGGCCGATGGCCTTGAGGCCATATTCGCCGAAACTCACCTTGGCGCCGCGGGTCGCGAGGCCCGTGTTACGGCCTTTCTGCTCCTTGCGGTATTTTCTTCTAGCTGGCTGCAGCATGTTTCACTCCTGATTTCTTGCCGCGCTTTTCGGGCTCGGCAGCGGCCGGCTGCTCATTGCGGGCCATGTAGTCGCCTTTGTAAACCCAGACCTTGATGCCGATGATGCCGTAGGTGGTACGCGCCTCGGCAAAGCCGTAATCGATGTCCGCACGCAGCGTGTGCAGGGGCACGCGACCTTCGCGGTACCACTCGGTACGGGCGATCTCGATGCCATTCAAGCGGCCCGAGCTCATGATCTTGATGCCCTGAGCGCCAAGGCGCATGGCGTTCTGCATGGCACGCTTCATGGCGCGACGGAACATCACGCGCTTTTCGAGCTGCTGGGCGATGCTGTCGGCGATGATCTGCGCATCGGTTTCAGGCTTGCGCACTTCCTCGATGTTCACGTGCACGGGCACCGACATCATGCGACCCAGGTCGTTGCGCAGCTTCTCGATGTCTTCGCCCTTCTTGCCGATGACCACGCCGGGACGGCCGCTGAAAATCGTGATGCGCGCGTTCTTGGCAGGGCGCTCGATCACGACCTTGCTGACGGAGGCACCGGCAAGCTTGCGCTTGAGGTACTCGCGCACCTTGATGTCTTCGTTCAGGGTCGTTGCAAAATCCTTGTTGGAACCGAACCACTTGGCCGTCCAGGTACGCTGCACACCCAGGCGGAAGCCAGTCGGATGAATCTTCTGTCCCATATCAATCCCCCACCGTCACGGTGATGTGACAGGTCTGTTTCTCAATGCGGTTGCCGCGGCCCTTGGCACGCGCGGTGAAGCGCTTGAGGCTGGGGCCCTTGTCAACGTAAATGGTCTTCACCTTGAGGGTGTCGATATCGGCACCCTCGTTGTGCTCGGCATTGGCAATCGCGGACTCAAGCACCTTCTTGATGACGGTCGCGCCCTTCTTGGGGCTGAACGCCAGGATGTTGAGCGCACGATCGACCGGCAGGCCGCGGATCTGATCAGCCACCAAACGGCCCTTCTGGGCGGAGAGGCCGGTTCCACGCAGGATAGCGGATACTTCCATCATTCTCTCCTTACTTCTTGGCTTTCTTGTCGGCCGCATGACCCTTGAACGTGCGGGTCAGCGAAAATTCGCCGAGCTTGTGACCAACCATGTTTTCAGTAATGAACACCGGCACATGCTGGCGCCCGTTGTGCACCGCGATGGTCAACCCGATGAATTCGGGCAACACGGTGGAACGGCGCGACCAGGTCTTGACCGGGCGCTTGTCGTTGCTGGCTTGCGCGGTTTCCACCTTCTTGATCAGGTGGGCATCCACGAAAGGACCTTTTTTAATTGAACGTGCCATATCGTTTTACCTCAATCAGCCGGCGTGGCGGCGGCGCACGATCATGCCGGAAGTGCGCTTGTTGCTACGGGTGCGATAGCCCTTGGCAGGAGTACCCCACGGGCTCACCGGGTCACGACCGGCGGCAGTCTTGCCCTCACCGCCACCATGCGGGTGGTCGACCGGGTTCATGGCCACGCCGCGGACGGTCGGGCGGATGCCGCGCCAGCGGTTGGCACCGGCCTTGCCGATGGAGCGCAGGCTGTGCTCTTCGTTGCCGACTTCGCCGATGGTGGCGCGGCAGTCGACGTGCACCTTGCGAATCTCGCCGGAACGCAGACGCAACTGGGCATAGCTGCCTTCGCGGGCCAGCAGCTGCACGGAAGCACCGGCGGAACGCGCCATCTGCGCACCCTTGCCGGGCTGCATCTCGATGCAATGGATGGTGGTACCCACCGGAATGTTGCGCAACGGCAGGCAGTTGCCGGCCTTGATCGGAGCCTCGGCACCGTTCATCAGCTGCGCGCCGGTAGAGATGCCGCGCGGGGCGATGATGTAGCGGCGCTCGCCGTCGGCGTAGCACAGCAGCGCAAGGTGCGCGGAGCGGTTGGGGTCGTACTCGATGCGTTCGACCTTGGCAGGGATGCCGTCCTTGTTGCGACGAAAATCCACCACGCGGTAATTCTTCTTGTGGCCACCGCCCATATGACGGATGGTGATATGGCCGTTGTTGTTGCGGCCAGCCGTACGATTCTTCTTCTCCACCAGGGCCGCCACGGGCTTGCCCTTGTGCAGATCCTTGTTCACGACCCTAACGACGGCGCGGCGGCCAGCGGAGGTCGGTTTGAGTTTAACCAATGCCATGATGCGCTCCTTTATGCCGCCGCCAGGTCGATTTCCTGACCCGGCTTGATGCTGACATAGGCTTTCTTCCAGTTTTTCTGGTGAGCCATGCCGTAACGGTTTTTCTTGACCTTGCCCTTCACGTTCATCACCTGAACACCGGTCACCTCGACCTTGAACAGCATCGCCACGGCAGCACTGATTTCATCTTTGGTGGCATCAGGCAAGACCTTGAAGGTAACCTGGTTGTTCTTGTCGGCCACACGGGTGCTCTTCTCGGAAATCACCGGGGCCAGAATGACCTTGAGCAGACGTTCCTGATTCATCGCGCTCATCACAGCATCTCCTCGAATTGCTTGACCGCTTCCCGGGTGATCAGCACATTGCCGAACTTGACCAGGCTCCAGGGGTCCGCCTGGTGCGGTTCCACCACATAGACGTTGCTCAGGTTGCGCGCGGACAGCCACAGGTTTTCATCGACGCTGTCGGCGATGATCATGACCTTGTCGAAGCCCATGGACTTGACCTTCTGTGCCAGGGCCTTGGTCTTGGGCGCATCGATACCCAGGCTGTCGACCACCTTCAGCTTGCCGTCGCGGGCAAGCTGGGAGAGGATGGCGGAAATGCCGGCACGGTACATCTTGCGGTTGACCTTGTGGGCGTAATTTTCTTCGCCGGTATTGGGGAAGGTCCTGCCGCCGCCACGCCAGATCGGGCTGGAAGTCATGCCCGCACGCGCACGGCCGGTGCCTTTCTGGCGCCAGGGCTTCTTGGTGCTGTGACGCACCTCCTCGCGGTCCTTCTGCTTGCTGTTGGCACTGCGCGCATTGGACATGAACGCGGTCACCACCTGATGTACCAGCGCCTCGTTGTATTCGCGACCAAAAGTCTCGTCGCTGGCCGACAGGCTGGCGGTTTGCTGACCTTGATCGTTGATGATCATCAGATCCATTACGCACCCCCCTTCACAGCCGGACGCACCATGACCTGGCCGCCCTTGGCGCCAGGCACCGCACCCTTGACCAGCAGCAGGCCACGCTCGGCGTCGACACGCACCACTTCGAGGTTCTGCACGGTACGCCTGACCGAACCCATATGCCCAGCCATGCGCTTGCCGGGAAACACACGGCCCGGATCCTGCGCCATGCCGATGGAACCTGGCACATTGTGCGAACGCGAGTTGCCGTGCGAGGCGCGCTGGGAAGCAAAGTTGTGGCGCTTGATGGTGCCCGCAAAACCCTTGCCCTGGGTCACGCCGGTGATGTCAACCATCTGGCCAGCCTGGAAGATGTCCGCACCGACCGCGGCGCCCGCCTGGTACTGGGCAGCCACATCGGCAGGAACGGGAAATTCGCGCATGACTTCCGCAGCCTCGACACCCGCCTTGGCGAAATGTCCGGCCTGCGCCTTGTTCACGCGATTGTTGCGGCGAGAGCCAAAGGCGACCTGCACGGCCGAATAGCCGTCATCACCTTCTGTCTTGACCTGGGAGACGCGATTGTTCGACACATCCAGCACAGTCACCGGAACGGACGCGCCGTCGTCGGTGAAAATGCGGGTCATGCCGATCTTGCGACCGACGAGTCCGATGTTCATTATCTTCATTCCTTTGCAAACCCCGTCACCGGGGGCTGTAAAGCGCCGACTTCAATTGGCCGGCGATCCATAATCCCTACCTTGCGGCGGGGGTGAAACAGCAAAACGCGAGATCATACTCGCGTTTTGCCTTCAATTCAAGCCGTATGCGCCCCGATTTCCGCCGGGGCCAAACTCGACTCAGAGCTTGATTTCGACGTCAACGCCCGCCGGCAGATCGAGCTTCATCAACGCATCGACGGTTTTGTCGGTGGGATCGATGATGTCCATCAGGCGGCGATGGGTGCGGATTTCGAACTGATCGCGCGAAGTCTTGTTGACGTGCGGCGAGCGCAGCACGTCGAAGCGCTCGATCGAGGTCGGCAGCGGCACGGGGCCCTTGACCACGGCGCCGGTGCGCTTGGCGGTCTCGACGATCTCGATGGCGGACTGGTCGATCAGTTTGTAATCGAAAGCCTTGAGGCGAATACGGATTTTCTGGTTTTGCATGCTCATTACTCGATAATCTTCGCCACGACGCCGGCGCCGACGGTACGGCCGCCTTCGCGA
>VFQO010001434.1_pt1 | contig 18233 bp, 21 predicted proteins | sample 3512331 | NCBI WGS metagenome assembly VFQO01 (sample SAMN10412371, study PRJNA504923) | tailings metagenome | isolation source: Replicate 3 from Balatoc abandoned mine | place: Philippines: Itogon, Benguet | collected 2017-08-28
ACGTGGCGGTTGGCGGGCTCGTCGAAGGTCGAGGAGATGACCTCGCCCTTCACGCTGCGCTGCATGTCGGTCACTTCCTCGGGGCGTTCGTCGACCAGGAGGACGATCAGGAACACCTCGGGGTGGTTGTCGGTGATCGCCTTGGCGATGTTCTGGAGCAGCACGGTTTTACCCGTGCGCGGCGGGGCGACGATCAGGGCGCGCTGGCCCTTGCCCTGCGGAGCGATGATGTCGATCACCCGCGCGCTCTTGTCCTTGACCGTGGGATCGAGCGTGTCGAGCGTCAGCTTCTGGTCGGGATAGAGCGGCGTGAGGTTGTCGAAATTGGTGCGCAGGCGAACCGCGTCGGGATCGTCGAAGTTCACCTTGGCAAGACTGGTGAGCGCGAAGTAACGCTCCCCGTCACGCGGAGCACGGATTTCGCCTTCGACGGTGTCACCGGTGCGCAGGCCCCAGCGGCGGACCTGATTGGGCGAAACATAGATATCGTCCGGGCCCGCCAGATAGTTCGCTTCGGGCGAGCGCAGGAAGCCGAAGCCGTCCTGCAACACCTCGATGGTTCCCAGCCCCATGATCTTCTCGTCGTATTCCTCGTCCTCGGCGAGTTCGCGCAGGATCGAGAACAGCAAATCCTGCCGCCGCATGGTCGAGGCGCCCTCGACGCCCAGTTCTTCCGCCATCGCGACCAGTTCGGCCGGGGTCTTTCGCTTCAGGTCTTTGAGATGCATTGGCAATTTCCGAAAGTCAGGAGTGGCCGGCTGGTCAGTGCCGCCTGTCGAAGGCGGTGCCCCTTGTTGGCGGGGCTGGGCTTGGAGAAAGCAGACCGTATGGAGCGTGTCCCGCCCCGGTTACCGGATAGGTGAGCACGAGATAGGACCGCCGCGAGGCGAGGTCAATCGACTATCTGAAGGGGGCCTGGACGCCTCTCAGAAGGGCTTGAGATAGACCAGCAGCACGATGAGGACGAGCAGCAGACCCGGGACTTCGCCGATCATGCGCAGCGTCTTTTCCGACAACGGCCGCTCCCCGCGGGCCATCTTCCTGGTCTGGCCGACCAGCCAGCCATGATAGCCGGTCATCACCAGCACCAGAGTCAGCTTGGCGTGGAGCCAGCCAAAGGCGAACCAGCCGCCGGCATAGGCCATGCTCAACCCCAGCACCCAGACGATGATCAGCGAGGGCGTGAGGATGATTGTGCGCAGCTTGCCCATCCGCTCCGCCCATTTCGCCTCGCCCGGCGATCCGGGCGCGTGATCGAGCATGTAGATGCACTGGCGCGGCAGCATGAACAGCCCCGCCATCCAGAACACCATGAAGATCACATGCCCCGACTTCAGGAACAGGTAGATCGAGGAAAGCGTCTCAGCCATGCATCAGCCTCTCAACGCGGCCAGAAGTTCCTCGACATGCGAGATCGGCGTGAACTGTCCGATACCGTGGCCGAGGTTGAAGACATGCGGACGATCCTCGAAGGCGGCGATGATGGTCTTGACCCGCGCCGCCAGCGCCGGGCCGCCGGCCTCCAGAAGCAGCGGATCGAAATTGCCCTGCACCGGCATGCCTTCCGGCAGGCTCTGGTGCGCCCAGACCGGATCGAGCGTCTCGTCGAGACCGACCGCGTCCACCCCCGTCTCGCGGGCATAGGCGGGAAGCTTCGCGCCCGCGCCCTTGGGGAAGCCGATGATCGGCGTGTCGGGGTGCGTTTCCTTCAGCTTCGCGGTGATCGCGGCATTGGGGGCAATCACCCACTTCTCGAACTGGTCGGGGGCAAGGCTGCCAGCCCAGCTATCGAACAGCTGCACCGCTTCCGCGCCGGCATCGATCTGGCCGCGCAAGTAGGTGACCGAAACATCGACGATGGCATCGATGATCGCCTGCATCCGCGCCGGATCGCGATAGGCCAGAAGCCGCGCCGGGCCCTGATCCTTCGAGCCTTCGCCCGCGATCATGTAGGTCGCAACCGTCCAGGGGCTGCCCGCAAAGCCGAGCATGGTCACCGCCGGCCCGATTTGCTGGCGGGTGAGGCGCACGGTCTCGTAAACCGGCTCGAACCGCTCGAAGGCCGGGGTGAAGCTGTCCAGCTCCACCTCCAGCAGCGTCGGCGCAAGGTGCGGGCCTTCGCCAGCGGCAAAGGTCAGCCCCTGTCCCATCGCATGCGGCACGATCAGGATGTCGGAAAACAGGATCGCCCCGTCAAACCCGAAGCGGCGGATCGGCTGCACGGTAATCTCGGCCGCCGCCTCGCTGTCATAGACGAGCTCGAGGAAGCCCCCCTTCTCGGCACGCAACTCCCTGTATTCCGGCAGATAACGCCCTGCCTGACGCATGAGCCACACGGGAGCGACGTCCTGGCGGACACCTTTGAGCGTATCGAGAAGCGGACCGGGCATAGGACTCCTTAGAACAATTCAATTCAATTTATAAAGAGACTGATGGAGTCTGTTGGCCCTGTGGAAAGCGGGAATTACCGGTTCCTGCCCGGTTACCCCCGCAAAACTCCTTGGTCCCAGCCCCCATCGAATCCGCACGGATTGGACGTCAAGCGCGCTTTATCCCCACTCTTCCCAGCCTGTCGACAAAACTTGTCCCATGTGCGCAAATCGCCTTGCGAAATGCCTGCGAGCGGGGAGGAAATTCGCTCCCCAGCTTGTCCGCCCGCGCCTCCCGTGGTTTATGCGGCGATCTGTCCACAGGGCTCCGGGATGAACCGACTCAACCTCCATCTTGTATCGGATTCGACCGGCGAGACGCTGGAAATGATCGCCAAGGCGGCGCTCGCGCAGTTCGACAACCCCTCGGTGAACCGGCATTTCTGGCCGATGGTGCGATCCATGCAGCATCTCGACCGGATCGTCCCCGATCTCGCCGCGCATCCCGGGCTGGTGCTCTACACCCTCGTGAACCCCGAAACCCGCAAGCGGCTGGAGGAGCATTGCCGGCATCTGGGCCTGCCCGCCGTGCCGGTGCTCGACCAGGTGACCGCGGCGCTCGAGGCGCAGCTCGGGCAGGAGGCGCATGGGCGTCCGGGCCGGCAGCACATGATGGACGAGACCTATTTCAAGCGGGTCGATGCCATCCAGTACACCATCGCCCACGACGACGGCCTGGGGCACGAGGAGTGGGAGGAGGCCGATATCGTGCTGGTCGGGGTGTCGCGCTCGTCCAAGACGCCGACCTCGATCTATCTGGCCAACCGTGGCTACAAGGTCGCGAATATCCCGCTGGTGGTCGAAAGCCCGCCGCCCGGAACGCTCTACCGGCTGCGGCATCCGCTGGTGGTGGGGCTGACGACGTCGCCCGAACGGCTTATTCAGATCAGGCGCAACCGGTTGTTATCCTTGAATGAAGCGACCGAGACCGCCTATGTCGACAATGACCGTGTCAAGGCCGAGCTGCAATTCGCGCGGCGCATGTATGCCGATCGCGGCTGGCCGGTGATCGACGTCACCCGCCGCTCGATCGAGGAAACCGCGGCGGCGATCATCCGGCTGGTGCAGGAACGCGGCCGCAGGCCTGTGGGCGAAGGCGGAACGGGGAAGCCGATATGAGGGTGATCCTCGCCAGCAAATCCGCCTCGCGCCGGGCGATGCTCGATGCCGCCGGGGTCGCCTACGAGAGCATCCCGGCCGATATCGACGAGCGCGCGGTGGAGGCGGGGCTGGCGGGCGCAGCACCCGCCGAAGTGGCCGAGGCGCTGGCCGTGGCGAAGGCCGCGGCGGTGGCGGCGTTGCACGACCAAGCTCTTGTTTTGGGATCGGATTCGCTTGTCGTGTGCCGTGGTCGCCGGTTCGACAAGCCGCGCACGCGCGAGGAGGCGGGGGAGCATCTGCGGTTCTTTTCCGGCAATGTAATGGAGCTTCACTCGGCTGCGGCACTGGTACGCGGCGCAGGGTGCGAATGGAGCCATGCCAGCCTCGCTCGCCTGTATGTGCGCGACCTTTCGGACAAATTCATCGAGCATTATCTGACACTTGAATGGCCCGCTATCGGCCACACCGTCGGCGCCTTCCGAATCGAGGGGCCGGGGGTGCAGCTGTTCGAGAGCATCGAGGGCGACCAGTTCACCGTGCTCGGCATGCCGCTGCTGCCGCTGCTGGGGGCGCTGCGCGAACAGGGGGTCCTCCCCGCATGAGACCCTATGCCGAAGTGATCGGCGATCCGATCGTTCAGTCCAAGTCCCCGAAAATTCACAACTTCTGGCTCGCCAAGCTGGGGATCGACGCCGATTATCGCGCTTGCCACGTCACCCCCGAGGCCCTGCCCGACTACCTTGCCGCCCGCCGCACCGATCCGCTGTGGCGCGGGTGCAATGTCACCATGCCGCACAAGCAGGCGGTGATGCCCCATCTCGACCGGATCGACCCTCCGGCGGGCGAAATCGGCGCGGTGAACACGGTGCTGCCGGGGGTCGAAGGGGGGTCTGGCAGGGGTCTGAGCGGCACCAACACCGATGCAAGCGGGTTTCTGGAGCCGCTCAGGGCTGACCTCGCGCAGACGCACTACTTTCGCATGGCCCGGATCATCGGCACCGGCGGTGCGGCCCGCGCGATCATCACCGCGCTGGCGGGAGAGGGCTTCACGCTGGTGGTTGCCGGCCGCGATCCCGGCAAGGCCCGCGCTCTGCTGGATGAACTGGCCCCCAAGGGTGAGCACCACACCGCCCCCCTCGCCCATTTTGCCGACCCCACCGACTTTCCCTTCGACGATCGCGACGCCTGCCTCGATCTCGTGGTCAACGCCTCCAGCCTCGGCATGACCGGGCAGCCGCCCCTCGCCTTCGACTGGAGCCACGCCCCGCCCGGCAGCATCGCCTACGACATCGTCACTGCCCCGCTCGATACGCCCTTCCTGCAAGGCGCAAGGGCCAAGGGCCACCGCACCATCGACGGGCTCTCCATGCTGATCGGCCAGGCGGCGGTCGCCTTCGAGCATTTCTTCGGCGCGCCGCCCCCGCGCGAACATGACGCCGAACTGCGGACGATCCTCACAGCATGACCAGACCCACCATCATCGGCCTCACCGGAAGCATCGGCATGGGCAAGTCCACCGTCGCGGCGATGTTCGCTGAGGTCGGCATTCCGGTGTTCGATGCCGATGCCGAGGTGCGCGCGATGCAGGGGCCGGGCGGCGAACTGCTGCCCGCGATCGAAGCCGCCTTCCCCGGATCGACCGGCCCGGAAGGCGTCGACCGCGACCGGCTGGGCCATCAGGTCTTCGCCGACAAGGACGCCCTCGCCCGGCTCGAAGCCATCGTCCACCCCGCCGTCGGCGCGAAACGTGCCGCCTTCCTCGAACAGCACCGCGACAAGCGCGCCGTCGTCTTCGACATCCCCTTGCTGTTCGAGCGCGGCGGGCATGAGGCGGTCGACACCATCGTCGTCGTCTCCGCGCCCGAGCATGTCCAGCGCGAGCGCGTCCTCGCCCGTCCCGGCATGACGCCCGAGAAATTCGCCCACATCTTCGGCCTGCAGCTCCACGACAGCGAAAAGCGCGAGCGCGCCGATCATGTCATCGACACCGGCACCAGCCTTGAAGAAACCGCCCGGCAGGTGGCCGCGCTGATCGCTTCGCTGTGACCCAAACCAGCCCTTGCAAGTCCCCGGAGTTGGGCAGATAGTCCCCCGAATGGCGCTCCAGACACGCGAGATCATCTTCGACACCGAAACCACCGGGCTCGATCCCAAGACCGGGGACCGCATGGTGGAAATCGGCTGCATCGAAATGGTCGGCCGGGTCGAGACGGGCCGCACCTTCCACGCCTATTTCAACCCCGATCGCGACATGCCGCCCGAAGCAGAACGGGTTCACGGCCTCAGCGCCGCCTTCCTCGCGACCAAGCCGCGCTTTGCGCAAAGCGCCGACGAACTGCTCGAATTCCTTGGCGATGCGCCGCTGGTTGCGCACAATGCCGGGTTCGATTTCGGCTTTCTCAACAACGAACTGGAACTGGCCGGCCGCACCCCGATCAGCCTCGAACGGATGGTCGACACCGTCGCCATTGCCCGCAAGAAACACCCCGGCGCGAAACTCAGCCTCGATGCGCTGTGCACCCGTTACGGCATCGACCGTTCGCACCGGGTCAAGCACGGCGCGCTGCTCGATGCGGAACTTTTGGCGCAGGTCTATGTAGAGCTGACCGGCGGGCGGCAGATCGGACTTGGGCTCGGATTGGGACTGGCCGATGCGGCCGCCCATGTTCCGGCCTCTGCCGAACTGACGCCCAACGCGCCCTGGCACCGTCCACGCACGGACAAGCCGCGGCGTGAACCCCGCCTTCATGTTGCCAGCCCGGAGGAGCTGGAACGTCACCGCGCATTCATCGCGGACATCAAGGGCGCGATCTGGGTCAGTTGAAGGCGTCAATTCGGACCCGGGCGCAGCCCATTGCCGTAACCTGGGATCCTCATCAGACGGGAGGACTATGCATCATGGACATTCGGATTTCCGGCCATCAGATGGACACCGGCAGCGCGCTGCAATCGCACGCCTCGGACCGGCTCGGCACCATCGTCGAAAAGTATTTCGACCGCGCGCTCTCCAGCCACGTGACCTTCGGCAAGGCCCCTGCGGGCGCTTTCACCTGCGACATCGTCACCCATGTGATGCAGGGCCTGATCCTCAAGGCGCAAGGCAGCGCGCATGATGCGCATGTCGCCTTCGACGATGCGGTGGGCAAGATCGAGAAGCAGCTGCGCCGCTACAAGCGCCGCCTCACCGATCGCCACGAACAGGCCGATCACGCGCGCGGCGAGGAAGAGGCCGCCTACACCATCTTCGCCGTCGAGGAAGACGAGGAAGAAGAAGTGGTTGCCGATGCCCCGCTGGTGATCGCCGAAACCCGCGTCGACATTCCCACCGCCAGCGTCGCCGATGCGGTGATGATGCTCGATCTCCGGAACACCGGGGCGCTGTTCTTCAAAAATGCTGGCACCGGACGGCATAATATGGTCTACAGGCGCGCCGATGGCTCGATCGGCTGGGTCGAGCCGAGATAGGGCCGAGGGCCGGTCTGCCGTTACGGCAAGGGCCGCTTTCAGGACCCACGCGGCGGTCGCAGGAGGGGGCACCGCCCCGGACCGGCAATGGCCCGCATGGGTCGTGACCGGGCCGGATCTTCGCCATCAATGAGGCGCGCAGTTTCGGGATCAATCGCATCATGGACGTCAACCTCGCTCTTTCCCCGCAGGCCATCGCGTTCGCCCGGCTCGACACCAAGCTCAAGGTGCTCGCGCGCACGGCGCAGCTTCTGGCCGAGGCCTATGGGCTGGACGCGGGCGAGGTGCTCGAGAACCTCGAGGCGCGCGAGGCTTTGGGCAGCACCGGGTTCGGGCGCGGGGTGGCGATCCCGCATTGCCGTTCCAAGGATATCCGGCGCCCTTCGCTGGCGTTGATCCGGCTCGAAGCCCCGATCGATTTCGCAGCCGCCGATGCCCGCCCGGTGACGCTGGTGTGCGGGCTCGTCTCGCCCGAAAACGCCGGGGCAACGCACCTGCACGCGCTCGCCGCGATCTCGCGCCTGACGCGGGAGGAGACGACGCTCCAGATGCTCGCCGACGCGCCCGATACCGAGGCGGTCTATGCGCTTCTCACCAACCAGTTCCTGCGCACCGCGGCCTGACCTGACCACACCCCGATGCCCGCCAGTGACGAACAATCCCTCGCCGCGAGCGGTGCCGAGCAGCATTACCGCGCGCTGGAGCGGCTCTATGCCTCGGCCCCGGTCAACGCCAAGTTCCCCTCGCGGCTGCACATTACGGGCGAGGGGCATTCGCGGCTGACCTTCACCGTGACGCCCGAGGATTACCACGCAGCGGGCGCGGCGCACGGGACGATCTATTTCAAGATGCTCGACGACGCGGCCTTCTATGCCGCCAATTCGCTGGTGACGGACCGCTTCCTGCTGACGACCGGCTTCAACCTGTTCTTTTCCAAGCCGGTGCGCGCCGGAACCGTCACCGCCGAGGGGCACTGGGTGAGCGGGCGGCGACGGGTGTTCGTCGCCGAGGCGCGGCTGGTGGATGAAGATGGCGAGGAGATCGGGCGCGGCACGGGCACCTTCATGAAGAGCCGCATCCCGCTTTCCAGCCTGCCGGGATACGCCGCGGACGGCCCTTCGGGGCTCTGATCATGGAAGGCCGACTCCCCGCCCACCTCGAAGCAAGCGCTATCATGCGCCTCGCTCAGGCGGAGGGCGGCTTTGCGACCGTGCTGACCAAGGGGGAGCGGGACGCGGGGACGATCCTGATCGTAACCCTGTGTCGCGGCGCAGGGGGCGTTCTGTACGAAAGGATGCCGCAGCTTGACGGTTCGCGAAAGTTTCTTGCTGCAAAGCGGGAAGATACTGACAATCCTCAAGAATTTAGCGATTATCTGGCCCGCCGGCGGCAGCAGGACCAAGATATGTGGTTAATCGAGGTGGATATCGCAGATCCGCAACGGTTCATCGCGCAGCTCGACGAATTGCGTTGACGTAAACGGCAGGCGCCGCCAGAGGCCCGCTCCAATTCCTCGCGCAGGCTGGCAGAGCGGCAATTCGGCCGTATTGTCGGCACGCAGACGGGGAGCGGCCGGCAGGCTTCTTCGAACCCCCACATCGTCAAGCGATCTGGATCACGGTTCCCGCCTGCGCCATGGCGCGCTCACCGCCGAATTAGACGAGTTCATGAGTCGCAAGACCACGTTTGCCGCGATCGCCGCTGTGGCGTTCGCAGCCACCCTGTTTCCCGGCGGCCGCGATGCCGCCGCGCTGGCGCAAGCCGCCACCGAACAGCTCTCCCCCGCCCCCGAAGCGGCGCCCGAGCTGGTCCCCCAGCCCATCACCTTCGTCTCCGAGGAAGTGGTCCAGCCGCTTCCCGAAGCCGCATCCGAGGCCCCGGTGCTGACCGAGGCCGGATCGCTGCACGAACTGGTCGGCATGATCGATACTGACGCCGCAATGGATGCCGAAATGCGCTGCCTTGCGGGCGCCGTCTACTTCGAGGCGCGCGGCGAGGCGCTGGCCGGCCAGCTCGCCGTCGCGCAGGTGATCGTCAACCGCACCGAGGACGGGCGCTTCCCGCGCTCCTATTGCGGGGTCGTATCCCAGCCCGGACAGTTCTCCTTCATGCGCGGTCGCCGGATGCCGGCGGTGCGCGAAGGCTCGCCTGCATGGGAACGCGCCGTCGCGGTCGCCCACATCGCGCACCAGGGCCTGTGGGAATCGGACGCGGGCAATGCCGTGTTCTTCCACGCCCGCTACGTGAAGCCGGGCTGGAGCCGCACCAAGACCCGCCTTGCCCAGATCGACACGCATATTTTTTATAGGTGATCCTCGCTCACACGCCCTGCGGGCGCGTCGCTGCGGGCGGGCGTTTTAGTTCGCCCTATCGCTTTGCTACTTGAGGGCAGTCGGGCTTGCGCCCCTGCGGGCCGATCAGCTCCTGATAGCTGATTAGGCCTTGAGCCTGACCCACACAGGCGTGTGGTCGCTCGCCTTCTCCCTACCGCGATAGGCCTTGTCGACGCCGCAGGCTTCCAGCCTGTCAGCACATTCGGGCGAGAGCAGGATGTGATCGATGCGGAAGCCGTGGTCGCGCTGCCAGGCCCCGGCCTGATAGTCCCAATAGGTCCACACCCCCCCGCGCGGATTATGGGTGCGGATCGCGTCGGTCCAGCCATCGGCCAGCAGCCGGGCATAGGCGGCGCGGCTCTCGGGCTGCATCAGCGCGTCATCCTGCATCGCCTTGACCGACCAGACGTCGTCATCATGCGGGATGACGTTGAAATCGCCGAGCACCACCGCGGGCACTTCTTCGGCCCAGATCTCGGCCATCCGTTCCCGCAGCCTTGCCATCCACGCCAGCTTGTAGGTGAATTTCGGCCCCGGATGCGGGTTGCCGTTGGGGAGGTAAAGGCAGGCGATCCGCACGCCCGAGACGTCCGCTTCAAGATAGCGCGCCTGTTCCTCGTCGCCCTCGTTCGGCCCCGGGATGCCCAGCCCGCGCTGCACTTCGGTCAATGTGTAACCGGCCTGCGCATCGACGAGGATCGCTACTCCGTTGAAGCTTTTCTGCCCGTGCCAGATCGCGCTGTAGCCGATCGCCTCGAAATCGGCAGCAGGAAAGCCCTCGTCCTGGGACTTGATCTCCTGCAGGCAGGCGACCGCGGGCCGGGTTTCTTCCAGCCATTCGATCAGGCGTGGGCCGCGCGCCTTGATGCCGTTGATGTTGAAAGTGGCGATTTTCATGCGCGCCCTGATGCCCGAAAGCGCGGTGCGGGTCTAACCTAAATCCCGAAGCTCGCCCCGCAGCCGCAGCCTGCTGCCGCCTGCGGGTTTTCGACCTTGAAGGCCGCACCGCCCAGCGATTCGACGAAATCCACCGTGCTGCCCGCGATCAGATCGAGGCTGACCGGATCGACCACCAGCTTCACGCCATCGGTTTCCGACACCGAGTCGTCCGCATCGGGCGCATCGGCAAGGTCGAACTTGTACTGGAAGCCCGAACAGCCCCCACCCTCCACGGCCAGACGCAGGATCGCAGGCCGCGCCTGCTTGCTGGCGATGAAGGCCACCCGCTTGGCGGCAGACGGGGTGAGGATCAGGGGCGCGGCTGTCATGCCTGCAATCTAGGGCCTCGCCAGGCGGTTCTCAAGCGGTCACACCGCCTGAATGTAATGCCGCAGCGCCTCGGCCTCGTGCTGCACCTCGTCCATCTTGTGCTTCACGAGGTCGCCGATCGAGATGAAGGCGACGAGCTGGCCGTTCTCCACCACCGGAAAGTGGCGGAAGCGGCGGCGGGTCATCATGCCGAGCGCTTCGTCCACCGTTGTCGAAGGTTCGACCGTGACGGCCGGCGAGGTCATGATCTGCTCGACCGGCAGATCGAGGCAGGTGCCCCCGAGGTCGGCGAGGCGGTAGATCACGTCGCGTTCCGAGACGATGCCGACGACGCGCCCCTCGCGCAGCACCGGCAAAGCGCCGATGCGCTTGCTGGCGAGGGTCTGCACCACCTCGGAAACCGGCGTGGTGCAATCGCAGGCGATGATGTCGGATGTGGCGCGCTGGGCGATGATGCGGGCAATGTTCATGACGAGCTCCCTCTCTCCACGGGAAAGGAAAGTGACACGATTCCCGGCAAAAGGCGAATCCGCCCGTCGCAAGCCCCGCTGCCCGATTGCACCGCGCGCGCGGGGCCTTGCAGCTTTCGCGCGTTGCAATGCCGCACCGCCCGCGCCATGTCGGGCGGCATGACCCGCAAGTCCCCGCTCGACGATCCCGCCAACGCCGCCCACGCCTGGGCGCGCTACCGGCAGATCATGAAATGGCTACTCGCCGCAACGACGCTGACCGTCGCCATCGCGATGGGGCTGCTGTTCGCCTATAACGGCATGATCTCGGTGCACTTCTACATCGCTGTGGCGCTGGGGATCAGCCTGACCATGCTGCTGGGCGGCGGGCTGATGGGGCTGGTGTTCCTCTCCAACGGCACCGGCCACGACGAATCGGTCGACAATCACATGCCGAGCAAGGACGAGTTCTGGTCGCCCAAGGACGACTAGGCAGGCTTGAGCCGGTAATCCTCGACCGGCACGCCGCCGATCAGGTGCTCCTGAATCACCCGTTCGAGCACTTCGGGGTTGCAGGAGTGATACCACACCCCGTCCGGCCACACGACCGCAACGGGTCCGGCGGCGCAGATCTGGAGGCAATCGGCCTTGGTGCGCTGCACGCCCCCGCCCGCCCCGCGCTTGCTGTCCTCGCTGCGCTGCGGGCCGACGAGGCCAAGCTCCTTGAGACGCGACTTGAGGAAGCCCCACGCCTCCTCGCCTTCCTTGCGCGAACAGCACTTCTGCTTGTCCGACACCGCGCACAGCATGATGTGCCGCGTGATCGCGGTGCCCTCGCCCGGGTCGCCGTAATGCTTGGCGAGCGAGTGCTGCGCCGAGGCAAGTTCCTGCCGGCTCATTTCGCGTCCTTCTTTAGCCAGCGATCGAGCCACGCGAACACGGTATCGTGCCATTGCAACGAGTTCTTCGCGCCGAGCACCCAGTGGTTCTCGTCGGGGAAGACCAGAAGCTGCGAGGGGATGCCGCGCTCCTGAAGTGCGGTGAAGCTCATCAGACCTTGCGAGTAAGGCACGCGGAAATCCTGCTGGCCGGTGACGACCAGCATTGGCGTCTTCCACTTGTCGACATGGTTGGCGGGGTTCCACTTCTCGTAGGTCGCGCGCGCCTCTTCATAGGAGCCGCCGAAATCCCAGCGCGGGAACCACAATTCCTCGGTCGAATAATACATCGAGCGCATGTCGAAGATGCCGTCATGCTGGACGATGCAGCGGAAGCGGTCGGGCCACTTCCCCGCGATCCAGTTGACCATATAGCCGCCATAGCTCGCCCCCATGGCGCAGGCGCGGCTGCCGTCGATCTGGCTGTCGAGCGCGAGCGCGGCTTCGAGGCCACGCTGCAGGTCCTCCAGCGGCCCGCCGCCCCAGTCCCTGTTGATCGCGTCGGTGAAGGCCTGCCCGTATCCGGTCGATCCGTGGAAATCGACCGAGATCACCGCATAGCCCTGCGAGGCAGTGACGCGCGGGTTCCAGCGGTTCGACCAGGCATCGTTGAAGCTGCCCTGCGGCCCGCCGTGGATGTAGAGGAGCGCCGGGATTGGCCCGGTCTGGTCGGCAAGCCGCGTGATCTGGCCCCACACCGTGTCGCCGTTCGCGCCCACAAAACTGAAGCGGCGGGTGACGATGCTCGCCATCTGGCCCATGCGGCTGGTGGCGATGTCGGTCAGCGGGCGGGCCTGTTTCATCCCGTCCGACAGGAACAATTCGGCCGGAGCCCCCAGCGAATCGCGGGTGAACAGCGCCCCGCCCCTCGGCAGCGGGACGAGGTTCGCGATATGCGCCTCGTTCCCGGCCATGAGGTTCAGCTCGGTCACCTTGCCGGTGGCAATGTCGATGCGGAAGGCGGGGGTGTCCAGCACCTTCTGCGCGGTGGCGATCAGGCTCTTGCCACCCGCCTCCCACGCAAGGCTGCCAAAGGACAGGTCGGTGTCCTTCGTGAGGTTGCGCCGCTCGCCCGTTTTGAGGTCGAGCAGTTGCACGGCGAGCCTGTCGGCTTCGTAGGTCGGGCGCTCCATCGCCAGCCACGCCAGATAGCGGCCATCCGGCGAGGGGACCGGGGTAGTGTCCGTCGCCTTGTGGGCCGCGGTGAGCAGCTCGGGCGCCGCGCCGTCGAGCTTGGCGCGGTAGATATCGAGATTGGTCGAACCCGGCTCCTCGCCGTTCGACAGGCGCGCGGTGAAATAGAGCGCGCTGCCATCGGGGGCGAATGCGAGTTCCTCGCCGCCGCCGAAGGGCATGGTCGGGGCATCGGCGGTGATGCCGGCGGCGGGGTCCTTGCCGTCAGCGGGGACGCCCTCGCCTGTCGCCACGCCATTGGTCAGCGGGAAGACGAAGATGCGGTTGTGCAGGCCCGGCGTTGCCCAGCGGTCCCAGTGGCGCACGAAGCCGCGATCGCCGTCATAGAGTCGCCCGGTGCCGGGGCCGGGGAGGTAGGCGGGCGCAGCGTCGGTGCAGCCGAATGTCGGGCAATCGCGCGGCACCTCGCCCCACACGGCGATGGCGCCGCCGTTCGGGGCGAGCCTGAAGCCGGCGATGTCGCGTTCGGTTCCGGGGGTGACGAGCTGCGGAGTGCCCGCCGTGCCGTCCTTCGCCAGCGTCACGCGCCACACGCGGCTACGCGTCGGGGCGGCGGCGTCGGTATTCTCGCTGCTCAGGAAATAGAGCGCGCCGTCGGAGCCGAAGGCGAGGTCCGACGCCTTGAGGCCGAGATCGAGCGCCACTGGCGCAGTGCCCGGCCTGGCGAGGTCGATCAGGTAATGCGCGGGCGTGCGCTTGAGGCTCGCCGGATCGGTGATGGTGACGCTGTAGACCGCAAGCGTGCCCTCGCGGTTCACCGCCGGAGCGCCGGGACGCGGGAGCGTGACGAGATCCTCGGCGGTCATCGGCGGGGCGGTGACACCGGACACGACCGGGGCGGCAGGTGCGCGGGAGGACAGGTCCTCGGCCGCGAGCGGAGCGGCGAGGACGGTGGCGGCGACAAGCGCGCCGAAGCTTGAGATGTGACGCATGACGAGAGGCGTTAGACCTCCCGGTGCCGGCGCGCTAGCCCCGCGCTCCTAGCGGCGCTTGCCGACGATCCGCGCGATTTCGGCCTGCACCAGGCTCTCGACCATCGCCGGCAGGTTCGCCTCGAGCCATTCGGCCAGCATCGGCCGCAGCAGCTCGCGGGTCAGGCCTTCCAGCGAGGTCTCGCCCGAGCGCACGATTTGCGGGCGCGCCGGCGGCTCGGCGAGCATGGCCAGCGCGGCGAGGTTTTCCTGCATCGCGCCCAGCGCCTGCTCGGCGATCAGCGGGGTGTCCTCGGCCGGTGGCAGCGGCATGGCGGAAGATTGCGCGGAAACCTGTGCGGGCATCTCCGCCTCGAGCTCCATGTCGGACAGGTCGAGCACTTCCTCGGCATCGCGGACCTTGTGACCGCGGATCAGCGCCTCAGGCTCGGCCGCGTCATCCTCGGAGACCAGCATCCGCCGCCGCCGCGCCTCGAGCGCACCGGCGCGGTTGTCGCGTGCGATCACCTTTTTGATCGATTCGAGGATTTCCTCGACCGACGCCTCGCCGCTCTGCCCGTTGCTGTCCTGGCCCATCATTCGCCCCGTTCATCTGCCCGCGCTGTCCCGAATCGGGACCGACATTACTCGCCGGGCGTCAATTGCGGGCCGATTGTTGCCGTGGCGGGGGGAATGTCAACGGTCCTGCTCGATTTCGCGGCCGGATCGGGATCGCGGTCCCAGTCCCACATCTTGCTGCTCACCCGGTCGGCATTGACCTGCGGATCATAAAGCACGCCCCCGGTGTCGAGGTTGAGATCGCGCGCCTCGGCCTTGCCCATCAGCGCCAGCAGGTTGAATCCCGCCACATAGGCATTGCGCCGCGCGGTCACGAGCTGGGCGCGGGCCTGCACCAGCTCCTGCTCGGCATTGAGCACTTCGATGATGGTGCGGTTGCCGATCGAGTTCTCGGCCCGCACGCCTTCAAGGCTGAGTTCGGCGGCTTCGACTGCGGCCTGCGCGCTCTTGATGACGCCGTTGGCCGCCTGCCAGCTGGCATAGGTGGCGCGGGTTTCGGCGATCACCTGCCGCTCGGAGGCGATCACGTCCTCGAGCGCGGCGCTCTCTCGCGCGCCGGCCTGGCGCTGGCGGGCGGCGGGAAGGCCGCCCTGGAACAGCGGGATGGTGACCCGCACGCCGGCATTGGCGGTCTTTTCGCTCTGCGCGAAATTGGCCGAGATCGGCCCGCCCAAAGTGCCGTAGAAGTCGCTGTAGTCGCCGTTGACGAACACCCCGACGGTCGGCAGGCGCCCCGCGCCGGCGGCCTTGGTGTCGAAGCCGGCGGCCTCGGCGCGCTGGCGGGCGGCATCGAGGTTGGGATTGTTCTCGAGCGCGCTGACGATCGCCTCGCCCACTGTTGCGGGCAGACCGGGCAGCGGCGGCGGCGCCTCGAGCACGCCCGGCTCCTGCCCGACGAGGCGGATATAGGTCTCGCGCGCGGCGATCAGGTTGGCTTGCGCCGATTGCAGGTCGCCTTCGGCCACCGCGAGGCGCGAGCGCGACTGGGCGACGTCGGTGATGGTGAGGTCGCCGATCTGGAAGCGGTCGCTGGTCGCCTCCAGATTGGTGCGCAGCACGGCGGCGTTGTTGGTCGCCAGTGCCACCAGCGCCTCGGTGCGCAGCACGTCCATATAGGCGGCGACGACCTGGCTGAAGATCGCGCTCTCGGTGTTCCTGAGATCGGCCTGCCCCGCCTCGACCCGCTCCTTGGCGGCGGCAATGCCGTTCCTGACCGCGCCGCCCGAATAGACCGGCACCAGCATTTGCAGGTTCACGCCGAGGTTGCGCTCGGGCGCGGTGAAGGCGTTGGCCGATTGCTGGATGAATTCGATATGGGTCGCCTGCAGCGCCACCGAGGGCACGCCCTGGGCGCGCTGGATCGGCACGCCCTCATCGGTCGCGCGCTGCTGGGCGCGGGCGCCCTCGAGCACGGGGTTGGTGTTGTAGGCGGCTGCCAGCGCCTCGCGCAGGTCATCGGCCCGGGCGGGCACTGCGAGCGCGGTGAGCGCAAGCAGGCTCGCCGTTCCGGCCAGCTTCAGCGAGGCAGCGCGGCGCGTCACGCGAAGGTCCAGCGCGCCGGCGCGGCGAAGGCGGCGAGCACCGGGATGCCGAGATCCTCGACCGGCTGGAGATTGACCTGTCCGGCGATCTTGCGGCCCGTGGCGAGGCGCGTCACCTGACGCAGCACCAGCCCGGTGGCGATGCGGCCCTCGTCCGACAGTGCGGCGGCGAGCCCCTCGGGCAGTTGCTCGATGGCGCCGTCGACGACGACGAGATCATAGTCCCCCGCCCCGGCGAAAGCGGCGGCCTCGGCTGCGGTGATCTCGGTGACAGAGCCTGCCAGCGGAGCGATCAGCGCAGCGAGGTAGCCGGTGCCGCCGCTCACCACCAGCACGCGGTCGGTGGGAAGCGGGGCGGCCTCGAGCAGCAGCTTGCCGTAGAACAGCGGTGCGGCGAGGTGGCCTTGCCCGCCGAGCGAGACAGCGCGGTCGATATAGGCCTGCGCGGCCTTGTCGGCGGGCAGGAAGTCCTCGCGCGGGACGGCCAGCATCCGCGCCAGCACATATTCCTCGTTCACGCCGCTGGTGCGAAGCTGGCTGTCGATCATCGCGCGGCGGGCGATCTGGGTGTCCGGAAGGGTCGTCGTCATGGTGCTCATCATCTTTCGGGCATACTGTATTGTGCGTGCAATACAGCTCGTCAACCCTCTCCTTAGCCCTGCGCGGGGCGGCTTCCAAGGCTTTTGGACTGCCCCGGGCACACGCGCCGCTGGCGATTTTACGCCTTTGACCTTGGCGCCCGCCGGTGCTTAGGGGAGCGCCAAACCCTGTGGGGTGCAATTCGACTTAGTGAGGGATGGCTTCGATGAGTGACATGACGACGGGCAGCGGTGACGTGCGGATCGAGACCGATTCGCTGGGCGAGGTGGCGGTTCCGGCCAACATGCACTGGGGCGCGCAGACGCAGCGCTCGATCGTCAACTTCCCCATCGGCGGCGAGAAGATGCCCCCCGCCCTTGTCCGTGCCCTCGGCGTGCAGAAGCTCTCGGCGGCCAAGGCGAACATGAAGCTCGGCGTGCTCGGTGCCGGGATCGGCGAGGCGATCGTCCAGGCCGCGCGCGAGGTGATCGACGGGACGCTCGCCGACCAGTTCCCGCTGGTGGTGTGGCAGACCGGCTCCGGCACCCAGTCGAACATGAACGCCAACGAGGTGATCGCGAGCCGCGCCAACGAGATCCTCACCGGCAAGAAGGGCGGCAAGACCCCGGTCCACCCCAACGATCACTGCAACATGGGCCAGTCGTCGAACGACACCTTCCCGACCGCCATGCACATCGCCGCGGCGGTCGAGGCGATGGATCACCTGATCCCGGCCCTGAAGAAGCTGCACGGCGCGCTTGATGCCAAGGCGCAGGAGTTTGCCGACATCGTCAAGATCGGCCGCACCCACTTGCAGGACGCGACCCCGATGACGCTGGGGCAGGAGTTCTCGGGCTATGCCGCGCAGGTCGGCTACGGGATCAGGCGCGTCGAGGCGGCACTGCCGCGGGTGCTGGAACTGGCGCAGGGCGGCACCGCTGTCGGCACCGGGATCAACGCCAAGGTCGGCTTCGACACCGCCTTTGCCGCCGAAGTCGCCGCCGAGACCGGCCACGCCTTCGTCACCGCTCCCAACAAGTTCGAGGCGCTCGCCGCGCATGACGCGATGGTCGAGATCTCGGGCGCGCTGAACGTGCTCGCGGTCAGTCTGATGAAGATCGCCAACGACATCCGTCTGCTCGGCTCGGGCCCGCGCTCGGGCCTTGGCGAGCTGTCGCTGCCGGCCAACGAGCCGGGCTCCTCGATCATGCCGGGCAAGGTTAACCCGACCCAGTGCGAGGCGATGACGATGGTCTGCGCGCAAGTGATGGGCAACCACGTTGCGGTCACGGTCGCCGGGTCGCACGGGCATCTCGAGCTCAACGTCTTCAAGCCCGTCATTATCTACAACGTGCTCCAGTCGATGAAACTGATCGGCGATGCGAGCCACGCCTTCACCGACAATTGCGTCGTCGGGATCGAGGCGAACACCACCCGCATCACCC
>VFQO010001440.1_pt1 | contig 18209 bp, 18 predicted proteins | sample 3512331 | NCBI WGS metagenome assembly VFQO01 (sample SAMN10412371, study PRJNA504923) | tailings metagenome | isolation source: Replicate 3 from Balatoc abandoned mine | place: Philippines: Itogon, Benguet | collected 2017-08-28
TCGTGTCCTCGATGGTCGGCTCGTTCACGTCGATCTTCTGGAACCGGCGCAGCAGGGCGCGGTCCTTCTCGAAGTGGTTGCGGAATTCCTTGTAGGTGGTCGAGCCGATGCAGCGGATCGCGCCGCTGGAGAGCGCGGGCTTCAGCAGGTTCGAGGCGTCCATCGCCCCGCCGCTGGTCGCGCCGGCGCCGATCACGGTGTGGATCTCGTCGATGAACAGCACCGCATGGGGCATCGCCTCAAGCTCGGTGACGACCTGCTTCAGCCGCTCCTCGAAATCGCCGCGATAGCGCGTGCCGGCCAGCAGCGCGCCCATGTCGAGCGAGTAGATCACCGCCTCGGCGAGCACTTCGGGAACGTCGCCTTCGACGATCTTGCGGGCGAGGCCTTCCGCGATCGCGGTCTTGCCGACGCCGGGATCGCCGACATAGAGCGGGTTGTTCTTGGAGCGGCGGCACAGGATCTGGATCGTGCGGTCAACCTCCGGCCCGCGTCCGATCAGCGGGTCGATCTTGCCGCTTTCGGCCTTGGCGTTGAGGTTGACGGTGAACTGGTCGAGCGCGGTTTCCTTCTTGTTGCCGCCGCTTTCCTTGGTCTGCGCGGCCTCTTCGGGCTTCTCGGCGCCTTGCGGATTCTTCGATTCGATCTGGCGGCCGCCCTTGCCGATGCCGTGGCTGATGTAGCTCACCGCATCCAGACGGCTCATGTCCTGCTGCTGGAGGAAGTAGACCGCGTAGGAATCGCGCTCGGAGAACAGCGCGACCAGCACATTGGCGCCGGTGACGGTGTCCTTGCCCGAGGACTGGACGTGCAGGATCGCGCGCTGGATCACCCGCTGGAAGCCGGCCGTGGGCTGCGGATCGGCGCCGTCCTCGGTCTTGAGCGACTGGTATTCCTGATCGAGATACTGCTTCACCACCTCGCCCAGTTCGGCCAGGTCAACCCCGCAGGCGGCCATCACCGCCGCGGCGTCCTCGTCATCGATCAGCGCGAGCAGCAGGTGCTCGAGCGTGGCATATTCGTGCCGCCGTTCGGACGCATTGCCGAGCGCGTTGTGCAGCGTGCGTTCGAGGTTCTGGGCGAAGCTGGGCATGGGGGAGGCCTTTTCAGCGGATGGTTGCCCGTGGCGAGCGGACGGAGGGAGCCATTTGCCGGGTATATGGGTGGACCCGCAGGAATTGCGAATCCCTTATGCGAGCTACGCAAGAAGCACGCAGGCGGATCATCCACCGCCCTTTCCGAACAGGGCATCGGCGGCGGCGCGGTGGGCGGCGGCCTTGTCGCGATGCGCCTTCACCCGCGCGATTTCCGCTTCGAGCAGTGCGATTCTCTCGCCCAGTTCCGCTTGCGAATAGGGGCCAAGGTCCTCGTGGGCGAGGCGGGTGGCTGCGTCTCCGACAGGCCGGGGGCGATCGGGTTCTTCCATTGCCCCGCAGCATCCGCCCCAAGCGGCTTGCTGTCAATCGGCGAGACGGTTATTCGCGACGGGATTTTTTCGTCGGATTTGCGGGATCGGGGGCGCAGGGAATGGTCGCGAGCAACGGGTCGGAACTGCCGGAGACCATGCAGGCGATCGGTTTCGATGCGCCCGGCGGGCCGGAGGTGCTGCGGCTCCAGACCGTGCCCCTCCCGCGCCTGCGCCCGGACGATCTGCTCATCAAGGTCGCCTATGCCGGGGTCAACCGCCCCGATTGCCTCCAGCGCGCCGGAGCCTATCCGCCGCCGCCGGGCGCCTCGCCGCTGCTCGGCCTCGAGGTGGCGGGCGAAGTGGTGGCGGTCGGCTCGGAAGTCCCGCGCGAGATGATCGGGCAATATGTCGCCGCACTGACTCCGGGCGGGGGCTATGCCGAATATTGCGCCGCGCACTGGCAGCACTGCCTGCCCGTGCCCGAGGGCATGATGCTGTCCGAAGCCGCCGCGCTCCCGGAAACCTTGTTCACCGTGTGGCACAACCTGTTCGAGCGCGGCCTCGCGCGCGATGGCGAGCGCGTGCTCGTCCACGGCGGCACCAGCGGGATCGGGACGATGGCGATCATGCTCGCGCGGGCTTTCGGGATGGAGGTGATCGTGACCTGCGGCGACGATGCCAAGTGCGCTGCGGCGATGCGGATCGGCGCGACTCACGCGATCAACTACCGCACCACCGACTTTGCCGAGGCGGTCATGGCCCACACCGGCGGCAAGGGCGTGAACGTGGTGCTCGACATGGTCTCGGGCGACTATGTCGCGAAGAACCTGAGGTGCCTTGCCGAGGATGGGCGCCATGTGACCATCGCGATGCTCGGCGGGGCCAAGGCCGACATCAACATGGCGCTGGTGATGATGAAGCGTCTGACGCTCACCGGATCCACGCTGCGCCCGCGCACCGACAGCTTCAAGGCCGCGCTGGCCGACGAGATCGCCGGCAATGTCTGGCCGATGTTCTGCGATGGCGAGCTGGCACCGGTGATGGACATGAGCTTCCCCCTTGCCGAGGCCGCCGCCGCTCACGCGCGGATGGAACAGGGCGAGCATATCGGCAAGATCGTGCTGGAAGTCGCCAAAGACCTTGGCAATGGCTGAGGCGCTGACCCTTCACGAGGACCCCCGCAGCGGCAACTGCTACAAGATCAGGCTCACCGCCGCGCTGCTCGGCCTGCCGCTTGAGCGGCGGCTCTACGACATCATGAAGGGCGAGACCCGCACGCCCGCCTTTCTCGCCAGGGTCAATGCCGGCGGGCGGATTCCGGTGCTCCAGATCGGGGAGGGCGCCGGGGCGCGGTTCCTGCCCGAAAGCAATGCCGCCTGCTGGTATGTCGCCCATGCCAGCCGGCTTGTCCCCGGCGACCGATTCGCCGAGGCCGACATGCTGCGCTGGATGTTCTTCGAGCAATACAGCCACGAGCCCAATGTCGCCACGCTCCGCTTCTGGCTGCGCTTCGTGGGCGAGGCGAACCTCTCGCCCGAGCAGCGCGCGCAGATCCTGCCCAAGCGCATGGCCGGCGCGGCGGCGCTGGAGCTGATGGACCGGCACCTTGCCGGCCACGCCTTCTTCTGCGGCGACGCGGTGACGCTCGCCGACATCGCGCTTTTCGCCTATACCCATGTCGCGGAGGAAGCCGGCTTCGGTCTCGGCGACCACCCCCATGTGCAGGCATGGATCGCCCGGGTGGAGGCGCTGGCGGGCTTTGTCCCGATGGACTGAGGCGCGCCGCGCCTGTCGCATCCCTGAAACCCTGACGCACAACCGTCATTGCCCTGAGAATCGGGTGTAACATTCCGCTGCCATGAGAGGGGCCAGCGAGACACCACACCCGAGGGTTCCCGATGACCGGCGCCGATCTCCCCCACGCGATCACCGACAATGTCGCGAGCTTCCCGCTCGCCCCGCCGCGCACCCCCGAGCCGGAGGATGGCGCCGAGCGGCGCTCCTTCCGCACGGTGTGGATCAGCGACGTCCACCTCGGCACCCGGGGCTGCAATGCCGCGATGCTGATCGACTTCCTCGATTCGGTCGACAGCCAGACCATGTATCTGGTCGGCGACATCATCGACGGCTGGCGGCTGAAGAGGAAGTTCTACTGGCCCGCGGCGCATAGCGACATCGTCTGGCGCATCATGAAGCGCGCCCGGCGCGGCACGCGGGTGGTCTATATCCCGGGCAATCACGACGAGATGTTCCGCCAGTTCACCGGGCTCAGCTTCGGCGGGATCGAAATTCGCCGCGCCGCCTTCCACGACACCGCGGACGGCCGCCGGCTGATGGTCCTGCATGGCGACGAGTTCGATGCGGTCATGCTCTCGCACCGCTGGCTCGCCTTTGTGGGGGACCATGCCTACCACCTGATGATGCGGCTCAACGTCGCCGTGAATGCCGTGCGGCGCCGGCTGGGCCTGCCCTACTGGTCGCTGTCCAAGGCGGCCAAGCACAAGGTCAAGAACGCGGCCCGCTTCATCGGCAAATACGAGGAGGTCGTCGCCCGGGCGGCAGGGGAACGCGGAGTCGACGGAGTGGTGTGCGGCCACATCCACAGCGCCGAGTTCCGGACCTTCGCGCAAGATGGCCGCGCGATCGAATACTGGAACGACGGCGACTGGGTGGAGGGCTGCAATGCTCTGGTCGAACACCACGACGGGCGCATGGAGATCCTCCACTGGCCCGAGGAAATCGCCCGCCGCGCCGACACCGCCGTCCCGCGCTCCCCGCGGCGCCCGGCCCGCGAGGCGGCGTGAACCGGCTCACCGCGATCCCGCAAGATCCCGCCACGGGCGGCCATGCCGCGCCTTGCGCCGCCGCGCCCTTTCCCGCCTCGATCGCGATCGTCACCGATGCCTGGCATCCCCAGACCAACGGGGTGGTCCGCACGCTCTCGACCACCTGCGCGGTGCTGCGCGGCTGGGGGCACGAGGTGACGGTGATCTCGCCCGAGGGCTATGCCAGCGTCCCGGCGCCGACCTATCCCGAGATCCGCCTCGCCCTGACCGCCCCGGGCACGGTCGGACGGCGGCTGGCGCGAATCGCGCCCGATGCGGTGCATATCGCCACCGAGGGGCCGCTGGGTCTGGCAGCGAGGGCCTTTTGCCTGAAGCGCGCGATTCCCTTCACCACTGCCTATCACACCCAGTTCCCCGACTATCTCGCGCGCCGCACCGGCCTGCCGGCGCGGGTGTTCTGGCCCTATATCCGCTGGTTCCACGGCCCGGCGCAGCGGATCATGGTCGCGACCGGCACCATCCGCGCGGCCCTGCGCGAACAGGGCCTCGCCCGGCTCACCCACTGGAGCCGCGGCGTCGATCTCGCCTGCTTTTCCCCCGCCGCCCCTCCGCCGCCCGAATATGCCGGGCTCGAGGGGCCGATCCTGCTCTATGTCGGGCGCGTGGCGGTCGAGAAGAACATCGAGGCCTTCCTCGCCTGCCCCTATCCCGGCACCAAGGTGGTGGTCGGCGACGGCCCGGCCCGCGCGGCGCTGGAGGCGAGGTTTCCCGAGGCCCTGTTCCTCGGCAAGCAGACAGGGGCGGCGCTGGCGGGCTGCTATGCCGGGGCCGATGTCTTCGTCTTCCCCTCGCGCACCGACACCTTCGGCCTCGTCATGATCGAGGCGCTCGCCTGCGGGACTCCGGTCGCCGCCTTCCCGGTGCCGGGGCCGCTCGACATCGTCACCGGGGCAGTCGGTGCCTTGTCGGAGGACCTCGCCCGCGCCATCGATGCGGCGCGCTACTGCGACCGGGCGGAGTGCGCCGCCCATGCGGCGGGCTATTCGTGGGACGAGGCGACTCGCCAGTTTCTCGCCGGGCTCGCCGCCCTCGAACCCTGAAACGCGCGAGGGCTCCCCTTTTCCTTGCCGTTTCGCGCAATTTCGCCTATCCGGGACTCCAATGCGGCCGCTCCGAAAGGGGCGGCCCTTTCATTTTCAACGGAGATTTCCCCTCATGGCGACCAAGGATCAGCCCAAGCCGCTGATGCCGCATGCCACCGCGACCTGGCTGGTGGACAACACCGCGCTGTCTTTCGAGCAGATCGCCGAGTTTTGCGGCCTCCACATCCTCGAAGTGCAGGCAATGGCCGATGACCTCGCGGGCAGCAAGTATACCGGCCGCGACCCCGTCCACTCGGGCGAGCTGACCCAGGCCGAGATCGAGCTGGGCCAGAACGATCCGGCCTATGTGCTCAAGATGCACAAGGCTCCGGTCGAGGTGACCCGCACCAAGGGCCCGCGCTACACCCCGGTCTCGAAGCGTCAGGACAAGCCCGACGGCATCGCCTGGATCCTGCGCAACCACCCTGAGGTGTCGGATGCACAGATCTCCAAGCTGATCGGCACCACCCGCAACACCATCGGCGCGCTGCGCGACCGGACGCACTGGAACATCGCGAACATCACGCCGAAGGATCCGGTGACGCTGGGCCTGTGCTCGCAGCGTGAACTCGACGCGATGGTGGCCAAGGCCGCCAAGCGCGCCGGTGTCTCCGGCGACACCGATGTGACCGCCGCACCGGCCCGCAATGATCGCGAGAAGCTGATCGAGGAACTGCGCGCCGAGCGTGATGCCACCCACAAGGCCGCCGCCCAGGCCGCGCAGGAAGCCGAGGCCGAAGCCTGGCTCGCCCGCAAGCGCGAAGCCGAGGCCGCCGAAGAGAAGATCGACCCGGAGAGCGGGTTCATCTGAGAGGCCCGGCCTCGTAACGCTTAGATCGTCGCCCCGTGCCTGGCACGGGTCTTGGCCAGCCTCGGTCGAACGGACCGGGGACATAAGCCAGGCCCCGGATCAGGTCCGGGGCGATCTTGTTTCTGGCGGGACGCAGAAAACGTCACGATCTCCGCAGTTTCCCTTGAATGCCCGGCGATTGTGCGTCAGTATTACTGACATGACTGTCAGTAGCCCCGCTTACCATCACCCCGTCCCGCAAGACACACGGTTCGAGGCGATGGCCTTGCCGGCGATGCTCGAGCGCACTGTGCGCGCCAATCCCGCCGCGCCCTTCCTGCACTTCCTTGGGCGGACCTACAGCTACGCGCAGATCTTCAAGCAGGCGCGGGCCTTCGCGCTCGGCCTCTCCGAGGCGGGCATCGTCAAGGGCGACCGCGTCGGCCTGTTCCTCCCCAACGTGCCGATCTACGCCGCCGCCTATTACGGGGCGATGATGGCGGGAGCGGTGGTGGTGAACTTCTCGCCGCTTTACTCGGTCGAGGAGCTTGCCTGGCAGGTCGAGGACAGCGGCACGCGGCTGCTGGTGACGCTCGACGTGCCCGAACTCTACAAGGCCGCGCACAAGGTGCTGGAGGCCTCCGCGCTCGAGACGCTGGTGGTGGGCAGCCTTGCCGACCAGTTGCCGTGGTTCAAGGGCGTGGCTTTGCAGCTCTTCAAGCGCAAGCAGATCGCCGAGGTGGCCTATGGCCCCGATGTGAAGAGCTGGGTGGAAATGACCCCTGTCGGCCAGCTTGCGCCCGTCGATGTCGGCCCGCAGGACCTTGCGCTGCTGCAATATACCGGTGGCACCACCGGGCGGCCCAAGGGGGCGATGCTGGGGCACGACCAGCTCTCGGTGAACGCCCAGCAGGTCGCCTCGCTTAATCCCTTTGGCAACCCGGCGGGCGAGGTGTTCATGGGGGCGCTGCCCTTCTTCCATGTCTTCGCCAACACCGCCTTGCTCAATCACGCGATGGTCACGGGTGCCTCGATCGCGATGGTGCCGCGGTTCGAGACGAAGCAGGTGCTCGCGACCATCCAGCGTTACCGCTGCACCGGCTTTCCCGGGGTGCCGACGATGTTCCAGGCGATCCTCGACCACCCCGATCTGCCGAAGACCGATCTCTCCAGCCTCAAGGTCTGCATCTCGGGCGGAGCGCCGATGCCGGGTCCGGTGCACGAGCGGTTCGAGGCGACGACGGGCGTGCGGGTGTGCGAGGGCTATGGCCTCACCGAAAGCGCGGGCGTGGTCTCGGCCAACCCCTATGACGGTTACCGCAAGCGCGGGACGATCGGCCAGCTCGTGCCCGGAACCGAGGTGATCCTGCTCGACAACGAGGACCCGGCAAAGCTCGCGCCCGAGGGGCAGCCGGGCGAGCTGGCGGTCCACGGGCCGCAGGTGATGCGCGGCTACTGGAACCGCCCCGAGGCCGATGCCGAGTGCTTTGTCGAGCGTGACGGCAAGCGTTACCTGCGCACCGGCGATGTCGCCCGGATCGATGCCGAGGGCTTCCTCGAGATCGTCGACCGCATCAAGGACATGATCGCGGTGGGCGGGTTCAAGGTCTTCCCCAGCGTGGTCGAGGACGCGATTCTCGAACACCCGGCGGTCAAGGAGGCGCTGGTGATCGGCGTGCCCGAGGCCTATCGCGGCGAGGTGCCGCGCGCCTATGTCACTCTGAACGAGGGCGCGGTAGCGACGGGCGAGGAACTGGCGCAGTGGCTCAATGCCAAGATCGGCAAGCACGAGCGCGTCGATCAGGTGGTGGTGCGCGAGAGCCTGCCCAAGACCATGATCGGCAAGCTCGACCGCAAGGCGCTGCGGGCCGAGGTGCTCTGAACCCCGGCCCAATGTTTCACGTGAAACATTGGCCGGACCCTCCAAACAGTGTGCCGCCAAGCGGGGTCAAGCCGCCTCTGGAGGGGGTCTAGGCCGGGTCTGAGACCCGCAAGCGCGCCTCTCGAGCGACGCAGCCCAGCCCCTCGGGCAAGGGGGGAGGCGGAGCGGCTTACTCCGCCGCCTCGATCTGCTGCGGCACGGCCTTGATCGTCTGGTGCCGCGCATTGGGCGCAAAGCGGCCGTCCACTTCCGCGCCCTGCTCGATGGTGAGCGCGTCGTAATGCACATCGCCCTCGATCCGGGCCGTCTTGAGGATCACCAGCTCGCGCGCGGTGATCGAGCCGGTGACCTTGCCCGCGAGCCTTGCGCTCTCGGCGGTGACCGCGCCGGCAATCGCGCTCTTCTCGCCCTGCACGAGGCTCGCGCAGGTGATGTCGCCATCGATCCGGCCGTCGATATGCAGATCGGCCGATGCGCTGATATTGCCGGTGATGGTGACGTCTGCGCCGATCACCGAGAAGGTCGAACCCGAGGCCATGACACTGCTCCTGTTAGCGGCCCGCGCCGGGGGCGGGGCGAAGGGTTCCGGTTCGGCGGACTTCCTTGAGAACATCGGGGGCAGCCTCCAGAAACGGGCGCGGATTGACCGCGCGATCATTGATACGGACTTCGAAGTGCAGGTGCGGTCCCGTCGAGCGCCCGGTCGAACCGAGCCCGCCGATGGTGCTTCCGGCGGCCAACGGCTGGCCGACCTTCACATCGATGCGCGAGAGGTGAGCATAACGGGTCAACATCCCGTTACCATGGGTAATCTCGATCGCCTGGCCGTAGCCCGATTTCCATCCGGCGTAGGTGACGCGGCCACCGGCGGCGGCGAAGATCGGCGAGCCCGTCGCGCCCTTGAAATCAATCCCGGCGTGCATCGCCCCGCGCCCGTTGAAGGGGTCGCGGCGGTAGCCGAAGCCCGAAGTGATCGATTCGATGCTGGCGGGCACGACCTGCGGGATGCCGTCCAGCGCCCGCTCGAACACCGCCATCCGCGCCAGCGACAGGCCGAGCCGCTCGAATCTGGGGTCGAGATCGGCGGCGGCGAGCGCCTCGAAGGGGCCGCCCATCGCCTGCTGCGCCTCGCGGGCCATCAGCCCGGGATCGAGGTTGAGTTTGCGCATCGCCGCTTCGGCGCGGCGGGCGCGGGCATCGGCGAAGCGGGTGAGGCGCTCGGCAAAGGCGAGCTGGCGGGCCTCGATCTCGGCAAGGCCCTTGGCCTGCGGGATCAGCGCGCTGACCTTCTTGACCGTCTCGGCGGCCTCGGCGGAGGAATCGGTCACCGTGCCGCTGGCCGCGCCCTCGGCGACGATATCCTCGGGCAGCATCCGCGCCATCTCCTCGAGGAAATCCTGCCGCTGCTTCATCTCGGCCACCTGCCGGTCGAGATCGCCGCCATAGGCCTTGATGCGCTCGCTCGCGGTCGCGACGCGGGCCTTTTCCTCGACGAAGGAGGCCAGATCGGCCTCGGCGCGATACTGGTTCCAGCCCATGATCGCGAGCGAGAGCAGCCACAGCACCAGCGCCGCGACCGCGCCGCCGGCGACGCGCATCTGGAGTTTCGAGGAAAGCTTGATGAAGCGCACCTGTCCGTCGGCGCGCATGAAGAACTCGCGGTCGGGGAACCACTGCCGCAGCCGGTCGCCCCACGTTTGTGCGGTATCCTTGAGTGACAAGATGCGGCCCCGATGGTCTGATTGTGCCCCGGCGGCGCGCTACCAGCCGACTCACTTATGGTCGAATCCTAAGTCTGCCTCACAGATGAATCGATGTGGAATCGCGGCGAAACGAGAATCGTTTGCATGAGTCTGTCGCATGGCGGCGCATGATGCACGCGAATCGCCGCCGCGCGCCTGCCGATTCGCTTCGATTCGCTGCCGCAGGGTGCTAGAGACCGCGCCATGACCACGATGCCTGCCGCCGCCTCGCCCCCCGCCGCTGCCGCCGCCGCCGCTGACCCCGCGGCGCTGGTGCACGCGCTTGCCACGGCAGCGCGGCTCGCGCAGCGGCAGCTCGCCGCGATGCCGGGTGAGGCCCGCGCCGCCGCGCTCCACCGCGCTGCCGAGGCGCTGCGCGCCGCCGTGCCGCAGGTGCTCGCGGCCAACGCCAGGGACCTTGCCGAAGGCGCGGCGCGGGGGCTTTCGGACGCGATGCTCGACCGGCTGGCGCTCGACGAGGCGCGGCTCGGGGCGATTGCCGATGCGGTTGCGGCGGTCGCCGATCTGCCCGATCCGGTGGGCGCGGTGATCGATTCGGCGCAGCGTCCCAATGGCTTGAATTTGCAGCGGATCCGCGTGCCGGTCGGGACGATCGGGATCATCTACGAAAGCCGCCCCAATGTCACCGCCGATGCCGCTGCGCTGTGTGTGCGGGCGGGCAATGCCGTGCTGCTGCGCGGGGGGAGCGAGGCGGTCTATTCCAACCGCGCAATCCATGCCGCGCTGGTCGCGGGCCTTGCCCGGGGCGGCGTCCCGGCCGAGGCGGTGCAGCTTGTCCCCTCGCAGGACCGCGCCTGTGTCGGCGCGATGCTGACCGCAAGCGGCCTCATCGACATGATCGTGCCGCGCGGGGGCAAAAGCCTCGTGGCGCGGGTGCAGGCCGATGCGCGGGTGCCGGTGCTCGCCCATCTCGACGGGATCAACCACACCTATGTCCACGCCGCCGCCGATCCGGCGATGGCGGAGCGGATCGCGCTCAATGCCAAGCTGCGCCGCACCGGCATCTGCGGGGCAATGGAGACGCTGCTGATCGATGCCGCCTACCCCGCCGCCGCCGCGCTGGTCGCCGCGCTGATCGAGGCGGGCTGCGAGGTGCGCGGTGACGGGCGGGCCTGCGCGCTCGATCCGCGCATCGTCCCGGCTTCCGATGAGGACTGGGACACCGAATATCTCGATGCGGTGCTCTCGGTCGCGGTGGTCGACGGGCCGGACGCTGCGCTCGCCCATATCGCCCGCCATTCCTCGGGCCATACCGACGCGATCGTGACCGCCGATGCGGCGGTGGCCGAGCGGTTCCTGACCGAGGTCGACAGCGCGATCGTGATGCACAACGCCTCCTCGCAATTCGCCGATGGGGGCGAGTTCGGCCTGGGGGCGGAGATCGGCATCGCCACCGGGCGGCTGCACGCGCGCGGGCCGGTCGCGCTCGAGGGGCTGACGACCTACAAGTGGCAGGTGCGCGGGAGCGGGCAGACCCGGCCCTGACCCGTCCATGAGCACACCTGTTCTCACCGGGCTCCTCGGGGGCAGCTTCAATCCGGCGCATGGCGGGCACCGGCGGATCACGCTGTTTGCCGCGGAGGCGCTGGGGCTGGACGAGACCTGGTGGCTGGTCTCGCCCGGCAACCCCCTGAAGCCGCAGGCGGGCATGGCGCCGCTGGAGGCGCGCCTGCTCTCGGCCCGGCAGCAGGCGCGGCGCGCGCGAATCGTGCCGACGGCGATCGAGCAGCAGCTCGGCACGCGCTTTACCGTCGATACGCTGGCGCGGCTGGTGCGGCGCTATCCCGAGCGGCGCTTCGTCTGGCTGATGGGGGCGGACAATCTCGCCCAGTTGCACCGCTGGAAGGACTGGCGACGGATCGCCCGGACAATGCCGATTGCGGTGATCGCCCGCCCCGGCTATGATGCGGATGCCTTGGCGAGCCCCGCCATGGCCTGGCTCGGGCGCTATCGAAGGCCTGCCGCCAGCATTCGGAAACGGGGGCAATGGAGCGCACCGGCCCTGGTGTACCTGCGTTTCGATCCAGACCACCGCTCGGCCACGGCGATCCGTCGTGCCGATGCCGGGTGGGCCGAGGCCCTGCTCGGCAAGGATCGTGATGCGGCGGTGCGTGATCGGCTGACATTCCGCATAATCCGGCCGGAGGGGGACGCATGAGGCGCGCAGCACGCGTTTCGGCAGCCCTGTCCGCCGGTCCGCGTGATGATGTGCCCTGCCAAAGCCCCGCACTCTGGAGAATTGTGATTGCCGATGACCGAAGCCCTCGCTGCTTCCCTGCCGCTCGGAGCGGTGCAAGCCGGTGCCAAGACCGCGGAGGCGCTGATGCGCTCTGACACGGGTAGCGCCGCGCTCCACCAGCTCGTTCTGGCCCAGCTTGACGACGATCAGGCGCAGGACCTCGTCTCGATCCCGCTCGAGGGGAAGAGCTCGATTGCCGATCACATGGTGATCGCGAGCGGTCGCTCGACCCGTCAGGTCGCGTCGATGGCGCAGAAGCTGGCCGAGAAGATCAAGCAGGCCGGCTTCGGCCATGCGCGGGTCGAGGGGTTGCCGGCGGCCGACTGGGTGCTGATCGACGCGGGCGATGTGGTCATCCACCTGTTCCGCCCGGAAGTCCGCAGCTTCTACAACCTCGAACGCATGTGGAGCTTCGAGGGCAGCGAAACCTCGATGCTGGGTAGAAACTGATTTGTCTTGCGCTCGCCCCTCCGGGCGAGCGTCCTCGGCGCTGTTTCTGCCGCTGCGCGGCAGAGCACCTCCGGCTCTCGCGCGTACGCTCGCGGCCCTGCGGGCCGAACCAGCGCCTACAGCATAGGGTTGCGCTTATCCTCCTCCACATCATCGCGCGCGGGAAGATTGGCCGGTCGCCGGAGGGCGAGCTGGTGGATCGCTATGCCAAGCGCCTGACATGGCCGGTCAAGCTCACCGAGTGGCCCGATACCGGCGCGGGCAAGGCGGCAGAGCCGCTCACCCCGCACCGCACCGTGCTGCTCGACGAGCGCGGCAAGGCGATGTCGTCGGAGGCCTTCGCCACCCTGCTCGGGCGCTGGCGCGATGACGGCGTGCGAGAGACCCGCTTCATGCTCGGCGCGGCGGACGGCCATTCCGATGCCGAGCGCGCCTCGGCCGACCTGCTGCTCGCCTTCGGTCCCGCGACCTGGCCGCACATGATGGCGCGCGCGATGTTGCTGGAACAGCTCTACCGCGCCACCACGATCCTTGCAGGCCATCCCTATCATCGGGCATGAGGCGAGCCATGCCGTGGCGCGCTCTCCTGACTGTTCTTGCCACCGGCGGCGTCGCCGCCGTGCTGGCAGTCGCCTTGCCCGCCTCCTGGGCCGCCGCACCGGTCGCGCTGCTCGAGGCTGACGAGGCCGGAGCCGCGCTCGCCCGGGCCACCCGCGAGAGCCGCCTTGCCGAGACCCGCGCCGCGCGGCTCGCCGCCGAGGCCGAGAAGGCGACCGAGGCCGCCCAGCGCACCGCGAGCGAGGCCGCCGCGCTCGCCGCCCGCGTCCAGCAGGCCGAGGCCGATATCGAGGTCGCCCGCGCCCGCCTGACCATCGCACGCGACCAGCGCACGCGTCTCACCGCCAGCCTCGCCGCGCGGCAGGAGCCGACCGCCCGCCTTGCCGCCGCGCTCCAGACCGCCGCCCGCCGCCCGCTCGCGCTCTCGGTGCTGCAACCCGGCTCGCTCACCGATGTGGTCCATGTCCGCGCCGTGCTGGACAGCGCCGTGCCGCAGATCCGTGCCCGCACCGGGGCGCTGCGGCGCGATCTGGAACGCGGGCGCGCGCTCGAGGCACAGGCCGCGCGGGCGCTCGCCGGGCTGCGCGCTGGCGAGAAGGCTCTGCGCGAGCGGCAGGGACAACTGGCCGCGCTCGAGCAGCAGCAGCGCATCGCCTCGCGCACGGCCCGCGGCGCGGCGCTGCGCGAGGCCGAGCGCGCGCTGGCGCTGGCCGAGGAAGCGCGCGATCTCGACGGGCTGGTGGACAAGCTCGGGGAAGTGGCCGCGCTCAGGAACGAACTGGCAGCGCTCCCCGGCCCGGTGCTGCGCCCCGCCGACCTCGCCGCCGCCTTGCCGCCCCAACCGGCTCCCTCGCCGAGCGCCGCGGCCCGCCCGCCAGCCGATTTCCAGCTTCCGGTGCAGGGCCGCACGCTGGTGGGCTTCGGGGGCAGACGCGAGAGCGGGCTTGCCTCGACCGGCCTCACCCTTGCGCCCGCCGCCGGTGCGCAGGTCGTCGCCCCGGCGCGCGGACGGGTCGCTTTTGCCGGGGCCTATCGCGGCTTCGGGCGAATCGTCATCATCGAGCACGCCGGCGGCTGGACCAGCCTCGTCACCGGCCTCGACCGGGTCGATGTGGCGGTCGGCGACACGGTGATCGGCGGCTCCCCGCTCGGCCGGGCGAACGGCGGGACAAGCCCGGTGACGGTCGAGCTGCGCCAGCAGGGCAAGCCGGTCAACCCGCTGCAATATCTGCGCTAGCCCCGCGGGCGGCGTAAAGATTGCGGCCCCCGGCTGCCCCCCGGCGGCACAACCTTCCCGGGGGCGATGTGTTATCTGGCGTTCATCCCGGCAAACCTATACATTCGCCCCAGAAGGAGCCCCGTTCCCCCATGAAGTTTGCCGCTCTCCTGCAAAGCGCCGCTCTGGTCACCGCCGTCGCGCTGATCCCCGCCACCACCGCCACCATGGCGCAGGTCGACGGCCGCGCCGCGCCCGAATTCGCCAAGCTCTTCGCGGTCTTCCAGCGGGTCAAGGCGAGCTATGTCGAGCCGGTCGACGACGACAAGCTGATCCGCGGCGCGATCGACGGGATGCTGGCGGCGCTCGATCCGCACTCGGCCTATCTCGACGGCGGCGATCTCCAGCGGCTCGAGACCATGATCGACGGGCAATATTCCGGCCTCGGCCTGTCGGTGGTGATGGAGGACGGCGCGGTCAAGGTCGTCTCGCCGTTCCGCGGCAGCCCGGCCGAGGTTGCCGGGGTCAAGGCGGGCGATTTCATCACCCATCTCGACGGCAAGCTGATCGTCGACACCAAGCTGGATGATGCGGTGGCGCAGATGCGCGGCCCCAAGGGCACCTCGATCACGCTGACGATCTTCCGGCCCGGGCGCGAGGAGCCGCTCGAACTGGCGGTGACGCGCGGCGTCATCGAACTGGAGCCGGTCACTTCCGAACTGGCGGCGGGCAATATCGGGGTCATCACCGTCAACGAATTCTCGGCCAATGTCGGCGCGGATGTGTTCGCGGCGTGGCAGGAGATCCGCAAGAAGGCGCCCGGCGGGCGCGTCGATGGCCTGGTGCTCGATCTGCGCAACAATCCGGGCGGGAGCCTCGATGAATCGGTGGCGCTGTCCGACCTGTTCCTCACCGACGGGCGGATCGTCAGCCAGCGCGGCCGCGCGCGGGGCGAGACGATGCTCTACGATGCCGAGACCGTCTATCGCGGCGACATGGCCGAGGGCGTGCCGATGATCGTGCTGATCAACGCCGGTTCCGCCTCGGCCTCCGAGATCGTTGCGGGCGCGCTGCAGGATCACCGCCGCGCGCTGGTCATGGGCGAGCGCAGCTTCGGCAAGGGTTCGGTGCAGTCGCTGCTCCCGCTCGGCAAGGATGCCGCGCTGAAGCTGACCACGGCGCGCTATTACACCCCTTCGGGCAAGTCGGTGCAGGAAGGCGGGATCAAGCCCGATATCGCCGTGCCGCAGATTTCCGACCCCGATTTCGCGCTGCGTCAGAAGTATCAGACCCGCGAAAGCGACCTGCGCGGTCACCTCATCAACGAACTCGGCATCAAGGACGAGGAGATGGAGGCCGACAAGATCGCCGATCCGCGCTTCCAGCTGACCGCCGCGCAGCTTGAAGAGCAGGGGATCAAGGACTTCCAGCTGAACTATGCGATGGACACGCTGCGCCGCACCACCCGCAGCACCGTGGCGCTGCGTCCGGTGACGGTGACCCGCGGTTCGTCCAAGAAGTAGGGCAGCACTGATGGATTCCCTGGGGAAGACCCGTCTGGCTGCCGTGCTGGTGCCTGCCGCGCTGCTGGGCGGGGCTTATGTTTCGCAATATGGCTTCGGCCTCTACCCGTGCGAGATGTGCTGGTGGCAACGCTATCCGCATTTTGCCGCGATCGCGTTTGCCCTTGCCGCCTATGCGATGAAGCCCGCGCAGGTGTGGACCGCGCTGGCGGGGCTGGCGATCCTGACATCGGGCCTGATCGGCGGGTTTCATGCAGGCGTGGAATATGGCTGGTGGGAAGGCATCACCGCCTGCACCGCAGCCAAGGTCAACGTGCTGGATCTGAACGCCGCGCCGCTGATCCGCTGCGATGTGGCGCCGTGGACCTTGTGGGGCATCAGCCTTGCGGGCTTCAATTTCCTGATTTCGGGCCTGTCGGGTGCGGCCATTGTGGCGCTCGCTGCGTATCGGAAGTAGGGTCGAGCATCGCGCCGAAAAGTGGGAACCGGTTTTCGGCTCCCCGGCGATGCGACAGCAAAATGCCCGCAAAGGAGCCGATGATGGACAAGAGCGAACTCCACCGCATGATCCGGGTCGATCAGGCCGGGGAATTCGGCGCGACCCGCATCTATGAAGGCCAGCTGGCCGTGATGGGCGACCGGGGGCCGCATTCGGCGGAAATCCGCCACATGGCGGCGCAGGAGGCTGAACACCGCAAGAAGTTCGATGCCCTGCTGGCCCGGCGCGGGGTGCGGCCGACGGCGCTGCATCCGTTCTGGTCGGCGGCGGGCTATGCACTGGGCGCAGGCACGGCGCTGCTCGGGCCGGAAGCGGCGATGGCCTGCACCGCCGCGGTCGAGACCGAGATCGACAAGCACTATTCCGAACAGCTCGACAAGCTGCTCGAAACCGGTGCCGATCCCGAACTCGCCGAAATGATCGAGGAATTCCGCGAGGAAGAGCGCGAGCATCGCGATGCCGCCTTCGCCAACGGGGCAGAACGGGCGCCGGCCTATCCCCTGCTGGCCGGTGCGATCCGTCTCGGGTGCCGGATCGCGATCAAGGTGAGCGAGAGGATCTAGGGGCTTTTTGTATGCGTAGCCGCCTCCGCGGCTGCGTCCTCGGTGCGTTTCAAGCCCAGCGGGCTTGAGCACCTGCGGCTCGGCCGCGTGGCCTCGCGGCCCTTCGGGCCGGATTCAACGTCTTTTGGATCTTTGAGGCTCCGAACCGCCTTCACCCCCGGTTCAGCCCTCGCGCTCTAGACAAGCGGGCACGCTCGGGGGCATGGCTGCTGCGTTACTCCGCGCGACCACGTAAGGACCCTTGCGCCATGAAGCACCTGATCGCCCCCGCTGCCGCTCTCGCCGCCGCCATTGCGGCTGCCAGCCCCGCCGCTGCGCAGAGCGCGGACGAGAAGATCAACATGGTGATCGCCTACAGCGAAGCCGAATGCCCCGTCGCCCAGCCCGGCGAAGTGGTGGTGTGCGAGATCCTCGTCGAGGAGGAGCGGTATCGCATCCCCTCCAACCTGCGCTACAGCACCGATCCCGCCAACCAGTCGCTCGCGCGGCAGGTCGACCAGATCAAGTATGTCGGCGATTTCGGTGCGATGAGCTGCTCACCGGCGGGCGCTGGCGGCTTTACCGGCTGCACCCAGAAGTTCGTCGAGGCCTGGGCTGCGGACCGTAGCGAGGCCGAAGGCGTGCGCTTCGGACAGCTGATCGAGAAGGCGCGGGCCGAACGCCTCTCCACCATCGATGCCGATGCTGCCGCCGAGCAGGAGCGGGTCGAGATGATCGAGCGCGAATATATGGAGCGGCTCGAACGCGAACGGCAGGGCGAACTGCCGGGCGATTCCGCGCTGCCGTCTCCCGCGCCGCAGCCGCCCGAAGGCTGATCTCGCCTAGATCCTGTAGTAGTCGCGATACCAAGCGACGAAGTGCGCCACCCCGTCGCGGAATGACGTCTGCGGCGCATAGCCGGTGAGCGATTTCAGCAGGCTTGCATCGGCCCAGGTCGCCGGCACATCGCCGGGCTGCATCGGCATGAAGTTCTTCACCGCCTCGCGCCCGCATTCGGCTTCGATCGCGGTGACGAAATCCATCAGCCGCACCTTTTCACCATTGCCGATATTGATCACCCGGAACGGCGCGACGGGGGAAAGGCTGTCGCCCTCGGCAATGTCCTCGGGGCTTTCAGGGCGCACCGGCGGCGTATCGATCAGCAGCCGGATGCCGCGCACCAGATCGCTGACATAGGTGAAGTCGCGGTACATCTCGCCGTTATTGTAGATGTCTACGGCCGTGCCTTCGAGGATCCCGCGGGTGAACTTGAACAGCGCCATGTCGGGCCGACCCCACGGGCCGTAGACCGTGAAGAACCGGAACATCGTGGTCGGCAAGTCCCAGAGGTGGGCGTAGGAATGCGCCATCGCCTCGTTCGCCTTCTTGGTCGCGGCGTAGAGCGTCAGCG